>MDTB01037281.1_pt1 | contig 26350 bp, 16 predicted proteins | sample 811161 | NCBI WGS metagenome assembly MDTB01 (sample SAMN05326650, study PRJNA326480) | marine metagenome | isolation source: seawater | place: Mediterranean Sea | collected 2009 | reverse complement strand
TCTCCTTAGTACTCTAGAGTGATTATAAAGTGTCTTTATGTAATCGAATATCAATGTCTTATCCCATTAACATCGATTGTAGAGCCGGCTAGAGACTCAGCATCTTCAAACATACCACACCAGATAACGACCTTTGTTGTGGGTATCTTGGGTAAAAAAAGTCGGCTATTAGTTAAAAAGATAAAGTGCGAGGAGTTAAGGTGAAGCAGATTGAGAAAATCTGCGTGTTCTTAACTGGAGAGTCCAATGAGGGAGTCGACCCTTTTAATAAAAATGCGACGCCCTTACCGTACCAAATCTAAATGAAAAATTCTTCCGGTTACCGCTTGGTGACAAGAAATTGAAATTACAAAGGATATTTTTGAACACTGATCGTCTTTAAATTACACTTTTTATTGCTAATATTTTAGTATCTGTAAGACGTCTTAATATTTAGTTAAAAAGGACTAGGATTTTGGTTCGAGAAACTTTGAACTAACTGCCTATTGAAAGCAAAATGACAATCAAAGAGATCCTCATGCAATTAATAATAAACGGCATTTGCAAACTACAAAAAAAAATTTAAACTTTGTTTATTTAGACCATTAATTCGGAATTTATTGCGTTTTTTTTTTCTAGAAAATTATTGTTTTTGCATATACCCTTATTTATTACTTTTTCTAAAACGAAAATTAGACTATTAATCTAACGGTCAATTCCTCAGAAAAATATAATCATAAGGTTTTATTGCGTAATAATTTAGGAGAATTTTATGAAATTAAGTTTTATATGTTTTACCACCGCTGCAGCAGTCGGGTTAACGTTTTTGCCCCTCAACGCCAGCGCGGAAGAATTAAGGGTAGGTGTCGCCGCAATGGCTACATCAACAGACCCCCATTTTCATCGAAGCGGCTATAATATGAGTTTGCGAGAGAATATTTCCGATGCGCTTGTATATGCGAATACCTATAATGGCAAGTTGGAACCACGTTTAGCAAGTAGCTGGGAAAATCTAGATGAGACCACTTGGAAACTTCAACTAGATAATAATGCAAAATTCAGCAACGGAAATTCATTTGGAGTAGATGATATCATTTACTCATTTTGCCGTGTTCCGAATGTCGTAGGAAGTCCAGGGGCCTTCACCGGGTTCATCCGTGGCATTAAGGATATAAGGGATGGTGGCGACGGAGCAGTTATTTTAGAGACATCAGGTCCTGATCCAGTATTGCTGAGATCACTCGCAAAGATCGGAATCATTGAGAATCCAACCGGAAAGCTACTTGAGTATGATAAGGAACAGTGTGGGAATAATCAGTGGTTGAGCTCAGAAAAATTTAATGATGGCAGTCTTTCCCCAGGGATTGGTCCATATAAAGTGACGAAGTTCACTGCTGGGGTTGAGATGATCTTAGAACGAAATTCAAACTACTATGGTGAGGCTCCCTATTACGCAAAAATTGTAGTTAAATCCATCCCCGAAAATGGCGCACGTATTGCTGCGCTTTTAGGCGACAATGTTGATCTAATTAATTCAGTGCCTATCAATGGAATTGAGCGTATTCAAAGTGAGGGAACTTTCGCGCTTGCTTCTACACCAGCAACGCGTCTAATTTTTTTAGGAATGGATCAAGAGAGTGAACCAACACCTAAAGTCTCAGGTACAAATGGTAAAAACCCATTCAAAGACATACGAGTGCGTAAAGCTTTTAACCTCGCCATCGACCGGCAGGGAATCGTAGACAAAATAATGGGTGGTATTGCCTCTGCAACCTCAACAATCGTTACCGAAAGTTTGTTCGGTGCTAATCCAGATCTAAAGCTCTATCCTTATGATCCAGAACAGGCAAAAAAACTTCTAGCTGAGGCGGGTTATCCTAATGGTTTTACGCTGATCCTTAATGCCCCCAGCGACCGCTATGTAAATGGGTCACAAGTGGCCCAAGCAGTAGCACAAATGCTTGCTAAAATCGGCATAAACGTGACGCTTGAGACCTTTCCCAAAAGTGTTTATTTCAAAAAGGCTAGTGCTTTTGAATACAGTGTATATTTAGCGGGAAGTGGTGCCGATACGGGTGAGGGTCTTTATCAGACTATTCATATTGCCGGGACTCGAGATAAGACAAAAGGCTGGGGTGGTGCCAATCGTGCACGTTATTCCAGTCCGGTGACCGATAAGTATTTGCGCGAGGGACAGGTAACCTTAAATGAAAAAAAACGTGAAGAGCTTGTTCAAGATGCTTTAAAGCAGGTCTATGATGAATATGGACTGATTGCTCTTTATCACGAGATGGGTGTCTGGGCACACAAAGCTGGTATTTATTACGAACCCAGCGCTAATCAGCGAAATATCTATTACAGAGCACGGGCAAAATAGGGTTAGCTCAGTCATTTAACCAGGGCTTCTTTTGAAGCTCTGGTTCGATCAGCCTTAGATTAAGTAGCTGATTAAAAGGAATATTCTACTATGGGTGATGAATTTACTGACGGTACTGGAAAAACCCTAGATTATCGGGGACTGCATAATCTCTTCGAACGCCGGCAGGTTCGTCAAGCGTGGTTAGATGTTGAAAAAGCCCTAATCCTAGCCCAGGCAGAACTCAGTATTGTGCCAAACGATGTAGCTGAAAAAATCGCGGAAAAATGTAATATTGAATTATTAGATGAAGCTAGGATTGAGGAAGATTTCCGAAAAACCCGCCATAGCCTCGTTCCTCTAATCAACGAGTTAGTTCGTATCTGTGGAGACTATCTTGGGGGGTATGTTCACTGGGGCGTAGCTACCCAGAATATTGTGCAGAGTGGTCTTCTAATGCAGGCACAGAAAGCACATCAAATTTTTTTTGATGTTTTTGCGGATATTCATGGCCACTTGGGGCATTTGGCTCGAACGCACGCACGGAGTGTAATGGCCGGCCGAACTCATGGTCGTCATGCTGTTCCAATAACCTTTGGCTATAAAATAGCTGGATGGATTGAGGAATTATTTCAAGCTATGGAACGGCTTGAGCAGGCTGCAATGCGCACATTTGTTGTAATGATGGGTGGTGCCACCGGATCTTTTTCGGCCCTAAATACGCAAGCAGTTGCCATGCAAGGCCTTGTTGCTAAAAAACTAAACATGGGCGAAATGGCGCTCCCCTCTCGTGCCATACGCACACATATTTGTGAATACGTAAACGCTCTAACCCTCACCGCCTCCGTATTTCACCGTATTGCTGACGAAGTATACATAGCAGCCTCCGAGGAGTTTGGTGAAATTCGGGAAGGTTTTGTTACAGGTACGGTAGGCTCATCGACTATGCCACAAAAGGTTAATCCAAAGCTATGCTATGGAGTGATTGCGAATGCAAACAAACTTTATGCATATAGTAATATGCTTGTTAATGTAGCACATCGTCCGTTTGAAGCTGATGGTAGCACTAGCCTGGTATTCGAAAGTAGTATAGGTGAAGTTATCGCGATCGCTTCCGGAGTGTTTATTCGTTCCGAAGCGCTTCTTGCTAACCTGAATGTTGATCCGGAGCGCATGCGCCAAAATCTCGACCTGTCAGGGGGTGCCATATTCGCCGAGCTTGCGATGATGCGTGCGGGTATCAAACATGGTAGACACCGATCTCACCAGATTATGTATGATATTGCAATGAGTGCTGACGGAGGGGGAAAAACATTTCTGGAGAACATCAGCCTTTTAGAACCAGAAATCCGGACAGAGATTGACGGTATTTTAGCGGGTGAAAAGGCTATTGGTGCATGCTCTGAATATGCGTTACATTTTGCTACATTGGCGACAGATTATGCGCATACCAGGCGCATTAATATTAATCGGGTTTTGCGGGCTTAAAGAGTGCTGATTTTTTTCATCAGAAGGGCTGGGCAGAGCATTATTCTGATCCTTCTTCTTTCAATGATTATATTTACAGGAATCTGGTTAGTTGGAAACCCAGTCGATGTTCTTATTTCCCCAGAGGCAACCGAGGCAGATCGCATCGCTGCTATCAAATCGCTTGGACTCGATAAACCTCTTTGGGAACAATACCTCATCTTCCTCAAGAACGCTTTGCAAGGCGACTTAGGTACCTCATTCGTCTACCGTGAGCCTGTAGGAAAAATTCTGTTAGACCGGCTCCCAGCTAGCCTCGAATTAGCAACAGCCGCTTTTTTACTTGCAATATTAGTTTCTTTACCATGTGGCCTGTATGCTGGATTACGTCCTAATACCCCGGGTAGCAACGTGATAATGGCGTTTTCATTAATCGGCGTATCTATCCCACAATTCTGGCAAGGAATGATGTTGATCATTCTATTCGCCATTACCGTCCCACTCTTTGCTGTGGGAGACAGGGGTGAGGTAATTACATTTCTAGGGATCGAGAGCAGTCTCTGGACCTTAGATGGCTGGTCTCATGTGTTCTTACCTGCGTTCAATCTTGCTCTACTTAAAATGTCCCTCCTCATTCGAGTAATTCGAGCATCAATCATGGAGGTATCGCGGTTAGATTTCGTAAAATTTGCATTTGCCAAAGGAGTACGAACTAACCGAGTAGTAGTGCACCATATTTTCCGAAATGTTTTGCTACCTGTAGTTACAGTGATTGGTATGGAAATTGGAAATCTCATCGCATACGCTGTAATCACAGAGACAGTATTTTCCTGGCCAGGCCTCGGTAAGTTATTGATCAGCTCTATTAAAGTACTGGATAGACCATTGATAGTCGCCCAGATGCTTTACACAGCACTTCTTTTCATAACAATCAACTTCGTGGTTGATATTCTCTACTTCTATATCGATCCACGGATAAAAACAGCCATGCGCGAAGGACGACAGTGACTAATATCAAATTTCCAAAGCTTGTAGTCGAGTTTTGTGAGAGTAAAACTGCTTTTCTCAGCGCAATAGTTACTTTAGTTTTTGTACTGTGTGCGGCCTTCGCCCCGCAGCTTGCGCCAACAGATCCCTTTGACCTGACAGCCATAAACCTTTCTGACGCCTTGCTCCCTGTAGGAGCAGAACAGGTGATAGAAGCAGATCATATCCGAATCGATGTTTCTGTTGTGGACGGGAAAGCTCAGAAAATAAAAGGTAAGGAGTCCGCAGAAGTAAAATTAAGTAATAAGCCTTGTGGGCCAAATTGCATTGGTCTCACGTTGACATTGGTTGGGGCTGAAATTAAGAGGCTTGAACTCAATGGTTTGCCTCGAGCAATCAAAGTCTTGAAAGCCAAAAAACATCCAATTCTTCCAAGATGGACTGTTTATAATCTATCACATGGGGTTTTGAAAATGCAGAGTGAGGTGGCAATACCGGAGTTTTTTAATTTCCAAGTAGTGGCCACTGCAAAACCAACGCCTACAGGATTCACTTTCTGGCTTGGAACCGATGGGTTTGGTCGTGATATGCTTTCAGCTATTCTTTACGGTGTCAGGATCAGTATATTTATAGGTCTAGTTGCGGCCGGCTTAGCAATGATTTTAGGGACAACTCTTGGACTTATTGCTGCATGGTTTGGAGGCTTTGTTGATGCCCTAATTATGCGCATTGTCGACTTTATGTTAGGTTTTCCAGCACTTCTTGTAGGTCTAGTGGTGTTGGCTGCCCTTGGAAAAGGGGTGGATAGAATCGTGATTGCAGTGGTGGTGGTGCAATGGGCTTATTACGCCCGCACTGTGCGCTCCGTAGCACTATCCGAACTCAGAAAGGAATATGTCGAAGCTGCCAAATGCCTACGATTTTCGGCTATCCGTATTTTATTTGTGCATATACTCCCTAACTGCATGACCCCAATTATTGTAATTTTGACTATTCGTATCGCTTCGGCTATTTCGCTCGAAGCATCGTTGAGTTTTCTTGGAGTAGGTCTACCCCTAACAGAGCCCTCGCTGGGAATGCTTATTGCAAACGGTTATGAGTATATTTTTTCAAACAAATACTGGATCAGTATTTATCCTGGTCTTGTGCTATTGGTCATGATTGTCGCTATGAACCTTCTCGGCGATCGGCTCCGGGATCAATTTAATCCTAGGCTTAAAAAATAGGAATTGAAATATGAGTGAAGATGCTCTTATCGTCAATAACCTCAACACATGGTTTTATACACGAGAAGGTATCGTGAAAGCGGTCCGCGACGTGTCTTTCGTCTTAAAAAAGGGCGAAATTCTGGGCATCGTTGGTGAGTCAGGGTCTGGAAAATCGGTCACAGGTATGTCAATTATGGGTTTGGTAGATGATCCAGGGAGAATTGTATCAGGCTCAATCCGACTGGGAGAAACCGAATTGACTGAATTGGATTTTGAAGAGATGCGTCATATTCGGGGAGTTAAAATTTCTATGGTATTTCAAAATCCCCTAATGGTCCTGAACCCGGTACATCGAGTAGGTGATCAGATGATGGAGGCAGTCAGTGAGCATCTGGATATACCTCGCCATGAGATTAAACAGCAGTGTATTGAAAAACTAGATGCGGTTGGCATTCCGGCACCCAGAGAGAGATTTTCCGACTATCCGCATGAACTCTCAGGCGGTATGCGACAACGGATTGTGATTGCTACAGCATTGCTTCTCAACCCCGATGTAATTATCGCCGATGAACCAACAACAGCGCTCGACGTGACTATTCAGGCACAGATAATTCATCAAACTCGTCGTCTGATTGATAATTTTGAGCGTGGTATGATCTGGATCACTCATGACCTCTCAACACTCTCCGAACTCGCCGATCATATTTTAGTAATGTACGCTGGATCAGTACTGGAACAAGGCACTACTCGAGAAATTATAAGCGCACCTCGTAATCCTTATACGCAGCAATTACTTTCATCAATTCCATCAAATAACTCCCCCGGTGAGGAGCTATTTCAGATACCTGGAACCATGCCGTCCCTGATTGGTCTCGGGGATGGTTGCCCCTTTGCTAATCGATGCGTGCGCATGATCGATCGGTGTCGCCAGCCGATCGAGAAACAACAAATTACTTCTACTCACACCCTATGGTGCTGCAACCCGCTTCCGGAAAAAGGTTGAGTGATGAAGGGTGTTGATATAATTTTCGAAGCAAAAAACGTAAATAAAACCTTCGAGTCAAACTCGGGTTTTGCAGGTGCTTTACCTGCTCGTTTGTTTGGCAAAAAAACAAAAGTAGTAAAAGCTGTGCAGGATTTTTCTCTCGAAGTTAGTAAAGGCGAGACTATAGGTATAGTTGGCGAATCAGGATGCGGAAAATCTACGCTGGCAAGGATGATGGCCGGGATTATTCCAGCCACGTCCGGAGCGATGCATTACGACGGAGATGATTTTAATAAGTTTCTCGCTGACTCAAAAAAAGCCCTTAAGGTTCAGATGGTCTTTCAAGACCCTCTATCATCAATCAATCCACGTCACAAGGTGCTTAATATCATTGGAGAAGCACCGGTAGCCCATGGAATTATTAAGCGGGCACAAATGCGAGACTACGTTGTGGCTCAGATGGGGACGGTCGGGCTCAGTCCCGACTTCATCAACCGTTATCCACATCAATTTTCTGGCGGGCAGAGACAGCGAATTAGTATTGCCCGTGCTCTTGCAGTAAAGCCAGAGTTCCTAATTTGTGACGAAGCGGTAGCAGCACTCGATGTATCGGTGCAGGCTCAGATCATTAATCTTTTAATGGATATAAAAAGAAAATTTGATCTCACGGTCATATTCATCAGTCACGATCTCAGTGTAATCCGCCATTTCTGCTACCGCGTCTTGGTTATGTATCTTGGTCGCACAGTTGAAATTGCCGAAACGTCAGAGCTCTTCAATAATCCATTACATCCCTATACGCGCACTCTAATCGCAGGAATGCCGCGGATTTCTCTAGACCGGCGAGATTTTTTACCTATCACTGGTGAAATACCATCGCCATTAAATCCACCAAGCGGATGCGCCTTTCACACCCGATGCCCAGAGCAGACGGCAGAATGCAGACGACGCTGTCCTCCATTATTTAAAATATCTGAAAGCCGTTCACACGCATGCCTAAAGGTAGATGGTGGAAATTGCTCGTAACAAGAGGTACTTGTCGAAAAAGAATTACCAGACTTCTTGCGAAAAAATTCTTTTCTTTAAAAGAAAGATTTCTACTAAAAATAACGAGTAGGATACATCTATAATTTATTTGAATACCAACTTTATTTATATGAAAATTATGAAACTTTTTTAATAAATTTGCCTTATAAAAAAGCTGATCTTGGCGAAATATTATTTAAGTCACTGCTAGAGAAAGAATGCAATCTCTGTTCGTCGGACCATACAAATAGGAAGCATTTATCGGATTTATTACGGAGTATTGAGATACACTCACACTAAATCATAAAAGGGTTTATGGACTGCTAACAAAAATGTGATTAAACTGACTCAGCTGAGTCCTGTAGGCTTTGACGATACCTTAAAAGTATTGTGATAACTATTCATAAAGAGCACAAAATTAAAGACATATAATTTTTCGGTTTTTAGAATTCGCTAAAAACATCCGAGGGTAGCAATATCTCTCCCAGCCAGAATCATCAAAATTAAAAATAAATTCACTACAAGAAATCTTGGGTGGCTTATAGCACAGAGGCAAAAAATATGAACTAAAAACGTTCAATTTGAAGAGTCATGTTTCATTTTTTTTAACGCTAAAAAAGCTACTATTTCTTTTGAGAAAACGTCGAAATAATCGACTAGTTTAGCCTGACCCACACCATTGATCGAGAGAAACTCATCTTTCGTTGTCGGGCAGGCCGATGCCATCTCAATTAGGGTGCGGTCAGAGAATATAACGTATGCGGGTTTTGATTTTGCTCGAGCGAGGTCGAGCCTAAGTTCTTTGAGTTTTGACAATAGCTCCTCGTTCTCGAGAGCCCCAGATATTCGAGTTGTCTTCGCTTTTGTAGCACTAGTTTTTTGTTTTTCTCGGGTAATTTTTGGAATCTCATCTTTGATCAGTTTGGCCTTAAATTCTGTTTCGCGATTCAGTATTAGATATGCCTCCTGTTTAAACTGAATTGCACCATACCTTTCAAGGTTTACAGCCAGTTTTCCTGATGCAACGAGTTCTCTTATCAAAGTATCCCAAAATAATTTTGTTCGGTCATTTCCCTTTCCAAAAATGTCCAACAGGTGGTGACCACGATCAAGAACCTTTGCGGTGCGCATCCCTCTGACTACATCTGTGATATGGGCCGCACCAAAAAACTGGCCGGTCTGCCGAATGGTATCCAGTACGGTAAAAGAATCTTCGGTGTAGTCATGGAGCACGGGAGGTGTTAAGCAGTTGTCACAATTCATACAGGGCGGGATCGACTCGTCGAAATAACCAAGTAAAGCAACTTTACGGCACGTAGTGGTTTCACAGTAACCAAGCAAAGCCTGTAACCTCTGATACTCCTGTAGCTTAAACTCTTCTGTAGCATCGCCCTCAAAAATCATCCGCTGACGTTTTATCAGGTCAGTGAGCCCGTAGAAGAGAACCGTCTCTGAAGCAAGGCCATCCCTGCCTGCCCGACCTATTTCCTGATAGAAGGCCTCGACACTGGAGGGAAGGCTTGTATGAATAACAAACCGAATATCGGGCTTATCGATACCCATACCAAACGCTATCGTTGCAACCATAATCAACTTATCCTCGGTCATGAACCTGTTCTGTGAATGGGTACGCTCATGATTGTCTTTACCTGCATGATAGGCGATAGCGTTGAAACCGCTCTGCTTTAAAAATTCTGCCGTCTCGTCAGTTTCCCGGCGCGAAAGACAATAGATGATGCCACTCTGCTCTTTCTTCGTATTCAGCATCTGCAGCAGAACCTGTCTGTGTTTATGCTTAGGACGAACGGCCAGAGAAAGGTTTGGACGATCGAAGCCTTTCACAATTATGTGGCTGGTGCCATTCGTTAGTTTTTGCGAAATATCCTCTCTGGTCGCACGGTCTGCCGTCGCAGTAAATGCGGCGATGGGTACCGCAGGGAAGTAATTACGCAGTTCTGCAAGTGCCGCGTACTGAGGCCTAAAGTCGGCTCCCCATTTCGATACACAGTGCGCCTCATCGACAACAAATAGGCTCATCTCAAGCTTCTGCAGCGCTTTCAAAAAACCCTCCTGCATTAATTTCTCAGGTGCTACATACAGGATTTGAGAACTGCCTCGGGAAAACTTTAGCCAGGCTTTCTTATTCTGCTCATATGACTGGCCCGAGTGGAACATTTCTGCTTTGACGCCTTGAGAACGTAACCCCTCAACCTGGTCATTCATCAGTGCTACCAGCGGCGAAACAACCACTGTTCGATTTTGCATGAGCAAGGCTGGTAGCTGATAACAGATTGATTTCCCTGCCCCAGTCGGCATTACTGCCAGGATACTATTTTGCTTAAGAATCAACCCAATAATCTCGAGCTGACCGTCCCTGAAAGAGGTGTAACCGAAAACCTGTTTGAGTTTTTGGTTGATAAAATTCTCGCTAAAACTTTTACTTTTTTTTTCAACACCTATCGACAAGAAAAAGCCTCCCACCGTTACCAACATCAAGATTTATTGACAGCGAAATATCGAAGAATGCCGTTTTTAACCTAATCATAATGTTCCAGAAGAATAAAATAGATTCTAGAATTTGCTACGCCTTATTGAGCTAATGCTATCTAATTCGTCCAGGAAATAGATACCTCAAAAATTATCTTCAACTATTGAAGTAAACACTTCTCCATGAATAGATATTATCAATTTTGGGTTTTGCAAAGCCCGTAAATAGAAGTATATTTCTCTTCAAGATAATTCAGCAGAGGAGTAACGGTAATCCCAGTGCCCGTAGTCTTCTCAATAGTTTCTTTTGGCTGAAATAAACTACCATGTACATGAATATGTTCACGCAACCAGGCTGTGGCACAGGTCAGATCGCCATTTGATAAAGACACATCCAAATTACAGACGGACTCCCTCATTTTTTGGTAAAGACAAGCAGCATATACATTACCTAGAGTATAGGTTGGAAAGTAACCAAAAGCGCCAGCTGCCCAATGAACATCTTGGAGAATTCCTTGCGATGGTTTTTCAATTTTGTAACCAAAATCGGACTCAAATCGTTCGTTCCACGCACCTTCGATATCGTTAACGCCAAGTTCACCCAATATTAGTGATTTTTCTAGGTCAAAGCGTAACATTACATGAAGATTATATTGTAGTTCGTCTGCCTCTGTTCGGATAAACCCTGAATCCACCCGATTAACACATTTGTAGAAAGATTCCGAATTATCAATACCAAAGTCACCAAATAGGTCCCTCATTCGACGAAAAAGCCAGCTTGTAAAAGGTCGACTTCTCCCCAGCTGATTTTCATAAATTCGGCTTTGGCTTTCATGAACTCCAAGCGATACCCCTCTGCCCAGAGGACTAAAAATAAAGTCCTTCCGAATGTTCTGTTCATATGTTGCATGGCCAATCTCATGAATAGTCGAGTAAATGCAATTAAATGGGTCGAAGGGATCTATCCGAGTGGTTATACGGACGTCATCACCAGAGCCTGAAGAAAATGGGTGAAGAGCTTGGTCAATTCGACCCTTATCTAGGTCATAGCCGAAGACAATTGCTAACTCATTTGCAAGCTCTAGCTGTTTTTTTTTATTAAAATTCCCAGTTATTGCTTTCGGCTTTTCTTTATCAAGAACTTTTTCCCGAAGATTTACAAGCGTAGGGCGCAAACTCTGAAATATTATTGAAAGTTCGTCAGAAGAAATATCAGGCTCATACTCGTCGATGAGAGCATCATAGTTACAATTCCCCTGAGAAAGTATCTGAGCTTTCTCGGTTTTTAACTTAATGATTTCGGCCAGAATAGGCAGGTATTCCGCTACGTTTTCATTATTCCGGGCAGAAGCCCAGATACCATGGGCTTTAGACGTAACCCGCGCAATTGAGGCATTAAGTTCTTTTGGTATTTTACATTCTTTTTCATAACTTTTTCTAATGAGCCTGATGTTTGCAGACTCGTCTTCACTTTGAGAACTGATATTATCTAGCCAATCAGCTATTTGGGGGGCTGTGTTCCTCGTATGAACAACCCGAGCCAATGCTGCATGTTCCGTTGCCCTCTGCTCTGAGGAGCCAATAGGCATCATCGTTTCCTGATCCCAACTGAGTCGTCCCGCAATCGACCTAAGAGCCTCAGTATCACGTTGAAATTGCATTAGTTCTTTATAGGCTTCGGTAGTTGGCATCATTTATCCCTCAAATCACCTCTTTGCCTGCGAAGATCATTTTTATATTTTGGATCATTTATAAAAATTTACTTGCTAACCTTATTTTAAATCTTATTACTTTTTCCCAAACCAACTTTTCCTGACAATCTGAACAAAAGACGACAAACAAATAGTTTGTGAGATTTTTTTTATCTTAAATTTTGTTTGATACTTCGTTCAAACCTTATCGTCCCAAACTTAATACAAATAAAAAAACAATTTGTGGCATTCTGAAGTAGATACTCATTTAGATTTCACATTATTTGTTGGGGGATATCTTTTAGTTTAATTTCCCCCTCCCTATCTAACAAATGCTCCAGTTTTGATTCCATTTGAATTAAAAATATGTTTCGAAAATAGATATTGAAGAGTAATTAGTCAAATAGATTTCAGCACTCCATTGATTTCATTATTTGCAAATGACCAGATAATTTTAAAAGAATCGGCAAACCCCTAAACGAAAATAATTTGGTTTTGTCATAATCGTCAGCACCCAACCTATTAATCAATAGGCCCAATACTAATATTTTAAAAAGCTATTAAAGATACAAGTTTTTTTGATTAAGATAATCAAGCCATCAGTAATTATGTTACTTTACAGGCATGAACTGGAGATTCGGACAAATATTTGTATAGGTTTGACCTGCATAGGGTTTTTAAAATGCTCTCAATAAGTAATTGTGCTCCTTTAACAGGTATAGCCATTCCAATCTGTTTTCTAACAGACTCTTTCGAACCCAAAAATTCAAAATCATAAGGGAAAATCTGGAGACACTGTCTCACGATTGGTCAGCGCTCTATCATCACTCCAGATGTACATATAAGTGCCACCTCCACCACTACCGGTTACAGTATATGCTGGTTTAGACGGATCAAGTTTATTATAAATATGGCTCAATTGGTTCCTCGGAATATTACGTTTCAGATGACTCGATAATTTCTTGGCATTCCACACATTTTCAACTAGACAAATGTAACTGAGCCGTTCTTCAGACCGCTTAGACTATTTAATACGCTCTTGATTACCAGCATATGCGGGAATACTGGATAAAGCCCGCCTGGCTGTTATTCGTTCTTCAAAGGGCGCAGGCACCTTAAATTCAAGATTTAAGTCATTTCGAAATCCCACAATAATTATCCGATAACGAGCCTGTGGGACATCATATTCTTCAAGTTTGTATTTATGAGCAGTAATTTTATATTCTGAGTCAACAAAATCTCTAGGAATAGTTTCGAAAGCTTTTCCATTATTAGAACTGGTAATGCCACCAACGTTTTCAGAAAGAAACCATTTTGGCTGATTTACTTTTCGAAGTACTTTAACACCATATGAATATAAGGGACCAAAAGGTCCATCAAATCCTTTACGCGGACCAACAATACTAAAATCATTGCAGGAGAGTCATACATTCGACTATCGATATCTACCAAATTATCAATGTCTAATTTTCGGACATCTTCTTCCAGTATTTGGCATTTTTTCAATATATTCCTTATACGTTTTGTAATAAGGAGGAACATTTTCTTCCATGTTTTACATGAGTCTGGGTCGCAGTCGTTAACCCATATTGGTACAGTGGAATACCTTTTGCCGTTGTTCACAGCTAGTGCCATTGCTACCCCAAGTCCCATACCTCGGGGTCCACAATACAGCTCGCCAATCCTGAAAACTACGACAGTGAGACTGGATTCTGTTTCTTTTACTCGAAGATCTAATTATCCCTGAATAGCAGAATCATCAAACCACGAGCTAGAAATCTTATTTTTTTTTACATAACCCTTACAGAACTCATCAAGTACGTCCGATGGAAAGGCTCCATTAGTCTCGCAAGCCGATATAAACGGGTCCCATACGATGATGGTATTTGAAATTATTTTGGTATATGTTTAATTACCATTATGGTGGGAGTGTAGCAACTTTTATGCGATGGATTTAGAACCCATGTTTAATTAGAAAATTAGTAATTACTTACGCGACATTTTTATTAAATAAGGATCAAGTTACATCCACATCTTTAGATATATTTTCTTTACCCAATTTCCCAAATGCCAAGATATCCCTCGATCATAGGAGTTTTTGCGATAAATATTTCTATGGTTATAGATCTATATTCAACTAAATAATTGATAGTTAATTTTCTAAATATGAAATTATTAGTTGATACCTGGATATAACATTCCCTAACTGCGCGGACTGTTTTAAATGAAAATATTAGTGTGAGAACTTAAATTCCTTTTATTTGTTCATAGATAGATATTTTTCTAATTCTTTGGATTTTAATAAAGTTCTGGTGGCCACAAATTTATTGAAATTACTTTTTTGTATACTCACAAAGAAATCTAATAAATTAGTAATGTCGCCGAAAAGCGGAAAAGGTACCCCCACTATCTTCGATTATTGTCTCATGATGATAATGATCAAATGTTTTGATTTTCAAAAACTCTAAATTATCTGAAGAATGATATGCTACCATTTAAACATGTTGTTAAATCGTCGAAATATTTTGGGGCTGTGTGGATTAGGTCTAGTCTGTGGCTTCCATTCTTTGGCGTCTAATAAAATTGTACCCACTCCTCAGCAGATGAAGGGACCATTCTATCCTGAGGAAATACCGCTTGATTCGGATAACGACCTTATCAGAGTAAGAGGAAAACGGGGAATTGCTACTGGCCAAATAACGAATCTCATGGGTACATTATATGGTTCTAATGGTTTACCAATACCTAATGCTCGGCTCGAAATATGGCAGTGCAACGCTTTTGGTTCTTATACGCACGCAGAAGATGGTGGTAATCAAGATCCTTTTTTTCAGGGATTTGGTAAAACAGTTACTGATTCCTACGGAAGATATCGATTCAAAACAATAAAGCCCGTGGCATATCCTGGTCGTTCGCCGCACATCCATATGCGAATTGTTACAGCCCATTCAGAACTCTTCACTCAAATATATGTTCAGGGTGAGCCATCAAATAATCGCGACTTTCTACTGAATATGATTGGGGAGAGTTCTGCTAGAGAATCTTTGATCATTCCATTTGAGTCCGAAGTCGGAAGATTGAATAATGAGATCGTGGCAAGATTCAACCCAGTGGTCCTTATTTAACTCTGTTTTCTTTAGAGTAACTTTAAAATTATCATAACGAATATAATAAGTGATCAAACATACCTTTGAAACCTTCTTTAAATGGTTTTTTACCTTCAGTGAATTTAAAAAAAAAGAACGATGATACGTTGCGGAGAAAATATCAAACCCAAGAATATGTTTAGACTGATGTTGAAGTTTAAATAATCATTGACTCAAAGAAATATTTTTCTATTTTTTTATACCACTTGCTTCTGATCAGATTGGGGACACAATTTTTATGAATTGGTTAGCAGTGTAAAACTCTTTAAACCTCTTTGAAAAATGTTGAAGTTCTAATAGACCAATGAAAAAAATTATATTTAAATGTTTAAAAAATTAGAAAGTCAATTATTTTTTGCAACATAAATCTTAAAGACAGGAATAAATTTAAATTATAAACTTTTGAGGAATAGTCTGTGAAAGAAAACTGTGATGAAAATCTATACAAATGATTACTTTTAATTCTGGCAAACAATGATTTTAAAATGAAAAGATGCACGGTCATAATGCTGGTAATTTATCTTAATATTTCGAGTTTATGTCTGGGACATTCTGATCGACGAATGCAACTCATCAATGGTTTTTTGATTGACAAAACAGAAGTCACTATCGGGATGTTTCGCAAATTTATCCAACACACTGGTTTAAAAACAACGGCCGAAGAAAACGGTGGTGGAAAAGTATACGAAAATGGCTGGGTAAAAAAGCCTGGATGGATTTGGTCTCATCCTTATGGAGACTTAGCTGAAGAAACGGAGCCAGTGGTCCACGTTACCTTCGAAGAAGCAACAGCATTCTGTAAATGGAATGCTAAAAGATTACCCACTGAAAACGAATGGCGCGAGGCCGCTTACACAGAGCGTAGACAGAATCCTCCACATCCTTTTTCAAAAGATAAGACTTATCTATTCCCAACTGGGGAAAAAACATCTGGTGCTAATTGTCTCGACGATTGCGGAATTAAATCACCAACTGAGAACACTAATAAATTAACTAGAGGCCACGGTCATGTTCCTGCTGGAACGACGATTAGAGGAGTCAATGGTTTGTATGATATGGGAGCAAATGTTTGGGAATGGGTTTCAGATCAGGGTTCATCGCATGACCAGCCTACTATGGGTGGATCATGGTGGTATGGGTCTTGGAGAATGCACAAAAATGATAGCGCAAGAAAACCTCCAAATACTGCCGTTGTGTATATTGGTTTCAGATGTGCGAAGACGTACCTTGAATGAGATGTTGTTGAGCAAAAACTAAAATTCGGTTACCACCTTCTAGGAGTTTTGATTTATTAATTTTGTTATTTCCTCGTCATTTCATCAGGAACCGAGACTTATCTGCGCAACGTCAAATCCTTTTATGCACGGCTCCATCATGATAAATTTCGAACTTAAAGTTTCTGAAGAAAATGGAAAAAGATACGCACATCTAAATTACATGAGGGAATTTTGTTAGGTGCAAGCGTAATATATTTAGCCCAGAGCTACCTGCCTTGATTTATAGTATTCGCCGATTTACGCTATTTTTTTCCCTATCGATCGAAGGTGTGGTTGGCAGAGCATCCACACAATTTTTTAGATGTCAAAGAAGTATCGAGGAATTATCTCTGATGAAACAAAACTGCTTTTTTATAACTCTCCCTATTTTCTTAAGTTGGTATATTCTCATCGAAATTATTTTAAATCGAGGATAACAACTAATTATCAAACTATTTCGCAATTAACGAAATCCCCATAACTGAAAGTCCTCATTTTGTTTGTTGCATTTTTCCAACGAAATATCACGCATTAGATGCACGGGATTACCACCTTTGCCTTTACGCGGCGCTCCGTGAGATACCGTTACACATAAGGATAAATCACTCAATGGACTAATTCGTCCATCCTCAGTCAGCCTTAAACCCTTACCTCTTTTTACGGAGCAGTCGTCCAGAATAAGATGCAAAACCGATTTATAACTCTTTTCAACCATACAAACTGAGAAACCCGGTATAAAAAAAACTGAATCACTCAATTTATTTTTGCTAAAACCCTGATCTATAGAAACTTCTCCCTTATAGCTATAGCAGGTATGGGCTTGTAATCCTCTTGCGATCTTAGCATTATTTTTATAGCCCTTAATATCAAGACAATATGAGCGATCCTCATCTAATTTATTTAGAAGAAATACCTCAGAAAGCTCTACTCCATAGATTTCTGGAGTTGAAAAGAGAAGAAAAAAAAACAAGGTTTTTACAGATTTCATCGGTCAGATTTTAACTTTTATTTTTCGCTTTACTGAGTAATAGCATATCTGCCCTACTCCTAAAAATGATTTCTCACAGCAATATTTTATTTGCCAACTCATACTCGATGATTCTTTTAATTTGTTGTAAAGATTCATGTAATCAATATTTTTGTGTACGAAGAGCATTTGTAATCTAAATTTAAATTTACTCAATCAAAATGATCACAGACAAATTCGAGTTGGTCAGTCTTTAATCTTAGTTATAGTAATCTCAATAATATTAAATTCCATACCCCTGCTATTAGGGCCCCAATAACTGTGTTACCAATAATTCCTTAGTATCCTATTTGTCGGGAACAACCAATTTGAAATCAAAACTCTGAATAATCTTCCCTCAAATATATTAGCCTCGCACCCAGAAAACACTCTTCCTCTGAACGACTATTTATTTTTTTATTGCTACGTGCCAGCCATGCACATTAAAACCCACCTTTCTATAAAATCCTGCGTCGAAGGATAACTCAACGTTTGGAGCATATGATGACTCGACTTGAATAAAACTCAAAAATATTTTGAACTAGGAACAATGCTTATAGTTCTTAATGGAAAACCCAACGAGGGACCACCGTATGACTGGCTTGATGAATTTCTATAGTTCTTTCATAAATTTCAAAACCCGTCACCTACTAGTATATAAATTCAAAAAATGACCGGTGAAAAGACTCCTCGGATCAACAAGTGCTTCCTTTTCTCCCACAGATATTCTCAGAAATCTTTTCAATTCCTTTTACTATATCGGCGCTCAATTAGACTCAATCATGTGACAACGTTAATGCACAATGACATAGTCATCTAATTCATCGGGTGCCAAAATAATAGGCCACTTGTTCCATATATCTCAAAAAGAACTGGAGGAGCTCCCCGTGACTTTTATTCACCTATCATAAGGCGTAGGGACCATCTCAAGAATGTCAACATAACAATCAATATTTTAACTGAGCCTCTCAAAAAAAATATACCTTGCATACCGGTGACATTGCATGACCCGAATGAATTCAATGTGTCTCTATAAATTCAACTCTTTCGAAAGACTCATTTCCGTTTCTCAGTGAACCTTCACCACTTTCCTTATTATTCATTAATCCCAACCCGGCAATTTCCCAAAATGGTGCGTGGATGATTCATCCTTTACTTATTAATTTTTTTTTAAATATAGTCCAAGGAACGCCTGAATCAGCTCACTAATCTTTTTTTTGAATAACTAGTCACAACAAACTTGGTCACATTATTTCGAATTTCAGAAGAGGTAATGCGTTTCAAAATGGTGCGTCCTTTTTCATATTTGGGATCAAAGTTCAGGACCGTTTAAATTTTCCCAATTTAGAGTTTAGCGTGATTACAAGCCTTTTTTGAACAAAAGGGAATTTTTTTTATAATGACGGTTTCATTTTAAGAGCAACTATTAATAAAGAATCGGATTCGACTAAAAATACATCCCCGATTTTTTTTGTCATTTGTCAGAAAATTATTAAAAAAATAGTTTAATTAGAGGCTACAAAAAAAACTATGATTAAACCTAACCTTAAAGAATGTAATTATTAAACCTAGAGAATTTTGCCGTTTTTATTGAAAACATGAAATATTTATTCAATATTAATCATATCTTATTAAAAATAATTACAGGACATACCAATTCTTTTTCTTCGGTAAGGGTAAATTAAAATGAAGGTGCAAAATATATTTTCCATTTGTGCAGTATTAATTATGCTCGTATGTATAGATGCCGAATGTGACGGCCGTAAACAAGAGCTTACGGAATTATTCGCACAATTAAAGATCACACGCAGTACTCTGGAATCAAGAGAAATAGAAAATCAAATATGGTCTATATGGATGACTTCACCCGATTCCGAGTCGCAGGAAATCATTGATAATGGAACTGCGGCAATGCAATCAGGTGACTTCAAAAGAGCGCTATATTTGTTTGATAAGTTGATCGATAGAGTCCCTGCCTATGCCGAGGCATGGAATAAACGTGCAACCCTATACTTTTTAATGGATAAGTATGTTTTATCCTTGAAAGATATTGCCGAAACATTAAAGCTTGAACCTAATCATTTTGGAGCTATAAGTGGTATGGCATTGATTCAGATAAGAATGAACAATCCAGTGAAAGCACTCAAGTACTATGAAATGGCGCTTTTGATCGGCCCAAACTTAACCGGTGTAAAAGAAAATATAGATAAGTTAAGGCACCAATTGTCTGAAGATTCCATTTAAACAAATTTTTTCGATCAGTCCAATATAAATTTTTAGTTTGGTCTCGACGCTATTAAGAACTAGCTATTCGGTAGAAAATATGTACAGGATAGATCTAAAAATATTAGATATAAATTAAAATGTAAACCCAGACAAGTATCATTTATTATCAAAATCTCAGCAATTTTTATGTTAAAGAAACGCTTGAGGGATGCATCTTTTGAAGATAAGCTAAAATTTTTGTGTATAAATTTAACAGACGATACTTAGGTATCTAAAACGGTAGAGGAAAGTGACGATGGGTCCAATGCAATTCAACTTGAGCAACGCATACTTTCCGAAAATTAGAAGCTTTTCTGACTTTTCACAACGAGCCGACTATTCACTTTTGGATTCACTTCAGGCTGATCCTCAAGCTACCGAACATGGTCGCGATCACCACCCTCGACAAGTATTCTCCGGCCACTATGTGCCGGTTCTACCGACTGCCATTTCGACCCCTGAGTACGTAACTCACAGTAAGACTTTTTTTAATGAACTTGGACTGAGTCATGATCTTGCAATTGACGAACAATTTCGTCGTTTATTTTCTGGAGATATGTCTGTGGCTCAAGAACCAATGCGTCCAATTGGTTGGGCAACTGGTTATGCCCTTTCGATTTACGGCACCGAATACATAAGGCAGTGTCCCTTTGGTAACGGTAATGGCTACGGCGATGGTCGAGCAATTTCGGTGTTCGAAGGCCTATTTAAAGGAAATCGCTGGGAAATGCAGCTTAAAGGAGGGGGTCGGACACCTTACTGCAGAGGCGCAGATGGACGCGCTGTTCTCCGTTCCAGCGTGCGCGAATTTCTGGCACAAGAATTAATGCAGGCACTCGGAGTCCCGACCTCACGCTCTCTGACTCTTTATGTTTCTCACTCCGAAAAAGTACGAAGACCATGGTATGCTAAAAACTCAACCTCCATCGATCCAGATATCCTAATCAACAACCCTGTGGCAATCACAACTCGGGTAGCCTCTTCTTTTCTGCGTGTCGGTCAGCTTGAACTGTTTGCCCGTCGCGCTCGAAGCAATGCACATGAAGATGCGCTCAACGAGTTACAGATGATCGTGAAATACCTGATAAAGCGAAACTATCAGCAAGAAATTAATCCACGTCTTACATTTACTAATCAAATAATCGAATTAGCCCAAATATTTCGCGACAGGCTCACATCACTTGTAGCCGACTGGCTTCGGGTTGGCTACTGCCAAGGCAATTTCAATAGCGATAACTGCGCTGCGGGCGGCTTTACTCTCGATTACGGACCCTTCGGCTTCTGCGAGATGTTTGATCCCGGATTCCAGCCATGGACAGGAGGCGGTACCCATTTCTCATTCTTTAACCAACCGACTGCAACAGAGGCAAATTTTTCAATGTTTTGGTCATCTATTCGACCTCTTCTCGCAGCCGATCCTCAGGCACTCGCAATACTGGATCAAATAAGAGATGGCTTTGCAGAAGTCATGAGTTATAAGATCGAGGCAATGTGGGCAAAGAAACTCGGTCTGAATAGCTTCGACGAGGCCCTGACAAACGAACTTTTGCAACTCATGGCTTTGTCCAAGGCAGACTTTACAGTATTTTTTCGAAAGCTATCTCATATTCCAGACGAAATTACGCAATTAAAAAAGAGCTTCTACTTATCCACCACAGAGCAGGTCAATATGAGATGGCGTGACTGGTTGCATAGATGGCGGCACCAGATAGATAGTTGCGGTGACGTCCAAATGACATCCACAAAAATGAAACAAGTCAACCCCAAATATACATGGCGCGAGTGGTTAGTAGAACCTGCCTACCAGATGGCGGAACAAGGTGATTACAGCCTCATCAATGAAATTCAAACGGTATTCAGCGACCCCTATAACGATCAAACATTGGAATTGGAGGGTAAATACGATCGGCTAAAACCCGAACAATTCTTCAACGCTGGGGGTATATCCCATTATAGCTGCTCTTCTTGACAAGTATCTAACTAAAGATTACAAACTCCGGTCCGACCGATTGATAAGAGGTTCATTATTATGGCCCTACTAATTTTGAATTTATCTCTCGATTCCAACCCACCAGAAGTATTGATGTAATTGTATTTAACCCTATATACCCTTTTTTATTTAAGGTGTTCTTAAGATGTTAAACCCAAGATAATACCCTATAATAACAATATAATTGATCTAACGCGTAGTCTTTTGCAGCTAAATCTACATTGATAAGCGGGATTATAAATTATGCTGTACTTCACCAGGACAGTTAAAACAAATTTTGTTAATAAATTAACTCGGCTGGAGGCTAATGATGATTAGAACATTTAAATAACATGATAGAGAACCTTTAGAAGTAAACCAAAATGGCTGCCTAAGTCATGAAACCCTATCCGATTAGAGTATCAGATGGTTTGGAAAATCTATTAGCTCAAAACACTAATTAGACAGGCAACTTTTGCGCTAAAGAACCGATAATCGTTCCTTATAAAAGTCAATTTCAAAAAATCTATCCTATCTATTTTAAAACAGCACAACGTTAGATAATTTTTAAGTTGATGTGTCAGTGTAATTCTTTTGTGAATTCAAATAGGCTTAAAGACTCAAAATGAGGTAGGGGTTTTTGCGACAAATAAACAGCATATTATCAAGGTTCAAACAAGTTTTTTGCAATACCGGTTTAGGCATCATGATTTTAGATAAAGATCGATTCTCGATCGAGGTAAACCAAACGTTCTTCTATATACTTCGAAATAACAAAGATGAATTAATTTGAAAAAGTGCTTAAATTTTCCATTTTTAACATAACACTTATAAAAAGATTGGAGGAAAGCTGTTTAAGCAGGTAAGAAAACCAAAAACCGTTAATTTAAAATGGTGATAAAATAGAAAAGCGGGCCGTCAGATCTGATTTACGATTACTGGTGGTAATATAGCGGGGTATGGGCAGTTCTTACTCGGCAGTTTTCGAAATCTCGCAAAGGATTTTGGCTCGGGAAAAGACAGAACAACTCTCCACAAAACTTTCTAACAGACCCTTCCCTGAATGTTTGTAAGTCATTTTGAAGGAGAAAGAATGTTAAAACAAAAGAATACCGAACAAAAAAAGACTATATTTTTGTTGACATAAAAGGCTTTTAGGAACTTTCCGATGGAGTAGAATCAGAAATCCTTAGCTTTCTGCTAAATAGTTGTCTGGACCAGATATCTCAAATTGATCTTAGATGTGGAAAGACGAAAGATAAATTCGTCGAGGATGCCGTCGTGATTTTTCTGGTGATCAAGAGACTAATGCTGAGGTAGAGGACGCGAACCCCCGCTTTTTAATTACTACAAAAAAACTAGGGAATAGATTAAATAGCCGCATTGTGTTGGGGAAGATCCTGGAATACAAAAACCTTTAAATATTCGAATAGGTATTTATAGTAGCTACCGTAATATTAATAGTTGCGGTTCTAAAGTTCTTTTGGACCACGCAATGATAGAAGGTGAAGTGAATTTGGCTACCCGCCTTCAGTCCAACGCCGAGGTTGGACAAAGCCTCGTATCTGATGACTCCTATCCATCAATAAGCGACTCGATCCTTTTTTGGAGAAAAACCACAAATAAAAGAAATGGGCTGGCATACGATATACGGACATATCAAACGATAAACTAGAGAGAATCGTTTGATAACTAGTCGCCCATGTTTTGTGTTGATATGAAAGATTTGGCCTGTCTTTAAACCTGAATGTCTCAAAAAAAACATGTCATACTGCATACATCTCGAGGATGCATTAGCCAAATTTAAAACGAACCGCGAATTTGTTCCTAAATAAGGATTTGATCTAAGCAAATTTTGACGACTATTAAACACATTTGAACAAGTGCCATGCAAGATAGTTTGCCAAGATTTAAAATTTCGAGTTTGGAATCACATTGCCGTCGAGAACAACGTCAGCATCTGGTGGCTCCAGGGAAATGTTCTACCAGTTCCCTTCACTAGATAAAAATCCTCATTTAATTGACCATTCTGACTTTTTAAAACAGGTAAAGGTTGCTCGCACCAATTTGTAAAAAATATGCTTTTGCGCTAACCAGAGTTTTGTTGATGGGGTACCACTACTTCCAAACAATCGTAAAAGACGTTTGTACGAATGTTAAATTTTACTGCAAGAGGTGCATGACCAGCACCACTTTTACTCCAAATTACCCTTCCAACTGCCATCTACCAAAGACCTTATCCCACCCAAACATTTGACTGGGAATTGTAATTTTTCTAGTAGCGAGTCTAAAGTTCCTTAACTGCACTCGTGCTAAGTCGGTTAAACTAGGGCAAAAATAAACAAAATACCGGTTAGCACTGCAGCAGTTTTTGTGACGGTGTTGATAGGATCTAAGGTCCACCCTATGTTTGATTCCCTTAATGGCATTTTTTTTACGTCGATAAAATTCATCTTTACAACCTCTAATTGACATTTTCTATCATCAAAGACTATATCAGTTTTACCTTGTAGTCTTATAAAATCTTCCTATTGAATAAAATATAAATTCTATAGGTAAATTTAATAATTTTTTATTAATACATAGATCTTAACTATTAATAAAGGTTTCGATAATTTGTTTTCTTTTACTGAATCACCAGTACCGGTAAATTTTAATCGAGATTAAAGGCTCCATATTAACAAGACTTTCGATAAACACTCTCAACTACACATCCCGGTTTCTAATTAAAAACGTCCCAAGACAATTAATGTACGTTACTTGGTTCAGACTAAAGCCACAGAAATAAAATAAATCTAATTAAAATCTTATTATTGAAGAGCTTCGGTTCCGGTATTAGTGATCATGATTATTTTATTTTGTACCCTCACGGCAAACAGCCAGATAAAACAGAAGCTAAATTTGAAAGAATGGAAAATAATCTTGGATCCTAGATTGATTCTCGTCTCCTAATATCTTCTTTTATACTTTCCAAACTTTCCCGTATTTGATGTTTTGTAAATTCGGACAGTCGCATGGTTACTGAATTACTAAGCTTTTCTTCTAACATCGTATATTGCCTATTTATGTTCTTTTCAGCATATTAACCAATTGTAGTTGATGACAAAAAATTGGTTTGAATATTGGTGTTATCTTTTTAATAAGATTTAATTTCTTTTGATTAGGTTGGTAAGATATTTCAAACATAGGTCCCCCAGATTCTGGATTCCTATGGATAGTTTCACAATGTTAAGTTTCATTGCAAAAATAGGATTATTAAGGGAAAAAAATGAGATCAGTTCCGCTTTAATTGTACCCAAGAATTTTTAGGCTTGTTTTGAACAATTTGGAATTCGACTTGGGAGAGTTAAATGTAAATAAGTAGATTAATTACGACCATTACTCAGCCTATTTATTCCGGCGCTTATTGTTTGGCTTTGCGTCGCAGTACACCATACCGTTTGCAAACCGCAGCTCAAGATATTGGGTAAACTAAAAGATTATTAGTTTTCAACAAAACTTGCAATAACAAGATATTTAAAAACAACTTAAAGAAAAAACTGACTCACTTTTTCACCTAACAAATATTTTACGAAATCAAAATTGAGATGGGATTCAAATAGCAAAGATAAGCCTTTTTTAAATTTCTGACTGTATATTTATCTATATAAAATTTTCACCTCTTTTCTAGTACCTTTAAATACTCTAAATACTTTTGGTATAGATCCTATCGTGATGATTCAAAATTTAAAAGTTAGAATGGTAGTTGATTGATAACGAACTATTTAACGGTATGACTTTTTGGGAGACACCCTCAAGCTCTTAGCTTTGTTTTCAATATTATTGTTAATTTATGATTTATCAATGTAATGTTTGACTATCATTTTACCAAATCTTAAGTTTATTTTAGGAGGAGAATAGCCTCATGCGCAAAACAACACAATTCAGACGGTTGATTGAATCCCCCGAAATTCTTCTGCTACCGGGAGTTCATGATACCCTTTCGGCGCGAATTGGTGCTGAGGCTGGATTCAAAGCAATGACTGGTGGTGGTTTTTCCGCATCAGCAACTTTGTTGGGGAAGCCTGACACCTCCCAACTCTCGGTAACGGAGATGACTAATCACTATGAGCGCATATGTGAAGTCATTAACTTACCTTTTTTTGGTGATGGAGATACTGGTTTTGGTAATGTGACCAACATTTCACGTACCGTTCGGATGTATGAGAGAGCTGGGCTTGCTGGTATGTTTATCGAAGATCAGGTTTTCCCAAAGCGATGCGGACATATGGGAGGTAAGACTGTCATCCCTGCCGAGGAGATGGTCTCCAAGTTAAGGGCCGCGCTCGATGCCCGCCAAGATTCTGATTTTGTAATAATGGCACGGACTGATGCCAACGCCATTTATGGTATTGATGATGCACTAGAACGCATGGCACGCTACCACGAAGTTGGCGCAGACCTATTATTTGTTGAGGCTCCTAGAAATAAAGAAGAAATGTGTCGAATCTGCTCTGAATTAGATGGCCCTAATCTAGCCAAT
>MDTB01191174.1_pt1 | contig 26351 bp, 21 predicted proteins | sample 811161 | NCBI WGS metagenome assembly MDTB01 (sample SAMN05326650, study PRJNA326480) | marine metagenome | isolation source: seawater | place: Mediterranean Sea | collected 2009 | reverse complement strand
GGGAAATCAAATGATTCGGGTGGATCCGGAAGCTTGAGAATTGGTTTTTCGGACAAACAAGCAAACAGTTTGAAAGGTCTGCTTGAGTTGCTTCCGGTTTTTCAAAGGCTCGGGTCAGTAAGTGAATTGAGTCCAGTTGGAGAAGGATTTTAATCCTAGGAGGAACTGGATTTTTGTAATTTGATTTAGCGGAAGGAAGCTTATCTGATTTCCTTGCCGTTGGACCAAATCGTACGTTCGGTCACGAACCCGTTGGCATCAAAGTAAATCTCTTCTCCGTTCATTCGTCCATTCAAGACCTCGAATTCTCCCAAGGCGTTTCCACTGAGGTCGGTGACTCTCATTTTGCCGGAAAACGGGGTTTTGGTTTTCTTTTCGAAAATGGTGTCTATCCCATTGATTAAGTAGGTAATGAAATGCAACTCCGCTTCTTCCCGGTTTCCTTCCCAAATGTTTTGATCCTCACCTGATCCCTGAATAGTGGGAGGGCTTTCGGGGTCGGTTGGGAGGTCTTTGGGTTGGACTTCCGGAACACTCGTAGTAGGGGAGGGAACGCGTTCTTTTTCTATTGGGGTTGTTATCGCCAAGGTGAGTGGCGGGCTGGCGGTTTCTTGGGTTGGGGGTTCACTTACTGCCGGGAAAGTTTGAGTAGCAATTGGTTTGGTAGATGGAGGGATCGGTTGGACGGGTTTGTCATTTTGCCATGAAGCAACTTTGGGCATTTGGGGCTGTTCCTTTGTTGCGGCCGACTGTTTCCAGGTTAGCGTGGGTTTGTTTGCTTTGGGCGGAATCACCGAGGGAACCGTGAGCAGTTTTCCGTTGCGCCAAATACCCTTGATCACCGAACCATCGGATCGGGTGAGTGTTCCTTCCCCATGTTGCAGGTCGTCAAACCATTCTCCAACGTAAATGTCCCTGTCGGAACTGACGTAGGTTCCGAGTCCGTGTCTTTTGCCGTTTAGAAAAGAACCTTCATAGGATGATCCGTCCGGCCAATTGTAAGTTCCATGCCCTGTTCTTTCGTCACGAAGGTAATCACCCTTGTAGCTTTCTCCATTGGCCCACTTGAAGTGTCCGTTTCCGTGACGCAGGTCTTCCTCAAAGTCTCCTTCGTAGGTTGATCCGTCATGCCATTTGTAGACTCCCTTTCCATTTTTTTGGCCTTTTCTGTCGATCTCGCCCTGATAGGCGCCATCGGGAAAATCGACAGTGGCGATTTTTCCCGAACGGCAACCCGCCAAAAAAATGACGAACAAAAGAATGCCGGTCTCAATTCGGTTGATAAGCATGTTCACCATCCAAAATTACAATTTGCGATCGGGCAAGCGCTTAAATTGGAGGAGAACTCTTCTTCCCGCCTCATTTCGAATTGCCGGGAGGCTTTAATTTTTCATGCATTCATTTATACCGAGGCGTGTGTGCGAACATCTGGATAGCCATCCAAGGACCTGACTGAGGGAACAAGTCGATCGCCCAATATTCTTTGCAGGTGGAGGCTCCTCAGGTCTGAGTAACATTCCTCCGACTGCATCGGCCGACAATACCAAACAAGAAAGAAGGTGAATAGTCGTATGGCAGGGAAATTAGGTCCACTTTCTTTCTTTTCAATAAGTCGCAAATTGACTAATAAAAGATTCGGTTGATTTTTTCAGCCCGAACTAGGAGAGGTGGCAGAGTGGTCGAATGTGCCCGACTCGAAATCGGGTGTGCCGCGAGGTACCGGGGGTTCGAATCCCTCCCTCTCCGCCATTTAAGTTTTAGCTTGGTTGTAGAATGCGTTGATTTTTTCGGCGACATCGCGGAACGAAATATCAGAAGAGTAAACCAATTTAAATTCCTCCATGGCTTCATTTCCCTTACCCATGGCTTCATAACAACACCCGAGCTCATAAATGGTTTCTTTTTTGCGATCATCCATTATTTGAATCTCCGATTTCAAAAGGTTGAATTGTTCTATGGCTAAATCAAAAAAGTTCTTTCTACTATATGCTCTTCCCAGGAAAAGTATGGCGTCTAATCGAACCTTAGCGTTTTTCTGGGCTAATTGGAAATGGGCTAGGCAGCTTTCATAGTCTTCCTCCTCAAACAATATTACCCCTAGTTCATACCGGTATCCAAAATCGTTTGGATATCTTTGAACAAGAGATTCAAGCTGGCTTTTCTGATAAAGCTTGCGATTGGAAATGGCTTCTTCCCAAGAGGTCTTAGTTGCCTGATCATTGGGGCTCTCGTGAGATTTTTTCTCCCATTGATCTATTTGATCGTCGAAATATTCTAGCGTTAGAATGCGTTCTTTCTCTTCCAGGGATACATCTGCCTTTCCAGCTTCTTGTTTTCTTGCCTCCTGAATCCATGCAATAGCGTTTTCCAGATCACCATACCTGTGATAAAGATCACTCAACTGCCTGTAGTGATTGAGGTTATTTGGTTCTTGTTCCCATTGGGCATATGCTTGACGAATCAACTCTTCAAGACCTTTGGCGTCGTTGACCGCTTTTGACGCTTGTTCTAAAGATTGTGCTTCGGCTTCATCTTTAAGTTGATTGCGAAAATCTTCAGATTCTTCCCACTTTCCCTTGTCCATAGCGACAGCGACTGAAGCTCTTTTCATTAAATCCTCAGCATCTCCGTCACTTGGATTTATCTTTTGAATTTCATTGCCGATGGCTATGGTTTTCTCGGTATCTCCAACTTCTAAGTATGCATTACCAAGATCCTTGAGATTTTTGATGTCTTTGGGATTTATTTGCCTGATAGTTTCCAGCCCAAAAACGACAGTTTGTTTCATATCCAAATTACGAGCGGCTTCCACCAGCATAAGGTGGGCCATGTCGTTAACTACAGATTTTTCAATCAAATCTTCTGCTTTAGCTAAAGTTTGAGCAGGATTCTTATCTGTTTTTCCTCTAAACATAAAAGGGGCTGCAGTAACTTTTCCGAAAAGACCAGACAATCCTTTGCTCGAATTCTGAGCCATTCTTAATTGAAGGGTTCTGAGCTTCTTGCGTAAATCCAAGCATCCAGGTTCTAATTTGAGTATGGCCGAATAAATTTCCAAAGAATAATTAGGATTTGAGCTGATAGCTTTGTCTGCAGCGGCAATTTGTTTGATCTGACGATCTTCAAGTTCTGAAATAGTCTTTTCCTGAATCATTGGGGCAATTAACTTGAGATAAGACGAAAAACAGTAAAAGCGAACAAAATCTAATAAAAATCTGTAAACATTTGTGAAATTCTCAAATAACTTTCCTGTGCTGACTCAGAAGACTTGGATTCCACAAGAATTCTGACTTTTGATTCAGTACCTGAATATCTTACTAAAACTCGACCTTTCCCGTTGAAGCCAGCTTTCACTTCCTTAAGGCAATCTTGCAGTTCCTTAAGGTCTTCAAGCGGTTTCTTTTCCTCAACTACAACTGCACCGGAATATGATGGCCAAAGTTTTATTGGTTTACAAAGTTCAGTAATTTTTTTCTTTGATGATTGTATACATTGCAAAACTGAAAGAGCAGAAAAGAGTCCGTCCCCAGTATTAAGATAATCAGTACAAATGATGTGACCGGAGGATTCACCACCCCAATTGCATTTTAATGACTTCATAAGTGCGAAAACATTACGGTCTCCCACATCGGCACGATGCAATTGTAGGCCATTTTTGTTCATAGCATCTTCAAGCCCAGAGTTACTGTGAATCGTAGCCACGAATCCATTTCCTTTTAAAGTTTGTTTCTTCTTGTTGTGCAATGCAAGCATTCCGAGGATTTGATCACCAGGTATTTCATTACCCTTTTCACTGACAAATATGACGCGATCACCATCTCCATCATGGGCAAATCCCAAATCAGCATTTGTCTCAAGTACTTTTTGGCCTAATCCGGAAACAAACTCTGAACCAACTTCGTTGTTGATCAGCCCATTCCTTTGGTTAATTGGGATAACTTCAGCTCCGAATTCTTGAAGTATTCTTGGAGTAACTTGTCGCGTTGCCCCGTTAGAAAGGTCAACTACTATTTTTAATCCTTTTAGGAATGTACTCTCGAATTTAGATAAAAGGTTTTGAGAATATTGCTCTACATATTTGACTTGATCATTAGGAAGTAAGTTTGAGATAGGGGAAGGAAATTTATTGGGCTCCAGAACTGATTCAATTTGGGTTTCTTCATTCTGACTCAATTTCCCACCCTGCGAGGAAATTATCTTAAATCCATTATCAGAATGATGGTTATGAGAAGCGGTAATCATTATGCCAATACATTGATCAGAAGCTGTGACCGAAAAAGCCAGGGCAGGGGTCGGCAATACACCAAGATCTTCGGACTCTGAGTTCATTTCCCTCAGTCCACAACGTAATGCATTCAATAGGGACTCTCCAGAAGTTCGAGTATCACGTGCTAACAAAAAAGATGTTTGGTGATGTTTTTTTTGGAAATGGACAGAAATGGCTTTGCCTAATGAAAATGCAAAATCTTCATTAATTATTTTTCCGCCATATGATCCACGAATACCGTCGGTCCCAAAATATTTCAGGAGTTGGTTCATTTATAAAAATCACTCACTTTATTGATCCATCTTTGAAGGGTGCCATTTGTGAGTAGAGATTGCGACAACTCGATACCTTCCTCAAGAGATTGACAACGACCATAAATCCAAAAGGCAGTCGATGCATTAATTAGAACAGTTGCAAGTAATGCATCGGGGGCATTCCCGGATAGTAACTTTTTCATGATCTCCAAATTTTCATTAAGACTTCCGCCAGTAAGGTCGGAGAATGAGCCATAGTTCTGACTCCATTTTGATGGAGTCCATGTTTCTTTCATCGAGGTACTTTTTTCACCAATTCCAAAAATCCTGTTGTCGCCGCAATTGGTTAATTCATCAACGCCTCTGACTTCTTCATTGGAAACTAATCCATGCACGACCAGACCAGATCGTACACCATTTGCACTCAGCGAGTTGCCTATTTTTTGCATATGAAACTCATCAAAGACTCCGAGAAGTTGATACGCAGGTTTAGCAGGGTTGATAGTCGGGCCTAAGAGATTGAAAATTGTTATAATGCTCTCTTTTGCCAACTCTTTTCGAACAGGTCCGATGTGCTTGAAAGATGGATGAAAATGAGGTGCAAAAAGAAAGCAATAGCCGAGTTCTTTCAGCCCTTCTCTAATTTTTTCTTTAGTCGGATTTATTGGAATCCCAATTGCCTCGATAAGATCTGCACTTCCACATTTGGAACTTACAGAGCGATTACCGTGCTTGATCACAGGCACGCCTGCACTTGCTACGAGAAAAGAGACAAATGTAGAAATGTTGAAACTATGAGCCCGATCACCCCCCGTACCGCAAAGATCAATCGCTCTGTTGGTAATATCCCCTAATTCTGGGTCAATTGACAATTTCCTAAATTCCCTAACAAATACCTCAAATTCTTCCTCTGTCTCTCCTTTTTTAGCAAGTGATTTCAGGAAATCTTTTTTGTCGATCAGAGAAACTGATTCTTTGGTGATTTCTTGAATACAATCAGTTAGTTCTCCCTGAGACAGATTCTGATTGCTTTTCAATTTTTTGGAAGAAGCAGATAATTGAGAGGTATCATTCATTGACGATTTACTGGTTTGTGGATAATTGTAAGCTTGTGCAACATATTTTCTTGTAGAACCCAATTATGCCTTTTCGACAACCCTTTTTGCACCTTATCGTATTAAGTTTACTTGCCTTTACTTTTAAGTCTTCAGCAAAAGATATTGCTTTGGTGAATGATTCGAAAGAGGACATCAGTCCAACTACAATGAGCTATCAAGATGCAGTAATTTATGGTCTCGTTGAAGGTGTAACTGAATTCCTCCCAATTTCATCGACTGGTCACCTTGTTATAACAAGTGAATTATTAGGCTCTGGAAAATCGAATTCCATCCAGCAGCAAGCTTTACATGCATATTTAATCGTTATACAATCAGGAGCTATTTTAGCAGTTGCATTAATTTACAGATCACGAGTTTGGTCGATGTTTACAGGGATATTTGGTCGCGACGATAAGGGCAGAAAACTTTTCATTAACCTTGTGATGGCATTTTTACCCGCTGCTTTTCTGGGCGTTCTTTTGGACGATTTGATTGAGAGCTATCTTTTCGGACTCTTGCCAATTGCTGTAGCTTTATTGGCAGGAGCAATTTTTATGTGGTGGGCGGAGCGAAACAAAAAAGCTCGAGATGAATCCCCTTCAAATACAGAAGAAAAATCCATCGAAAGCTTGACGATCAAGTCATCTGTTTTCATCGGGTTTCTTCAGTGTTTTGCAATGTGGCCTGGTACCAGTCGTTCTATGATGACAATCGTTGGAGGATACATCGTAGGATTGAAAAGAACCCATGCTGCGGAATTCAGTTTTCTGCTTGGGCTAGTTACATTAACAGCCGCTGCTGGCTACAAGGGATTTACTAAGTGGGCTTCCATGAGTGAATATCTCACGATTGGGCCTGTTTTAGTTGGATGTTTTGTTGCAGGGATTTCTGCAGGTCTTTCTGTCTTTTGGCTTGTTGGTTACCTGACGAGGAGAGGATTAGGAGTTTTTGTATTCTATCGAATTATACTCTCCATAGTTATTTTCACCCTTTATTTTGTTGATTGATTCATTGTGGTCTGACCTTGACGAATATGAACGAATTATTATCTTAGTGTTTATGGGACAGCCTAAAAGAAAACAATCCAAGCAAAGAAGTCGTAAGCGTAGAGGAGCTAATCGTTTCGAAGCACCTTTACTTGTAAAAGAAGCAGATGGAACTTTTTCCCGTTCTCACCGCGTCAATCCTGAAACCGGTCAGTATCGAGGCAAGCAAGTTCTAGACGTAGAGATATAATTCAAGAGCACAGCTTCGGCATGAACTCTTCCGAGGCTAAAGTTACCCTTGCTGTTGATGCAATGGGGAGCGATCGGGGTGCAGCAGAAGTTGTAGCAGGTGTTTCAATTGCTTTGGATGTATCCCCTCGCGGAACAAGATTCTTACTTTTTGGAAAGGACGAAATTTTGCAGAATCACATCTCGAAGTTTGAAAACCTTCAAAACGGACAGGTTGAAGTCAGGCATGCACCAGAAGTAGTTGAAATGGACGAGAAGCCTATTGCGGGAATTAAAGGTAAAAAAAATTCTTCAATGGCACTGGCTTTAAAAAGTGTTAAGGACCAAGAAGCTCAAGCTTTATTGAGCTGTGGTAACACAGGTTGTCTGATGGCGGGCAGTACAATTCGTCTTAGAACTCTTGAAGGGGTTGAGCGTCCAGCCCTATGCACTATTTGGCCAGGCAGGGAGAGATACTTTACCCTCTTGGATGCGGGAGCTAATCCTCATGCGAAGCCCTATCACATCGCTCAAAATGCGATTCTTGGATCAAATTATGCCCGAGTCGCACTCGGCTTGGTGCGCCCAAAGATCGGTCTGTTAACAATCGGGACAGAAGAGGGCAAGGGAAATGAAATGATTAATGAAACCCATTCGATGCTAAAGGAAATTGACGGTAGCATTATTAATTACAGCGGATTAATTGAAGGTTTTCAAATTTTTGAAAATGCGGTTGATGTAGTTGTATGCGACGGATTTGTGGGTAATATTGTTCTGAAGGCGTGCGAATCTTTAAGTAAGCTTATAAGTTCTTTTTTGGATGAAGAATTACGTAGAAACGCTTTACGAAAGACCGGAGCATTGTTATCAAAAGGTGCCTTTAAAAGCTTGAAACAAAGAATTAATCCTGAACAGTTTGGAGGGGCTCCTTTGTTGGGACTAACACAAAATGTAATCAAAGCACATGGATCTTCAAATCGGAATCATATAAGTGGAGCAGTGAAAATTGCACTTGATCTTGTCCAGCATGACATGCTTGCCCAAATGGCAATAGATATATCAGAAGCTAACGAAATTTTCCGTCCCGAACTTTTTCCTGAGGCATCGGCTAAATCAACAGAATGAGCGAAGAAATTACCGGAAAAAAATCGAGCGTAATTTTGGGAATTGGTTCCTATGTCCCAGAAAAGATTCTTGGAAATGTAGAACTGAGTCAAAAGGTGGAAACTTCGGATGAATGGATTTATTCTAGAACTGGCATATCCGAAAGGAGAATTGCTTCTGATAAACAATCAACAAGTGACCTCGCCTGCTTAGCGGCAAAAAAAGCGATTCAAAATGCCGGCATAGGAGTTGAGCAAATAGATTTGGTGATTGTTGCTACGATAACTCCCGATATGTCCTTTCCTTCAACCGCGTGCTTGTTGCAACATAAATTGGGGTTGAATCAAGTTGCGTGCTTTGACCTAGAAGCAGCCTGTTCAGGGTTTTTATATTCTTTGGATGTAGCGGACAGCATGCTTTCATCCGGACGATATAAATGTGCATTGGTAATTGGAGCAGAAAAAATGTCTTCGATCATGGACTGGGAAGATAGAACTACATGTGTTCTTTTCGGAGATGGAGCAGGAGCAGCTGTTTTAAGTTCTGGAGGAGAAGGCCCTGAATTGCTTGGATTTCGCTCAGGTGCAGACGGTTCAAACCCAACATTGCTCCATCAACCAGCAGGAGGTTCATTAAAACCTGCTTCCTCAAATACGATTAGAGAGAGGGAGCATTTTCTCAAAATGAATGGCAGAGAAATATTTAAATCGGCTGTACGAGTTATGGAAAAGGCAACTCGCGAATTACTTGCAGATCATTCTTTGGACCTTGCGGATATTTCTCATGTGATTCCTCACCAAGCGAATGTCAGAATTTTTGAAAGTATGGCTCAAAGATTAGAAATTCCTATGGAGAAGTTTTTTTGCAATCTTGATCGTCATGGTAATACCTCTGCAGCTTCCATTCCCTTGGCTCTTGATGAAGCGATGAGAACCGGATTGTTTAAGACTGGTGAATTTGCAGTACTAGTTGCTTTTGGTGCAGGCTTGACTTGGTCGGCAACACTTGTTCGATTTTGAATTTAAATTTCTGACTATGACAAAACTTCTGTTAACAATCATAATTTCAAATGCCTTATTTTCCTTTGTTCTCCTTGGACAGCAAAGTAATTCTCGATATAAAGAAGAAGAAAAAGAATATCTTTTCCCAGGAACAGGATTTTTTGTCAAAAATCGAAAGCCTTATGAAAATAACGAGGCGATTAATTGGTTCAGAGAAGCTTATTCATTAGAGCTTAAGGGAGAGTACGGAAAGGCGTTGTCATTATACGAAAGGTTTTCCAAAAGAAGATCAGATGCTCTGGTCAAAATTGATTCCAAACAATTTAAGGTTGGTCCTGAAGCTCTTTTCCGTGCAGCAAGGATCAGGGAAACAAGAGGAGATTGGAGCAAATCTTTCGATCTTCTTAGATTAATCGCCCAAGCGTATTCTGACTACGAGTTTGATATAGTTGCCTCTTCTTTGATGAGAGTTGCTGAGCGGCTTGCTAATGAAAAACTTCCTAAGAAATGGGGTTTAGTGCCTAGGTTTCGATCTGGCAGTCAAGACCGGATGAGGCTTAACCAAATTGCTGGTTTAGCCAAAGGTCCCAAATTTGCACCCAGGGCACTCATGACCCTTGCAGAAATTTCAATTAAAGACGACAGAGAAGAAGAGGCGATCGATGCTTTGCAAAGAATAATAAATTTATATCCAGAAAACTTTTTGTGTGAAAAGGCCTATTATTTAACCGCTGATATTTACAGGGAAATGTCATCTGGTTCCTCTTATGACCAAGGGAAATCTGTAAAGGCATTGAATTATTATGAAGATTACCTGATTTTGTATCAAGAAATCCCACCTCGTGGAGTTCATGAAACTGAGAAAGATTTTAAGCTACGAAATATTCAGTACTCCCAAAGAAAAGAACTAGCTGAAGAGGGGAGAAAATTCATGCGCGAGACATTAGCAGCAAGTAAATTAGAGATAGGTACATATATAGAGGAATACGGCAAATATTACCTTACCAACTGGCAGGAATTGGGGGATGGACCAGCTTTGCAATTTTATAATGAGGCTGTTACAGTGGCACCCGAATCCGCTGCGGCACGTGCTGCTGAAAAAAGAATAGCTAACCTCAAAAACCGAGTTGAGTAATTTCATTTTCAAACCTTGCTTATGCTTGATTGTTCTGTCCCTGAATTTTCTAGTTGGATGCAAATACAAGCCAGTCCAAAAGGACTCCATTTCTAATGTATTTGTTAAAATTGAAAATCGTTCGCTTATCCCTCAATTTGACTTAATTCTAAAAAGAAAAATAAAGGAAGAGATTTTAATGTCCGGTCACTTTAGAATTGTTGAGTCAAAACGGGCAAGTGATGTAGTTGTGAGAGTTAAAGTTGATTCCCGGAATAGATACGGAACAGTCTTTGAGAAAGCTGATCCCATCTTGGCGACAGCTGTAAATAATGAAGTTCTTGGTTCGATAGAAATTGTAGATAAGAACAAAAAGCCTGTTGAAGTTCCGTTTAAGATTAGTGCTCCATCGATACGCCCTACTAGTTACAGTAAAATCATTTTAAATAAAGCAAACATGGATCTATGCTCTAAATTAGCAGTGAAGATCGTGAGAATTTTGATGTCCTAGTACAGATTTCTTTGTAATATGTCTTTTTTAAGAAAACCAGTGTTGGCACCTTCAATTTTAGCTGGAAATCATGCCAATCTTGGATCTGCCTTGAAAATTGCAGATGCAGATGGCAGAAGATGGATTCACTTGGATATTATGGATGGGCATTTTGTTCCGAATCTGAGTTTTGGACCCCAAACCGTGGCAGATTTGAGAAAACAATCCTCAATTTTCTTTGATGTTCACCTTATGCTTGCGGAACCTGATCGTTACTTGGATCCATTCATTCAGGCAGGGGCAGACTTAGTAAGCATACATTTAGAACCTAATTATGATCATTTGGCTGCTTTGAAAAAAATAAGAGGTGCTGGAATAAAAAACGGAATTGTCATTAACCCTGACACTCCAGTAGATGGGTTGATTTCTTTACTTGGAGAAGTAGATCTCGTTCTTTTTATGACAGTCTTCCCTGGATTTGGGGGACAAAAATTTATTGACGAGGTTCTTGAAAAGGTCCACCGAGTTGATGAAATTAGAGAACATTCAAAGTTTGATTTTTTGATTGAGGTGGATGGTGGAGTGGGTCCAGAGCATGTTCAACCTTGTTTGGATGCAGGAGTGGATGTGTTTGTTGCTGGCACTGCGTATTACAAACTGGACACTGATGGGAGACGCCAATTTGCGGAAACTATTGAAGAAGCTTAATTAACCAGTTTGGTCACGGTCAACAAGCCCTATAGATTGATTAAAGAAAAGGTGCCAAAACAAGGGCTACCACTGACATCAATTTAAGTAATATGTTCAGGGATGGTCCTGATGTGTCCTTCAGTGGGTCTCCAACTGTATCTCCTACAACTGCAGCCTTATGAACATCAGAACCTTTTCCGTGAACTTTACCATCAATTTCGTATCCTTCTTCAACCATCTTCTTTGCATTGTCCCAGGCACCTCCTGCATTTGATTGGAAAAGAGCCATCAACACTCCTGATGCCGTAACGCCAGCGAGTAAGCCACCAAGCATGGTGGCCCCACCGCCAAATCCAATTATTACTGGTGTAAGAATTGCTACCATTCCTGGAGCCACCATTTCCTTGATTGCTGATTGGGTCGAAATTTCAACGCATTTTCCATATTCTGCCGAATCGATTGCTTCATCGAAATCTGCACGCTCTTCATCAGTCCATTCTTCCGTAGGTTTGCCTTCATTTCTACTCATGATGGTTAACGCTTTTTTAAGTGCCGGTATATCATTAAATTGTCTGCGTACTTCTTGAATCATTGACATTGCAGCTCTGCCGACGGCACCCATCGCCAATGCACTGAAAAGGAATGGTAGCATGGCCCCAATAAAAAGTCCCGCCATCACTTTTGGAGCAGAGACATCAATTACATCGATCCCGGCAGTTTCCTTGAATGCAGCAAATAGTGCAAGTGCCGTAAGTGCAGCCGATCCAATGGCAAATCCTTTACCAATTGCTGCAGTCGTATTTCCAACTGCATCCAATTTGTCTGTTCTTTGCCTCACTTCAGGGGGGAGTTCTGCCATCTCGGCAATACCGCCTGCATTGTCAGAAATTGGGCCGTAAGCATCCACTGCTAGCTGAATACCAGTATTTGAAAGCATGCCTACTGCAGCAATTGCAATTCCATACAAACCTGCCAACTCATAGGCACCAACTACTGCAGCAGCCAAGATTAGAATTGGGAAAGTAGTTGAGATCATGCCGACTCCCAGGCCAGAAATAATGTTGGTGGCATATCCGGTTATTGATTGCTCAACAATTGCACGGACTGGTTTCTTGTTTGTTCCAGTGTAATGTTCTGTTATGAAACCTATGGCAAGACCTGAAATTAACCCTATTATAGTTGCCCAAAATACGCCAGTTGCAGTGTAAGTGATATCGTTGTAAATCCAGCTCTCAGGAAGGAATTTGTGAATTACATAATATGAGGCTGCAATCATGATAGCCGAAGAAGTAAACTCTCCAGCGTTTAATGCTTTTTGCGGATCACCTCCATCTTTCACTTTAACTAAAAAAGTTCCAATAATAGAGGTCACTATGCCAATTGCACCAAGGATCAAGGGGAGTACAATAGGCGAAAGTCCCCCAAGGAAATCATTGAAATTTGTAGCCCCAGCGACCATGGCAGCCCCAAGTACCATGGTACCAATCATTGAACCAACATAGGATTCAAATAAGTCTGCCCCCATACCAGCAACATCTCCAACATTGTCGCCGACATTGTCTGCAATCGTCGCTGGGTTAAGAGGGTGATCTTCAGGAATCCCTGCCTCTACCTTGCCTACCAGATCCGCTCCTACATCTGCAGCTTTTGTGTATATGCCACCGCCTACTCGGGCAAAAAGTGCGATGGATGATGCCCCAAAGGAGAAGCCGGTTAGCACTGACAAGGTCACACCAAGGGATGCTTGGGGTTTAAATGCATCAAAATAATTTCCGATCAAATAAAACAAGCCACCCAAACCAAGTATGCCAAGACCAACTACACCTAGGCCCATCACTGCTCCTCCGGAAAATGCAACTTCCAAAGCTTTACCCAAACTGTCCTTTGCCGCATTTGCGGTACGAACATTTGCTTTGGTTGCAACCTTCATTCCCAAATAGCCAGCTAGGGCAGAGCAAAATGCACCGACAGCAAAAGATACTGCTACAAGAGCATGACTGCTGTCGTTATTAGAACCGCTCCAGTATAGAAGCACGGCTACTCCAGCTACAAATATGATCAGAATACGATACTCAGCTCGAAGGAATGCCATGGCGCCCTCTTGAATACTTCTTGCAATTTTGGACATCCGCTCTGTTCCTTCAGGAATTGCATTGATTTCTTGAGTTTTCCACCAAGTGAAAAGGAGTGCGAGCACTCCCAGGGCAGGTATGGTTATGAGGAGAGTTTCTAAGTTCATACTTCTGGGCTGTGTATTAATTTATTTGAGAAACGATCACGATTGATCGAAAAAGATCGAATTTGATCGATTTTGAGCAATTTTGCAAGTTTGTTATTTCGGAAACCAGACGATCTTCAAAAGCTTCTGCTCTCTGTTAATACTTGCATTAAATTCTCAAATATTCAGAGTATATGGTATGAGATTGTTGTTGTTAAAATATATTGCCTTAATATTTTCGATAGTTTTGGTCTCATGCCAAAATCCTTATCGAAAAAACGCTTCCTCCGCCCCTTTGAATGATGGACATTCTGCTGATATGCACTCAGTTAATGGGAAAATCACAAAGGACGCATATCAAGTTGACAGCGATGAATACGATAATTTTTTTGTGATGAGGTACGGTCTGCTTTATCAAAAACTTTCAGATGTTCCATTCAACGGAAGGATTGTACAAGTTGAAGATGGCCCTAGTGGTAAATATGTTTCATCAGATGAAAATTGGAGAAACGGTAAAAAGCATGGAATTTGTGCAAAATGGTTTTCCAACGGTAGCAAGATGTTTGAGCGAAATTATAAAGAAGGAAAGTGGCATGGTCCGGTAACTCGTTGGTGGCCAAATGGACAGCGTATGTATGTTACCGCTTACACAGAAGGAGTTCGTAACAATAAAGAAGCCAAGTGGAAATCAGATGGAACTCCCATTGGGGAATCTTTAGAAAATACTCCGACTGCTGAATCTATCGAAACTGATATTGAACCTGAATTATCTGGCAATGCGGATCCTTTGACTTCAGATACTGGCATCCCTGTAATTGAAGAGCCTTCAGTGATTTCAAGTAATCCTGATAACTTTGAACAGGCAGTTCCCGCAATCCCTGTTGAACCTCAGATTTTAGAGGTAGATCTTCCTAATACGACAGAAACTCTCCTGCCTACTCCAGACCTCGAAACCGTAAGCCCGAATGATTCTTTCCCCGCAATGTCGGAAACTGACGACATCCCATCCGAGTTACCCTTCTTACCAGACAATGATCCTTCTGGTGGTCTAGCAGACCCGAGTCTGCCTACCTTACCGGGAATCCCTGAGGATCCTTCAATGAATCAATCTTTGCCTTCACTTCCTGGATTGCCGGATGTTTCAACAGAAACTGATCTTCCCACTTTACCAGGACTGCCAGAAGCCCCTGCTGGAGATGAATCTGTCCCTCCCTTGCCAGGACTGCCTGATGTTCCTGTCCAACTTGATGTTCCTGATTCTGTTGACGCACTTCCAGGATTACCTCCTCTACCAGGTTTTGGCAGCGGAACGGAAGATTTGCCCGGTTTACCCCCACTGCCTAGTTCAGATGATGGAACTGATTCACTGCCTCCTCTTCCTCCGCTTCCCTAATACTGAAATTTTCATCTTGATTTAATTTAAGCCAGTTTATTCAATTGATATTTTGTTAAACTTTAGCTTTACAGGTTGAAAACTCCAAAGCTTTTCCTAAATCTAATTGAACTTCTCCGTATCCTTAGTGTATATGGTAACTTAACCATATATGAGGATTTATGTTTCAAGAAGCGGGCAAACTTTTGGACCGTATACAATTGAAGAAGCGAAAAGCTTTTTAGGTACTAATCAACTGCTTGCTTCGGATTTCGCTTTGATCGAAGGCTCGAGTGAATGGAAAAGTTTACCTGAAATTTTGTCACAAGCTCAAACAGATCCTCAACCAGAAATCCCTTTTCAATCTCAAGAAAAATTACATGTTGTAGCTAATCAAAATCAAGAAAAGCAAAAGAGTGAAGCACTTGAAGAATCTCCCAAGGTTTCTGAGTCAAAAATCAAAAAAAAGTCAGATTCCTCTAAAAAAGTCCAAAAGATTAGGAAATCTAAAGGCGGTCAGATCATTATGGTTGCGCAAGAAAAAAGTTTTTTTTCAAAAATTCTTTCAGTTGCTTTCATATTCATTCTATTATTTTTATTAGCAATCGGGGGAATTGTTGGAGCCTATTTTGCAATGCCCTCAAAAGTGGGGCCCATTTTAGGAAGATTTGGCTTGGAAATGGATAACCTAATTGAAGACAGTGGGAATGAGTCTTCTTCAAGCGAGATGAAAAACCCGAGTGAAATTATGCTTAGTGAGGATTCATGGAATACCTTGAGATCTTCTGGCATTCGAATTCAATCCGTGGTTGGAGAGAAGGGTGTTCAGGTAATTTCCTCTGTAGATCCAGATTTGGCAATGAAGGATGATGACTTGGAGAAACTCATGATTATTGCACCTCACATCATTTCCTTAGATTTAACTGATTCTAAAGTAACCAACGCCGGATTAGAATACATCGTTAAAATGCCAAATCTAAAGAAATTAGTTCTTGAAGGGACTAAAGGGGTCGATTCATCTGCAATTTTCAAACTCAAAACCCTGAGCAGTTTGCAGCACTTAAATCTAATTCGTTTAAAATTAGACCCAACTGCAATCGATGCTTTAATTGGTCTTGAACCAATTCAGGAGGTGTACCTTTTTGAAACTGGGTTGGGCGAGGCTGAGATTAAAAGACTGAAAAACTCAAGACCCAAGGTATTCATCAATTCGGGTTAAGCTTTTTGGGTAATAACTTTCTTTTTACGCGTGGGGAAGCATGATGTGCATATTACGCACTCTAGCCCGTAACATGATAGAGCGGGGCAATGTTCTCTCCCATAGTAAATGATTTGCAGATGCAATTTGTTCCACCTGTCTTTAGAAAAGTGCCTCTTTAAATCTTTTTCTGTTTGAACCACATTTTTACCCCTGGTCAATTTCCATCTCTGAGACAGTCGGTGTATATGCGTATCAACAGGAAACGCAGGATGCTCAAATGCTTGAGCCATAACTACCGATGCAGTTTTATGCCCAACTCCTGGAAGTTCTTCCAATTCTTCGAAAGTTTTTGGAATAATGCCATTATGTTTCGTAACAACAATTTTTGAAAGATCTCGAATAGCTTTAGCTTTTCTTGGAGCTAATCCGCAAGGACGAACAATATTGTTAATTTCTTCAATTTTTTGTTTGGACATTTTTTGAGGGGTGTCAGCTAATGCAAAAAGGGCAGGAGTGACAATATTGACCCGAGCATCAGTACATTGAGCAGACAAAAGGACCGCGATCAAAAGAGTGAAAGGATCCTTATGATCGAGCGGAATCGCAGGATCTGGATAGAGCTCATTTAGCTTTTGATCAATAAATTTGGTGCGTTCGCGAAGATTCACTTTAGTTCATATCCAGTAGTACAATGTCAAAGCTAGTTCAAGCGCTCGAATTCGACGGAGGGCTTTATTATTTTTTATATTTTGCGGCCTCTTCGGAACCACCGGTTGCTGTCCCTTTGGAATATGAATGAGCTCCCATTCCTGCAAGTTCACCGTCTTTAACAATCAAATATGGATCTCGAATTGGAGAACCATCGAAGAAGCATTCAAGAATTTCACGGACTCCAGAGGCATATCTCGCTTGAGCGGAAAGTGATGTGCCGGAAGTATGAGGTGTCATTCCATGATGAGGCATAGTGCGCCAAACATGCTCGTTAGGGGCTGGCTGGGGAAACCATACATCGCCCGCATATCCACTTAGTTGTCCAGATTTAAGGGCTCTTGCGATCGCATCTCGGTCGCAGATCTTTCCCCGTGCAGTGTTTACAATATAGGCACCGCGTTTCATTTTTCCGATTAATTCATCATTGAACAGGTGCTCGGTTTCCGGATGAAGCGGACAGTTTATTGTTATCACATCGCAAACAGATACCAGTGAGTCAACGCTTTCATGATGCGTCAAATTTAGTTCCTGCTCAACGCTTTCAGGAAGTCGGTGCCGGTCGAAGTAATGCAAATGAACATCGAAAGGTTTCATTTTTCTCAAAACATCCAATCCAATCCTACCTGCCGCAACGGTACCCACATGCATACCCTCCACATCATAGGAACGTTGAACAGCATCCGCAATGTTCCATCCCCCTTGATTAACAATTCGATGTTGATTGTGATAGTCACGAACCAGAGAGAGGATCATCATCACAACATGTTCTGCAACTGAACGAGAATTGCAGTAGGTCACTTCTACAACATCTACTTTATGATCCATCGCAGCTTGGAGATCTACATGGTCGGAACCAATTCCTGCGGTGATGGCCATTTTTAGGTTCTTGGTAGACTCGATTTTTTGGCGAGTGAGATAATATGGAAAAAAAGGTTGAGAGATAACGATATCGGAATCAACTAATTCTTTGTCAGCTTGGCATCCGTCTCCATCTTTATCGGAAGTTACCACAAGACTATGACCATTATCTTCCAAAAATTTTCTTAGACCAAGTTCTCCTGATACACACCCGAGTAATTCTCCCGGTGTGAAATCAACTGCTTTCGGTGTGGGAAGTGACATGCCGTCTGGATAATTTTCCAGTGCAGGTATGCTGTCCTTGGCGTATCTTTTAGGCATTCCATTTTTTGGGTCATCGTAGAGTATGCACAAAATTTTCATGGAGAGTTTTCTTTCTAATCTCAAATTCATCAAAGATTTGAGGAAGGTTGGGAATTATGGGTTAGAAAATTATGGAACCATATAAAAGTTCTATTGGAAAGAAATATTTACAGGGCAAATCTCATGGATTTTGGAATGTTTTACAAAAATTTTAATTTCGCAATATATTTCATAAGCTTTTGTTTGAAGATAGCCTTTAGAGTAACCCCACCTTAGCAATCGGGTCATCTTGACTCGTTTCTGCAGAACTTAAGTTTCATTTGTCACACTTTTTTTAGATGTATATCCTTGGATTACTCAAATAACCTCAATGATGAGCTTAAACATTTAATTTTAATTTCGGTATGAAACATGCAAATAGGTTGTTATGAATATTGATCCTGAAAAATTTACAGAATTGGGAATTTCCGCTGTTCGAGAAATGGCTGAAGTTGCGAAACGTAATGGACAACAGGAAGTAGATGTGTGGCATCTTTTGGTATCTCTAATGGCTCAAGAGAATGGAATTGTCCCTGCTTTAATGGAAGAAATGGGGCTTGGTACCGGTCCAATTCAGTTGGCGTTACAAAGAGAACTCAAAAATTTGCCGAAGATTGCTGGCGATATTAACACTGCCCGATCATATGCATCAGCATCCTTGACGGAAGCAGTTGAAAAGGGACAAGAAATATCAAAAGAGATGCAGGATGATTATGTTAGTACAGAACATCTTTTACTTGGACTGGCAAGTGTCGGAAAACCTGCTACATTTAAAAATTTTCTGAAAAACTTTGAGATTACCGAGAAGAAAATTCAGGAAACAATTGCTAAAATACGAGGAGGACAAAAGGTTACTTCGAAAACACCTGAGAATTCATTTCGGGCACTCAGAAAATATGGAATCGATCTAGTTGAACAGGCAAAGTCTGGAAAACTAGACCCAGTAATTGGTCGTGACGCGGAAATTCGCCGGGTTATTCGTATACTATCCCGCAAGACTAAAAATAATCCAGTTTTAATAGGTGAGCCCGGGGTTGGAAAAACAGCCATCGTTGAAGGTCTAGCACAAAGAATTGTTAGAGGTGATGTACCAGAAGGATTAAAGGATAAAACTATTTTTACCCTGGAAATGGGCTCTCTTTTAGCGGGTGCTAAGTTTCGCGGAGAATTTGAAGAACGCCTTAAGGCAGTTTTGACAGAAGTAAGTAAGGCACAGGGCCAAATTGTACTTTTTATTGATGAGATGCATACCATTGTTGGTGCAGGCAAAGCGGAAGGGGCAATTGATGCCGGGAATATGTTAAAGCCTATGCTAGCACGCGGTGAACTCCATTGCATTGGTGCCACCACATTAAATGAATATCGACAAAATATCGAGAAGGATGCGGCACTCGAACGTCGATTCCAGACAGTTTTGGTCGATCAACCCAATGTGGAAGATACGATTTCAATCCTCCGTGGTCTGCGAGAACGATTCGAAATTCATCACGGTGTTAACATTCGGGACGAGGCATTGGTCAATGCGGCGGTTCTTTCCAATCGATATATTTCTGACCGTTTTTTACCTGACAAGGCAATCGATTTGGTTGATGAGGCTTGTGCGATGATTAGAACCGAACTAGACAGCATGCCGGCGGAGCTCGATGAAATTAGTCGTCGTGTGCTTCAACTCGAAATAGAAGAAACCGCACTTAAGCAAGAAAAGGATAAATCAAGCAAAGACCGCTTGGAAGCTCTTCGCAAGGAGTTGGGTAACGCTCGGGACAATATGGAAACCATAAAGCGACAGTGGGAAAACGAAAGAAAAGGGATTGACGATGTCAGAGTTCTTAGGGAACAGATCGAGTCCATGCGTGCAGCAATGGAGAGAGCAGAGCGTGCCTATGACCTAAATTTAGTAGCTGAGCTAAAACATGGTAAGCTTCCAACTTTGGAAGCTGAATTGGAATCTTTGGAGAATGCTGAAAAAAAAGAAGATTCCATACTCAAGGAAGAAGTGACCGCAGAAGAAATTGCAGATATTGTAGCTCGTTGGACAGGAGTCCCAGTTACCAAGTTGATCGAGGGAGAAAAGGAAAAGCTTCTTCGTTTGCAGAGCATTCTTCATGAGCGGGTAATTGGTCAAGATGAAGCAGTTCAAGCGGTATCCGAGGCTATCATGCGAGCTCGTGCAGGTATAAAGGACCCTAATCGACCTATCGGTTCCTTCCTCTTTCTCGGACCGACTGGGGTTGGTAAGACCGAGTTAGCAAAAACATTATCCGAAAGCCTTTTTGACAGCGAAAATAATGTTGTGCGGATCGACATGTCCGAGTACATGGAAAAACACTCAGTGGCTCGGTTGATTGGAGCACCTCCCGGGTATGTCGGTTATGAAGAGGGAGGACAATTAACCGAGGCGGTTCGTCGTAAACCCTATTCCGTTATTCTTTTCGATGAGATCGAAAAAGCTCACCCGGATGTCTTCAATGTTCTGCTTCAATTAATGGACGACGGCCGTCTAACCGACTCACAAGGCCGAACTGTTGACTTTAAAAATGTTGTGGTCATCATGACTTCCAATGTAGGTAGTCGATACTTACAGGATAACTTAATTGATAATGAAATTTCTGAATCAGTTCGTGATTCAGTAATGGCGGATTTACGTGACCATTTTCGTCCAGAATTTCTTAACCGTATAGATGATACTGTTCTTTTTAAACCTCTCTCCCTTGAGGAAATTACCGAGATCGTTGATCTCTTGCTCGCCGGTCTAAACAAGCGACTTGAAAACCGTAAGGTAACTGTTGGATTTACTGATGCCGCTAAAAAGTGGATTGGGGAAAAGGGTTACGACCCTACTTACGGAGCCCGTCCGCTAAAAAGGTTCTTGCAGAAGCAGGTTGAAACACAACTTGCCCGTGCCTTGGTTGCGGGAGAAGTAGAGGAGGGGAGAGAAGTTACCTTTTCAGTTAAGGAAGATGAACTGTTTATGAAGGTGAACTGAAGTAATCTATATATTTCATTAGCTTGCATACTGAATTAAAGACTTTCGTATAACCCTTTTGTTTAAAACCGCATAAACCCAAGCATAGGCGACAGTAAAGTAAATAGTGGGCGCGGATAGAATGAGACCTGTTTCGATACCAAGTTCCGCGGCTGCTTGACCAAGGAAATACTTGATAATAAAACCGAACGCCAAAGAACCTGCTATGATGAAAAGAAAATGACGAAGGAAACCCTTAAAAAAGACTTTTAGGAGCACTTCAATAGAGAACCCAAGAAGTAATAAGTTTCTAGTATTTTCGGACGATTGTGCGATTACGAGTCGATAACTGGTCGCAAATGTTGCGATTGAAAGAACCGCTAGTGAACCACCACATACAATCATTCCAATGAAAAGGCTTAAAATAGCCTTTTTGATTATATCTTGTTCTGGAAATTCTCGGTTAAGTTCGTACCCATTTTCTTCAATAAATTGGAGAAGGTCAGAAGATGGGTTGTCCGTAATTTCCAAAATTATTCTAGAAGGTTGTGTCTGGCTCTCAGAACTTTGGGTAATTATAGATATGGGCGAACGAACAGCTGGTTGTCCAAAATTTTGATTGGCCCACAAGAGAAAGCTTTCTGGAACAAGTACACTGTTGATCCTTTTACTGAAAGCGACAAATCGCCCTTCAAGAATATTTTCACGGTTTTTTCCAATAAAAATTTCGATGGGCATACCTGTAGCTGCTTCTGCAGAAAGCGTAGGATATTCCCATCTCGATGGAGCAAGACCGAAATTCCAAAGATCGAGGTAAAACTTTGGCACCATAATGGGCACGAAAGATGCGTTTTCCTCCCAGTCCCATTCATCTGGAATAAAGTCTAGAAATTCATCAGGAATTGATTCAAAAAACAAATCGGTTTTGGCTGCGGCACCCATACCAACACGTCCCAACGGCCAAATGTGTAAGGTAAGAGGAAATTTATTCCGGGCAAAACCACCGATTCGTTTAACCCCGTTTAATTTACTTATTTCTTTTAACTGGTTGGGTTCGAAAACATTTTCTTTTTTCCCAAGGTTTATCAACACTCCTCCTTCGATTTTCTTATTTAGGGTGAAGTAATTTTTGGGTCCCTCGTTTTCCTTAAGATAAGAATTTGCATCAATATAAAATTGTATGGCTAAAATCAAAAGGGTTGTGCCGAAAAGACAGCCAAGAGATGCAACAGCAAGTTCTCGACGGGGCCCATTAACTTGTAGGCATGAATGAAGATTTGTTTCTGAAAAAGAAGCTTTCATAAAGAATACTTTTGATCGAATGAAATTTCTGGAACTAACCCTAAGGTGGATAGAATGAGTCCTGCTTTATTATTATCAATAATTTCTTTAATGAGAGAACAGGCATGACTCTGGTTGTCTGAATCCAAATGGCTGAAAGGTTCGTCGAGAAGTAGTAGTCGAAACGGTTTGCGGAGAGTACGAATCAAGGCGACCCGCTGTCTTTGGCCATGGGAAAGCGTCGAAACTGATTGGGATAGAAAATCAATTACTCCTAGTCGACTGGCCATTTCTTGAACACTCGGAACGGATGGATTAACTTGAGGAATAAGGTTGATGTTTTCAGAGGCTGATAAATTCGGAAATAGACGAAGATCTTGAAAAAGTAGTGAGATGGAACCTCTCCTAATCATTTCCCAATCTTCAAATGTAAATTCGGCTGAATCTTTTCCATTGATGGTAAGAGAACCCGAGAAATCCTTGCGTAGTCCAAAAAGCAGATGTAACAAGGTTGATTTTCCCATTCCAGACTTAGCGGAAATGAGGATGGATGAATTTGGTTTTATAAGAGTTTGGGTGTTCCACAGTTCCGATAGATCAACAAGTTTTCTTGGTATAGGAGAGGGAATAATATGGTTTAGTTCGATCAGCATGGAAGTAAGGATAAAAAATTCTCACCAAATATCGCTGCGCTTTCCTGTTCAGTTAATTTGGCTTCTTCTAAAATTAATTTTTTAAAAGAAATAAAATCTGGTTTTTTTTGGGTGGCGGGTAAAATCCGAAGGGGGTAATCGGTTCCCCAGATAATCTTCTCAACCCCTACTACTTCAATCAATTTTCTGTAGATAGTATTGTCATAGAGTAGGGTGGAAGCAGCTAAATCATAGTATACATTCTTTAATTCGGGTCGAACTTTTGGGTTAATTTCGTAGAAGGGGAACAGACCGCCAGCATGAGCTAGAATGATTTTGAGTTCCGGAATTTCTCGGGCCAACCAGAGGAAATCCTCAAAAGGGGTTGGTACACGCCCCGGATAATTATGTCCGACTGGTTCGGTAACATGAAAGGTTACAGGCCAACCATTTTCAGCGGCAAACTCCATACCTTTTATCCAGTTAGCATTTTGGATAGAAGTACCTTGTAACCAAGGGTGGCATTCTCCGATCCCGACAAACCCAAGATCCTTGTATCTTTCAAGCTGCTCGACTGGATTTTGAAATTCTGGATGCAAGCTTACGAATCCAATAAAACGTTCTGGGTCTGTTGAGATCCATTCAGCACACCAATCATTATGCAGTAAACAAGTTTCCTGATTTTCCCAGTACCAACCAAGCAAGGCTGATTGATTCACCCCTGCCATATCCATATCTTCAATCATGCTCTCTCGCGATACCCACCCTTGAAGTCTTTTCTGATTTTGAGGCTCCATTAATTCCAGCCAGTGTTTTTCATTATACTTTAATCCAAAGGACAAGGGATCAGAAATCACTTCATTGGGATATCTATGTGTATGTGCGTCAACGATCATAGACTGTTATTTCAAGGCTTTGTTCGTTCGAGCAAAGCAGAGAGTTCAATAAAAAAAGTCAAATATTATGGATAGGCGATTAACTTGATTCTCGTGCAGGGTTCTCCTCTTTGTTGACATTTGCGAGTCTGTGCGAAAGAGAAGCCTCGATGAATGCAGCGAATAGAGGGTGGGGCTTGTTTGGCTTTGATTGAAATTCTGGATGAAATTGAACCCCAACATACCAAGGGTGATTTTTAACTTCTACAATTTCTACCAGATTGCGCTCAGGGTTAGTCCCGGAGACAATTAGTCCGGCTTCTTCAAGCTGATCTCTGTATGCATTGTTATACTCAAAGCGATGTCTATGTCTTTCAGAGACTTCCTCTTTGCTGTAAGCATTGAACGCTACAGACCCTTTTTTGAGGGTGCATGGGCAAGCCCCAAGTCTCATGGTAGCACCCTTATCTTCAACTGACTTTTGATCATCCATTATGTGAATAACGGGGTCAGGTGTTTTGGGATCAAATTCCTCACTATTTGCCTTTGTTAATCCCAAAACATTTCGGGCAAAATCAATTACGGCAATTTGCATGCCAAGACAAAGACCAAAGTACGGCAAGTTATTTTCACGAGCATATTTTGAGGCGATTATTTTTCCTTCTGTGCCGCGATCGCCAAAACCACCCGGTACTAAAATTCCATTTAAGTTTCCAAGAAGGGCATCTGGCCCGTCTTTTTCGATATCTTCTGCGTCGATGTGCAAGACTTCGACTTCACAGTCATTACGGATTCCTCCATGAACAAGTGATTCGTTTACTGAAAGGTAGGAATCTTGAAGGTCCATGTATTTACCTACCATTCCAATACGGACTTGGTGCTTTGGATTCAATAAGCGATGCACAACCTCTTCCCATTCATCTAATTTGGGGGCTGGAGCATCCAAACCAAGAAAGCGGGTCACCAATCTGTCCAGGCCTTCTTTCTTCAACATGTGTGGAAGTTCATAGATGGAGTGTGCCACATCCATTTCCTCGATTACAGCTTCTTTGGGAACACTACAAAATAAGGAAAGTTTTTCCCGAATCTCTTCAGTAATGGGTTGCTCCGTTCGACAAATCAGGATGTCCGGCTGGATACCGATTTCTCGGAGTTTGGCCACACTTTGTTGAGTTGGCTTGGTTTTGAGTTCACCCGCAGCTCGGAGGCTGGGTAAAAGAGTCATGTGGACAAAAAGAACATTTGCCTTCCCCACCTCAGATGCGAATTGACGCATGGCTTCGGTAAAAGGGAGGCCTTCAATGTCACCTATTGTTCCACCAATTTCCGTGATCAATACATTGACTCCTTCGCCAGCTGCATAGATTCGGTCTTTGATCTCATTTGTGACATGGGGAATGACCTGCACGGTCTTGCCAAGGTAATCTCCTCTTCTTTCTTTACGAATTACCGATTCGTAGATTTGTCCACTTGTCAGATTGTTAAACCGTGACAGTTTACCAGAAGTGAACCTTTCATAGTGCCCTAAATCCAAATCTGTTTCTGCACCATCATCCAAAACATAGACTTCCCCATGCTGAAAGGGGCTCATCGTTCCGGGATCAACATTGAGATAGGGGTCAAACTTTTGAATTCGAGTGGTTAATCCACGTTGTTCCAGCAGAGCCCCAAGTGCACCGGAAGTTAAACCTTTTCCTAATGAGGAAACCACTCCGCCCGTAATAAAAATATATTTCATTGATACCTTATTCTATGCATGACATGGAAATTTTTTCATGCAACGATCTTTTGTTCACAGTTTAAGGCAAACTTGAAATTTTTTTTGTCGAACGATATAACTATTAATCTAGCTAATTGCTTAAGCTTATATAATTGATTTATTTTGTGTTTATTCTCGTCATTTTCTAAAGGAAATTAAAAGTTAATTTTATTAATAAACAGTAAACATGTTCTCTAGTTCTCTCGGAAAAAAGTACCTGATGGCTTTATCAGGATTAGTGCTTATAGGTTTTGTCTTCGTACACATGGCGGGCAACCTGCAAATACTACTCGGACAAGATAAAATAAATGCCTACGCTCACGCTCTTCAGTCTTTGCCCTTGCCAATCCTTTGGGGTTCGCGCTTGTTTTTGCTACTTGCCGTGGTTGTGCACGCAGTTACCGCATATCAGCTTATCAGAGAGAACCGAAAAGCTCGTCCTTTGGGGAACGATGTTGAAACCACCAAGAGGGCAGGGCAAGCCTCCCTTAGAATGGGGCTAACAGGCACAATCCTGCTCGCGTTTATTGTTTTTCACCTACTCCATTTTACAATCCGAACAATTTATCCAGAATATAATGATTTTAAAACCACTGTGGGCTCACCTGATGATACCCCGATTCATGATGTTTACACCATGGTGATTGCAGGTTTTCAACATACATGGGTTTCAATCTTTTACATCGTAGCAATGTTTCTTCTCTGTGGTCATCTCGGACATGGCTTCAGCAGCGCATTCCAGTCGCTTGGCATTCGGTCGGAAAATTGGCGTAATAAACTGGATCTTACTGCCAAGGCGTATGCTTGGCTTATATTCATTGGGTTTTCCATCGTACCAATTCTTGTCTTGGCTGAAACTTGGGATATCATTTCATACTTTAATATAGACTTAATTTATCCTTCGAT
>MDTB01034275.1_pt1 | contig 26356 bp, 26 predicted proteins | sample 811161 | NCBI WGS metagenome assembly MDTB01 (sample SAMN05326650, study PRJNA326480) | marine metagenome | isolation source: seawater | place: Mediterranean Sea | collected 2009 | reverse complement strand
TTCAACAATTGCAAACATAGCGTGGGAACTTAATAGCTAATTTCTTCCTTTTCAAGTACCTATTTCATTTGTTATATCTTTAGAATCAGATATCTTTGTAAATCTAAATTCATTCTTATTCATTGAATCATCAGTAACTACTTTTAAATAAATAAAATTTTTCCACATTAAGCTTATGTAATCTCGTGTTTTTTCTTTCTTTAGATAGTCAGCTAACCTTGGATGTAAATATAATTTTAGTCTCAAGTCCTTATATTTCTTTTTATAATCGCGTAACCAATAATCAATTCTAGTGAGTAAAGTATCTTTAGAAAGAATTCTACCATTTCCTGCACAAACCTCGCAACAATCTGTCAATGAATCGATTATACTTAGACCTGTTCTCTCTCTAGTCATCTCCAGTACTCCAAATTCTGAAATTTGTGATACTGCCACCTTAGCACGATCTTTTCTTAGTTCTTTTTTCATTTCTAAGAAAACTTTTTTTCTATTTTCAGGTTTGATCATGTCTATAAAGTCTATAAGAATTAATCCCGATAAGTGTCTTAGTCTTAATTGAGCGCACACCTCTTTAGCTGCTTCCAAATTAATTTTTAAAGAATTTTCTTCATGTCCTTTTTTACCAACAAATTTTCCGCTATTGACGTCTACAACTACCATAGCTTCGGTTCTTTCTATGATTAAATATGCACCACTCTTAAGCCACGCTTTCTTCCTTAACAGCTTCATCATTAAATTATCAATACCACTATGTTTAAATAGAGGTTCTCTTTTTTTATAATGTTCTAATGCATCTCCAATCTCAAGCGCATCTTCTTTGACCATTTTTTGAATTTTTTTATAGTCTTCTTTTGAATCAACAATGATTTTTTCTACTTTTTCGCTAATTAAATCTCTTAAAACACTAGAGGTAACTTTCAAATCATTATGAATTAGTGTCGGAGCTTTATTTTTTTCTGCGTTTTTTAATAAATCATTATATTTAGCGGTAAGGTTTTTATAATCATTTTCTATTTGGGAATCTGTTTTACCTTCCGCGACAGTCCTAAGGATCATTCCTAATCCTGGTTTCTTAATACTTAATGCTATCTTCTTTAGGCGTCTTCGCTCATATTTATCCCTCATTTTTTTAGAAACACCAATATATTTTGATTTTGGTATTAAAACGATAAATCTTCCTGCAAGAGAAAGTTCAGTTGTAACTCGAGCTCCTTTTTTATCAAATGGTTCTTTAATTACTTGAACAATAATTTCTTGTCCAGGCTGTAAAAGCACATCAATTTCTTTTGAGTTTTTTGATTTTTCGTTCTTTTCTGCAATTAACTCTGGATCTGAAATTTCTGAAAATGGCAAAAAAGCATTAGATCCTTGACCAATATTTACAAATGCTGCTTGCATACCAGGAATAACATTTTCTACTACTCCTTTATAAATGTTACCAACTGTTCTCTCTTGTAATTGATTATCAACATGTAGTTCCGCAAGTTTACCATTTTCTTTAACGGCAATACGTGTTTCACCAACTCCTTTGCTGATGTAGATTTCTTTCTTCATCTTTATATAACCTCTCCATGTCAGTATTAACTGACCTATTTATTTTTGAATTGAGGTTGAGAAGAAATTTTTTATAAGAAAATTAACTTTTACTTTAAAAAAAAATTATAAAAAACTGTTTTGCTTTTAGCTTCAAAATTTGCTTCCGCTCTCAAATTCATATTAATTTAACGAAATTTACATTTAAAATACATATAATCAAGCCTAATGTTTAATGAAGAATTAATAGCAGCAAAAGTCGCATCTAGAAATGCTGGAAAAATATTAATGGATTTCTTTTTAAAAGATAATAAAGAAATTATGATGAAAGGTGTTGATAACCCAGTAACAATTGCAGATAAAAAAGCTGATCAATATTTATATCAATTTATTTCTGGAGAATTTCCTGACCATGGTTGGTTGTCAGAAGAAACAGTAGATACAAAAGAAAGATTGTCAAAAGATAGTGTTTGGATTGTAGATCCCCTCGATGGTACCAAGGAGTTTATCGATGGAGTGCCACATTTTTCTGTTAGTGTTGCATTTGTAAATAAAGGAGAGCCCGTCGTTGGTGTTATTTATAATCCTGCTAAAGATGAAATGTTTTCCTGTCAAAAAGGAAAAGGTATTCATTATAATGGAACTAAAATGAAAATAAGCGATAAACGATCATTGGTAGAATCATCTATAGTTGTTAGCAGAAGTGAAGTGAAAAGAAAAGAATGGGAGCCTTATAGAAATAATTTCAATTCAATTGATCCTATTGGAAGTGTGGCATATAAATTAGCACTAGTAAGTGCTGGTAAATACGATATATTTGCAACTATTGCTCCAAAAAATGAATGGGATATTTGTGCTGGAGATTGTTTAGTGAATGAAGCTGGGGGTGTTTTTAAAACAATTAACGATAAAAAAATTATTTATAATCAAAAGAAAACACTTGTTACAGATACAATTATAGCCACAAATTCTACTTTATTTGAAGGGGTTTCAGATTTACTTTTTTAGTTTAAAATCCACTAGTTAACATAAATTAAATTTAAAGCATGAAATATATAGGACCAGATTTTTGTAACATTACATCACTCTTAACAGATGAAGAGTTATTAATTCAGAAGACTGCAAACGAATTCGTGGTTAAAGAATTTTTACCTATTGTTAATGAGTATTATGAAAAGGGCTCATTCCCAAAAGAATTAATTGGGAAGATGGGAGAGCTTGGTTTTTTTGGAGCAACGCTCCCAAAAAAATATGGTGGAAGTGAAATCAGTAATACTGCATATGGTCTTATAATGCAAGAGCTTGAAAAAGGCGATTCCGGCTTAAGATCAGTTTGTAGTGTTCAGGGTGGATTAGTTATGTATCCAATTTTTGAATATGGTTCAGAACAGCAAAAAGAAAAATGGCTTCCTAAGCTTGCCTCTGGAAAAGCAGTAGGCTGTTTTGGGCTTACAGAATCAAACCATGGATCTGATCCAAGTGGAATGACTACAAAAGCAGTTAAAGATGGCGATGATTGGATAATTAATGGCTCAAAAATGTGGATTACAAATGGCTCAATTGCTGATGTTGCTGTTGTATGGGCAAAAGATGAAGAAGATGTAGTTAGAGGATTTTTGCTTGAAAAAGGAATGGAAGGATTTACTTCAACAAATATCCATGGCAAAATGAGCTTAAGAGCTTCTATCACCTCAGAATTATTTATGAAAGATGTTAGAGTATCTGATAGTAATAGATTACCTGGTGTTGAAGGTTTAAAAGGACCATTATCATGTCTAACGCAAGCTAGGTATTCAATTGTTTGGGGTACTATAGGTGCAGCAATTGATTGTTATGAAGTTGCACTTAATTACAGTAAAGACAGAAAGCAATTTTCAAAACCAATAGCAGGTTTTCAATTAACGCAACAAAAATTAGTGAATATGGTTCAAGAAATAACTAAAGCACAATTACTAGCTATTCAATTAGGTAAGTTAAAAGATGATGGTTCATTGGACTTTTCACATATATCGCTCGGGAAAAAAAATAACGTAGCAATTGCTAGAGACTGCGCAAAAAGTGCTCGTGAAATTCTAGGGGCAAATGGTATTATGGATGATTATTCTGTGATGAGACATATGATGAACCTTGAAACTGTATATACATATGAGGGCACTCATGAAATTCATACTCTTATTCTTGGACAAAAAATCACGGATATATCAGCTTTTGAATAGCTTTATCTATCGATTCAATTAATTTGCATAAAATATCCTCTCTATTATGATTTTGTCCTGTTTGCTGAAGAAGTGAGGTACTAATTGCTTCTGTAGATGAATCAATTCCATTTAAATTTGAATTTATATTCATACCTATACTTATAGCTTGATAAGGTAATGCGTTAATTGAGCTTAGATTAGACAATAAAATACCTGCAATTTTTTTTCCATCAATATATATATCATTAGGTTCTTTTTTGTATCCATCAATACCAAGATTTTTTAACACTAGAAGTACTGATTTACATACTTCGTCAACCAAGATTTGACTAAAATTATATTGATTCCCTAATATAATACTGAAAGTTAAATCCTTAAAAGGTTCACAAAACCAACTCTTATTATAAGTACCTCTCCCATTTGTTTGATTATCGGTTATAACAATACTTCCAACAAAATTAGATTGATATTTTTGGTCTAGAGCTATGTCTAAAGTTGAACCAATTTCATCAAAGTAAATAAATGAAGAGTTACCAGCCTTTACCCAATTAGTATTAAGAGAAATATCTTTTAATTTTAACTGCAAGGATCAAGTTTTTTTCTCATCTTGAAAGAGGTTCCTGGTTGCAAAATGCCATCATTTGATTTTATTAGATCAGCATTATCAACATAAATAACCACCCAAGCTAATTCATCACCATAAACTCTTTGAGCAAGGTTCCATGCTGTATCACCTGACTGAATAGTATAATCAAAAAATTCTGGTACACAATCTCTGATATTTGAAGACTCTCTTTTTAGCGATAAAAAATTATATGGATAAAGTCTATCTGGATTTTCTCCAATTTCATCTTTGTTCCAACTATAAATATCTCTCCACATAGATGCATCACCATATTCTCTCAAAGCTATTTTTGTAAGAAAATCACCTCTTTTAATCATATAAGGCTCAAATACAGTAACAGGAATTGGTGGTGATTCAGGTTCTTGAACAGTAAAGGTTTCTACTGATACTTCCTGTTGCTGAACTTCTTCACTACTCTGTTCAACTTTTTGAACAGAAGCTTCATTTCCAATACTAGGAACTGTTCCAGAGCAGCTAATCATAATAAAAGCTGACAGAATTAACATTAAATTTTTATTCATTATTTTTCCTCCTATGATTCTTACTTTTTTGTGTAAAAGATGTTCCAATTTTTATGAATATTCACCAAAAACTTGTTTTAAAGCAAATACTATTTCTCCTAACGTGCAATCCTGCTCTGAACAATTAATTATTTTAGGAATTAAATTTGTATCAGATTTAGCAGCAGCTATTAATTCTTTAAGAGCTTTATCCATTTTATTCTGATTACGCTTTTCTTTAAAATTCTTCAAACTAGAAACTCTTTTATCAGATTGATCATTAAAAGGTTTCACATTTTCAGTATCACTTTTTTCAGATTTATATTTATTTACTCCAACCATTACAGTCTTAATAGAGTCAATATTTTTTTGGAACGTAAAGGCTGAATCTTCTATTTCTTGCTGAATTACGCCATTTTCGATTAAAACTTCCATACCGCCTTTATTAAAAATGTCATCAATCTTTAAATTAACCTGCTCAACAATTGTTTTAGTTAAGTTTCTTACGACTTTACTATCGCCAATGGGATCGACAAAACGTGTAACTCCGCTTTCATAAGCAATAATTTGTTGAATTCTTAGCGCAGTTGTAGCATTCTCTTCTGTTGGTAGACTTATTGCTTCATCTTTTCCGTTTGTGTGTATTGATTGTGCACCTCCGAAAACAGCTGCTAGGCTTTCTAAAGTAGTTCTAGCTATATTATTATCAACTTGTTGCGCTGTCAAAGTAGATCCACCAGTTTGAACATGAAATCTACAAAGTTGCGATTTAGTATTTTTAATTTGAAATCTATCTTTAACTATGTGAGACCATATTATTCTTGCTGCTCTAAATTTTGATACCTCTTCAAAAAAATCTCTATGCGCATTGAAGAAAAATGAAACCTGTTCTGTTAATCTTTCCAGATCAATTCCTTTTTTTTTAGCATTTTCCAGATATGTAATTGCATTTGCAAAGGTAAATGCAAGCTCTTGAACAGCAGTACTTCCTGCTTCTCTAATATGATACCCTGATATTGATATGCTATTCCATTTTGGAAGATTATTTTGACAAAAATCAAAAATATCTGATGTGAGTCTTAAAGAGTGTTCAACTGGAAAAATATAAGTCCCCCTTGCTATATACTCTTTTAGAATATCATTTTGCAAAGTGCCTTTAAGAATACTTAAATCATCTCCTCTTTTTTTTGCAGCTGCAACATAAAACGCTAATAAAATTGGAGCAGTTGCATTTATTGTCATTGATACAGAAATTTTTTCTAAATCAATTTCATTAAATAAATTTTCCATATCAGATAAAGATGATATTGGAACTCCTGATTTTCCAACTTCACCAAAAGACATATTATCATCTGAATCATAACCCATTTGAGTGGGTAAATCAAAAGCAACTGAAAGTCCGCTTACACCATTGCGTATTAGTTTTAAATATCTCGAATTTGATTCTGCAACAGTAGAAAAGCCTGCATACTGTCGCATTGTCCATAGCCGATCTTTGTACATATTCTTGTATATACCTTTTGCATATGGAAATTTTCCAAATTTATTTTTTGACATGTCTTAAATTAACTCTTAAAAAAATTAATTATTCTAATTAATGCAATTAAATTACCTTATGAAAATGAAATTAAGCTTAAAAGAAAAATTTCTCATTAGTACAAAATACAAAAACGTTTTCAAGGACGTTGATTCAAAAAATTTATATAATGGTTCAACATTAATAATTCTTCCAGATAGTGATATTGCATTCGATTTAGCAAAACTATTTTATGAAAAAGCGGAAGGTGAAATAACTTTTCTTCTGAAAGATTCTATTTTGAATTTTTATCCAGATCAGATCATCACAAAGTGTATTAAGTACTCTTACAAAGATATGAACTCGATGGGTTTACCGAGAGAAGTTTTTGTTCAGAAAATTCGAGGCTATAATTTCGAAAATATGATTGATTTAAATGTATCTTTTAGTCGATTTGGGGCTTACCTAAGTTTCTTTGCAAATACTAAAGTACGAATGGGTTTTAATTATGATAATTCAAAAAAATATTATAATGTTGTATTGGATACAAATTATCAAAAGGATTTAGGTGGAACTTTTAAAATGATTCAACAGTTTATAGAAATATAATGGACAGTATTAATAAAATTATTCATTCAAATTTAATAATTAATGATAAAGTATTTTTGCCTAAGCAAGGTTTAAAATATCCATGGGAATGGATTTCTAAAATTGATTATTTTTTCCAAAATATTGAGAGTTCAAACTCATCGTTTAATGATGTTATTATAAATGAATCTTTTGGACCTGTTTTTATTGCTGATTCTGCTAAAGTGGATCCTTTTACTATAATAAATGGCCCAGTTTTTATTGGTGAGAATTGTCTAGTTAAATCACATTCAGATATTTCAAATTCTATAATAAATCATGATTGTAAAGTTAAGGGCGAGATTCATACATCTATCTTTCAACCTTTTTCAAATAAGTCTCACGAAGGTTTTGTTGGACATAGTTTTATTGGATCTTGGGTTAATTTAGGCGCTGGGACAACTACAAGTAACTTAAAGAATAATTACTCAGAAATATCAATTAAATGGAATGGATCTTTAATTAATACTAACTCAATATTTCTTGGTTCAATAATCGGAGACCATGTTAAAACTGCGATAGGAACAAATTTAAATACAGGTACGGTCATTGAAATGGGATCTAACATTGTTTCACAATCATTTCCCCCAAGACATATACCTTTTTTTTCTTTTTACTATAAAGGAAAGACAACAAAGATTAGTTTTGAAGATTTTAAAAATACTGCAAAAACAGCTATGGCTAGAAGAAATGTCGATTTTTCCTCGGTAGAAGATGCTTTTTTGAGCCTCTATAAAAAAGATTGACACAGTAGTAAACAAATAATATCTTCGTTCTATCATGTCAAAGCCAGAATATAACGTTATTGATGAATTAATCTGTCCCTGTGAAAAACAAGAAGAAATAATTGCCTCTGAAATTGGGGAAAATCTTAAATGTCCTAAATGTAAAATTAATCTTAAGCAAAGGGCATACCTACCATTTCTTGAATACCTGATGGAAAATGGGTATGTACAAAATTTAGATTTTTTCGACTTAGACTTATATAGTGAAGAAAAAGATTCTTTATATAGTCAAGATGAAGAACAAGAACTAGATAAGTATGAAGTAAGGAAAGATAGTTTAAATATATACGAAGATGATGCACGACATGGTGGCAATACTGTTGCTGCAGAGACCGAAACATCTATAGATGAATCTGCTGTTTCTAGTGATTGGACCAAGTTTGCCACAGAAGATTCAGAATAGAATTTCCTTTTAATACCTTACTAAAAATACTATATTATTAAAATCGTAAATTTATCAGGCTATAAAAAATTGCGAAAGATTGAAAGACTTTCCCCCGCTTATCAACTTTCTTTTATAGCCTGTTTTTTCAATAATACAAATACCGACCAAGTAGTCGGATTTTATTTGTTTGATAATTTTTTTTGATTATATTGACCAACTATGAAAATAGCAGTTTTAACAAAAGCAATACCAAGTTATGAATCCAGTATCAGAGTTGACAATTCTGGAAAATGGATTGACGAATCAGTCGTTAATTATGTTGTTAACGAAAGTGATTCTTATGCGCTTGAAGAAGCCTTACAAATTAAAGAAAGCCTAGGAGATGATTCCGAAGTAGTTGTTGTAACTTTAGGGTCTGAAGCTAACACATCAAAAGTAATTAAAGATGGTTTAGCCAAAGGAGCTGACCGTGGTATCTTCATAAAAAATGAATCAGTTACAACTGATCCTTTAACAATTGCAAGATTATTTGCTGAAAACTTAAATACAGAAAATTTTGATCTTATTTTTACTGGTCTACAATCAGATGATCTTGGGGCTGGGCAGACTGGCGTTTTAATTGGAGAGATGTTAAATATGTCTACAGCAACCTTAGCAATTGAAACACAGGTTGAACAGGATAAAATTAAAGTTAAAAGAGAATTAGAGTCAGGTTGGTTTCAATGGGTAACCCTATCTACTCCAGCAAGTATTTCTATTCAGTCAGGAATAAACGAGCCTAGATATCCTTCTCTAAAAGGTATTATGGGAGCTAAAAGAAAAGAGTTAAATACTCTGGATGTGAATCCTGGAAATCAGTCTCAAAATTTTTTGAATCTATTTTTACCTAAGACAGAAAAATTAACTGAAAAAATTGAGGGTGATACAGACACAATTATTTCAAAAATTATGGATATTTTAAAAAATAAATTAAAGGTTATATAATGATATTAGTTGTTTTAGAAAATCAAAGAGGGAATATTCACCCATTTAGTGTTGAAGCAGTCGTTGCTGGCCAAAAATTTGCTAAAGATTTAAACTGCGAATTAGGAATTTTATGTATGGGCGAAAAAGTAGACGAATTAAAAGAAAAAGCTAAGAATTTTAAAGCTACTAAACTTATTTCTGCTAAAAATCCATTAATTGAAATGTATTCAGCAGATGGATATTCAAAAGTTTTATCAGATGTTGTAAAAGACTTTTCTCCAAAATTTGTTTTAATGGGACATTCTTACATGGTTAGAGATTTTTTACCAAGAGTTAGTGCTAAGCTTAATATTCCATTTGTTAGTGATGTTGTTTCGGTAGATTTTAATAACGGATCTCATTTGTATTCCAAACAGGTCTTTAATGCAAAATTAGCAACAAACATTGAATTATCTTCTGAGCAAGCACTATTAAGCTTTCAATCTGCCGCATTTTCAAGCGATGAAATTGAAGAAGGTGGTGCTGACAGTGAAGTTGATTTTGAAGTACAACTTTCTGAACAAGATATTAGAACACAAACAGAAGCAGAATTTCAAGAATCATCAAGCGGAGTTGATTTAACAGCTGCTGAGTTAATTGTTTCTGTTGGCAGAGGAATCGAGAGCGAAGACAATATTCCTGTTATGGAAGAACTAGCCAATTCTATGGGAGCTGAAGTAGCATCATCAAGACCGGTAGTAGATATGGGATGGTTACCTCCATATAGACAAGTTGGAAGTTCTGGTCAAGTAGTTTCTCCTAAGCTTTATTTTTCCGTTGGAATTTCTGGTGCAATTCAGCATGTTGTTGGTATGAAAGGTTCTAAAAATATTTTAGCAATCAATAAAGATGAGGATGCTCCTATTTTTGAAATAGCTGATTATGCTGTGGTTGGAGATGTTTTGGAGATTGTTCCTAAATTAACTGAGGAAATCAATAACGCTACATAGGTAACTTTATGTTACATTTTTCCATATTAGAACAAATAGCTTTAATTATATTCCTTTTATCAGGAATATCCTTCTTTTTATATCATCTACTCTTAAGGTTAAAAATAGTTTTGAAAGGAAAGTCTGACTTTTCAATTGACGATTTGCCTAAAAGAATTATTAGAGTTTTCAATGAAGTAATTCTTCACAAAAAGGTAGCAAGCGGTCAAAGAAAATCGGCTGGCGTTTTACATGCTCTCGTTATGTACGGATTTATTTTTTTTGGCTTAATAACTATTAACCATTTCTTAACACCATTTGATTTATATATTTTTAATGACTCTATTCGAAAAAACTATTTTTATTTTTTTGGAGCTCCATGGGCGATATTGTGCACCGCAGGTATATTGGGACTAGCATATAGAAGATTTGTTATTAAGCCTGAAGCTTTAGGAAAATTTTCTGCTACATCTGCATTAGTAACAGTATTTATTACAACATTAATGGTTACATATTTAATTGATGAAATACATCATTTAAATCCATTCATGAATAATGCGGGAGCCAAAATTAATTGGTGGTTGCATTCGGGAGTAATTGGTGGATTTTTATTTTTAATTCCTCAATCCAAACATATGCATCTTGTTCTTTCGCCATTTAATATTTTTCTAAGACCTTCAGAGATACCTAATCACGGTGCTATTCCTATTGATTTGGAAGCGTCTGAAGAAGAATTAGATAATCTTCTACTGGATCTTTCAAGGTTAAGTAAAGATCAAGCATTAGACATTTTTACATGTGTTGAATGTGGAAGATGTACAGAAGTCTGTCCCGCTAATAGAGGTGGTGGAATCTTAGATCCTAAATATCATTTTATTCTTGACTTAAAAGACCCAATGCTCAAAAGTGGTGATGTAAATGTTGTTGACAAAATAAATGTTGAAGCTGGATGGGAATGCACTACTTGCCAAGCCTGTACAGAAGTATGTCCTGTTGGTAATCATGTTGAAAAAGCTGATGAAATAAGAAGTTTTCAAGTTTTAGCTGAAGGTGATGTACCTCAAGAGTACCAAAAGCTATTAAGAAATTTGCAAGAAACTGGAAATACAGAAGGAGCATCTTCAAGCGCTATACTTGATGAATTACCCGCCTATACTTCAGATAAAGAGTTAGTTTTATGGTTAGGATGTTTTGCTAAACATGCTATGGATCCAAATTTTATTAATTCAATAAGAAATTTTGTAAAAATTCTTGATTCTGCAGGAGTATCATATGGAGTTTTAAGTAATGAACAATGCTCTGGAGACCCAGCAAATAAATTAGGTGATAAACTTACTTATCAACTACTAATGGATCAAAATGTAGAACAACTTAATAAAGTTAAAAATGTTGCGTCAATGTGCCCACATTGTGTTGTTAATCTTCAAAAAGAATATAAAAAGTATCATGAAATTAAATATGAAGTAAAACATCACACTCAAGTAATATCAGAATTATTAGAAGAAGGAAGAATTGATATAAATCCAGGATCACTTGAAAAAGTCACGTATCACGATCCTTGTAATTTATCTAGAACTTTAGATGAAGTATCGGCACCAAGAAACGCTATTAAAGCCGCTGCTCCTGAATTTTTTGAATTAGATGAAAGTGGTAAAGAAACGCTATGCTGCGGAGCGGGAGGTGCACTTTGGTGGAAGAAAGATGGAGGAGAGGGAAGAACGCATTTGCTTAGGGCAGAGCAGGTCATTGAATCTAAAGCTGATACTGTTGTTACAGGATGCAATTTTTGTTATGGAATGATGAATCAAGGTATTGGACCATTGACTCCAAATGATCAAGAAGAGATTAAAGTTAAAGATGTAGCTGATATAGTTGCTGAAAATCTATCTTAAGAATTTCTAAAAATATCAATTACTGAGCAAGGCTCACCAAAATATATACGTTTTGCATATTTAGTCAAATGGGCGGTAATTATAAGATAAGCCCAGGTTGGGATAGTGGCTTCTGAACATCCTTTTATAATAACTTTTTTATTATTGAATTTTGACCAATCAGTTGATTCTACTTTTAATCGAAAATCTTTTTCTTTGATTAAGCCATCTGTTAAAAAATCATCTAAGCTAATATTTTCCACTATTTGATGACCTCTATTGCAGAATTAATTTTTTTTACAAGAAAATCTACTTCGTCCAAAGTATTGTAAAAGTAAAAACTTGCTCTAGCGCAACTTGAAATACCTAATGATTGCATTAAAGGCTGGCAACAATGATGTCCTGAGCGAATGGTAATTCCTTCAAAATCAAGAAAATGTGTTAGGTCAAGTGAATGAACTCCTTCTATGTTAAAACTAATGATTGGTGTCCTTTCATTAGCATTTCCGTAAATTGATATTCCGTTAATTGAATTCATTTTTTCAATTGCATAATCCATTAATTCATTATTATGGCTACTAAGGCAATTATCTAAATAATCTGCAGCATCGGAGAGCGCAATTACTTGGGCTGTCATCGGAGATCCTGGTTCAAATTTATGTGGAATTGAGGTCCATGAAGAACTTTCCATTGTGACAGTCTCAATTATTCCTCCACCGGTCTGATATGGTTCCATTTCATCTAATAAATCTTCTTTACCAAATAAAACTCCAACACCTGTAGGGCCAAACATTTTATGTCCTGAAAAAGCATAAAAATCACAGTCTAGCTCCGAGACATTTACTTTCATATGAGGGATACTTTGACAACCATCTATCATAATTTTTGAATTATTTTTTTTTGCTAATTCAATTAATTCTTTAATAGGATTTATGGTTCCAAAAACATTAGATGCGTGCGTAATACTTACTATTTTTACATTTTTGTTTAAAGCTATTTTAAAGTCATCTAAGTTAATTGTACCATCATCAGAAGACTTTACATATTCAATTCTTGCTCCAGTTTTTTTACATATCATCTGCCATGGAATAATATTTGAATGATGTTCCATGTCTGTCAAAAGAACTACATCATTCTTAGATAAGTTTCTAAAACCCCATGACTCAGCTACCAGATTAATACTTTCTGTTGCGCTTTTTGTAAAAATAATTGATTTCTTTTTTGCACCAATAAGTTTAGCTATTCTTTTCCTACTATTTTCAAAAGCATTCGTAGCTTTTTCACCAAGCTCGTATACGCTCCTGTGAACGCTACCTCCGTATTTTTCGTAATACTTTATTTCACTTTGAATAACCTGGCTGGGTGTAAGGCTGGTTGCAGCACTATCTAAATAAACAAGAGGTTTATCTCTATTCATTTGATATAGATTAGGAAAATCTTTTCTAATTTCACTCATCGATTTAATATAATCCCAGCTGAAGCTTTGCAGCATCGCTCATCATATCCTGATTCCATTGTGGTTCCCATACAAGTTCAACTTCTACTTCCTTCGCTCCGCTTAGAGAAGATAGTTTCTGCTTAACTTCACCTGCAATAACAGGGCCCATTCCACACCCAGGTGCAGTCAGAGTCATTTGAATGAGTATGTTTACACCGTCATCTTCTTCTTTAATTAAACAATTATATACCAATCCCAAGTCAACAATATTTACTGGAATTTCTGGATCATAGCAGGTATGAAGTACATTCCAAACTTCTTCTTCATTAGCAAAATTATTTGAGTCTACTTCTCTTTTTTCTTGCCCAATTGCTTCGCCATCAATACCGTTCACTTGGTACATATTACCTTCAACAATAACTGTATAATTATCACCGAGTGATTGTGAAATTATTCCTGACATACCTTTTTTTAAGGTTGTTCTAATTCCATCTGGAACGCTATGAACTATAACGTCTTCTAGAATTGTAAATTCTTCATGCATTAATTAATTCCTTTTTAATATGTTCAAGAGAACCTATAAATCCATTTTGTCTTTGACTTGAAATTGATGACCCAATATTTAACCATTGAAATAAACTATTACCATCTTCAAAACTATCAATAAAATCAATAATACTATTTTTTTCTGAATTATTAAATGCAATTTGTAAAATTTTAAGCAACCCTTTAACAATAGTGCTTTCCGAATTTGCCATAATCACGACATTATTTTTATCTAAGATAATATTTACCCATGTTTGAGAATTGCATGCATGAATTTTATTGCTATCATTACAATCAAATTCATTAATTAAATCTAATTTTTTTCCAAGATCTATAAGATATATCAATTTGTCTTGGCCTTCCAAAATAGAAAATCCATCACGAATTTTTAAAAGATTATTTTTAATTTTATCCATTTATCCAATTATCCAGAGCAATTTCGGATATATCTTGGACGGAGGAAAGAGAAAACTCATCAATAACCTCTTTTGCAAATGCTTTAATTAACATTTTTTGGGCACTGCTTTGATCAATTCCTCTTGCTCTTAAATAAAAAATACTATTTTCATCTAAAGCACCTGTAGTAGAGCCGTGACCACAAGATACATCATCAGCATAAATTTCTAATTGAGGATTTGAAAAAGCAGTTGCATCTAACGATAATAGAAGATTTTTATTTGATTGGTTGGAATCTGTTTGCTGAGCACCTTCTGCTACAACCACTTTTCCATTAAAAACTGCAGTAGATTTATTATCTAAAATATTTCTTACGTGCTGAAAACTAGTACAATGTTCAGCTTTATGATTGATTAAAATATTATTATCAAGATGCTGATTATCTTTACCAAGATTTAAAATATTTACTTTTGCATTGCTACCAGTATTATTGAGGTCAATTTCAATAAACTCCTTATTGAAAATAGAATCTTTATTCAATGAATCAATATTTAGGTTTACATCTTTATCCAATTGAAAATAACTATATGAAAGTAAATGACATTCTATCTCTTTTTCAACAAGCTTAGCAAAATTTATATTTGACCCATCATCACAAATATATTTATTTAGTTTAAGATTAAAACTTGGATCTCCTTCATTTTTATCTTCCTCAATAATTGATATCTGAGATCCTTTTGAGAAATGAAATATATTAAAGGATGAAATTCTTTCGTCGCTTGCGTCGTTTTCAAATAAGTTAACAACTTTTATGGGATTAAGAAGATTTATGCTTTTTGTAAATTTAATATAATGGCCGCCATCAAAATCAGATATTCCTAGATTAAACATAGAATCATCTAAAAATGAATTTGAGAATGTTAAAATCATTTCATTGTCTATATTGACCAATTCTTTAATTTCTATATTATCTAAGTATTTGAAATTTTTTAAAGTATTTAAGCATAGTTTACCGTTAATAAAAAGTAGAGTTGATTCATCAGTTTCAATATTAGTGTGAGCTGCATTTGAAGACTTTTTCTTCTTAAATTTTTTCAGGTTTTTACTCGAAGTAAATTTCCAATTTTCAAGTTTTTTTGAAGGATATCCTTGTTTGGTAAAATACTCTGAACTTGTTTTTTTAAGTGAATTAATCATTTTATTTTTCAAGCCAAGAGTAGCCATCTTTTTCCACTTTTTCTACAAGTGACATATCACCTGATTTAACTATTTTACCATCAATCATTAAGTGTACAACGTCTGGTTTAATATAATCAAGCAATCTTTGATAGTGAGTTATAATTAATACTGAATTATTTTTATCTTTGAATTTATTTACTCCCTTTGCAACTGTTCTTAAGGCGTCAACATCTAATCCAGAATCAGTTTCATCAAGCACAGCTAATTTGGGATTGATAGTTAGTAGCTGTAGAATCTCACTTTTTTTCTTTTCACCTCCAGAAAAACCATCATTTATTGATCTTTTTAAGAAAGAATCATCGAGACTAAGTTCAGATAAAATAGCTTTTGCTTTGTTCAAAAATTCTAATGCATCCATCTCTTCTTTTCCTTGATACTTTCTATGTGCATTTAAGGCAGATCTAAGAAAATAAGCCATGCTTACACCAGGAATTGCAACAGGATATTGAAAGCATAGAAAAATACCTTCTAAAGCACGGTTTTCAATACTCATTTCTGTAATATCAGTATTTTCCATCGAAAGATTACCGCCGTCAACTTCATATGTTTCATTTCCAGCAATTACATTTGCTAATGTACTTTTTCCAGATCCATTTCTACCCATGATTACATGTACTTCCCCAGCTGGTATTTCTAGGTCAATACCCTTTAATATATCTTTATCATCAATAGATGCTTTTAAATTTTCAATTTTAATCATTTTTATCCTACGCTATTTTCTAATGTTACTTCAATTAATTGTTTTGCTTCTACAGCAAATTCCATTGGTAGTTCTTCAAAAACCTCTTTGCAAAAACCATTAACAATCATAGAAACAGCATCATCAAGTTTTATCCCTCTTTGATTACAATAAAATAATTGGTCTTCTCCAATACTTGAAGTTGTAGCTTCGTGTTCCATTTTCGCAGATGGATTATTCACGTCAATATACGGAAAAGTATGAGCACCGCATTTATCTCCAATTAAAATAGAGTCACATTGGGAAAAATTTTGAGCATTTTCAGCATTTTTCAAAATTTTAACACCACCTCTATATGTATTTTGACCTTCTCCAGCTGATATTCCTTTTGTGATAATTGTGCTTTTAGTATTTTTTCCAATATGAATCATTTTAGTTCCAGTATCTGCTTGCTGTTTATTTTTTGTAACAGCAACTGAATAAAATTCACCTACACTATTATCGCCTTGCATAATTACACTTGGATACTTCCAAGTAACAGCTGAACCAGTTTCTACTTGTGTCCAAGAAATCTTAGAATTATCACCTAGGCATCTTCCTCTCTTTGTAACAAAGTTATAAATACCGCCTTTACCTTCTTTATCTCCTGAGTACCAATTTTGAATAGTTGAATATTTAATTGTAGAATCTTTATGCGCTACCAGTTCGACGCAGGCAGCGTGAAGTTGATTTTCATCGCGCATTGGAGCTGTACATCCTTCAAGATAGCTAACGTGACTTCCCTCGTCGGCAATAATTAATGTTCTTTCAAATTGTCCAGTGTTTGTTGCATTTATTCTGAAGTACGTGGATAGCTCCATTGGACATTTTACACCTTTAGGTATGTATACAAAGGAGCCATCACTAAAAACTGCAGAGTTTAATGCCGCAAAGTAATTATCGGTTGCTGGAATTACTGAACCTAAATATTCCTTGACCAATTCAGGATGGTCTTGAACCGCTTCAGAAAAAGAACAAAAAATAATTCCATGCTTTGAAAGTTCTTTCTTAAATGTAGTAGCAATAGAAACACTATCAAATACAGCGTCAACGGCAACACCTTGCATTCTCTTTTGTTCATTTAAAGAGATACCTAATTTATTGTATGTTTCAATTATTTCAGGATCTACGTCGTCAAGACTATCATTTTTTATTTGTTTCGGCGCTGCATAATAGCTTAGTGCCTGGTAGTCAATTGGTTCATAATTAATATTAGCCCATGTAGGCTCCTTCATTTTTTCCCAATTGCTAAAAGCTTTTAGTCTCCAATCAAGTAACCACTGTGGTTCCTTCTTAATTTTTGACAATTTTTTAATCACGTCTACATTTAGACCTGGTTCAAATTTTGTTTCCTCTACATTTGTTGAAAAGCCATATTTATACTCTTGGTCAAGAGTTTTGTCTATTACCTGTTGATTTTTATCTACCATTATGCTGAAAAGCTAATACCACAACCGCATGTTCTTGTTGCGTTAGGGTTATTAACCTTGAATCCTCCGTTAAGTAAGTCTGTTGAAAAATCTATCTCGCATCCTCTAACATAGATCCAACTTTTTACATCGCAAAAAATTGTAATTCCATGGCTTTCGAACACCTTATCAAATTCCTTTTGCTCATTCTCAAATGTTATTTTATATGACATTCCTGAACACCCACCAGTGTCAATAGTAACTCTAATACCTTTTGAACCTGCTTCTTCATTTTCAATGATATTTTTTAATCTTGATGCAGCGTTTTGAGTAATTTCAATTTTCTGATTTTTTAATGCTTCTTCCATTATAAACCTAGTTTAACTTTACCTTCCTCTGTCATCATTTTAGGGTTCCAAGGTGGATCAAATGTTAATTCGACATTTACGCTTGAAACAGTTTCAATTGAAGCCATCTTATTTTTGATATCTTCAATCATATATTGTCCCATTGTACAACCTGGTGTTGTTAGTGACATAATTATATCCACAACAAATTTTTTGTCCTGTTCTTTTATTTTCAAATCGTAAATTAAACCTAAATTCCATAGGTCAATAGGCAACTCAGGATCATTGCATTGCTTGAGTACATTTATCACATTATTTTTAATATTCTTCATAAGCGATTGGCAATTTAATTAACAGAAAATTTATGTCCTATAATTATTGAATATATATTACAAAAAATCTCATTGCAATCACGCACTTAAAAATAACATATTTTTTAAATTCTCATACTCATTGCTAAGTTAAATTCCATAATGTAAATTGTTTCTCATTTGGAAAAAAAATGACAAAAAGTGTAACTAATAAAACTATAGATAATGTAACCATTCGTTTTGCGGGCGACTCGGGAGACGGAATGCAGCTTAGTGGAGGAAGATTTACTCAAACTTCTGCTGTTGTAGGTAATGATCTTAGTACTTTACCTGACTTTCCAGCCGAAATTCGTGCTCCTGCTGGCTCACTTGCCGGCGTAAGTTCATTTCAAATTCATTTTAGTTCTCAAGAAATTCATACTCCAGGAGAAAAACCAGATGTCTTAGTAGCAATGAATCCTGCAGCGCTAAAAGTGCACCTAAAAGATTTGACACCAGGCGGTACTCTGATTGTTAACAAGAATGCTTTTACTAAAAAGAATCTTTCATTGGCAGGTTATGATAATGACCCAACGGAAGATGGTTCATTAGTGGATTATTACTCTACGCATTTTATTGAAATGGGCAAGCTTGTTACATTGGCCTGTGAGGGTATTGACATTCCATCCAAAATGGTTGATCGTACGAAAAATCTTTGTGCTTTAGGAGTTTTGTTTTGGATGTATGATAGACCACTAGAGCCAACAATAGATTGGTTAAATCAAAAATTTAAATCAAAACCTGATATTATTGAAGCAAATATCAGAGCTTTGAATGCCGGATATAATTATGGAGATACAGCAGAAATTTTTACCACAAGGTACATTGTTGAAAAAGCTAAACTACCAGAAGGCAAATATAGAAATATGAATGGAACTCTTGCTTCATGCTTAGGAATACTAACCGCGGCAGAAAAAAGTAAGCTTGATATTACTTTTGCTGGTTATCCAATTACTCCAGCAAGCAATATTTTACATACACTCTCAAATTGGAAAAAGTTTGGAATCAAAACTTATCAGGCAGAAGATGAAATTGCTGGAATTGGTGCCGCCCTTGGGGCATCTTATGGTGGATCTTTGGGAATAACTGCTTCATCAGGACCAGGGATTGCTTTAAAAACAGAATTTATGGGATTAGCAATTATGACAGAACTTCCCCTCGTAATCATTAATGTTCAAAGAGGAGGACCAAGCACTGGACTGCCAACAAAAACTGAACAGTCGGATTTGTTTCAAGCAGTTTATGGAAGAAATGGCGAGGCTCCAATTCCAGTTCTTGCTCCAACAACACCTGGTGATTGTTTTCATACTGCATATGAAGCTTGTAGAATTGCAGTCAAATACATGACCCCAATTATGGTATTATCTGATGGTTATCTTGTAAATGGTTCGGAGCCTTGGTTAATTCCAAATCCAGATGATCTTAAATCATTTAATGTAGACTTTGCCAAAGAAGAGGATTCAGATGAATTTTTACCTTACAAAAGAAATATGAAAACTTTAGCTAGAAGCTGGGCTATTCCTGGAACTAAAGGGCTCGAACACAGAATTGGTGGCCTTGAAAAACAAGACATCACAGGTAATGTTAATTACGATTCAGATAATCATCAAAAGATGGTTGAAATTAGAGCACAAAAAGTTGCAAACATAGCTAATGAAATACCACCAACGGAAATTTTTGGTGACAGGAAGGGGGATGTTTTAATCTTAAGTTGGGGAAGTGGACACGGAGCAAGTAGGGCAGCTACAGAATCTTTGTTATCTGAAAATAAGAAAGTAGGACATGCTTCTATTAAATGGATTTCTCCACTGCCTAACGACTTAGGTTCGATTCTTGAAAAGTATAAAAAGGTTTTAATTCCTGAGGTGAATACTGGTCAATTTAGGCAAATTATTAGAGCAGAATATTTAGTAGATGCTATAGGTTTAAATGAAGTTCAAGGAAAACCATTAGGTGCTTCAAAAATTATAGAAAAAGTAAAGGAATTGATTAGTGACTGATAAACCTCTATTAAAGAAAAAGGACTTTGAGTCAGATCAGGCAGTAAGATGGTGTCCTGGCTGTGGAGATTATGCTATTCTTGCGCAAACACAAAAAGTTTTTCCTGAAATTACGACTGACAAGGAAAAAGTAGTATTTGTGTCAGGCATTGGTTGTTCCAGTAGATTTCCATATTACATGAATACTTATGGATTTCATACCATTCATGGAAGAGCCCCAACAGTTGCAAGTGGATTAAAAATTGCAAATCCAGATCTTTCTGTATGGCTAGTAACAGGAGATGGAGATGGATTTTCCATTGGCGGAAATCATATTATCCATTTATTACGTAGAAACATTAATCTTAATGTTATGCTTTTTAATAATAGAATTTACGGCTTAACAAAAGGCCAATACTCTCCTACTTCAGAACAAGGGAAAGTGACATATTCAACTCCAATGGGTTCATTGGATTATCCTTTTAACCCTACAAAATTAGCATTAGGAGCAAGAGGAGCATTTGTTGCTAAAACCATCGATAGAGATTTAAAACACTTACAAAAAATGATTAAAAGAGCAAATGACCACAAAGGCACTTCATTTATTGAAATATATCAAAATTGTAATATTTTCAATGATGGTGCGTTTTCTGAATTAACTGACAAAGAAACAAAATCAGATAGAGTTTTAAAAGTTGAACATGGAGAGCCAATGGTTTTTGGTGCTGAAAATAATAAAGGGATTTATTTAGATGGAACAACACCAAAAGTAGTAACTATTGGGGAACAATTTTCAGTTGATGATATTTTAGTTCATGATGAAACTGACGCATTTATTGGAGATATGCTTTCTAATTTTACAGCAAGCGATACTTTCCCCGAACCTCTGGGCGTGTTATATTGCGTAGAAAGACCAACTTATGATGATTTAATGGTGGATCAAATGAATGAAGCAAAGAAAAATAAAAAAGGTCCCAAAAGTGTTAACGAATTACTTAATGCTGGAGATACCTGGGAGGTTAAATAATGCCTTTTAGGACTGAAAAAGATAGTATTGGTAAAATAAAAGTACCATTAAAAGCATATTACGGAGCTCAAACACAAAGAGCTGTTCAAAATTTTCAAATTGGGTGGCCAATGGAGTTTAGTTTAATACTACCTTACGTAATCATAAAGAAATGTGCAGCGAAAACAAATTACGCCCAAAAAAATATTTCAAAAAAACTAGCTAATGCAATTATTAAAGCATGCGATCATATAGTTGACAACCCAAACCAATATATAGATGAATTTCCAGTACCAGTTTTTCAAACAGGTAGTGGTACCCAAACCAATATGAATGTAAATGAGGTAGTTGCAAATAAAGCGAATGAAATTTTAGGAGCAAAATTAGGAACTTATAAATTTGTTCATCCAAATGATCATGTGAATATGTCTCAATCAACCAATGATACATTTCCAACTGCTATTTTAGTTGGAAGCGCAATCTCATCAGAAGATAATTTATTACCTTCACTTGAAATGTTGGAAAAAGCTTTATTAAAAAAATCAAAAGAATTTTATAAAATAATTAAGGTAGGAAGAACGCACCTTCAAGATGCAACTCCAATTAGATTAGGTCAGGAGTTTTCTGGATATGCTTCAATTATTAAGCATGATATTTCAAGAGTTAAAAGTGCAATAAAAGAATGCGCTGATTTACCTATTGGAGGAACTGCTGTAGGTACTGGCATAAATACTACACAAGGTTTTGATGATTTGATGTGTTCTTTTATTTCAGAAGAAACTGGAATTTCATTTAATGTATGTAAAAATAAATTTGAACTACTTTCCTCTCAAAATGCTATTTCAAATTTATCTGCCCAAATTCGTATTTGTGCTGGATCTTTAAATAAGATTGCGAATGATATACGTTGGTTAGCTTCTGGTCCTATGGCTGGAATAGGGGAGTTAATTCTTCCATCTAACGAGCCCGGAAGTTCAATTATGCCTGGTAAAGTAAACCCAACTCAATGTGAAGCAGTTAATATGGTTTATGCTCAAATTTTAGGCAACGATTCAACAATTAATTATACAGGTGCTAATGGAAATTTTGAATTAAATACCTACAGACCAATTATAGCATCATCTATTCATGAGTCTATAGCACTTTTATCTGAAGTTGCTGAATCATTTTCATTAAATGCATTAGAAGGTTTAAAAGCTAATGAGAAAAAAATTAAAGCCAACCTTGATAAGTCATTAATGTTGGTAACAGCTCTTGCTCCAAAAATAGGGTATGAAAAATCAGCTGAGATTGCAAAAAAAGCATTAAAAGAGAACGTCACTCTTAAAGAAAGCGCAAAAGCTTTGGGATATTTATCGGAACAAGAGTTTGATAAGATTGTTAAACCAGAATTAATGGTTTCACCCAAAAAAATATGATTAAAACTATCTTCTCATCTCTTCGAATAATTTTTTATTTATTCATTCTTGTAATTGTATATGTCTTTTATTTATCCAGAGATCTCCCATCATTAGAGCGACTTGAAACTTTTGATCCAGCGATGCTATCAACTCTTTACGATAGAAATAGTGAAGTAATTGGAGAATTTTATATCCAAAAAAGAGTCTTTGTAGATATTGAAGAAATGCCCAATCATTTAAAATCAGCTGCTATTGCTTCGGAGGACAAGCGATTTTACAATCATTGGGGAGTTGATTTACAAAGTTTTTTTAGAGCTGTAGTTGTGAATATTTCTTCAATGAGCTTTAAGCAAGGGTTTAGTACTCTATCACAACAATTAGCAAGAAATCTGTATAAAGAAGTTGGTTTTAGGGATAGTATCACAAGAAAGTTAAAGGAAATGATAACTGCTATTCAAATTGAGAGAACATATACAAAGGATGAAATATTAGAAATGTACTTAAATACAGTTCATTTTGGCCATGGAACATATGGAGCAGAGTCTGCTGCAAAAAGATTTTTTAATAAAAAAGCATCTGATTTAACTATTGGAGAATCGGCCATGTTGGTAGGATTATTGCCTTCGCCAGCTAATTATTCTCCTTTACGAAATTTAAATAAAGCTATTGGAAGAAGGTCCATTGTATTAAAGCTAATGTACAATCAAGATTACATTACTTATCAAGAATATATGGAGCATAACAGCATTATACCTGATAATATTTTTTATGAAATTCCAAAAGGTAAAGCACCATATTTTGCTGAGCATGTAAGAAGAATTCTTGAACAACAAGATGAACAGCTTGGTATTGATATTTACCAAGATGGATTAAAAATCTATACTACACTCGATTATAGCTTACAAAAAATTGCAGAAGAATCTGTAATGCAAACTCTCAAAAAAAATCAGGATGAGTTCAATAAACAACTTTTTGCAGATAAGGATAAATTCTCAAAATTGGGTTACTTATCTATTTTTCCAGCTGATTCAGTTAAAATGATGTTGAACGGTCAAATGGAGCTATACGAACAACTTAGAAAAGATCTACTAGTACAATGTTCATTTATTGCTTTAGATACTAAAACTGGCGAAATACTAGCCATGATTGGAGGAAGATCAGATTATTTGGATGAATTTAATAGATCTACTCAAGCATTGAGGCAGCCTGGATCTATTTTCAAGCCTTACATTTATACAGCTGCAATTGATAATAATTATCCTGTAACAACACAATTACTTAATCAACCTGTTGCACTATATAGAAATAATTCAAAAGGTGAGCGTGAAAAGTGGACTCCTAGAAATTATGATAATAGTACAGGAGGGTTAACAACTTTAAGAGAAGGTCTTCGCAGATCATTAAATTTGGTTTCTGTTAGGATGGTTCAAGAACTTGTTCCACCAAGACAAGTAAAAGATATCGCTCAAAGGATGCAAATTACTACTCCAATCCGAGCTGTAGATTCTATAGCGCTTGGAACATCTGAAGTAAAGCCAATAGAAATTGTAGCATCATATGCAACATTTGCTAATAAAGGTATTTATTCAACTCCTTCAGCGATAAAACGTATTGAAGATAAATACGGAAGAATTATCAAAGAATATTCGATTGATCAGAAAGAAGTCTTGAGCCCAGAGACAGCATATATGGTTACAAATTTACTTCAAACAGTTATAGATAAAGGAACTGGTGGAAGCGTTAGATGGAAATATAAATTCAGACATCCTGCTGGAGGTAAAACTGGAACAACTCAAAATTTGAGCGATGCATGGTTTGTTGGTTTTACTCCAAATATAACAGCAGGTGTTTGGTTTGGATTGGACCAATATTCAACTAGTCTTGGAGATGGTCAGTATGGAGGAGTAGCAGCGCTACCAGCATGGGCTTTATTTATGAAGAAAGCACATAAAGAGCTAGATATACCAAAAGATAATTTTGAAATTCCCTCAGGAGTTGTTGAAATTGAAATTGACGCAGATACTAAAAAACTACCAAATAGCAGAACTAAAAATTTAGAAAAAGAATATTTTTTAAAATCAAATGCTCCAGAATAGGTTTAATTTTTTTTATTGGATTGTTTTAAAATAATTAAACCACTTATAAAAAGGACAATATTTGGAAGCCAAGATCCTAAACCAGGATTAATCAAATTTCGATCTGCTAACTGTTCTCCCCAAATTAATAAAACATAATATATTAAGAAAAATGCTATACTTAATGCCGAGGCAATAGTCATTCCACCATTTTTTACTAATATTCCCAATGGTGCTCCGACCATAGTAAATAGAATACATGCTAGTGCAAGCGTAAATTTTTTATGAATCTCAACTCTAAATTTATTATTCGTTTTTTGGTAGTTTTCTATAAGTGTAAATTCATTTTTAAATTGCCTTGCATTATTATTTAAAGAAAGAATGTATTCTTTTCTCTCAAAATCTGGGATAATAATTTCACCATTATATTCTCTATCTGCATTTACCTGATTGATTTTAGCTTCTTTCAAAAGCTCAATTTCTTGAATAATAGAATTAAGATTAAAGGTATTCGAGTTAGTAATGCCAATTTCTTTTTTTACTGCTTCAATTCGAGCATAGATTTGTGATATCAATAGATTATTTTTACTAATCTCATCAATCATTTGTGGAACTTTCATTTCACGATCAGTTCGATTTGACTCATTAGTACGATTTAATATTAAATCATCCATTGAAATCAAGATTTGATGAGTGGTAAATTTTATTTTTCTGTAATAATCATAATCAGACAAATCAATCTCGTGAATTTCTCCATCTTTCAAATCAATGGTAATCATATTTCCATCCGAAGATAAAGAGCCTTGATTAGCATAAATAGTTGTTTGTTCAGATTGTTGGTTTTTACTAAAAATTTTAACATCTTTAAAATTTGATCCATCCATTTCTTGAACTATCATTGTATATTGTGGAATCATATCTACAAAGTATCCTGGTTCAATAGATAGTTCAGGTTTTTTTTGGTATATATCTTTCGCTAATAAGCGAGCATTATAATTCATTTCTGGAAGAATAAAATTATTGAAAAGGCATAGTAATATGGCTATTAATGTTCCAAACCATAATGCAGGTTTTATGATATTAAAGAGATTTACCCCCGCAGACTTTAAAGCAGTAATTTCATTTTGCTGAGACATTCTTCCAAAAGTCATTACACTAGAAATCAGCAAAGACATAGGAACAGATAGTGCGATAATCCACGCTAAATTAAGATATAAGTATTCAAAAATTGTTACAATATCTAGTCCTTTGCCAAGAAAGCGATCAACAGCTCTAATCAAAAATTGCAAAAAAAGAACTGTCGTGATTACAGCTACTGATAGTAAAAAGGGAATTAGTGACTGTTTAAAGAGATATTTATTTAATGTATTCATATTAATTTTTTAAAATTTAACTCTACTTGTGTTAAAACCTAAACTATAATAAGTTCCCATGCTTAAATTGATTAAGCCTTATGGTGACTGTAGCTCAGTTGGTAGA
>MDTB01120719.1_pt1 | contig 26359 bp, 26 predicted proteins | sample 811161 | NCBI WGS metagenome assembly MDTB01 (sample SAMN05326650, study PRJNA326480) | marine metagenome | isolation source: seawater | place: Mediterranean Sea | collected 2009 | reverse complement strand
TGTTCAAGATTTGAACATTATGAATAAAGAAACCAAAGATCATTTTGAAGTATTAAGAAAAGTTCAAAAAAAACCAGTAATTTCTCAAAGAGAAATGGCCAAAGAACTTGGATTTAGTCTAGGTAAACTTAATTATTGTCTTAAAGCCTTAAAAGATAAAGGACTTGTAAAACTTAAAAATTTTCAAAAACAAAAAAATAAGCTTAATTATTTGCAATATGTAATAACACCTAAGGGTATTTCTTTTAGAACTAAAATGACAATTAATTTCATGAAAAAAAAATTAGCTGAATATGATGAGCTAAAAAAAGAACTAAAAAAGAAATAAGATGTGGACAGTAATTAAATTTGAAAAAAAAGAATTAAACTTATTGATAAAAGATCTCAAAGCTAAAGTAGGAGAGGATATCATTACATACTCACCAATATTAGAGGTTCAATACTACAAAAAAAACAAATTATCAAAAAAACAAATAAATTTAATGGATAACTATTTTTTTTGTTATCATAAAAAATTTGAAAAAAAATCATTTATAAATGCAATTAAATTCGCTAAAGGTTTAAAATATTTTTTAGATGGTTATTTTTTTTCACAAAAAGAGATAAAATTATTTATTGATAAATGTAAAGAAAGTGAAAATGAGAAAGGATTTTTAAACCAAAACTTTTTAGAATTATATAAAAACTTCAAATACAAATTTCAATCTGGTCCTTTCGTTGAACAAATTTTTAAAATTTTAAGCTTTAATAAAAATAGGATAAATATCTTATTAGGTGGAGTTGAAACGTCAATTAAAAAAGATAAATTTCTAATTTCACCAGTTTAAAAACGATGAGTATAATTTTTTCTAAATGCACTTCTTGCATAGTGCGGAGCATTGCTTAAATGAATAATTTTCTTAAAGAAAACAAAATAGGTATATTTATAATTACAAGATATAATTCAAAAAGACTTAGACAAAAAGCTTCAATAAAAATCAGCAATCAGATTAACCTAACAGAGTTATTGATTGAAAGAATGAAACATTATTTTAATAATTTTGATATAACGATTTGCACTTCGAAGACAAACAACAATATGAATTTTTATAAAAAAATTGGCACAAAATATGAAGTCGATGTTTTTTTTGGTCCAGAAAAAAATATGATTAAAAGAGTTATCGATTGTATGGAAAAAAAAAATTTGAAACATTTTGTAAGAGTTACCGGCGACAATCCTATGACAGATCCTCTTGCTATTCTGAATTTAGCTAAAAATCATATAAAAAATAAAAATGAATATACTTATACCGATTCACTTCCTCATGGTATGAAACCTGAAATTTTCTCTCTCGCAGGTTTAAAAAAAAATATAAAAAAAATTGTGAATTTAAATTCAACGGAGTATTTAACTTATTTCTTTCATCGTCCAGATTTGTACAAAATACAAAAAATAAACATAATTAAAAATTTTAAAAATCAAAATTTTTTATCAATAACTGTTGATTATAAAAAAGATATTTTGTTATTAAAAAATTTAATTAGAAAATATAAAACTCTTTTTATCAATAGAAACCAAGTTATAAACTTTCTCAAAAAATATTCCAAAATTCTCGTGAAAAAGAAACAAAAAATATTATTAAAGACAAAAGATTATAATGCAAAATATAAATTTGATAGTGATGATAAATTTATAATAATTAATAAGAGATAAAAAATAAATGATTGAAAAATTTAAAAAGTTTTGTTTTATAATAAAAAATAGTAAAATAAGTTTTAATTTTCCTTCAAAAAAAAAAATTGTTTTACTTGATGCGCAGACCTCAAAATTATATTCACACATTTTTAAAAAAAAAAGAAACTTCTATTGTATGCCTATAAGAAAAGAGGAAATTAATATATATATAGCACTTTTGAGCCTGTTCTGCTGGATACAAAATCGAGATAAAAGTTATTATCAAGAATATATTTTATGCTTTATAAAAAAAGTAAATCCTAAAATAATTTTATCCTCAAATTTTTATGATGTTTTTATATTAAATTTAAAAAAAAATTTACCGAATACCACTCTTATTTTTTTTCAGCACACCTCTATTACTAAGGAAACTTTTTATAATATCATTAATAAATCCAATAAATTTAACAAATTAGACCCAAGAAAAAAAAAATACATAATAGATTATATCTTTTGTGTTGGAAAAACATCTGTAATAAATTTAAAAAAAATTATAAAAGGCAATTTTTATATTTCCGGGAGTTTAAATAATAATTATTTTTACAAAAAAAAAAAATTTGATAAGAAATCTATTATATTTATTTCTCAATTTCCTTTAGAAAAAAGAGTTAATATTCGAAATTTTAACAATAAGTTTAAATACTTAAACAGTGAAAAAATATTTTTTCAAAATGTGCTAGATTTTTGTCATAAAAAAAAAATTAAATTGAAAATAATTCCTAAAACTTACGATAAAATCGGAGATGAAGCATATAAAAATATATTGAATTTAAATTCAAATTTTAAAAAAGAAGATTTCATAAATTTAGAAAGAAAATTTTATGATTTTTTAATTGGCAAAAATAATTACACTTTTATTAAAAGAACTTTACCAACTAGTTCATATATAAATGCCCAAAAATATTTATTTTTTTTATGTTATAATTCTAGTTTAGGCGTTGAATTATTATCAACAGGAAAAAGGGTAGCCTTTTTCCCAATGAAAAAGGTTGATGAGCATATTTATGGTTGGAAATATTCAAATAAAAAACATAAAGGGCATTTCAATTTTTGGGAAAAGAGAAAAAAAGGTTTAATTTGGTCTCATAGTCAAAATAAAAAAGAAGTTTTTAGGGTGCTAAAAAATATTACATCTAATAAAAAAATTGGAAATTTAAAAAACACGATTGTAGGTTTCAATAAAAATAACACTGTATTTAAAAATTTTTTTCTAAAAAAATTTAAAATAAGTCTATAAAATACAAGAATATTAAAATGCTAATTATAAAATTTTGGTCAAACTTAACAAAAGTTTTGAAATTTAAGTCAGTATATTTAGTTGGTTTATCAATAATTGCTACTATTTTAGAAACTATTTCGATTGGTTTATTGATTCCGATTATTGTGACAATTACAGGAGAAAATATTTTCGAAAAATTTAATTTTTTAAAAGAAGTCAATATTATTTTAGGTAATCCTAGTAAAACTGATTTAGCATTTATAACAATTTCAATTTTTACAGCCGTATATATATTTAAAAGTATGTTTTTAATCTATAACACTTACGCACAAGGAAAATTTATTTATACAACAAATGAGCATATTACAAAACTTTTGTTCAAAAAATATATTACTGAAGATTTAAACTTTTTCATAAATTTCAATACACACCAAATGGTTGAAAGAATTAAAACTGATATTGCACATTGTATGAATTCGTTGAATAGTTTTCTATCAATATTGTCCGAGTTATTTATAATAATTGGTATTACATCTTTTCTTTTTTATATGGAGCCTTTTGGATTTTTAATAATTTTAGGATTTACTATATTAGCTAGTTTTATTTACTATTTTATTATAACGAAAAAAATTAAAATAATTGGAAAAAAAAGACAAATTTCAGACGAACACAGAACAAAGTCTCTTCTTGAAGGATTTGGGGGAATTAGAGAAATCAAAGCTTTTGGAATTGAAAATACTGTAATTCGTAATTTTAATTTAATGTCAAAACCAAGAATTGATTTTTTTACAAAATGGCACGTTATCAGGAATCTACCTAAAATGTTCTTTGAAATAATTATTGTTACTGCTGCTGCTTTTTTAGCTTATTTTTTAATTTTCGGTCAAGGAGGATTAGAAAGAACTTTAATAGTTCTAGGCATATTTGTTGCTGCATCTTTTAGAATTTTGCCGTCTTTGAACAGAGTACTAGTTGGATTACAAGGTATTAATTATGGCTATTATTCTACAAAATTAGTAATTGATAGTTTAGGCACTGATAACATAAATAAAAGTGAAAATTTTAAATCCAAAATCACTGAATTTAAGCAAAATATAATCCTTAAAGATGTAACATTCTCTCATCAAGACAGAAATTTAAAAATTTTTAAAAATTTAAATTTTAAAATTAAAAAAGGTGAATTTGTAGCAATAATGGGAGAGACTGGTTCAGGAAAGTCCACATTAGCTGATCTATTACTTGGATTTCAAAAACCATCACAAGGGCAACTTTTTTTAGATGATTTAGCGTTAAAAAATGGGTCTATATTAGATTTTATCGGCTATGTTCCTCAAAATGTTTATCTATTTAACACAACAATAAAAGAAAATATTGCCCCTGGTATTCCTAATAATCAAATCGATATAAACTTAATAAATAAATGTATTGATATTTGCGAATTAAAAAACTTTTTAGACTCCAACAATCTTGGATTAGAGGCAAATGTTGGGGAAAAAGGATTTAAATTATCCGGGGGAGAAAAACAAAGAATAGGTTTAGCTAGAGCTTTATACAAAAAACCAAAAATTTTATTATTAGACGAAGCTACTAATGCATTAGATGAAACAACCGAAGAAAATATTTATAAAAAAATATTTGATAAAAAAAATAAAATTACAATTGTAAGCATTATACACAAGCAATCTTTACGTAAATACTTTGATAGAGTGGTACAGGTCAGTGATAAGTCAGTGACAGAATTATGAAAGAATTAAACAAAATTGAATTTATTGCGGAAGCAGGAATTAATCATAATGGCTCAATTAAGAAAGCTTTTAAAATGATAGATCTAGCAGCCTCTGCCAAAGCAGATATTATAAAGTTTCAATTTACCAATCCAAACTTAATTTCAAAGCATGCAAAAAAAGCAGAATACCAAATACAAAAAAATGACATTAGTAAGTCACAAAAAAAAATGATTGAACTTATAGATTTGGATTGGAAAACTGTTATACCAAAATTAATTAAAAGGTGTAAACAAAAAAAAATAAAATTTCTAATAAGTGTTTTTGATATTTCAGATTTTAAAAAAATTGAAAAGTTTAAACCAAAAATTATTAAAATTCCTTCTGGAGAAATAGACAATATTCCATTTTTGGAGTATTTAGCAAAAAAAAATTTGAAGACTATTTTGTCTACAGGAATGTCAACGTTGCCAGAAATAGACAGTGCAATTAAAACATTATTAAAAAATGGACTAAAGAAAAAAAATTTAGTATTAATGCAATGCACTTCTGCATACCCAACTCCTTTTGAAGAAGCAAATTTAAAAGTTTTAGAATATTATAAGATTAAATATAATTTAAGTGTAGGGTTATCTGACCATACTCCAGGTATAATCTCTCCAATAGTATCAGTAGGTTTTGGTGTAAGATTAATAGAAAAACATTTTACTTTATCCAAAAAAATGAAAGGCCCTGACCATAAAGCTAGCTTAGATCCTAAAGAATTAAAAAATCTCGTTACTTCTTTAAGAATAGCAGAGAAACTATTGGGATCAGATAAAAAAAAAATTACTAAAGGAGAAAAAAAAAATAAAACTCTTTCAAGAAAATCAATATTTGCTATTAATAATATTCAAGTCGGTGAAAAATTTAATTTAAATAATATCGGTCTTAAAAGACCTGCAATAGGTTTAAAACCAAAAAAATTCAACTCTTTAATTGGTAAAAAATCAAAATTTAGATTTAGAAAAGATCAAGTCATCAAAATATGAACAAAGAAATTTACAAAATTAAAAAAAAAATTACCTCTTTTTATAAAAAAATGAAATTTAAGGGTGCAAAACATTTGCATGAACCTTATTTCGATAGATTTGATTACAATGAAATAAAAAAAACTATAATAAACAAACAAGTCTCGACATATGGAAATAATGTAAATAAATTTGAAAAACAAATTTGTAAAATAACCAAGTCCAAGTATTGTATAGCAACAATTAATGGTACTTCTGCTCTACATTTATCACTATTAACTATTAAGATTAAAAAAAATGATGAAATTTTACTACCTTCAGTAAGCTTTATAGCTGCAGCCAATTCAATAAAATATTGTAGAGGTATTCCTCATTTTGTTGATAGTGAAACTGATACATTAGGTGTTGATGTCGAAAAATTGGGGAAATATTTAAAAAGAAATACTAAAATGGTAAAAAATATTTGCATAAACAAAAAAACAAACAATACTATAAAAGCCATTGTATGTGTTCATGTATTTGGCCTTTCATTAAATATAAAATCACTGGTTAAATTGGCAAAAAAATATAACATCTTAGTTATAGAAGATGCAGCAGAAGCACTAGGCTCATATAACTCTAACAAACATCTTGGAACATATTCAGATATAGGAATATTGAGTTTTAACGGAAATAAAATAATTACTACTGGTGGTGGTGGGGCGTTATTAACCAATAAAAAAAGTTTTGCCGTACGAGCGAAAAAACTTTCAACAATAAATAAAAAAGAAAATAAATGGAATTATGATTATGCAGGAGTAGGTTACAACTATAGAATGCCGAGTCTTAACGCTGCTTTAGGATGTTCACAATTAAAGAAATTAAAAAGTTTCTTAATAAAAAAAAGAAAATTACATAAACTTTTAGAAAATGAATTGAAAGAGTTTAGTAATAAAGTGCAAATTTTAAAAGAGAGAAAAAAATGTAAGAGCAACTACTGGTTAATAGCTCTAAAATTAAGAAATATTAATATTAAAGAAAGAGATTATTTAGTCACTGAGTTGAGAAAAAAAAATATATTTTGCAAACCAATTTGGTTAAATATCGATAAGATGTCATTTTATAGAAAATACCCAAAAACAAATTTAGTTAATGCAAGAAAAATTGAAAAGACAATTATTACTTTACCAAGTAGTACTTTTTTAAAATAAAATGGAAAATTTAAAAAAATATTTTATTTTGTCAGACAATTTTATTAAAGATGCTTATTTAAAACTAGAAGGTGTAAGTTTTAAAACTTTGATCGTAATTAATAAAAAAAATAAATTTCTAGGTACCTTAACAGACGGTGATATCCGGAGAGGAATTCTAAATGGCCTTAATTTCGATAGTAAAATATTCAAGTTTTATAATAGGAAATCTTTATCAACGACCCCAGATAAAGCTTCTCACTATTTATTTGAAAAAAAAATAGATGTTAATCTTGTTCCAGTTTTAAATAAACAAAAAAAAGTAATTAATATTTTATTCAATAAAAAAAATTTTAAATTTAAATATCAATTAAAAAAAAATAAAACTAAGGTTGTTATTATGTCTGGAGGATTAGGGTCAAGATTGAGACCATATACACATGCTATTCCTAAACCATTAATTCCAATAGGTGATAAATCTATCCTCGAAAGAATAATAAAAAAGTTTGAAGAATGTGGTTTTGATAATTTTTATTTGACGGTGGGATATAAAAAGAAACTTATTAATGCATATTTTTCAGATACAAAGTTTAAAAAAAAGATTAAATTTATCCAAGAGACAAAACCTTTAGGAACAGCAGGAGGTGTTAGTTTTTTAAAAGGTAAAATTGAAAGTGATTTTTTTGTATGTAATTGTGACTCAATATTTAATTTAGATTTTAATTTTTTACTTGATTTTCATAAAAATAAGAAAAATGACCTAACCTTAGTAGCTGCACATAATAATTATAAAATTCCTTATGGTGTTTGTAAAATTAATTCTAAAAGTTTACTCAAAAGCATTGAGGAGAAACCATCAATTAAATATTTTGCAAGTACGGGTTTATATGTTTTTTCAAAAAAAGTTCTAAATTTATTAAATAAAAATTCTAGATGTGATATGGATATCCTAATCCAAAAATGTCTTAAAAAAAAATTTAAAGTGGGAGTATTTCCAATTGACCAAAAAGATTGGATGGATTTTGGCGATTGGGATCAATTTAAAGCATCAATTAAAAATTTAAAAATAGACTAAATTAAAAAAAGTGATTAATGGCAAAAAGGTCTTAGCAATAGTACCAGCTAGGGCTGGCAGTAAAAGGGTAAAGAACAAAAATTTGAAAAAAATTTGCTCCAAACCTTTAATAGACTATTCTTTAGTTGAAGCAAAAAAATCAAAATTTATCGATAAAATTTTCGTTTCAACCGATAGTAAGGCAATATCTAAAGAGTCAAGAAAATTTGGTTTACAACCAGAATTTTTAAGACCTAAAAAATTTTCAACTCATTTCACAAATTCAGAAACTGTAATATTATACCTTCTAAAAAAATTTAAAGTACATAATTTTGTTTACTTTATCTTACTCCAGCCCACATCACCTCTTCGTACAACTAAGGATATAGATCGAAGTATAAAATATTTTGCTAATAAAAATTTAAATACTTTAGTATCGGTGAAAAAAATTAAAGACATAAAAACTAAATCAAGGTTTTACCTTGTTAAAAAAAAAGCGTCGAAAAAAAATTTTAAGTTAAATGGAGCTATATATATTTCTTCTGTTAAGCATTTTTTAAAAAAAAAAAATTTTAATAGTACGAAGCTAATTTACTACATAATGTCTAAAAAAAGATCTCTAGACATAGATACTAATAGAGATTTTAAAGAAGCGAAAAAAATAATTGCCTCTTAGAAATTCATGAAAAGAATCATTTTTTTAACTGAACAACCACTGAATAATTGGAACTATGAAAGATTTGGTATCGATATTTTTTTAGATAATAATTTTTTAGTTGAATACTGGGTATGGGGAAAAAGAGAAAATCCAGAAAGTCAAATATACAATAAAAAAATTAAATTCTTTTATTGTAAAAGTCTCACAGAAATTAAAAACTATGTAAAAAAAACTGAGCCTTTTTATTTCATAGATTTAATTGGTATACATCCACCAAAAAAATTATTTGTTAAAAGAATTTTAAAAAAAAAGGGGTGCAAAAAAATACTATTAGATACTTCCAAGCTACCTATTGATACAATGTCTTCGAGAGAAATACTAAAATATTTCACACTTACGGACAATTTAAAGAGTAGTGGATTCACTAATTTTTTAAATGTTATAAAAAGTTTAAAGATATCTTATTTGTTTAGACTGCTGTTTTTTTTTCCAAAAAAATTTCTTTTAAATATCATTGTTAAAATATTTAATTTCAAACCAACTTTTCATATTACTGCTGGCAAGCAATCCAGGCTTCAATCTGAAAATATTTATGGAAAAGGACTGCAAATTTGCTCACATTCTCTTGATTACGAAAAATATTTAAAGAACAGTCAATTACAAACGGAAGAAAATATTATATCTTTTATTGACCAAGGATTACCAGATCATTTCGAAACAAAAATATATAATAGATCGAAATGGATAGATAAGAATTTATACTGGAATAAAATAAATGGTTTTTTGGATCAATTACAAAAGAGGTTTAATTTAGAAGTAGTTATAGCGTGCCACCCTAGATATAACACAGAAAAAGTGAAATCAAATTTTACTAAGATTAAAAATAAAACTTATGAACTGATTAATAGATCAAAGATTGTAGTGACCCATAATAGTACATCTGCTAATTATGCTATAATACTTAAAAAACCTATATTATTTGTAACCTCCAATGAAATGGAAACTCATCCTGACACTCTGCATATATATAAAAATATCAAATTGAACGCATCAATTTTAAATAAAAGAATTATTAATATCGATAAATTTAATATTGAAGATTGCGAAAAAGAACTAATAGTAAATGATGAATTATATAAATCATATCAAAATAACTGGATAAAAGAGGAAAATATTAAAACCTCATCAACCTGGCTCGAGGTGATAAAAAAAATACAAATTAATAGATTTAATTAGAAATCGAAAAATTTCGGTTTCGCAGGATTTCCATGTGCCAAACAACTTTCTTTAATGTTTGTATTTAACGATGAGCCAGAGGTAAGTTTGGATCTTTTACCTACCCGTACACCGGGGTATATGTTTGAATTCGCGCCCATGAAACAATTTATTCCAAGTTTACTGTTACCGCCCATGAATGAATTTGGACTGATAACTGAGTTTTGTCCAATTTCAGAATGATGACCAATTACTGAGCCACAATTTATAAATACGTTGTCTTTAATATTAGCAAAAGGGCCAACCACAGTTTGAGGATAAATAACAACACCTTTACCAATTTTCGCTGTTTTTGAAATAGTTGAATTAGGATGAATTAAAGAGAACAATCCAATTTTTTTTTTTGATAAAATTTTAAAATATTTTTCTCGAACTAAGGGTTCTCCGTTAGAAATTATTGCTTTAAGACCGATTTTTAAAGGTATTTTATTTATATCGTTAATAAAGTTAATTTTTTTAAAAAGATTTAATAATACAAAGCGATTTTTAAGCTTTGTATCATAAACAAACAATTTGTTTTTATTTAAAGAGATTAATTTAGTTTGCACTAAATGATCCAATAATTCTGCGGCACTATCTCCCGCACCAATTATTAAAACATTTCTAATCATTAAATAAACTTATATCAAATGCTTAATATCGTCAAATAATATAGCCAATTTTAAAGATTTAGGTATTTACTTGTTCAATTTTTGAACATATAATTAAATTATGAAAATTAATCAATATATTTTACTCTTAAATAATATTTTTGAAAAAAAAATCTCACTTAAAGATAATTTAGAAAAAATTGGATTTGACTCACTTAAGACATTGGAGATCATGGCTTTAAACGATAAATACTTCAAAAATATCAAAATATCCCCGGACAAATTATCTAAATGTAAAACAGTCAATGATTTAGTAAAGTTGTACGGGAAAAAAATTTCTAAATAATCGTGATTTGCAACATAAATAATTCATTAATTTCTGGAATTTCTGCCTGTGTTCCAAAAAAAAAAATTTTTAATTCAAAACTTAAAAATCTTTCAAATAAAAAAAAATATATTGCACTTACAGGTGTCAAAGAAAGATATTTTAACAAGAATATTAGTGCGTCAAATTTGTGTCTAAATGCAGCTAACAAGTTAATAAAAAAGCTTAAATGGAAAAAAAAAGATATAAAATTTTTAATATTTGTAAGCCAAACTAGAGATCATGTCCTGCCATCGACTGCATGTAAACTCCAAGATCTTTTGGGTCTTGAAAAAGATGTTGTAGCTTTCGATGTTCCTCTAGGATGCTCAGGATATATATATGGACTTTATTTGTCATTTTTACTTTCAGAAAATTTAAAAAAAAAAGGCTTACTGCTTGCCGGTGATAGTTTAAGCAAAGTTTTAGACCCAGACAATCCAAACTTAGAAGCTTTGTTCGGAGACGCAGGAACTGCAACAGCCATTAATTATTTAAAATCAAAAAATATAAATAATTATTTTTCTTTAAATACGGATGGCTCGAAATATGAAAAATTAATAGTCAAAAAAACTAACAACAAAACTAAAGAATATTTATATATGGACGGTAAAGCAATATTTGATTTCTCAATTAATGAAGTACCAAAACAAATAAAAGATATAACTAAAAATATTAAAGTTAAATTAAAAGATATAAACTATTTCATTTTTCATCAAGCAAATAAATTTTTGGTAGATACAATTGTAGACAAGCTTAATATAAGCAACAAAAAAACATTGTTTTCACTCAAAAAATTTGGAAACACGAACTCAGCCTCTATCCCAATAACAATGCTAATTAATTCGAAACTAATAAAAAACAGCAATTTATTATTGTCAGGATTTGGAGTGGGTCTATCATGGGGTACTTGCTATATTAAAAATCAAAAAAAATTTAAAACTGTTTTCTCAAAATATGATAAATAAAAAAAAGAAAATTTTAATAACAGGATCATCTTCAGGTATAGGATATGATGCTGCAAAGTTTTTTATAAAAAAAAATTATACTGTAGTAGGTATCTCTAGAACTAAACCTAAAATAGGAAATAAATACAAACATATTGATTTTGACCTAACCAATTATTCTGAATACGACGATTTATTTAATACGCTTCATAAAGAATTCGGAAAGTTTGATAATTTTTTATATTCTGCAGGCAGACAATTTATTAAACCAATTAAAATTATAGAAAGCTCTGATATCGATGAATTGTTTAATATTAATTTAAAATCTGCAATTTTAATGTCTAGAATATTATCACATAAAAAATACTTTAACTCCTTTGGGTCGGCTATTTTTATAGCATCTGTTATGGGCGTTAAAGGTTCAAAGGGACAAACAGTTTATTCTGCTTCAAAAGGTGGTTTGATATCATTTGTAAAATCTTTAGCGTTAGAACTTTCGAGTTCAAACATAAGAGTAAATTGTATAAGTCCTGGAGTAATTAAAAGCGCTATGTTTAATAAATATAAAAAAAGTATAAATTCTGAAACTTATCAAAAAGTATTATCATCCCACCCAAGTGGATTTGGAGAATTTAAAGATATAACAAATTTAATAAATTTTTTATTTTCTCAAGACTCTAAATGGATCACTGGACAGAACATAATAGTTGATGGAGGATTTTCAATATGAAAAAAGTTTTTATCAATAGTATGTCTATTGCTTATCCAAAAAAAGTTGAAGCGAATTTCAAAATATTAAAACTTAATGGAAAAAAAAATTATGAAATAAAAAAAATGATTCAAAAAATTGGAATTCATTCCAGATTTGTTGCAGGCAAACAAGAAACATCAAACACCATGGCTGTTAAATCAGCTCAAAAAATTTTAAAAAAAACTGTCAAATCTAAAGTAGATTTTTTAATATTTTGTACAAATTCACCTGATTATATTTTACCTCCAAATGCTTGCCTACTTCAATCAAAACTAAAACTAGGTAAGACAACTGGTTGTTTTGATATTAATTTGTCTTGTTCAGGTTACATTTATGCACTCTCGCTTGCAAAAGCAATGATACAATCTAATCAAGCTAAAAATGTTTTACTAATCACATCAGATACGTATTCTAAATTTATTAATAAAAGAGACTATAAAAATAGAGTTTTGTTCGGAGATGGTTCAACTGGAACACTAGTAACCTCAGAAAAGAAAAATGCTATCTTCAGTTTAGGAAACTCGTCAATGGGAACAGACGGTACAGGTGGTTCAAAATTGGTTTTTAAAAACTTTGGTACAAAATACGTGCTTTCAAAAAAAATAGAAAAATTAGAGATGGATGGACCAGGCATATTTGAATTTACCCTGAAAGAAATTCCTTTAGCAATTCATCAATTTTTAAAAAAAAATAAACTCAGATTAAGCGATGTAGACTACTTTGTTTTTCATCAAGCAAATGATTTTATAATAAAAAGTTTAATGATAAAATTAAGTTTAGATAAAAGTAAAATTTTGATGTCTATGAAAAATAGTGGAAATACTGTTTCAAGTACGATACCTATAGTTTTAAAGAATAAAATGAAAGAAATTAAAAAAAATAAAAAAATTCTTTTAATAGGTTTCGGAGGCGGTCTTTCATGGGGAATACAATTAATTAATAGGATTTAAAGATGAATACAAAAATACTTATAGATCAATTTAAAAAAACTGGCTATTTAAATTTTGGTGAGGTTTTGGACAAAAAAAAATGTAAAGAAATTAGTTCTAAGCTTTTGAAAAAAAGACCTTGGAACCAATCGATATTTAGAACCTACGAAGACATATTTGAAAATCCAAGACATCTTAATGTAGCGCCTAAAAAAAACGGTTTTAATCTTGCTGAAAATTTGGACTTAAATTTTATAGAAAAAAATCCAATTATTCAGCAAACGTTATTAGAAATTTTGGGTGACAATTACGAATGTATTTTAAAAAAGTTTGTTGTATCTACACCTAACAAAATAATTCCAAATTACCTAAAAAAAACAGTCACCTCAAAATTGGATGGCCATCTAGCTCAATATTTAAAACCAAAGTATAGAGATATTTCATATTTTTCTGGGATTGATTATCACATGGATTTAATTGATTATCCAAATTTTGACGGTGATTACGTAACATTATACGTTTATTTAACCGATGTTGATAAAAAACAATCTCCATTACAAATAATCGAAAATTCACACAAGCTTGGACCATCTACCTTTCCTCATTTTTTGAAGAAAAGTAAAAATAAGAAAAAAATTTTTTATTCAAAAAATGGAAAAAAATACGATAAATTTGACTTAACCAGTCTTGAAGGTAAATGTGGCAGCGTATATTTGTGGAGCGCTTTAACTTTACATGGAACTAGAGCTTCAAATAGCTCAAAACCAAGAGTAGCATTACGTTATTCTTTTAAAAAGAAAAATAAAAACAAAAAAACAGTTATAGATGAAATATACAAAAATTTTAAACAATTATATCTCAAAAATTCAACAAGATCAGATATCAAAGTAAGAAAAAAAACTGTTAAACAAATTAAAGTAGGAAGATTTTTGACTTAATATCATGGAAAAATTTTCTCTTGAAAAAAAAAATATATTAAATTCATGGCATCTCGTTGGACATAAGTGTGATTTTAAAAATGAAAATGATTATAAGGTAATTAAAATTTGTGATAAGTCTGTCTTAGTCTTTAAATTTAAAGATATAATAAAAGCTTTTACAAATGTTTGCTCTCACAGAGGAAGTCTTTTAAAAACGAAAGAATCAGGAAATGGTAAGTTAATTTGTCCATACCACCATTGGACTTATAATGACAAGGGTATTCCTTACTCAATTCCTTTTAAAAAGGAGTGTGAATTTATCGACGATACTTCTAAACTAAAACTTGAGGAATGGTTAATAGATTTTTGTGGAGATTTTATATTCATTTCCTTAAAAAATAAGACAAGTCTTAAAAAATACTTAGGTCAAAATTATGAACCTATTAAAAATAAATCCTATCTAATTGAAAAAAAAGTATTTAGTAATAGTGAAATTTGGAACTGTAATTGGAAGAGATGCATAGAAAATTCAATAGACGAATATCACGCAGTATTCTTACATAAAACGACCTTTAGAAAAATTTTAAAATTAAAACCTGAGTATGAATTAGATGATAACGTTATGAATGCATCAATACAAATTAATGATAGTTACATGAAACAAACCAAAATTTTAAAAAATTATTTTAAAAGTCTTACAAAAGATTATAGTCACTCACTGATTTTTCCACTTAGCACAATAGCAACTACGATGAATCATTCATTTTATCTTCAAAGATACATGCCAATCAATCAAAATGAAACTTTAATTTCATATGAAATTTATTTACCGAAGATAATTAAAAAAAACAGCTCTAAAATTTTTGAAAAGAACTTTGTTAAATCAAGCATAAATTTTAATAAAATTGTTTTTGACGAAGACAAGTTGATATGCGAGCAGGTAGAAGAAGGCTTAAAGCAAAGAGATTTTAACCAGCCTATTGGAAAATATGAGTTTAGAATTAATTTCTTCAGGAATAAAATAAGTAAATTTAATTAATTCATTTAATGAAAAATAAAAAGATTTGTTTAATCACGTCTTCAAGAGCTGATTATTGGGTAATGCTTCCTCTAATAAAGTATCTTTCTGAATCAAAAAATTTTTCATTTAAACTTATAGTTACAGGTTCTCACTTTTATAAAAAATTTGGAAATTCGGTAAATTTCATAAATAGAGATAAATTAAGGAATATTAAATACTTAAAAATATTGAAAAATTTACAAAATAAAGACTACGTTACGGACTCGATTAGTCTAGGTTTAAAAAAATTTAATAAATATTTTAAAAAAACAAAACCAGACATTGTTTGTTTACCTTGTGATAGATTTGAAATATTAGGCCCAGCACTTTCAGCATTTTTTAATAATATACCCATAGCTCACTTTCATGGTGGAGAAACATCATTAGGCTCGCAAGATGAAACCACGCGTCATTGTTTAACAAAAATATCAACTATTCATTTTACCTCTAACGAAATTCATAGAAAAAGAGTTGTACAATTAGGAGAAAACCCTTCAAATGTTCATAATGTAGGGAATCTATCTTGTGAGAATATATCAAAAACAAATTTGCTTAATAAAAAACAATTAGAAAAAAAACTTAAAATTAAATTTGACAAGAAAAGTGTCTTATTCACATATCATCCAATTACAAATGATCCGCAAACAACAAGAAAAGAATTAGATCATATTTTAAAAGCATTACAAAAATTAAAAAAAATAAATTTTTTTATAACTCTTCCGAATATAGACAGAGGAAGAGAAGATGTCATAAAATATATCAATAAAATAAATAAATATAAAAATTTAAGTGTAAAAATATTTAATACTTTAGGTAGTGTATTATATTACTCATTAATTAAATCAGTAAATTGTGTGATCGGGAATTCATCATCAGGTTTAGTTGAGGCCCCATTTTTGGGTACCGAGTCTATTATAATAGGCGTTAGACAAAAAGGTAGATTTTCCGAAAAAGGTGTTCATCATATTAATGCAGATCAAAAAAAAATATTTTTAACAATAAAAAAAATATTGAAGGAAAAAAAGCGTAAAAAAAAAATAAAAAATTCTTTAGCCACATCAAAAAAAATTGGTAATATTTTAAAAAACTTCAATCAAAAAAATAATTTAAAAAAATTTTATGACATTAATTTCAAATATTAATAAAAAAAATAATCAAAATTTAATTAATTATTTAGAAAAACAAATTATTTCTTCAAAAGATAGATTTGGGTTGAATAATAGAGAGTTAAAAGAAATAAAAAAAGATTTTTTAAAAAGTAACGTATTAATAGTAGGTGCTGCTGGTTCAATTGGTAGTGAATTTGTAAAAAGAATGTACGACTTCAATTTTAGTAAACTTTTTTTGCTAGACAAAAACGAAAACGACTTAACAGATTTAAACAGATATCTTGTTAGATCAAAAAAAAGATCGAAAGTAAATTTAACAGATTATATTTGTACTGACATTAATACTTTTAGTCTTTCAAACTTTATTAAAGAAAATGAGGTGTCACATTATCTAAACTTTGCGGCTGTAAAGCATGTTAGAAGTGAAGAAAATTTTCATAGTTTAAAATATATGATTGAAACTAACTCTAAAAACTTTCTTTGGAATATTAACCCTAACAATAAGTTAAAAAAAATATTTTCCGTTTCTACTGACAAGTCAGTTAATCCCCAAAGTTTTTTAGGATTTTCAAAAAAGTTAATGGAAGCAAAAATGTATAATTTTAAGAAAAAGAATAAAAAAATTTTTGTTTCCAGTGCAAGATTTGCGAATGTAAGCTTTTCTAATGGGAGTATTTTAAAACTTATTATTGAAAAATTAGGTTCAAAAGATAAAATTGGAATTCCAGTTCATATAAATAGATATTTTATCACGCATAGAGAATCAATAAGCTTATGTTTAAAATCATTACTAAAAGAAAATGACAATCACGTGATTTTACCTGAGGAAAAAGTTTTAAAAAAGCAATATTCTATATTATATTTATTGAAAAAAATTCTTAAGTTATTAAAAATTTCCTACAGCATCCCGAAACATAAAAAATATATTTTAATAAAAAAATTTGGTCAAAAAATTTACCTTGTAAAGAAAAGTATTATCGGACAAAAAAATTTTGAGGAAATTATTGAAGAGTCTGAAAATTTAAAAAAAAACAAAAATGACAATTCAACAATCAAAACAGACTTAAGAGACGAATATGGTTATGAAAAAGTGATAAAAAAACTAAATAGATGTAATAATTTAATAGAATTAAAAAAAATTATACAAATTTATCTAAAATTATCTAATCAATCCAATAAAAGAATACAATTAAGTAAGTCAATTTAAAAAAAACTTAAGTCTCGAGTAAATATATGATAGAATTGTTCAAATATTGAACATTAATAATAAACGATGATTTTAAATAAAAACATACTAATAACAGGTGTAGGAAAAGGTCTTGGAAAAGAAATGGTTTTCAATTTTGTAAAAAATGGTGCTTTTGTTTACGGCATAACAAGATCAAGAAAAGACATTAAAGCTCTATCAAAGTTAAAAAATACAAAAATATTTTATGGCGATGTTCGAAATGCTGAAATTCTGGCAAAAATTCTTAAACAATCTATAAAAGATAAAAGACTTATAAATGGATTAGTAAATAATGCAGGTATAAGGCAAAGAAAGGAATTTTTAAAAATCTCGAAGAAAAATTTAAAAGAAATATTTGAAATCAATTTCTTCTCTATTTTCGAACTAATTCAGATTTATATAAGGTACATTAAAAGATTTAAAATTTCTTCATCTATCGTTAACGTAGGTTCAATTGTAGGTGAAACTGGATTTAAGGATCTAAGTGGTTATGCCTCTACAAAGGGTGCTTTAAAAAGCTTAACAAAATGCTTGGCCTCAGAATTCTCTGACGACAACATAAGATTTAATCAAGTTAATCCTGGTTTTGTAAAGACAAGTTATTTCAAAAAATTTAGGAAAAAGAAAAAATTATATAATTGGACATTATCAAGAATACCGATGAATAGATGGGGTAATAGCGAAGAAATTTCAAATCTAATTTCTTTTTTATTGTCAGATAAATCTTCTTATTTAACCGGAGAAACGATTAATATCGACGGAGGATGGATTAATGGTTAAAAATAAGAAAATATTAGCTTTAATACCAACAAGATTAAATTCAAGAAGGTTACCTGCAAAAGCACTATTACCTATTAATAATTTACCATTAATTATACATGTATACAGAAGAACATTGCTTTCAAAAATGGTAGATGACGCAATAATTTGTTGTGATGATAAAAAAATATTAAATGTTGCAAAAAAACATGGAGCAAAAGCAATGCTTACTTCAAAACATCATCAAAATGGCACAGACAGGATTTGCGAAGCATATAAAAGAATTAAAAAAAAATATCAATTAATTGTAGATGTTCAAGGAGATGAGCCATTATTAAGCCCTGTACATGTTGACAAAGTAATAAACTTCCATCTTAAAAATCAAAATATTGATATTGTTCTGCCTAATTTAAAAGTTAAGCCCACAAATAATACAAACATTGTTAAAATAGTTTCAAATAAAAAAAATGAGGTATTGTATATATCTCGAGCAAATATTCCTTATGAATTTAGAAGTAGAGTAAAGTATTTTAAAAAACATTTGTCGATTGTTTCTTTTAAACCTGAATCATTAATTAAATTCGGTCAATCAAAAAGATCAGATATCGAAAAAACTGAGGATATTGAACTATTAAGAGCTTTAGACATAGGTATGAACATTAAAACCTTAAGTTTAACCGGTGACAGCTTCTCAATAGATATTTTTGAAGATTATGCTAAAGCCCAGGCACAGTTCTCTAAAGATAAATATTTCAAATTTTATAAATAATTTTCAATTTTAAATGATATTAAAATACAAAATTAATAATAATCAACACTATATAACATTTTGTAAAAAAAATAATATAAATGTTATATCAAGATCTTTAGAAAATTTTAAATCAGATAAAAACGTTTTATTTGTATATGATAATAACGTTGACAATAATCTAGTCAAAGAGATATTCGATGAATTGAAATTATCTGGATGCAATATTATTTCTTTAAAATGTGAGGGAAATAAAGTTAATAAAAATGAAAAATTATTATTCAAAATTATAGACATTTTAATAAAAAACAAATTTACAAAAAAATCTATTGTAATTTCTTTTGGCGGAGGTGTCGTTGGAGATGTATCAGCTTTGGCTAGCTGTCTATATTTAAGAGGTTTAATATATTTTTGTATACCGTCTACTATGACGTCAATTGTAGACAGTTGCGTTGGCGGCAAAACAGCAATAAATTATAACAAAATTACAAATTCTATTGGAACTTATTTCCATCCCAAAAATGTTTTTGTATTAGAAAATGTAATTTCAAAATTACCAGATAGAGAATTTAACGCTGGTTTTGCTGAAATAATTAAGTGTGGAATTGTAAATGATAAGAACATTATTTCTTTTTTAATTAAAAATAGAAATAAAATACTAAATAGAGAAACTAAATCTATATTTAAAATATGTTATTTAACTTTAAACACCAAAATTAAACTATTCAAAGATGATATTTTTGAGAAAAATGAGAGATTAAAATTAAATTTTGGACACACGTTCGCTCACGCTATTGAAATGGCAATAGAAAATAATCTTAAAAAAGATTTCATACGACATGGTGAGGCTGTTGGCTTAGGTTTATTAGCTGAAATATTTTATGCGAATAAATCTAAAAATGAATTATTTAAAAAAGTATTTAATTTATTAAATGAGTTTAATTTACCAAACAAAATAGATTTTAAAAAATGTAGAATAAATCAAACTAAACTTCAAAATATGATTTATCAAAATATATTTTTAGACAAAAAAAGGATAGATAAATACCCAAGATATATTAGCGTTAAAAAGATGGGGGATTCAAAAATTAAAGAGATGAAAAATCTAGACCTTATAAATGATACGATTTTGAAAGTTCTATTTTAAGATATTTTTAACAATATGCATAAAGATAAAACGTTTATTCTCAAAAAAACAAAATTTTTTTTAGATTATTTTGATCAATCGAAATTCCCTGAAAAGAATAATTTTTTTTATATATCAACTACTTCAAATTTTATTGGATATTTTACACTTAAGAAAATCTTAAATTATAAATATAGTTTGATAAAAGATACGATAATAATCTTAAAAGATTTTCTTTATAGTTTAAAGTATATAAACTATTCGTGTTTTTACAGTTCAAAAATACCTTTTTACAACAAAATATTTGTTACTTGGGCACTAGATGGAAATTTTAAAAGCGATGGTTCATTGGAGGATAGGTATCTCAATGTTAACTCAAAAAAATTAAAAGATACTTTATGGTTTGTAATATTTGTAGGAAAAAAAGTTCCAAAAAAAATTAATAAAAATATTGTCCTTTTTTCAACAAATAGTAACATTAGTATGAATTTAAAATCTTTACTCAATTTTTTAATAAAGAAATTACGTTTTATATTAAAAGGTCCATATTATTTTTTAAATTCTATCTCTAATCATAATTTTTTCGCTGATATTTTTTTAAAAGAGATAAGTACATTACTTAATAAAAATTTAAAATTAATCTATATGCCCTTTGAAGGCCAACCCTTTCAGAATAAATTAATATCTAATATTAAAAAATATAATAAAAACATTAAGACTCTCGGTTATATTCATTCGTCTCCACTAGCTCTTCCAACAAATTTTATTTATAAGAAAAATTCTTGCCCGCAAAAAATTATAATAAACGGTAAAGACCAGTTTTTTTGTTTTAATCGTTTTTTAGGATGGAAAAAATCATATTTAAAAATTGATAATTCTTTTAGATTTTTGAAAAATAAAAATAAAGTTGATAAAAATATTATTTACCTACCTATACAAATTAAAGATGTAGATAGTGTTATTAGTTGTCTGAAAAGGCTTGTTAACTTAAAAAAAATAGACATTAAGAGATATAATATTAAAAATCATCCTGCTGCTTATAGCTCAAAAATAAATAATAAATTAATTGATCATATCAATATTTTAAAGAAAGAAAAAAATATCCAAAAAAATAAAAAACAAGACAATCTTTTAATATTTATTGGTAGTTCTGGCGCTATAATTGAGTCTTTAGAAAGAGGAGCAAAAGTAGTACAAATATCGGAGTCTGAGATATTTGATACTTACTCTAACAAACTTTACCCAAGTTTATCAATAAAAAAAATTTCGCAAAATATTTACGAATATAAATTAAAAAAAAAAAACCAATTAATTATTTTTGGCTCAAAAAACAAAAACTTAAAAAAAATTAATAGATTTATAGATTATGTTTAAAAACGATATGTGGGTAGTAATATTAGCAGGTGGTTTTGGTACAAGATTACCAGAATATACAAAAAGAATGCCGAAACCCATGATTAAAATTAGCAACAAACCAATATTACTTAGAATTATAGATCATTACAAAAAGCATGGATTTTCAAAATTTATTATAGCTACTGGATATAAATCTAAATTCATTAAAAATTATTTTACTAAAGGTTACAGAAATACTCATATTGAAACAATTTTTACTGGATTAAACACCATGACAGGGGGCAGAATTAAAAGGTTGAAAAATAAATTAAAAAATCAAACGTTTTTATTAACTTATGGTGATGGCCTATCAAATGTAGATATTAATAAGCTACTTAAATTCCATCAAAAAAATAGAGGCTATGTAACACTTACCGCAGTAAGACCGCCTGCAAGATTTGGTGCAATAAAGATAAGGGGTAATAAAGTTTCTTACTTTAAAGAGAAATCGTCATTGGATGAAGGTTGGATTAATGGCGGATTTTTTGTTTTTGAGCCAGAAATATTTAAGTTTATTGCAAGTGACAAAACTTTTTTAGAGAAAGAGCCGTTAGAAAAAATTGGAAAACTAGGGAAACTATTTGCGTTTAAACATAATGGATTTTGGCAATGCATAGATACAAAAAGAGATAAAGAAATTTTGGAAAAAAAATTTAAAAAATAATTATGAATTTAAATTTATTTAAAGATAAAAAAATTTTAATAACTGGACATACAGGATTTAAAGGTTCATGGCTTTTATTATCTTTACAAAAACTTGGAGGAAAAATTTTAGGTATTTCTAAAGACGTTACTACTGAACCAGCGCATTTTGATATAATCAAAAAAGACTTTAAAACAAAATTTTTCGATATTCAAAATTATCATAAACTGAACAAAGCTATTAACGGGTTCAAACCCGATTACATATTCCACTTAGCTGCACAATCACTAGTAAAAAAATCATATAAAAAACCTTTTGAAACATGGAAAACCAATCTTAATGGAACTTTAAACATTCTTGAAGTTTTAAGAAATTACAAAAAAAAGGTAATAGTAGTATTAATAACTAGTGATAAATCATATAAGAATATTGAAAAGAGGATTGGATATAAAGAAACTGATGAAATCGGAGGAATAGATCCCTATAGTGCTTCAAAATCTGCTACAGAAATAGCTATTAATTCATATTTTAACTCACACTTAAAATTAAAAAAAAACTTATCAATTGTAACTGCAAGAGCTGGGAATGTAATAGGCGGTGGTGATTGGTCCGACGATAGATTAATCCCAGATTGTGTTAGGTCATGGTCTAAAAAAAAAATAATTACTATCAGAAATCCTAACTCAACTAGACCATGGCAGCATGTTTTAGAAGCAGTTTGGGGCTATATAATTTTGTCAATTTTCTTAAAAAAGAATAAGAAAAAATTTAACGGTGAAGTTTTTAATATAGGACCTAACCACAGAAAAAATTACAGAGTAATTGATTGTTTGAAAATATTTCAAAAGTATTGGCCTAATATCAAATGGAGAATAAAAAAAGATAAAACTTCAAAAGAAACAAATTTATTAAAACTAAACTGTTCCAAAATGAAGATCTATACTGGATGGGAAACATTACTTGATATAAATCAAACCATCAAACTCACTGCTGATTGGTACAAAACTTTTTACAAAAAAAAAAATAACTTAAGTTATGAACAAATAAACAGCTATTATTCTAAATTAAAATCAAAACTTTAAATTTAATGAAACCAAAAATTTTAGTAATAGGAGGCACAGGATTTATAGGCCAAAATTTAATTTCTTTTTTATCAAAGAGAAAATTTAAAGTTGCTAGTATATCAAGAAATTTCCCAGAAAAAAAATTAAAAATAAAAGGGGTTCAGTACAAAAAAATAGATATAACAAAAAAAATTTTACTTAAAAAAAAAATTAATACAAATTATGATTTTATTATAAATTGTAGCGGATATATTGATCATTCAAATAAAAAAGGAACAATCCAAACTCATTTTAATGGAGGAAAAAACCTTGTTCAATTTTTTGCATCAAAAAAAATCAAAAGATTTATTCAAATCGGAAGTTCTTTAGAATATGGAAAAAAAAGATCTCCACAAAGTGAGACAGATGAAAAATATTCTAGCAATTACTATGCTAAATCCAAATTAAAGCTTAGTAATTATTTGAGAAAAATTTATAAAAAGAAACGTTTTCCATTCATTGTATTAAGATTGTATCAAGTATACGGACCGTACCAAAAAAAAAACCGATTAATACCTTTTGTAATCGACTCTTGTATTAAAAATAGAAAATTTCCCTGTTCAGATGGGAAACAAATTAGAGATTTTTTGTACATCGATGATTTAAGTAATTTAATTTTAAAGATAATTAATCGAACATATATAAAATCGAAATTTTACAACATCGGCACGAATAAACCAAAAAGTGTGAGAAATGTCATAAAATTGATATCAAAAATAGTAAAAAAAGGAGAACCAGAATTTGGAAAAAAAAATATGCGAAAAGATGAAATATTGAAACTTTATCCAAATATAAGAAGGGTAGTAACAGAATTAAAATGGAAACCCAATATTAGGCTTAAAACAGGTTTGAAAAAAACTATAAATTTTTATAAAAAAAATTAGATTATTAAAATTTAAAAAATTACAAAATTTTTATGGGCGTATAGTTCAGTGGTAGAACGCTTCGTTGACATCGAAGAGGTCATAAGTTCAATTCTTATTGCGCCCACCATAACAAAATATTTAAGTAATTTGTTGACGTTTAATTTAAAACGTTGATAAAACATTTTATAGTGATCAAAATAAAATGACTGTTAATAACAAATTTTTAATAAATACGTTAAAATTATTTGTCTATTTATTTCCAATAGCATTTGTGTTTGGAAATTTAGCCATCAATATTTTTACTCTGATAATCATAGTGCTTGGAATACTTATTTTTAATAAAAACCTTTTTGAATTTAAGGATAAGAAAATAATTTTTTTTTTAGGATTATTTTTTGTAATATTATTTTTATCAACATTATTTCAACTATTTACAAAAGGTTATTACGTTGATTGGATTAAATCTCTTTTATTTGTAAGATATTTTCTTTTATTACTTGTCATAAAAGAGTTAATTAAAAATCAAAATTTTAATTTAAACTATTTTTTGTATTCGTGTTTATTTATTTCAAGTTTAATTTCTATCGATATTTTAATACAGTTTTCTTTTGGTCAAAATATTTTAGGATTTAAACCAATATCTTTACCGGGTAATATAAATTATTATTCAGGCGTTTTTGAAAAGGAATTAATTGCTGGTGGATATATTTTAATGTTCTCAATTATAGGAATATTTGGTATTCCAATAATACTTCAAAAAATAAATAAAATTTATTTAATATTCATTTTTTTATTTGGTATTACAATTTTTATTATAGCTTTATTATTGTCGGGAAACAGAATGCCTTCAATAATGTTTTTGTTTTTTGTTTTAATCTTATCTTTAATAGTTAATAAAAAACAGTTTAGGTTTCACTTTTTTGTGATTGGATTTTCAATACTGTTAATTGGCTTAATATCAATTTTTAATTCAGATTCTTTAAAAAAAAGATATTCTTCTTTTTTAATAGGTATTCCAAATCCTTTAAATATTTTAAGTGAATTGCAAAAGCACTATCCTGAATTAGAAAAGTATAAATATTCAGGAAAGGCATTTCATAACATCACCACATATGATGCAAAAGAAAATTATAAATTATACCCAGCTTATACTGGTCATTTTCCGCTATACTTAACCTCTTTGGATTTAATAAAAGACTCACCTTTAATTGGCAAAGGCATAAAATCATTCAGAAATAATTGTGAAAATAAAATTTATCTTCCTAATCGAATTTGTGAGAACCATCCGCATAATTTCATTTTAGAAATTTTAAATGACACGGGAATAATCGGACTAATTTTAATTACAATTCCGCTTTTTTTACTTATTGCAAATCATTATCGCGATTACATTCTCGATTATCGAAGAAGAAACAAGATTTCAAATTGGATATATTTAGCAATAATATGTGCTCTTATAATTCAATTTTTTCCATTACGAAGTTCAGGAAGTTTTTTTTCAACATTTAATTCTACATACTCTTTTTTATTGATAGGGCTTTCATTAGGCTTGAATGAGTTAAGATTTACAAAAAATAAATAATTAATATTAATTCTTTACATTTTAGTCTATTTACAACTATCAAATAAAATACTATAAAACGTTGCCTGGTAATTATTGCGAAGGGGCAATACCCGATCCCATCCCGAACTCGGAAGTCAAGTCCTTCAGCGCCGATGGTACTTTGTCTTAAGGCACGGAAGAGTAGGACGTTGCCAGGCTTAAAAAATTATGAAAGTTGCTAGTTCATTAAAATCCTTAAAAAAAAGAGACCTTAACTCAAAATTGGTAAAGAGGAGAGGTAAAGTCTATATAATTAATAAAAAAAATCCAAAGTTTAAAGCACGTCAAGGTTAATCTTGCTTATGGAAAATAATGATCATAAAAACACCTGGGAGGGATTTACAAAATTCGTACTCTGGGGCACGGTAGCTGTTGTAGCTATACTTGTAATTCTA
>MDTB01122739.1_pt1 | contig 26363 bp, 21 predicted proteins | sample 811161 | NCBI WGS metagenome assembly MDTB01 (sample SAMN05326650, study PRJNA326480) | marine metagenome | isolation source: seawater | place: Mediterranean Sea | collected 2009 | reverse complement strand
CAACAGCTGTAAGAGCAAACAATTTAAGTTTTTTCATAAAAAACTCCCTCTTTAGTTAGTTTTTACTTATTAGTTTATATAAACTAGGCTTAAGCTTCCCTAAGCCAAAGTTGTGGTTAAATACCAAATTAAAAGGGTTATTAGAAGACTAAATTGACAGTAATAAGCATTGATTTTGCTCATTTTTTGAAATTAAATACAATTTTTAAGTTAAAAATCAAAAAAAAGGCAAAAAAGAATCAGATTTCACATGTCAAATAATTTCAAAAAAATTTATGATGAGTCTATAAATAATCCAGAAAAATTCTGGAAAGAAGCTTCTAATGATATTTTCTGGTTTAAAAAACCTACAAAAATTTTAAATAAATCTAAGCCACCTTTTTACAAGTGGTTTGAAGACGGAGTAACAAATACTTGTTACAATGCTTTAGACCTCCATATTGATAAAGGCAACGGCCAAAGAACAGCCCTTATTTATGATAGTCCAATTACTGGTAACAAAAGTAAATATAGTTACGAAGAGTTAAAAGCAAAAGTCTCTAAATTTGCTGGTGCTCTGAGAGAACAAGGTGTTAATAAAGGAGATAGAGTAATTATTTATATGCCTATGATACCAGAAGCAGTGGTTGCTATGCTTGCTTGTGCCAGAATAGGAGCAATTCACTCGGTAGTATTTGGAGGATTTGCATCTAATGAACTTGCTAGTAGAATTGATGACAGTAAAGCAAAAGTATTGGTCACAGCCTCATGTGGTTTCGAGCCTGGAAAAACTGTTGAATACAAACCTTTAGTAGATGAAGCAGTAAAACAAGCTAAACACAAGATTGGCAAGATGATATTATTCCAAAGAAAAGGTTACGAAGTAAATTTAAATGCTCCAATGGAGATAAGTTGGGATGAAGCCCATACCAATGCAAAAGATACTGATTGCATTGAGATGAATTCTAATGAATTCGCATATATACTTTACACGTCTGGGACAACAGGAACTCCAAAAGGTATTGTGAGAGATATTGGGGGTCATATTGTTGCATTAAAATGGACTATGAAAAATATTTATAATATTGATGAAGGTGAAATTTGGTGGTCAGCAAGTGATATTGGTTGGATAGTTGGTCATTCTTATATTGTTTATGCCCCTTTATTCAAAGGATGCACAACATTATTATTTGAAGGAAAACCGGTAGGAACACCTGATGCAGGAGCTTTCTGGAAAATCATATCGGACTACAATGTAAAATCTTTGTTCACAGCTCCTACTGCATTTAGAGCAATTAAAAAAGAAGATCCTGAAGGAAAATTTTTTTCAAAATATAATCTCTCTAAATTTAAAAGTCTTTTTCTTGCAGGTGAAAGAGCAGATCCAGATACAATTAAATGGGCAGAAAATTTACTCAAGGTACCTGTAATTGATCACTGGTGGCAGACTGAAACCAGTTGGGCTATAAGCTCTAATTGTACAGGGATCGAGATGATGAAAACTAAATATGGTTCAGCATGTAAAGCTGTTCCTGGCTATGATGTAAAAATTATTAAGTCGGATCAAACTTTAGCTAAACCGAATGAGATGGGGGATATAGTGGTTAAACTCCCCTTACCACCTGGAACTTTTCCAACCCTTTGGAATGCAGATAATAGATACAAAGAAAATTATATGTCGAACTATGATGGTTATTACCAAACTTATGACGCAGGTCATATAGATGAAGATGGTTATATCTGGATAATGGCTAGAACAGATGACATAATTAATGTGGCTGGCCATAGATTGTCAACGGGTGCTATAGAGGAAGTTTTATCTGAACATCAATCAGTTGCAGAATGTGCGGTTCTTGGAATTTCAGATAAATTAAAGGGTCAGCTGCCTATAGGTCTTATTGTTTTAAAAGCAGGAGTAGAGAAAGATAATGAAACCATTTCAAAAGAGTGTGTTCAAATGGTAAGAAATAAAATAGGTCCTGTTGCTGCATTTAAAGTTGTAATAGTTATTAAAAGACTTCCAAAAACAAGATCAGGTAAAATTTTAAGAGGTACAATTAGAAAAATTGCTGACAATGTTGAATACAAAATTCCACCAACAATAGATGACCCTGTAATTCTTGATGAAATTAAAGAGAATTTGATACAAAATAATATTTTACAAATTGCTTAAAACCTATCTATTTCTGGTAGGAGCTATTTTTAAATTTTTGACATAACTGAATTAATTTCTTTAAGGTAACTATACAAATTACTTTTAAAATCAAACCTGTGTAATTTTTTATATCCAATCAATATTTTTTTTGAATACTTCTTTTTATTTTTAAAAAAACTTATAACTAGATTTGATAAACTTTTATAGTCACCTACTTTAAATAATGATCCAGCTTTACCATTTAATAATATTTCTCTTGGTCCAGTTGGACAATTGGAAGAAATTATATAAGTTTTTAAAACTTGGGCTTCAAGTAAAACATTTGGTAAACCCTCATATGATGATGTTAATAAAAAAATATCCGATGACTTTATTAGATTAAAAGGATTTTTCTGATAATTTAATAATTTAACACTTTTAGACAAATTATTTTTATTAATATAATTCATTAAATTTCTTTTTTCTTCCCCTTTTCCTATAATTAATAAGCTAAAGTTAATTTTATTTTTAATTCTATTTAATGCCTTTAGTAGAGTCATTTGATCTTTTTGATCTACCAATCTTCCAACGTTTATTAAATTAAGTTTATTTTTATCTAATTTAATACTTTTTTTAACATTAGATTTTGTGATTATCTCTTTTTTATTTAGAGGATTATAAATGCATACTGCATCAAGGTTAAACTTATTCTTAAATTCCCTTTTAAAATCCAAGCTGTTTACAATAATTTTATCAGCAAGACCTAATATAAACTTAAAACAAAAAAACTTAAAAATATTTCGTGACCACCCTTTGGGTGATGAGTTTGACCTTACAATAATTTTAACACCTAATAGTTTGCACAAAATAGTGCAATAAACATTGCCCTGAAAACTTAATACTATTGTTTTTCTATTATTAACTATTTCTAAAAACAAAAGATAAAGGCTTATAATAAATTTCTTTCTCCTGCCTATTTTATCCCAAAAATTAGATTTTAATGAGACAAATTTTATTTTTTTACTAAATCTATTTCTAAATTTTTTTGAAGTAGTAATTAATGAAATTCTTCTAATCTTATCTTTAAGATAATTTGATATTATAAAAAGATTTTTTTCTACGCCCCCATCCTCTATTATAGGCATAAAAATTATTAGTCTTTTTTGTTTCATTTATTTTTTTCAAAAATTAATGATTTTCCCTCGGGTTCGCCTAATATTTCTCCATTTTTCATTTTAATTCTACCACCAACTATAGTAGAAACAGGTGTGCCTTTAAATTTTAATCCATTAAAAGGCGACCATCCACATTTGCTCTCCATATTTTCATCTTTGATTTCAATTGTTTTATTCATATCGATAATGGTAAAATCAGCATCAAATTGTTCTTTAATAAAACCTTTATTTTGAATTCCAAAAATCTTAACAGGGTTTTCACAAACTAAATTTACTAACTGATTTAAGGTTAACTTTCCATTATTAACATGATTTAACATTACTGGCATTAATGTTTGGACTCCAGGCATTCCCGCTGGTGAATTAGGATATTTTTTTTCTTTATTCACTTTTAAATGAGGTGCATGATCTGAACCAATTGTGTCGTTTAAATTATTCTTAACAGCATACCACAATCTATCATAATGAGATTTATCTCTTATAGGTGGATTCATTTGAGCATAAGTTCCAAGTTTGTCATAACAATCTGGCGCAAAAATCGTAAGGTGTTGTGGAGTTATTTCAAATGTAATATTTCCTTTATGTTGTGATAAAAAATCTATTTCTTCTTTTGTTGTTATGTGAAGAACATGAGCTTTTTTATTATATTTCTCCGCAATCCTTACAATTCGTCTAGTAGAAGACATTGCACATTCAACACTTCTCCAGATAGGATGGGAGTGCACATCTCCATTTTTGATTAATTTTTTATTAACATTTAAAATATTTTCGTCTTCAGAATGTACTGCTACAACTTTTGAACTATTTTTAAATACCGTATCTATATCTTCTTCGTTGGCAACTAAAAGATTGCCTGTTGATGATCCTGCAAAAAGTTTAATCCCACAACATCCTTCTAAATTCTCTAAATCTGCTAATTCATTTTCATTATTTGCAGTAGCACCAAAATAAAAAGCATAATTACAATACATTCTATTTTTAGCGAGATCTAATTTTTTTTTAAATTCTACTTTAGTCGAGGTTGGTGGATTAGTATTAGGCATTTCAAATACACTGGTAATACCTCCTACAACTGCTGCTCTACTCCCTGAGTGTAAATCTTCCGTATCAGTCGAACCCGGTTCTCTAAAATGTGTTTGAGTATCTATGCAGCCTGGCAGAACATATTGGCCCTCAGCATTAATTGTTTCTTGAGACTCTTCTGATATTTGGCCAATCTGATTGATTTTCCCATCTTTTACAGCAACATCAGTCTTTTTTAAGTCGCCATCAATATAACATTGTCCATTTTTAATTATAAGATCTAACATTTTTAAAAAAAGTTATTATATTAAAAATACCAATCAATCAAATATGAATATTAAAAATGTTTACATTTTAAATGATAGAGCGATCCTTTACGTCAATGGTGAAGATTCAAAAGAGTTTTTACAAAACTTAATAAGCAACGATATCAATAAAGTAAATGATGCAAATAGTTGTTTTACATCATTATTGTCTCCTCAAGGAAAATTTTTATATGAATTTATAATAGTAAATTATAAGTCAGGATTTATTATTGATTGTGAAAAATCTCAAGCAGACGGATTATTTAAACAATTAAGTCTCTACAAGCTTAGATCAAAAGTTGAAATTCTTAATCTTAGTAATGAATTTGTAATTACGGCATTTTCTCATGAAAAATTTTTAACCTTTGATAGTGCTCAAGATAAACCTGGATTTACTTTAAAGTACAGAGAAGATCCAATAATTTTAGATCCAAGAAATAAACAGTTAGGTGCTAGATTAATTATTAATCTAGAAAAACTTTATTTATCTTTAAAAAAATTAAATCTTAATAATTCAGATTTAAAAGAATATTATTCTTTAAGTCATAAACTTGGGATAGTCCCAAAAGATTTAAATAAATTACAAAATAAATTGTTTGGAATTGAGTGCAATTACGAGGAATTAAATGGAATTGATTTTAAAAAAGGTTGTTTTGTTGGACAAGAAAATACAGCAAGAATTAAATTAAAAAATAAACTTACGAAAAGATTATTTCCAATAAATATTATCAAAGGGAAATTGCATGAGGGTGAAAGTATTTACAACAATGAAAATGAGATCGGTAAGGTGTTAATTGATAATGATTATCCTTTTGCTCTAATAAAATATTTAAATGAAAATTTTGATGAAAAAGTTAGCTTTAAAACAAAAGATGCTTCAATAAGCGTCAAAAAACCTAATTGGATCAATTAATATTATCAAAAATGGTGCGGCCAGAGAGACTCGAACTCTCATGGACTAGGTCCACACAGCCCTCAACCGTGCCTGTCTACCAATTTCAGCATGGCCGCATTTGCCCCACATTAAATCAATGACAAGTTGGATTCAAATTGATAAATTTTACCATGGAATTTAATCAAGAGGTAAAAAAAGCTACTGATCCGATTTATCAAAAGATATCTAGGGTTATGCCTGAGATTGAATGGTCTGTACATGCTCCTTATATACATAAAATAAACGAATTAAAAAAAAAGAAGAACGCTGTAATCTTAGCTCATAATTATCAGACGCCAGAAATTTATCATGGTATTTCCGATTTCTCTGCGGACTCTTTGGCTCTTGCGGTGGAAGCAGCAAAAACCTCTGCAGATATAATTGTAATGGCTGGAGTACATTTTATGGCTGAAACTGCAAAGTTAATGAGTCCAAATAAAAAAGTTTTATTGCCGGACATGAACGCTGGTTGTTCTTTATCTTCTTCGATCACTGGTAAAGATGTGAGACTTTTAAAAGAAAAATATCCAGGGGTTCCTGTTGTGTCGTATGTAAATACGTCAGCTGATGTAAAAGCTGAAACAGACGTCTGTTGTACTTCTGCTAACGCGGTTAAAATAGTTCAATCATTAAATGCTAAAAAGGTTATTTTTTTACCTGATGATTATCTTGCAAAATATGTTGCCTCTCAAACTGATGTTGAAATTATATCTTGGAAAGGAATTTGTATAGTACATGACAAATTTAATGAAAATGAAATAAACAACATTAGAAAGAATAACCCTGGAATAAAAATTATTGCACACCCAGAATGTCCACCTGAAGTAATTAAAGCTAGTGACTTTGCGGGATCAACTTCGGGCATGATTAATTATGTGAAAGATAATCAACCAAAAAAAGTTATGATGGTGACAGAATGTTCAATGAGTGACAACATTCAAGTAGAAAATCCTAATGTAGAATTTATAAGACCATGTAATATGTGTCCGCATATGAAAAAAATAACTTTACCAAAAATTTTAGATTGTCTTGAAAACGAAACAGGTGAAATAACTATGGACCAAGAAACAATAAATAAAGCCAGATTGTCTGTAGAAAAAATGGTTACTATCGGTAGATAACTTTTTGTGTCTCAAATTAAACTTAGTGAAAACTTTATAAAAAATACTGTTAAACTCGCATTAAATGAAGATCTATATCCCTCTGGGGATATAACTTCTAGCTTGGTTAAAAATAATAAAGTTATTGAATTAAAATTAATCACTAACCAAAATGCTATTGTGGGAGGCTTATTGTTTGCAAAGTATGCTTTTGAATTAATTGATAAAAAAATTAAGTTTGTTGTAAAAAAAAAAGATGGCTCTTTTGTAAAAAAAAAATCGTTAATCGCAATTATAAAAGGAAATGCTCAAAAAATCTTAATCGCTGAGAGAGTTGCTTTGAATTTTTTATCTCATATTTCTGGTATAGCTACAAAGACAAATCAATTTGTGAAGCTAGCTGGAAAAAAATGTAAGATTTCTTGTACTAGAAAAACTATACCAAACTTAAGAGTTATTCAAAAATATGCAGTAAATTTAGGTGGTGGTACTAACCATAGATTTAATTTAAGTGACGAATTTTTAATTAAAGACAATCATATTGCAAGCTCTGATATTAAAGAATTGGTTTCATTAGCTATTAAAAACAAAAAAGGAAAAAAAATAACTGTTGAAGTTGATAATTTAAAACAGCTAAAAGAAATAATGGGTCTAAAGTTCAATACTGTTTTATTTGATAATATGAACTTAAAAAAGTTAAAAGCAGGTGTTAAGATCGCAAAAAGATATTACAAAACAGAGGCGTCTGGTAATGTTAATCTTAAAACTGTAAAGTCTATTGCTGGGACAGGAGTTAATAGAATTTCAATTGGGAGCATTACACATAGTGCTCCAGCTATAGATTTTAAATTAGAGATCTGATTCATCTCTTATAACGATAACTTTTTTACTTTTTATTAAGAAATTTCAAAAGATTAGGTTTAAAATAGTTGGGACCTTTCATAACCTTACCAGAGTCATTATAAATTGGTTTGCCTTTTTCATCCAATTTACTCATATTAGAATTTTGAACTTCGTCAAAACACTTGTCTAAATCAATCCCAAATGCGTGTCCTGCACCATAAGTTACATACAAAATATCTGTTAGGGCATCAGCTGTTTCCAATAAATCCTTATTATTCATAGCTTCTGTTAACTCCTCTAATTCCTCTTTAATTAGATCTACTCTCAATTTATTGATTTTATCAGTACTAAATGATGGTTTAATTTTAACCTCTTGTCCAAAAGTTTTCATAAAAGTCCCAACTTTTTTAAAATTCGACATATTGCTCCTGTAAGTTTTTATGATTTATTGTATATTAATATTTAGTTATTACTTAAAAATTAATCAATGAAATTAAGAAAAGAATTTGACAGCATTGGAAGTATAAATGTTCCGAATGATAAATATTGGGGAGCTTCTACACAAAGATCTAAAAAATATTTTGATATTGGAGAATTTTTGGTAAGACCGATTTTAATTAGATCAATAGCGATAATTAAAAAAGCTGCTGCTGGAGTTCATGGTAAAAAAAAACAAATTTCACCTCAAATATCAAAAGCAATTATAAAAGCCTCCAACGAAGTTATATCAGGTAAACTTGACGAACATTTTCCTTTAAAAGTATGGCAAACAGGATCTGGAACGCAAACCAATATGAATGTAAATGAAGTTATCTCTAACAGAGCCATTGAAATTATGGGAGGAAAAAAAGGTACAAAAAAACCAGTACATCCTAATGATCATGTTAATAAATCTCAATCTACAAACGATGTATTTCCAACAGCAATGCACATAGCTATAGCGATGGAAACAAAAAATAAACTATTACCTTCTTTAGAATTATTAAATAAAGAATTAAAAAAGAAAGTATCTCAATTTAAAAATATTGTAAAAGTTGGCAGAACACACCTTCAGGATGCAACACCGTTAACTTTAGGACAAGAATTTTCAGGCTATCAATCACAACTTGAAGATTGTATTTTAAGAATTAAGAATGCGCTTAGAGAAATATATCATCTAGCACAAGGTGGAACTGCTGTAGGAACTGGAATAAATACAAAAAAAGGATTTGATAAAAATATAATAAATGAAATTAAAAAAATAACAAAACTGCCTTTTAAACCAACAAAAAATAAATTTGCAGCATTGGCTGCTCATGATGAAATAGTTAATTTTTCAGGTACTTTAAACACAACTGCAGTTTGTTTAATGAAAATTGCGAATGATATTAGATTTTTGGGTTCAGGCCCTAGAGCTGGGTATGGTGAAATTATTTTACCTGCTAATGAGCCAGGTTCATCTATTATGCCTGGAAAAGTAAACCCTACTCAATCAGAGGCTGTTACTATGGTTTGTGTAAAAGTTATTGGAAATCATAACGGGATTACAATGGCTGGCTCACATGGGCACTTTGAATTAAATGTTTTTAAGCCTTTAATCGCTCACAACATCTTACAATCAATTGATTTACTTGCAGATAGTACCAAAAATTTTTCACTTTATTGTGTTAAAGGCATTAAAGCTGATAAGATTAAAATTAAAAAATTTTTAGATAATTCTCTTATGCTGGTTACAGCATTGGCTCCCCATATAGGGTATGATAACGCCGCCAAAATTGCAAAAATTGCTTTAAAAAAAGGAACTACACTAAAAACCGAAGCTCTTAAAACTGGATTAATAAATGAAAAGGACTACCATAAAATTGTTAATCCAAAGAAAATGATTTCTCCAAATTAAAAATTTTTCAAAAAATTTTTTACCGAGTTTCTAAATATAATCTTATTTAAAATATTATCTTTTCTTGAATTAAATTCACTTAAAAATTTTTCTAGGTTTTGATTAGTATTTCCATTCACTTTTAGATTATCTATTTCAACAAATCTATCATCAAGATTAAATAAAAATCCAAAACTAATTTTTTTTATATTTCTTCTATAAATTCTATTTATTTGATAATGAACGTAGAAATCACTTATGTCTAAAAAGTCTAAGGAAATATAACCTGCAAATTTAAGTTTGTTATTTTCTATAATTAATTGAACATCATCTATATTTATCAAGACAGATTTTTCAAAACTAGTGATCAAATTATCAATATATATATTTCCCTCTTCAAGATTGACTGTAAATTTAATTTCATTAATTGAATTGAGACCCTTAACATTTTTAATAATAAAATTTAACTTTCCATTCAAGTTTTTATTATTAAGAAGTTCAGATTTAAGAATGTTCAAAAATATTGAATTATTTTTTAACAAATTTTTAAAGTCAACCTGATTAAATTGTAAATCGGTGGAAAGAAAAAAAGGTTTAACATTAACGTCAATAATAAACTTTTTATCATCAATAATAAACTTAACAGAATTGTTTTCAAAATTGTAATCTATTTTTTTTTTTTTATTAATTATTGTTAAGAGTAATAAGCCATTTAATTTTTTATCACTATAGTTGGAGTCATTAACAATTTTCAATCTTAATGGATATGTATTTATTTCTGTAAAAAAATTTTTTTTTAATGTATTATGATTAATTTTTAAAGTTACAGGTACATCAAATATTTTTAATTTTGATACAACTTTACTTAAAACATTTTCTTGATATAAATAATTGAGATTCTTAAATTGAATATTAAAAACAACATCATTATTCTTATCTAAGTAAAAAAGTTTACTATTTGAAAAATTAATTTTTCGATCGTTTTCATTTTTTTTTAATAAGTTCGTAAAAAATTTGAAATCTGTACTTTTGATTTCAAAGTTTGTTTGATTAAAAACTAAATTTTTCATCTTTAAAAAATCTGGTGAAAATAAATTTTTTATTGATATATAAATTTTCGTACTATTTGAAACAGCAATATCATTGCCTTTGTATTCGATAAGAGTATTTTTTGAAAAAAAATGTGGTTTTGGAAATAAGCCATATATTAGTGATTCATCTAATTTAACCTTTAAATTGTATTGATTTATAATTTGAGCTTCTAATTGATCTTTAGTTTTATTTTTATCATAAAAAATAGGTGTCAAAAGATAACCAATAACAGCGAAAATTATCACTACTAAACCTAAAAATATTTTTTTATCTACTTTTTTTAAAAGTTTATAAAAATTTTTTTTATAATAAAAATTTTCTTTAAAAAAGTTGAAAAAACTTTCTATTCCCTTAGTTATTGATAATAGTGATTTGTTAAATCTTTTATTAAATAAATTTTTTTTTGACATTGAACAATGCTTATAAATAAATAATTAAAATGGTAAACTCAGAATATTTAAAAAATTTAAATGAGGCTCAAACTGAGGCTGTAACTCATTTAGAGGGGCCTTTATTAATTGTTGCTGGAGCTGGTTCAGGAAAAACTAAAGTCTTAACAAGCAGAATTGCCCATATAATTGCAAAAAAAAAAGCATATCCTAATCAAATATTGTCGGTAACCTTTACTAATAAAGCTGCAAAAGAAATGCAATCAAGAGTGAGTAAAATACTTGGTGCAAGTGCTACAGGATTATCTTGGTTAGGAACTTTTCATTCAATATGTGCAAAATTATTAAGGAAGCATGCTTCAGCAGTCAATTTAAGTTCAAATTTTACAATTATTGATAATGATGATCAAATAAGATTGATCAAAAATATTTGTAAGGCAGAAAATATAGACGTTAAGCAACTTGCTCCTAGATATATTCTTGCAATTATAGATAAATGGAAAAATAAAGGACAATATCCAAATGAAGTTAATATTAATATTAAAGATATTTATGAAAAAACCACCCTACCAGTTTATAAAATTTATCAACAAAAACTTACTGATTTAAATGCATGTGATTTTGGTGATTTAATTTTGCATGTTGTAAAGATCTTAGAAAAGAATGATGATATTAGAGAAATATATTCCAGGAACTTTAAATATATTTTAGTCGATGAATATCAAGATACTAATTATATTCAAAGTCGATGGTTAAATCTACTAACTCAAAAAAATAAAAATCTTTGTTGTGTTGGTGATGATGATCAATCTATTTATAGTTGGCGAGGTGCTGAAATTAAAAACTTTTTAGAATTTGATCAAATCTATGAAAATACAAAGGTAATAAGGTTAGAACAAAACTATAGATCAACACAAAACATCTTATCAGTTGCATCAGAATTAATTTCTTACAACCAAAACAGAGTTGGAAAAACTTTAAAAACCACTATGGAAGAGGGAGAATTGATTCAGCTTAATTGTTATAAAAATGGAAAAGATGAAGCGATTGGAGTTTCTGACGAAATAGAAAAAATTAATAAAAAATACTCATTGAACGATATTACTATACTTGTAAGAGCAATTTTTCAAACAAGAGAATTTGAAGAAAGATTTTTAAAAATCGGTTTACCTTATAGGATTATAGGAGGTATAAAGTTTTACGAAAGAGCAGAAATTAAAGATTGCATTGCTTATTTGAGAATAGTGCATCAAGACAAAGATGATCTGGCTTTTGAAAGAATATTAAATAATCCAAAACGTTCAATTGGAGATAATACATTAAAACTAATACACGAATTTTCAAAAAAGGAGTCTGTTAGTTTGGAAAGTGCTTCTAGAAAAATGATTGAGAAAAATTTAATAAAACCTAAAACAAAACAAGGGTTATCTATTTTTTTAAATTTACTTACTAAATGGCGAAATGACTTAAATCACAAAAAAATAAATCATGTAAAATTATTACAAACAATTCTAGATGAGTCTGGTTATTCTGCGATGCTAAAAAATAAAAAGGATATAGATAATGAAAATAAACTTGAAAACATAAAAGAATTATTAAGTGCTATGAAAGAATTCGATAATCTTGAAAGCTTTCTAGAACATGTTTCTTTAGCTACATCAGTAGATCAAGATTGGAATGGGCAAAAAGTGAATATGATGACAATGCATGCTGCGAAAGGTCTAGAATTTGATGTAGTATTTTTACCTGGATGGGAAGAAGGACTTTTTCCTCATCAAAAATCAATTGAAGAAAAGGGTCAAAACGGATTAGAAGAAGAGAGAAGATTGGCATATGTTGGAATTACTAGGGCAAAGAAAAAAGCTTTAATTTCATTTTCAATGAACAGATTTTATCAAGGAGATTGGATTGATAGTATGGCGTCTAGGTTTATAGATGAACTGCCAAACGACTATTTAGAAAAAAACTCGTTTTTTGAGGAGGAAAAAAATGAGATAGAAGATTTTGAATTTAATCAAGACTTCGAGGATGATCAAAGTAATATTAAAAGTCCCGGATGGATAAGATATCAGAAAAGAATAAAATAAAATGAGTAAAAAAATTAAAATTTTAAGAAGTAAATTTAAAAAATATGATATTGATGGATACATTGTTCCTAAAAATGATGATTTTTTTACTGAATATTCAAGAACTAATCGTTTAAAAATTATATCAAATTTTAGTGGGTCAGCTGGACTTGCTGTAATTTTAAAAAAAAAAAATTATCTATTTACCGATGGTAGATACGCAATCCAAAGTCAAATAGAGTCTGGAATAAATTTTGAAATTGTAAATTATGAAAAATTAATTAATTGTGATTTATTTAAAGGACTTAAATTAGGTATAGATCCAAGACTCTTTACATATTATCAAATTCGAAGAGTATTTTCAAAACATAATAAAATAAAATTTATTTATGAAAATTTAATCGATCAAATAAAAAAACAAAAAGTGAATGATACTTTTCCCTTTTTCTCATTAGATAAAAATGTTGTTGGAGAAAGCTCTAAGTCTAAAATAAATAAAATCTCTAATTATCTTAAAAAAAACAATTCAGATTATATATTTATAAGTGCTCCAGAAAATGTAGCATGGATTTTAAATATTAGAGGTGGCGACGTGCCTAACACGCCAATGCCTAATTCTAGACTTATAATAAGTAAAACAAAAAAAATATATCTAATAAGTAAAATCAAAAAATGTAAAAAGATATTAAAAGATAAAGTTATTAATTTACAACAATTTGTAGATATAAATAAGTTTTCTAAAAAAATTCTAGATTTAAAAGGTAATAGTTTTATTATTGATAACAAGTCTTGTTCAATTTTCTTTGAGGATATTATTAAATCAAAATTTAAAATTATAAAGGGAGAGGATCCAACCTATCTTTTGAAATCAATAAAAAATAAAACTGAAATTAATTTTATGAAGAAGGCTCATATATCAGATGGTGTAGCATTAACTAAATTCATCCATTGGATAAAAAATATTAATAAAAGAAAAATTACAGAAATAGATGCACAATATAAATTAGAAAAATTTAGAAAAATGAATAAAAATTTTCTTTATCCTAGCTTTGACACAATTGCAGGTTCTGGAAAAAATGGAGCAATCATTCATTATCGTGCTAATAAGAAAAATTGTAGGACTATAAAAGAACAAGATATTTTTTTATGTGACTCAGGTGGCCAATATAAGTACGGAACAACAGATGTTACTAGAACAATTTGTTTTTCAAAACCAAATCCAAAAATTAAAAATATTTTTACCAATGTTTTAAAAGGTCATATAGCTGTGGCTACTACTGACCTTAAAAAAAATGATATTGGAAAAAAAATTGATGTAAGGGCTAGAAAATTTTTAAAAAAAAATAATTTAGATTATCAACATGGAACAGGTCATGGTGTTGGTTTTTTCCTTAACGTTCACGAGGGACCACAATCCATCTCAAAAATAAATAAAATAAAAATAAAAGAAGGTATGATTCTAAGCAATGAACCAGGATATTATAAAAAAAATAGCTTTGGAATAAGAATTGAGAATCTCGTCTATGTTAAAAAAATAAAAAAAAAAATTTTTTTCGAAAATTTAACACTAGCTCCTATTGAAAAAGATTTAATAAATTATAAACTTCTAAATTCATCAGAAAAAAATTATTTATTCAGATATCATTTAAATGTTTATTCAAACATTTCCAAATATTTAAATCCAAAAGAAAAAAAATGGTTAGCTAGTTTTATTTAGCATTTTTAAAAATTGACTTTGGTCAATTATCTCGATTTTTAGTTCTTTTGCATCTAAAACTTTTCTTTTTGTTGGTTTATCTCCAATTATCAAAAAGTTCAATTTTTTTGAAACATTGCTTACTATAGATCCAGAATTTTCCTCAATTAATGATTTAGCCTCTGCTCTACTTATCCCAAAAAGCTTGCCAGTAAACATAAACGTTTTGTTATTTAATAAACCACCAGTCTTTTTAATTTTTGCATCTTTTATAAAAAGCACCTCCTCAAGCTCTTTTAAAACTTTTTTATTCGTATTATTTAAAAAAAAGTTTTTAATTGAATTAATTTGAGTTTCACCTATTCCGTCAATATTTAGTAAGTCACTAAGATCGTTTTTTTTTGATAATAGCATAAAATTTTTTAATGTTTTCAAATTTTTTGATAAGATTTTTGCATTTTCTATACCAATGTGTCTTATTCCTAAAGCATATATAAATTTTTCAAAAGAAATATTTTTTTTTGAATTTATTGAATACTTAAGATTTGCTACAGATTGTTTTCCCCATCCATCTAAATTTTCAACTTTATTATAATCTATTTTAAATATATCCTGAGGTAATTTTATTAGATTAAGACTCCAAAAATTTTCAATTATTTTTTTTCCTAAGCCTTCTATGTTTAGAGCCTCTTTTGAGACAAAATGTTTAAGTCTTTCTTTTGCCATTTTATCACAATCAAAACCTCTATCTGGACATCTTCTGACAACATCAAATTTTTTTGTAATTTTATTAAATTCTTTAATTGTATCAAAACCACAAGGACATTTTGTCGGGAAAATAAATTTTTTTGAACTAGTTTTTCTTTTATCTATATCTACAGAAACTACATGGGGTATTACATCACCTGCTCTCTCTACTATTACGGTGTCTCCTACTCTAATATCTTTACGTATTATTTCCTCTTCATTGTGTAAAGTAGCATTAGAAACAACAACACCTCCAATATTTACAGGTTTTATTTTTGCAACAGGTGTTAAAGCTCCAGTTCTACCAATTTGAATTTCAATATTTTTTATTTTTGATACAGCACTATTAGCTGAAAATTTATGAGCGACGGCCCATCTTGGGGCATTTGCAACATTGCCTAGTCTTTTTTGTAACTTAAAATCATTAACTTTATAAACAATTCCGTCTATATCAAAATCTATGACAGCTCTTTTTTTTTCAATTTCATAGTAATTTTTCATTAAATTTTTCACACTCTTTATGGTTTTATTTAAAGGATTTGTTTTAAATCCCCAAAGTTTTAGTTTTTTTAAATATTCGCTCTGTAATGATATCTGTAAATTTTTTTCATAACCAAATGTATAAGCAATAAATTTAAGGGGAATCTTTTTTGTTTCTGAAGGATTTTTTTGTCTTAATGATCCAGAAGCAGCATTTCTTGGATTTGCAAACTTATTACTTAATTTTTTAAAATCACTATTTTTAATAAACACTTCACCTCTAATATCAATTTCTTTTGGAAAACTTTTTGATTTAATATAATTTGGTATATCTTCAATTGTTTTCAAATTTTCTGTAATATCTTCTCCTTCCTTTCCATCGCCTCTAGATAATCCGGTAACAAATTTTCCATCTTTATAAATTAGTGAAGCAGAAATCCCATCGATTTTGGGTTCAGCACTGTATTCAATTTCAAAATTTTCGGTTTTATCTAAAAAATTTATAATCCTTTTTTCAAAGTTAAATAAATCTTCCTGACTAAAAGCATTACCTAAAGATAACATAGGAACTTTATGTAAAACTTTTTTAAAATTTTTAGATGGCTTATAGCCAACTGTCTTGGTTGGTGAGTTTTTTGATTTTAAAAACCCATGATTTTTTTCTAAATTGATAATGTCTTTTTTAAGCTTATCATATTCAGAGTCAGTGATTTCAGAAATGTTATCATTATAATATTTTTGATTATAATGATTTAAAAGATTAAGCTTTTTTTTGTACTCTTTTTGGATTAAATCTTTATTCATATTAATCAAAAAGTTTTTTAAATTTATCTAATACCCCTTTTTTATCTTTTTTAATTTTTTTTGAAATTTGAACTGAATAATCTTTATTAAAAATTTTATAAGATTTTTTATACCAATCACTGGACTGATAATTATATCCTAACACATTAGCATATTTTTGTGACTCCTCCTCAAGACCTATCTTATAATTTATTTCAACTAATCTGTGCAATGCTTCTTCTACAAAAATTGTTTTGTCATAGTTTTCTAAAACATTTTTGAATCTATTTATCGCAGCAATCCATTTTTCTTTTTTTAAATAGTGTCTACCTAAATACATTTCTTTAGCAGCCAAAATATCTTCAATTAAATCAAGTTTGAACTCCGAGTCTAAAGCAAAATTAGTATTAGGATAGTTTTTAACTATAAAAGTGAATTTTTCTTTAGCTTTAAAAATAGGGTCCGAATCTCTTTTTTCGTCTTCAATAGTTTCATAATAACACATAGCAATTAAATAATGCGCATATACTAAATCATTTGAGTTAGGATAAGTTATTAAATATCTTTCTAAATTTAATAAAGCCTTCGTATAATAATTTTGAAGATAAAAAGAATAAGAAGCCATCAAAGCCGACCTTGGTGCCCATTCAGATTGTGGAAATAAAAGTTCAGCTTCTAAAAATTTTTTTGCTGCAAAAAATGGATCTCCTTTATTTAAAGAATCATAGCCTTCTAGATATGCTGACATCATCTCTAGATCTTGTCTATTCTCTTTAATTACAGAGATCTCATCTTTATTTTTTGAACATGCACTAAACAATAACAAAAAAGAAAATATTAATAAACCAAATCTATTCATAACTTTAAGAATCTAATTAATTATAAAGATAAAAAATTATTATGCTATAGATCTTAATATACTTTTATTAATAATAGTATGGGGTAAATTTCGCTCTTTAATTTCTATAATAGAAAAATTTTTACTATCACTAAATAGCTTTCTTAGTATTTGATTAGTTAAATAATGACCACCTTGAGAGCACTTCAAATGTCCAATTATTCTATATCCACTTGTATAAAGATCGCCTATACAATCTAAGATCTTATGATTGACAAATTCTTTTGAGTTTCTAAGTCCACCTTTATTAACAATATCCTCATCTCCAACAACTATTGCATTTTCTAAACTACCACCTTTTGCTAATCCGTTTTTTTTAATCATTTCAATATCTTTATAAAGACAAAAAGTTCTAGAGTTTAAAACATCTGATAATTCATCAGAATAAACATTAATTTTATTTTTTTGATTTCCTATAATCTTATTATTATATTTTAATTCAAACTCAATATCTAAACTTAATTTTGATGGTTCAATTGAAATTTGTTTTTCTCCATCTTTAAATTCAACTTTTTTATTTATTTTAATAATCTTTATTGGTTTATCACTTACTACAAAATCAGCACTTAAAATTTTTTTTACAAAATCTTTTGCAGAACCATCCATGATTGGCACTTCATCATTATCAATTTCAATTAAAGCATTATCAACACCAAGAGTAAATAATGCTCCCATCAAATGCTCAATTGTAGATACTTTTACACCAAATTCGTTAGAAATCGTTGTATTCAAAGAAGTATTAATTACATTTAAAAAGTTTGGATATACTAAATTATTACTCTTTAAATCAATTCTTTTGAAAACTATACCTGTGTTTGGTTCAGAAGGTCTTATTGAAAGCTTTACGACTTTTCCACTATGAAGTCCGGTACCTTCAAAATGTACTGAATTTTTAAGCGTCTTTTGATTTAATAAACTCACAAAGTCTATTTACAGTGAGCTATTAATTAAAAGAAAACAACAAATATTACTAGAAAATACAAAAACTAATTAAAAAAATTGAAAAATTTTTCAAAAAAACCCTGTTTTTTATGTATTTTGTCAGTTATGAGGACTTCATTTTCGCACAATCCATTTATGCTATAGTTAGCTAATTCAAAAATATTAACATTTTCTTGATTATCAAGTCCCTTTAAAAAATCATAACTCAAAATTTTATTAACTGAAATTTGATATTTTGAAAATATTTTTTTAAAACCACTAACGACTTGATTATTTAAGCATACAAAATTTACTTGGACAACTAAATTATCACTAAGGATATCTTTAGGTAAAACTTTGAGAATATGCCCATCTAAGATATACTTATCAATTACCATGTGAATTATCTCATCTCTTGGTGAAAATTTTTTAAATTGATTTTTTGTTTCTAATAATAAATCTTTAATACTATCATATATAAAATCAGTCTTTTGAATTTTATATTTTACTGAAGATCCAGCTATAAAAAAAATATCACTTTCAAAAATAATATAAATTTCTTTAATAAATTTTTTTAAATTTTTTTCTATCTCGAAAATGTTTTTTTTTAAAAAATCATCAATTATACTAAAAACATCTTTAATTGAATAATCATTAATAGAAATCTCTTTTTTTAGAATTACTTTGTTCCCTGAATCTAAAGCTTGAAATAAAATTTTTTTTTTTTTTAAAAGTACAAAATATCGAGTATTATAAATATCATTCATTAATTACTAGCATATTATTCTGTCTAAAATCAAAAAGCTCTACATTATTTAAATTTTGATTTTTAATAACTTTAGAAATTAAATTTAACTTTTCAACTGTAAGATTATTGGGCATCTTTATATTTAATCCATCTTTGGTTAAAATATCCCATCTATTTGACTTAAAATAATATAAATTTTTAATGTTATTAAAATCAAAATTTGAATTATCAATTATCTTTTTGAAGTACAAAAAATTATCAATATCAATCTTTCCAAAAACAAATGGCAGTTCAAGGACGTTATCATTAATTTCTATTAAATTTCCATTTGCTCCAACAAAATAATTATTTCCATTCTTTCGAGTCAAAGCCAGTAATTTTGTTTTTTTAATTTCTATATTTAATGTAGATGGATAAATTTTATCAATTTCAAACTCCTCAACAGTATTGTTAGAGTATATCATTTTTGAAATATCTTTTTTATTAAAAAAAAAGATATTTACATTTTTTAAAATTTTAAAATCATTATAAAGTTTTTTTTTTTCTATTTCATTTAGTCCACTAATATTAAAATTTTTAACTTCATAAAAATCATAAGACAATTTTGAGTTATTTATTGTTCCTAGTATAAAAAAAATAAATAAGAAGATAAAAAGTTTTTTACTTATTCGTTGATGCATCATCTAGTAATAATTCAATTAACTTAATAAAACTAATTCCTTTATACATGCAAATTTCTGGAACCAGAGAAAGTTTAGTCATACCGGGTTGTGTATTTATTTCTAAAAGATAAAATTTGTTTTTATAATATTTAAAGTCAGATCTTGTTACTCCCCTACATCCAAGTAATTTATGAACCCTTAATGAGATATTCATTAGTTCATTAAATTTTTTTTTTGATAAATTAACTGGAATAATATGTTTGGTTTTTGCTTTAGAATTATATTTCGCTTCATAATCATAAAACTTTCTTTTAGGTTTTAATTCTATGGCCCCTAATTTGTAATTTCCTAAAATAGCAGCTTGAATTTCACGACCTGGAATAAATTCTTCAATTAAAATTTCTTTATAAATCTTTAGTTTTTTTAATCTATTTTGTAAATTTGATTTATTACAAATAAAAACGTTTACACTTGATCCCTCGTTGATAGGTTTAATAACAACTGGGTAACCAAAATTTTTTTTAATTTTTATATAAAGTTCTTTGAAAGAATCTCTAAAAGAATACTTGATATATTTTGGTGTTGATATTTTATGTTTTATAAATATTTTTTTAGAAATTTCTTTGTCCATTGCCATAGCAGATGCAATAACACCCGAATGTGTATATGGAATTCCAATATTTTCTAAAATAGATTGAGTATATCCATCCTCTCCGAATTGACCATGTAGTGCATTAAAAATAATGTTAGGTTTAAATTCTTTAACTTCATCAGATAGATGGTGATTTGGTTCACAAATTTTTATTAAATATTTATTTTTTTTAAGCTCTTTAGCTACTTGATCACCAGTTTGAAGACTTATTTCTCGTTCTTTAGAAGCGCCCCCAGAAATTATCAAAATTTTTTTTTTCAATTTTCTAAAATTTTTATTTCTTTTTCTATTTTAATACCGGTTTTATTAAATACACTTTTTTCAACAAAATTAATTAGTTTTTTCATATCATTAAATGATGCCTTACCTTTATTGACAAAAAAATTTGAATGTTTTTCTGAAATACAAGCATCTCCAAATCTAGTATTATGTGGAACAGACTCTCTAATTAATTCCCAAGCTTTTTTTTTAGTTTTTTTTATTGGATTTTTAAATGTGCTACCACTAGTTTTTATTTTAGAAGGCTGATTATCTTCTTTTTTAACTTTTAATTTTAACATTGTATCTAATATCTTTTGAGTATCTTGTTTTTCTCCTTTGAATGAAGCACTTAAAAATATTAGATTATCTGATAAATCATTACCTCTATATTCGAAATTAATTTTTTTTGCAGGAACAGTTAAAATATTTCCATTTTTCTCTACAGCTTGTATTGAAACTAAAATATCTTTTATTTCTTTACCAAAACAACCAGCATTCATTTTAAGTCCACCTCCAATAGTTCCTGGAATACAAGCTAAAAATTCAAATCCACTTAAATTATTTTTAGCTGCAAATTCTGCTAATTTATTATCTAAAACCCCGGTTCCTGAAATAATTATGTTTGAATTTAACACAGATAATCTATTGAAGTTTTTTCCAAGTTTAATTATTACACCATCATATACTTCTTCGGTGATTAATGTATTTGAACCTGCTCCAATTACATGGATTTTTTCTCTATTAGATATTAACTTTAAAAAATCTACCAAATCTTTTAATTCGTTAGCTTTATAAAAAACTTTTGCTTTTCCACCAATATTAAACCAATTTCGTTTTTTTAAGTCCGCATTATAAACTATATTTGACTCAAATTTTTTTAGTAGTTGTTTTAATTCATTAATTTTCATTTTAGTAAATTCGGTAAATTTTTTATCCAGCTAGATATTGAGCCGGCACCCATTGCTACTACTATTTTTTTACCATACATATTCTGTTTCAAATATTTTGCTAATTGATTATTATTTTCAACCATAAATAATTTAACATTAGAATTTTTAATAATTTTCCTTGCAAAATCTTCATACTTAAATCCTAATTTAATTTTTTCTCCAGCTTTATAAATTGGACATAAAATAACTGTATCTGCATTTTTAAAAGCATAAGTAAATTCTTTTTTTAAATCTTTAAGTCTTGAAATTCTATGAGGTTGAAAAATACATATTTTTTCGTATTTATTAAATACTTGCTTAACACCTTGTAATACAACTTGAATTTCTGTTGGATGATGGGCGTAATCATCATAAAAATCAATGTTATTATAAGAAAATATTTTATTAAATCTTCTTTGAACTCCCTTAAAATTTTTTAATCCTTTTTTTATTTTTTGAATAGGAATCCCTACAGTTAATGCAACTCCAATTGCCCCCACAGTATTTCTAATATTATGAATACCAAGTAATGGTATTCTAATATTTTTAACATGTAAATTTTCCTTATTAGGTAACTTAACTATAACATCAAAGTTTGAATAAGACCTATACTGTTTAATATTTTTTATCATGAAATTTGAATTATCTTTTTGTCCATAAGTGTAATAATTTTTATTTTTGATAGATTTTATTATTTCGCTATTAATTTTATCATCTGTACAAATGAATGATTTACCAAATGAAGGAATTTTATTAATGAACTCAACAAAATATCCTTTTAGGTTTTTCATAGATTTATAAAAATCCATATGTTCTCTATCGATGTTTGTTATTATAGAATACGTTGGAGTAATATGAGCAAAGCTTCCATCAGACTCATCAGCTTCTAGAATGGACCAATCACTTTTTCCTAATTTGGCAGTATTCTTTATTGAATTTATTACTCCTCCATTAATAATAGTTGGATCAATTTTTGTTTCTTGAAAAATTGATGCAATTAAAGAAGTCGTTGTTGTTTTCCCATGAGATCCTACAACAACAATATTTTTCATTAATGAAACAATACTAGCTAACATCTTGCCTCTTCTTATTATTGGAATTTTTTTTCTCTTTGCTTCAATGAGCTCAGGGTTATTATTTTTTATAGCTGAAGAAACAACAACAATTGTAGCGTCTTTTAAATTTTTTTTCGAATGACCTAAAAAAATTTTAGTTTTTTCTTTTTTAAGTCTATCTATATTTTTATTGTAAGATATATCGCTTCCTTGAACTTTGAAACCCTGGCCTTTCATTATTAAAGAAAGGCCGCTCATGCCAATACCTCCAATTCCAATAAAATGAATGATTTCTTTTTTTGCTAATTTAATTTTCATTAATTATTTTTTGTAATTTCTGATTTACATCATTCCATGAATTTTCAAAATTTAATTTTTCTAAATTTGATTTTTTGACATTTAAATCTGACTTATCTTTTAATATATTCAATATAATATTAAATAATTTTTCTTTATTGAGGTCTCTTTGGTCTAAAACCCAACAACATCCCATTTTCTCATAAAATTCTGCATTTTTCATTTGATGATTATCTTTTGCGCTAGGCAGCGGGATAGCGATAAAAGGTTTATTTAAAATAGAAATTTCTGCTAATGAAGTGGCACCTGCTCTTGTAATACAAAGATCAGACATTTTAATCAAATTAATAAATTTCTCTTCAAAATTAAAAACATGATTTTCAATTTTATTAAAATCATAAAAATTTTTTAATTTATTGATATTTTCAATACCTGTTTGCTGAATTACTTTTATTGAGAAATTTTTTGAGACATCCCTCATGATCTCTTTGATTAGTTCATCAAAAATTTGAGCGCCTTGACTGCCTCCTGATATTAAAAAACAAAATTTTTGATTTAGATCTTTAGTCTTTTTTAATTCATAAAAAGCTTTAAACACCAAAGGTTTTATTAATTCAATTTTATGAAGATCTTTTTCAGGAAAATTAAGTAATTTATTTGAATAACAAAATATTTTTTTTGAAAAATTTAAGAAGATTCTGTTTCCTCTGCCCAATACTAAATTAGGTTCAAACAATATATTTGTTAAGCCTAAAATTTTAGCTCCAATAATTACAGGAATAGACATGTATCCACCTATTGAAATTACTTTTTCTATTTTTTCTTTTTTTAAAAATAAAACTACCTGAAATGTTAAATAGATTATTTTCATTAATTTAAAAGGCAGATAAATATTTAAATTAATTTTAGGTGTATCAATAATTATAGTTTTATTTGTTTCCGATGATAGGTACTTTAATCCTCTTTTGTCCGTAGAATAGTATATTTTAAAATCATTTCTTAAATGTTCTTCAATAATCTTTGCAGGTATTACATGACCTCCTGTTCCACCTGTGGTGATTAATATTTTTTTCACTTTGAAAGTAAAACTTTCCTTTTTGTCAAATTTAAGATTATACCAGACAATATTGAGACACTAATTATTGATGATCCTCCATAACTTAAAAATGGTAAGGTCATGCCTGTTGTGGGAAATAATCTGATATTAACTCCTATATGTATCATTGCTTGTAACAATATTAAGCTAGCAGAGCCTATTAAAATTAACCTTATTGTATTGTTGGTTTCTTTGTCTACTTTTTTAAAAATTGAAAAAATAAATACTAAAAACAAAACTAATATTAACATAATTGCTATAACACCAAATTCTTCAGATATGACAGAAATAATATAATCTGTGTGAGCCTCCGGCACTCTATTTTTTAAAGTCCCTTCACCAATACCTTTGCCAAAAAATCCTCCACTCGTGATTGAGTCCAGTGCCTTATCAGATTGAAAATTATAAGTTCCTGTTTCTGTATTAAAAAAAGAAAATAGTCTGTTTTTTATGTATTCAAATTTTGGGATATATAAAACAATATATAATAATGATGCTATGCCAATTAAAGATATTGAAACAAAAAATAGTAAATTTATCCCTGAGACAAAAATTAATATTAACCAAGAGAGTCCTACTAATAAAGTTTGTCCTAAGTCTGGCTGTAAAATTAGTAAAAGTATAATTAACGATGTTAAAAAAAGAGAGATTAAAAATTTTATTGTGAAATTTGAAAGTTTGTTATTTGATATGATTAAAGCTAACATAATAATAAAAAAAGGTTTTACTAGTTCAACTGGTTGCAATCTTGGTAAAAAAATTAAATCTAACCATCTTGTTGATCCTTTTACCTTAATACCAATAAAAGGAACTAAAAGTAGAAGAATAAAAGATAATAAAAAAATATAGATTGAGATTTTATAAAGTGTTTTTTGGTCTATATAAGAAAATATAAAAATAATAAAAAGCCCTATAAAAACAAAAATCAAATGTTTAAAAAAGAAAAAATAACTATTTGTATCAAGTTTATCTGATGCAATAAAAGAAGTTGATACCAGAGAAAAAAACAGGCCAATTAAAAATAAAATGATTATTAAACTTAAAATAAATTTATCTAAATTTTTCCACCATTGGTAATAAGAAAAATAATTAAAAAATTTATCTAGCATAAATATAATTTTTAACTAACTTATTGAAATATTGTCCTCGGTCTTCAAAATTTTTAAAATTATCAAAGGATGCTGCTGCTGGACTGAATAAAATAATCTTTTTAGAAGATTTGTCTTTTTTAACGTCTTTAAATAACTCATTTAACGCATTTGATAAGTTAGAAAATTTTTTAAGTTTAATTTTATTTTTTAAATCCAAAGAAAATTTTCTTTCATTAGCTCCAAAAATATATCCTCTTATATTCCTATAATTATTTTGAGATAAACTAAATTTGTCACCTACTTTTGGTATACCTCCGATCAACCAAAAAATATTATTCTTTCTTTTTAACATTTCAATTGTAGACGAATAACTTGTAGATTTCGAATCATTAATAATTGAAATATTTTTGTTTTTATAAATAATCTGCTGACGATAATTCAAGCCTTTAAATTTCTTAACCGTATTAATCAAAATACTTTTTTTTACATTAAATTTTTTAGCTAATTCAATTACAAACGATAGATTTTCTAAATTTGATGCCGATGAAAAATATTCATTATGAAATATTTTAAAAAAATTTTTTTTTGGTTTTGTATTTACTTTGATAATTTTACTTTTATATCTAATTTTTTTAATTTTATTTTGAATGTATTTGTCATGTTTATTTATGAAAGCTATTGAGTCTTTATTTTGTTTTTTTATAATTTTGAACTTTACTGAAATATAATTATTTATTGTTTTATGCCTCTCTAAATGATCTGGGGAAATATTAAGTATTACTGCATATTTAGATTTGAATAATTTACTATACTCTAATTGATAAGACGAAGCTTCGATAACAAAAATTGTTTTTTTTCTAATATTTTTTATAGATAAAATTGGATAGCCAATATTACCAGCCAACCTGGCATCATATTTCTGTTTTTTTAAAACTTGATGTAATAACTGGCAGGTAGTTGATTTACCATTCGTTCCTGTAATAGTAATACACAGATTTTTATAAAAGGAATAAAATATGTCTAAATCTGTATAAATGATTTTTGAATTTTTTTTTAAAAATTTATTTAATATACATTTTTTATTATTTATGCCCGGGCTTATTACAATCAAATCAAATTTAATTTTTTTAACGAGGCTTAATGAAATTAGAT
>MDTB01180849.1_pt1 | contig 26370 bp, 23 predicted proteins | sample 811161 | NCBI WGS metagenome assembly MDTB01 (sample SAMN05326650, study PRJNA326480) | marine metagenome | isolation source: seawater | place: Mediterranean Sea | collected 2009 | reverse complement strand
GTCTCTATGACGCAAATGCTGCCTGTCTACAATCAAGCCGCGCTCGACGTTTTCGACACATTCGAACAATCGGTATTTTCTGCCTGCTCTTAAACGGCAGGGGAGGCCGCGGTTCAGTCGCTCAAATTATCTGATAGCCCAAAATCTTTGGGGTTTTACTGGCGCAACACTCAGCGCACCATGTCCTCTCAAATATTTTGGAGGGGATATATTATGCGTGCGTTTCTTATTTCTGTATTTACTCTGGCTGGTCTAGCTGTTCAGAGCGTTTTACCTGCAAGTGCCAATGCAATTTGGGTCGATTATCAAGTTGCGGTTAGCCCGGTGAAGCAAACCGAAGTTATCAATGCTTTCAACAAGTATAAATCAACACAGACCGGACGGGCATTTCCGGGCATTATGTTTTTGAATGCGCAAGTTGCAAACGGTCCAAGCCCTGCGACACATAACCTTGCTGTGGTTTATGAAAACCAGAAAGAATGGGAAACCCGTTCGGCGGCCATTTCCCAGAGCCCGGATTTCCTTGGCTTTCAGGCAGCTTTGGCAACCTCGGGTCAGTTCGTATCTGAAACAGTTTACGAACACGTTGTTGGCTTTGGCAAAAACGCCGAAGACAGCAAACAGTTTATTGGTTATGGGGTGAATGTGCGTAATCCGGCTCGCTATGTCGAGCTGATGAAAGCCTCAGCAGAAGGACCGGATTCGCTTTCCGGTCTGGCGAGTATTGATCTGTGGGCGGTTAAGGCTGGCGGTTCGCCGGGCGTTACTCATCTGGTCGTTGTCGGTGTCGAAAGCCGAGCTGACTATCTAAGTGATCCGCAAACCAAGCGTGTTCTGCCAGATTTTCAACGTCAGTTGAGCCGCGTGCGCGATATTGTTGGCGTAACATATGTTGATGCCATCTCGATAACTGGACAGCTTGGAAGCGCTCAGATTCGCAATTAGAACGTCTTTTTCTCAAGGAGGGGGGGAGTGGCTTGACCGTTTCCCCCCTTCATTTGTTTGGCATTGCTGCCTTGCGGTAAATTCGCCACTTTACCATGACGGATGAGATGGGCTACTGCGTTATAAACATTGATTATTGGAGAGAACCATGAAGAAAGTACTTGTTACCGGTGCTACCGGTTTTATCGGGTTGCATTGCATTCACCAATTGCTTGAAGGTGGCTATGCCGTTCGTGGCACCTTGCGTAGCCAGTCTCGTGCGAAAGAAGTTCTTGATGGCCTCGCAAACACCGGCGTCGATACCTCCAATCTTGAATTGGTTGAAGCAGATCTTCTCAAAGATGATGGATGGGAGGATGCCATGGCGGGGTGCGATTTCGTACTGCATGTCGCGTCACCGTTCATCATTGGCATGCCCAAGCACGAAAACGATCTCATCCGCCCCGCTGTCGAAGGCACTGAGCGCGTATTATCGGCTGCTATTGCCAAGAAAATCAAAAAAGTGGTGCTGACGTCGTCATGTGCCGCGATTGTAGACACGTTTGACGGCAAAAAACATTTCAGCGAAGAAGACTGGTCCGACGCAGACAATCCGAAAATTGCCGCGTATAATAAAAGCAAGACACTGGCAGAACGCCGCGCGTGGGAGGTTGTCAATGAACAGACCGGCACGCGCCAGACAAAATTGGTCGTTATTAACCCGGCCGGCGTGGTCGGCCCAGTGCTGACCGATGATCTGGGCACGTCTAACGTGTTCATTCGCAAAATCATTCGCGGCGAAGTGCCGGGCGCTGTTCAAATGCATCTCGGTTTTGTTGATGTCCGCGATGTTGCAAGCGCGCATATCGCGGCGCTTACCAGCACCAAAGCCAATGGACAGCGCTTTATCATCAGCGAGCGCGAATTATGGTTCACAGATATTTGCGCTTCGTTGCGCGATGCGGGCTACACCAAGGCGCCGACGCGCCTGCTGCCGAACTGGGTGGTGCGATTGTTGGGTATGTTTGATGGCGAGACCAAGCAAATCGCCTCACTTCTGGGTGAAGAACGGTTCACACCGGCGGATAAAGCGCGCGATATTTTGAAATGGAAACCGCGCAATGCGAGCGAGTCGATTATCGAAACCGCAAACCAGATGACTGAACGTAACCTGGCATAACAGCAAATTGCCTAGTGACAGGCCTTGCCGTGTGCTTTCAGGCGCCAATAATTATACGGCAGAGGCGTGACATAGCCAGCGACCAGCATGAGCGGGACGACCCACCATGTTAGCATCGCGCCACCCGTGAGTGCGACATCGACCGTGTTCATTGCAACTTCCATGGAAACCATGGAAATCATTGACATGCCGATCGCTGTCCTGAACGCGGGCTTTAAATCCATTTGCCGCGACAGAATAAATGTCTCCAGCGCGATGGATGTCAACAGGCCGTTGACGATAGCAAGGCTCATAATCGCCCAAACCGGCCACGGCGTGCCGGTCACTTGAAAATAGAAAATGGTGCCGAGGTCACCGATCGAGCAACCGGCGAGACACCAAGCTGTGTTGCGCATGGCTTGCTGCCAACTGTGCCTGCAGGTCCACGAAAAATTTGACGGTGTGAGTGTTTGGCTCATAATGTCATTGTATCACAAGCCACGGTCGGAAAAAAACCGCCGTTTCGAGGCTCAAAGATGATGTTTTGCGTTTTACCAACTACTGCATGAGGCGTTGATGACACTGCATATCGAAAATCTGAAATTTGGTTACCGCAGAACTGATGGGTTTCAGCTTGATGTACCGTCTTTACGTGTTGAGACGGGCAGCACATGTCTGCTTCTAGGGCCATCTGGCAGCGGCAAGTCAACATTTTTAAGTCTTCTGGCGGGCGTTATGCAGGCTGACCAGGGGCGTATCGCGCTTGCAGGTCGAGACTTCTCGTCTTTGTCGGGCAGTCAGATGGACCGTTTCCGTGGCACGCATATCGGGTTTGTTTACCAGACTCTGAACCTCATACCTTGGTTGAGTGTATCGGAGAACATCGCGCTCGGTCTTGCTTTTGCGCCCGAACGCCGCGCACGGATGTCTAAATCAGTGTCGTTGGGGGTGCATGATTTAATGACCCGCCTCGACCTGGACCCTGCCAGTTTTGCCGATCAGCCTGCTGGACAGTTAAGCCTTGGTCAGCAGCAACGCGTTGCGGCGGCGCGTGCGCTCATCGGGGCGCCCGATCTGGTGCTGGCCGATGAGCCGAGTTCGGCCCTTGATGATGCGAATACAACTGTATTTTTTGACTTGTTAATGGCCGGCCTTGACCGAACACGGCAGATGCTCGTTGTCGTTAGCCATGATGCGCGCCTGGCACCGCGTTTCGATCGGGTCATTAATATGCAAGATTTGATACGCGGAGGTAGCGCGGCATGAACCGGCATATGTTTGTTTTATTGCGCGGGTCGCTGGCAAATCGCGCTTTCAGTCTTTCGCTTATCGTGGTCACGCTGGCTTTCGCGGTTGCGCTTTATGTCGGCGTGCAAAATGTGCAACGCCTGACACGCGCGAGTTTTGAAAATAGTATTTCAGGCGTTGATCTCGTGGTTGCGGCGCGCGGCGCGGATGTTCAAATTTTGCTCAACACAGTTTTCGGCCTTGGCGCGAGCAGTAATCTGATCTCGGATAAAAGCGTCGAGGCTGTCGCTGAAATGTCTGGCGTGTCCTGGGTGGTACCATTGGCGCTGGGCGATAGTCATCGTGGCTTTCGGGTGCTGGGTACGGCCCCTGATTTCTTTGAACATGTAATTGCCCCGCCGTCGGGTAATAGCCTTTTCGCAGCGGGCACGCGCTTCGACAATGTTCTAGATGCTGTTATTGGTGCTGATGTCGCCGAAAAGCTGGATTATAAGCTGGGTGACAAAATTGTGTTGCAGCACGGGGTCGGCGAATATGGTGCCGACCATGATGATCTGCCATTTGTCGTGCACGGAATACTGGCCCCTACCGGCACGCCATTTGACCGTGCGGTGCTGGTATCGGTTGAGGCAATAGAAGTCATTCATCGCGGTTGGCGCAACGGGCAACAACTTGTGACACTCTCGCCTGACGACATCGAACATAGCACGCAAGCCGAGACGACCCATGATGACCATCATGGGGAACATCACGAAGATGAGCATCACGAAGATGAGCATCACGAAGATGAGCATCACGAAGATGAGCATCACGATCACGCGTCTGCCGGTGGGCTAGATGCGGTGGACGCTGTTTTTGTCGGGTTGACCGATCGGCGCACTGTGGTTCGCGTGCAGCGTGCCATTGCCGAGTTCGACGCGGAGCCGCTTTCTGCCGTGATACCCGGCGTGACGCTGGCGCAAATTTGGCAAATCATCGGCGTGGCTGACCGTGGTTTCCGCGTAGTGAGCCTGCTGGTTATTGTGCTGGTATTGCTCGCCATGACAGCTATGACCGTGTTGAGCACGGATAGCAGGCGGCGCGAAATGGCTATTTTACGGGCGCTGGGCGCATCGCCGCGAACCTTGGTGGGGCTTATTCTTGCCGAGGCGTTGCTTCTTTCCGTGTGCGCGTCGGCGCTTGGCCTTGGCCTTGCGATGGGCGTTAGTGCTGTTGCGCAACAATGGCTGACCCAGACCTTTGGGCTGTCGGTCGGTCTTTCATCGGGCGGTATGCTCCCCGGGTGGCAAGAATTAATGATTGTCGTTTATCTGGTTCCCGCCGCGCTGGTTGCCGGTTTGGTGCCGGCCTTGCGGGTCTACCGGCGCACTGTGCAAGACGGCATTATGGTGGAACGCTGATGCGCAGGCTTATCCAAATCACGTTGACGGCACTGGCGGTATTGATCGCTCCGTCTCTAAACTCGCTAAGTTCGCTGGGGCATGCTGCACCATTACCAAGTTCAGCGGCACCAACGTCTTATGTGACCGATTGGGCGCATTTGTTACCAGCAGGACTTTATGACTTTATTCCCGCTGAAGGTATGACGGCATCGGATTGGGCAGATCCAGAGTTTCAGGAGAAAATTCTGGCGGCTGAGCGAAAAATTCGGCCCGAGCTTGATAAAGCAATGATCATGTTGCCGGGTTACATGGTGCCACTGGTCTATGAGGGCCTACATGTGTTCGAGTTTTTACTTGTGCCAAGCGCTGGCCAGTGCATTCACGTGCCGCCACCACCCGTAAACCAGACAATTTACGTCGCGCTTGAAGCGCCAACCCGTATGCGCACATATGGTGAGCCGGTAATTGTGCAGGGGCAAGTGCGGACGCTCGGCGCAGTGACGGAATATGCCGAAACCGGCTATCGCATTATTGCCGACGAAGTGATCGACTTCAGTTTTGATGAACTGGAAGCCCGCACGTCATCGATTGAAGCCAAGATTGAGTAATTGCCGACAAACCCTCAGTCATGGATCGCCGCAAGTTAGACCAGAGGTTAAGGCTCACATGCCGATGAGATCGGCGCGATCGACCGTATTTTGAAAAAGCCGTGCTGATGCGGCATCAACCATCACGCCTTTATGACCTACCGATCCGATGCCTTCAGCCTCGGCCTTGCGGTAAACTGAAATAACTTCGCGGGCAAAATCTACGTCGTCTTGCGTCGGCGAAAAGATTTCTATTGCTGGCGTAATTTGCGACGGGTGGATTGCCCACTTGCCAACCATACCTAGCGATAGCGCCCGCTGACATTCTTCGCGATAGGCGGCATCATTGTTGAAATCGACAAACGGGCCGTCGACCGCATCGAGCCCGGCCGCACGCGCTGCAATGGTCATGTGGTAGCGTGGGTAATGGAAAATGTCGCCCGGGTATCCTTGGGTATCGCCGATGTTTTTCATCACCAGCCCTTGCGATGCCGCATAATCGCCCATGCCGAAAATCATGCATTCGAGACGTGCGCAACTGCGCGCTATCTCGTTAACATTTTGCATGGCCTCAACTTCTTCAATAAGCACTTCCAGCCCGATTGTTTTTTCAAGGCCCAGTTTCATTTCGAGCTGTGTCAGCAGCTTATCGGCAAACTGGACATCGGCGGCATTTAGCGGTTTTGGTAATAAAATAGTGTCAATATTCGCGCCCGCTTTCTCAACAAGGGTAATAATGTCCTCATGACACCATTGCGTGTTAACATCATTGACCCGCACACAACGTACAGTTTTGCCCCAATCCAAACCGTTTAATGCATCGGCAATCGTGTCGCGTGCACCTGCTTTGGCTGAAGGAGCTACTGCATCTTCCAGATCGCAAAACACATGATCGGCCCCGATTGCTGAGGCTTTGGTCAGCATTTTTTCGCTGACCCCCGGCACAGCCAACTGGGTGCGGCGAAGGCGTTTGGGTTTCATGGTCATGCGCGTCTCCTCGATCGGTATGGCATTAACTCGTATGGTACTGCTTTGGGTATCATATGCGTGTCGCATGATTTTTGAAGTTGAAATTTCGATCAGTTATGCGTTCAAATGAAGGTCATTTATTGACAGGAGGGTCAGGTGAGCACAGGTAACCCCGTATGTTTAGTGTTGGGCGCGGGCGCCGGCATTGGCGGCACCGTTGGAAAGAAGTTCGCGGCAGAAGGCTATACCACTGTTTTGTGCCGTCGCAGTGATGAAGAAGGGCTGCAGAAACTTGTCAGCGACATCAAGTCAGATGGCGGCTCGGCCCATGGCATGATGATCAATGCGATCGATGAGAACACCATCGAAGACCTCATCGTCAATGTTGAGCGCGATATTGGCCCGATCGAAGTTTTGATTTTCAATCTAGGCGCGCAGTTTGGCGACCGCACGCTGGCTGACACAACATATAAGACGTTTGAAATGGGCTGGCGCTTGACAAGCTTTGCGCTGTTTCGTGTCGCCAAAACCCTAGCGCCGCTGATGGTCGCGCGTGGCGGTGGCAAAATTCTGGTGACCTCGGCAACTTCATCAATGCGCGGCAATGCAGGTCAGCATGCCCACGCCGCAGCGATTGGCGGGCGTCGTCTATTGTGTCAATCGCTCAATGCAGAGCTTGCGTCGCAGAACATTCATGTCTGCCATATTGTTGTCGATGCCGCTGTAGAAGCGCCTGATACGCTGGGTCGTCTGCTGGGTGAGGAACTATACGGCAAGTTGCTGGCGGAAAAAGCCAATGGTAAGGATGGTCTTGTGATTCCTGAAAAACTGGCAGAGACCTACTATCACATCGCCCATCAACATCGCTCGGCATGGACGCAAGAAATTGATGTCCGGCCTTATGCCGAACAGCCATGGTGGAACAATTGAGCCTCGTTCTTGTCGAAAAGCGCAATGGCGCGGCTTTGGTGACGATGAACCGCCCCGAAGCTATGAACGCGCTATCCTTTGCTTTGCGCGATGAGCTAACTGCGACCATCGATCAATTGGAGGCAGATGCCGAGACGCGTGTGCTCATCCTTACGGGCGCGGGCACGCGCGCGTTTACGGCAGGGCTTGATCTCAAGGAGTTGGGCAGTGCTGGCGGTGCAGCGTTGGAGGGTGGCACTGGCGATCCGATGCGGGCATTGCTGGGTTTTTCTGGGCCGACCATTGCCGCTGTGAATGGCGTTGCGATCACGGGCGGGTTCGAGCTTGCGCTGGGGTGTGATGTTCTTATCGGTACGCCGAATACGCGCTTTGCTGATACCCATGCGCGGGTGGGCATTTTGCCAGCATGGGGTCTAAGCCAACGTCTGTCGCGCATATTGGGGCCGTCGCGAGCTAAGGAAATATCACTCACGGGCAATTTTATTGCGGCTGAGGAAGCTTGCGCTTGGGGGCTGATGAACCGCATTGTTCCCGAAGACGCGCTCATTGAGACGGCGTTTGGGCTGGCTGACGACATGTTGTCGTGTATTCCCGAAGCGGTGACCGCTTATAAGGCACTAATCGATGATGGCTACGCGACTAATTTTGGTGCCAGCCTCGCGCTGGAAATAGACCGGACACGCGATGCCAACCGTGAAGTTCAAGGGGCCAGTGTTGAAGCGCGGCGTCACGCAATCCAGAAACGCGGACAAGATGCGCCAAAACGGGATCACTCCGAAGCGTGAGTAAATCTGCCTCAAAAGCCGCTTAAGAAGCGGGCAGGATGAGACTGGAACCGACAGTTTTTCGGGCCTCAAGATCGCTATGGGCTTGGGCCGCGTCCGCAAGTGCATAGCGTTGATTGATCTCGGCCTTTATCGCGCCATCCAGGACCATGGAGAATATTTTTTCGGCTGAGTTTTTCATCCACCCAGGTTGGGCCAGGTAGGTGAAAAGCGTTGGTCGCGTGAAATAAAGCGATCCATGCGCTGTTAAATCAGCGGGCGACACGGCGTCGATGGGGCCAGAGGCGTTGCCGAAACTCACAAATGTGCCAAACGGCGCGAGCAGTTTCAGGCTGAGGTGATAGCTAGCTTTGCCCACGCTGTCATACACGACGCCAAAGCCCCGACCATTTGTCGTGGTGCGCAATTTATCCTCAATGTCAACTGTGCCTAGGACAAAACAATCGTCCGCGCCGTGCATTTTGGCCCGGGCACATTTTTCCGGTGTGCCAGCCGTGCCGATAAGAGATACACCGAGATGCTTGGCCCATTGGCAGGCGATAATGCCGAGCGCGCCGGCGGCGGCGTGAAATAAGATGCGGTCGCCGCTTTTGACTGGAAATGTGTCGTTGAAAAGATAATCGATTGTCATGCCTTTGAGCAAAATAGCCGCCGCGTCCTCGTCACTTATGCCATCGGGAATTTTAACCAGCAGATTTGCGTCAATGGTAATGGCTTCGGCATAAGCACCGCTGGCCATGACAAAGGCAACACGGTCGCCGACGCGTATATTGCTCTCGCCGCCACCGATATCTCCAACGATATCTTCGCCAAGCGCTTCCACCACTCCGGCGCCCTCACTGCCAATGCCCCCGGGCAGGGCAAGCGGGTAAAGGCCATTGCGTTGATAGGTCTCTGCCATATTAATGCCGATAGCGGTCAGGCGCACGCGCGCCTCACCAGGTTTTGGCACCGGACATTCAATGTCAACAAGCTGAAGCACGTCAGGGCTTCCATGGGTTTCAAGCTGTATGGATTTTATCGTTTCGGTCATCTTGTTCCCTGTTGCTCATGGTTGACGGGCGCATGTGCGCCGTCGCGGATTTACCAGAGAGTGACATAAAAATTTGCAAATTGAACTGGAAACTTCTGTTGCTTTAGGTTCTTAATCTAGCTACTCGCAGAAAATGCTAGGAAGACAAACCTGCCTTTCCGGTTTTAGGAGATGAATTTGGAAACCGACATTCTTGAATTGCTGAGAAACCTTGCCCAACCGGTGACGAAGACCCTGTCAGGTTATCCGGTGGCGTTTGATGGTAAAAACCAGACGATAACCATGACGTTTGAAACCACGGTCGATTTTGCGCACACCAATGGCACGATTGTTCAGGGCGGTTTCGTTACAGCCATGCTGGATATGACGATGGCGCATCTGGTGTTGGGTTTAAGCGCAGGTAAAACCAACCCGATCTCGCTTGATATCAACACCTCATTTATTGCCCCCTGTCCGGTGGGTGCGCACACATGCACCGCGAAAATTATAAAAATGGGCAAGTCTATCGGTTTCTTGTCGGCCGAATTGTCGGCTAATGACAAATTGATCGCGACGTCTACATCGACTGTGAAATTTGTGCCTACGGGTCTTTGATAGTTTAAAGTTCTATAGCTCGTAATTTTTTGCCAAACAGACATAAAAGTTACAAGACAATATCTCTTTACCCTCGAAATTTTGGGTCGTACCATATTCGCAGGGAGAAAAGATTATGAACCTAGATTTTGCTACGACGGCGTTTCTCGCGAATATGGCGCTCGCAGAAGCGCCGTCAATGGACACACTCACACCTGATGAAACACGCCTCGCGTTTTCGGAAATATATAAAAGCATGCCGCCAGGACCAGAAGATGTGGCATCTGAAACATTAGAGGTGCCCGTCGATGGTGGGTCGATCGATTGTCGGATTTTGCGACCATCGGGCACGGCAAAGTCAGTCATTATTTACTACCACGGCGGTGGCTGGGTTATGGGCAATATTGATGATTACGATCTCGTGGGTCGTCATATCGCCAAGCGGTGCGATGCTATTGTCGTTATGGTCAATTATCGAAAGGCGCCTGAACACAAATTCCCCGTGCCGGTTAATGATTGCTATGCAGCACTCCACTGGGCGCACGACAATATGGATATGATTGCCGGCGGCAAATTGCCGGTAATAGTGGCCGGTGACAGTGCGGGCGGCAATCTCGCGGCAGTGGTGGCTCAAAAGACCGCACGAGAAAATGGGCCTAGCATTGACCTTCAAATTTTAGCGTATCCGGTCACCGATGGCCGTATGAATTCCGAGACATGGAGTTCGGATGCCTGTCAGCTATTTCTTACAAGCGATTTGATGAAATATTTCTGGCGGCACTATGTTGATGACGAACAATTACTGGATCCGGAAGCCTCGCCGCTTTTGGCTCAAGATGTGAAGGGCGTGGCACCCGCGATTGTGCTGACGGCCGAGTTTGATATTTTGCGGAGCGAAGGCGCGGCTTATGCCGATAAGCTGCGTGCGGCGGATATTCAGGTAAGCTACAAAGATTTCAAACGCCAGATGCATGGGTTTTTTGCCATGCCGGATGCGTTGCCTGTCGGGGTGGAGGCGCTCGACTGGGTCGCGGCGCGCATTGATGAACATCTGGCGACGGTCGATGAATTTGATGCGATTGTTGTCGGGGCCGGGTTTTCCGGCATGTATCAACTTCACAAGCTTAGAGAGCAGGGGTTGAGCGTTAAGGTTTTCGAGGCTGGAAGTGGCGTCGGTGGAACTTGGTATTGGAACCGATATCCTGGCGCCAGAGTTGATATTGAAAGCGTGGCCTACTCTTATTCGTTCTCCGAAGAGCTGGAACAAGACTGGCTATGGTCGGAGAAGCATGCCACGCAGCCGGAATTATTGCGATATGCCAACCACGTGGCAGATCGGTTTGATTTACGCAAAGACATAGAGTTTGGTTGCAAGGTCGTGCGTGCTGATTTTGACGAAGATCAGAACGAATGGCTTGTCATGACCGAGGACGGCAAGTATGCCCGTGCGCGCTATTTGATCATGGCGTCCGGCGTTTTGTCGGCGTCTAAAACACCTGACATACTTGGATATGATCAGTTTACGGGCGAGACCTACAATACCGGCTCGTGGCCCAAAGATAAGGTGGATTTTACCGGCAAGAAGGTCGCCGTGATCGGAACTGGCTCGTCGGGCATTCAAACTATTCCGATTGTCGCCGAAGAAGCCGACGAACTGGTCGTATATCAGCGCACTGCAAACTTTTCTACGCCCGCCAATAACCGCACATTATCGAACGCCGAAGTTGATGCTATTAAGAGCAATTATTCGGCATATCGCGCTGAGCAGCGAAAATCGCGCATTGGCACGATCAACCCCGAGCCACAATTAGATCGGGCGATGGAAGTTACTTCGGAAGAACGTGCGCGGCGGTATAAGGAGGGCTGGGATTCAGGTTTGCTCGTTGGTTTGTTCTTTGCCTTTGGCGATATTCTGACAAATGAAGAGGCAAATGAAACGGCCCAGGAATTTATTCGCGATCGTATACGCAGCACTGTAGGAGACACGCAAACGGCCGAGGACTTATTGCCGAAAACGCATCCTTATGGCACCAAGCGGCCATGTCTCGACACGAATTATTACGAGACTTTCAACCGCGATAATGTCTCGCTCGTTAATTTGCGACGCACGCCCATTGAAACCATTACGGCAAAGGGTATTAAAACCTCTGATCGCGAACGCGAATTTGATGCCATTATTTTCGCCACTGGTTTTGATGCGATGACAGGCCCGCTTCTGCAAGTTGATATTCGTGGCGTGGGTGGACAACGCTTGCGCGATGCTTGGATTGACGGCCCGCAAAGCTATCTCGGTCTTGGCATTCATGGTTTCCCGAACATGTTCACCATAACCGGGCCTTCCAGCCCGTCCGTGTTGAGCAATATGCTGGTTTCTATTGAACAACATGTTGATTGGGTTTCTGAGTGCATTGCGTGGATGAATGAAAATGCAAAAACGCGAATCGAGCCGGAGAAGTCTGCCGAGCTAGAATGGGCGGAACATTCGGCACAGGCGGCTGACATGACGTTGTATCCCCAAGCGGATAGCTGGTATATGGGTGCCAATGTGCCTGGTAAGCCACGAACCTTCTTGGCATATGTTGGCGGTGTGGGCGTTTATCGTGAAATTTGTGACCAGATTGCGAAAACTGGTTATTACGGTTTTCAGACCAGTTGATCGGGCGCTGGCCTAATTTGGCCGCCGTCTTTACAGAAAGCAGCACCTAGTTTGGACCATGCAACCAGGGCAATACTGGACGGACGCCCCGTTCCATTGATATTTAAGTTCACAGCACCCAATGCCTTGGCTTTCACGCTACAAGCAACGGTCAATCTCGCGGAGATCTGGATCATTGGTGGCCTCGGCACGGCTGCGTTGGCCGCCATAGCGCTGTCTTTCCCGATGTCGATCCTCCTGCAAACCATGTCGGGTGGCGCGCTGGGTGGGGGAATATCGTCAGCCGTGGCGCGCGCGCTAGGCAATGGCGACACGGCACGGGCCGAACGCATTTTGTGGCACGCTTTGTATATTGGTACAGCTTTGGCGGTTTTGTTTTTCATCCTTTTTCACAGTGTCGGCAGGCAGGCATTGTCGTTTCTGGGCGGCACGGGCGCGGTGCTTGACGATGCTTTTATGTATTGCAGCATTCTGTTTTCCGGCGGTGTGTTCATTTGGTTGTCTGCAGCCATCAGCGCGATTTTCCGCGGCGCGGGCGATATGGCTTACCCGGCGCGGTTGATGATTATTGCCTCATTTGTCCAAGTACCGTTGACGGCATGTCTTGTGCTGGGGTTATACGGGCTACCAGCATTAGGCATGCCTGGCGCGGCATTATCCTTTGTTTTGATGTCGGCTTTCACAACAAGCCTGATGCTGCGCAGGGTCGTATCGGCGCGAGCGCCGGTTCGGTTGCGCCGGGCATGCATGCAATTGGATGTGGATGTTTTGCGGGAAATTTTCCGGGTCACATTACCGGCGTCTTTAAACCCGATTTTGAATGTCGGCACGATATTAGGTCTCACCGCTCTTGTCGGTCGTTTTGGCCCCAGCGCTTTGGCAGGGTACGGCATTGGCACGCGCATAGAATTTGTGGTGTTGCCGGTGATGTTTGCCTTCGGCACGGCGGCGACAACACTTGTGGGTACAAATATTGGGGCTGGACAGCAACAGCGTGCCGAGCATATTGCATGGTATGCGGTCGGTTGCGCGGCGTTTTTTTGCGGCGCTATCGGGACAGCCTTAGCGATTTTTCCAGAATTATGGGTGCCATTTTTCTCGCAAGATCCGGTCGCGATACAAACAACCACAAAATACATTCAAATCGTTGGTCCGGCTTATGCCTTTTACGGCGTCGGTTTGGTTTTGTATTTTGCGAGCCAAGGGGCGGGTGCGATGCGATGGCCCATTATTACGCAGATCTTGCGGTTTGTTGTTGCGGTTGGTGGCTCGTGGCTTGCGATTAATTTATTCGATGCCGATGTCACGGCCATTTTTGTGGTGTCGACGATTTCGCTTGCCATCTATGCGAGCGTTCTCGCCGGTTCGGTTTATCTGGGTGCTTGGCGTCAGAAAACCTGAAGCCGCGATTTAAGCCCGCAATATTTTCGAAAAGGGTTTGAATTTCTGTCCGAGAACTTTTTCAGATGAAACCTTGAACCAGTCTTCAATGATGGTCGCATAGACGCGCCGGAAATCGGTGGTGAACCGGATGTTTTCGTCTTCGTTCAAATTTCCGAGATCCGGGGCTTTGCCGTAGACGCCGCCATTAACCTGCGGACCGATCAAATATATATCATTGGCCGTGCCATGATCTGTGCCGAGATTGTTGTTTTCGCCAGGACGTCGTCCAAATTCGGAATAAACCAGCATTGTTACATTGCTACCGAGACCATCGGCAGCGAGGTCGGCGAAGAAGCCGTGGATCGCATCACTTGTGTACGACAAGAGCCGTTTATGTAGCGGCCCTTGCGACACATGCGTGTCGAATGCATTGTTGGGCACCGATACATAGTAAAGCTGTGTATCGAAACCAGCCTTTATGCAGGCAGCAACTTTCTGCAAGCCGAAGGGCACGATGCCATAATCTGTTTCGGTCTTGAAGTTTTTCCACGCCTCATCAATCAAGAAAGAGGTTTTTTTGCCGCTCTCGGCCACCCGTCGTACAAATGATAAATTTGAATCTGAGCGTCTGCTTGCAGGTGCCGCCGCCAGTGGGGCCATCCATTCGTTTTGTCGAAACCGGCCAGGGTCTTGGAAAACAATGGGTGTGTGGTGAGCGCTAACGACAGCGGGGGATTGTCTGGAAGCGATGTTCACGATCAAATTTTCGCGATAATTGGGTTCCAGATTATCGGCGAGACGTCCTACCCAGCCCAATGCGTTACCGGTATGCGGCACGCCAGAATGCATGTAGGCGTTGGAGGTAAAATGTGAGAAGGACGGGTTGTCATATCCGCATCCTTTGATGATAGCAATTTGATTGTCACGCCATAATTTATACATGCCCGACATGCTTTTATTGAAGCCGTAATAATCATCAAGTTTCAAAAGCGCAGGTTCTTTAATACCAATTTTGGGTCGCAGGCGATAATATTGATCATCACCAAAAGGCACATGCGTGTTCAGTCCGTCATTTCCTCCTGAAAGCTCAAAAACGACGAGAATGGGCTTTGCGGGAGTGGTGGCTTTGGCCCGCACGGGCAAAGGCGATGCCGCAAGGCCGCCTAGCGCGGCGGCGCTCATTAACAAGTTTCTTCGCGATATATTGGTGCTCAACGGTTTACCCCATCTGGTATTCTGGTAGCGACAGCATTTTGTGAAATAGTTCCCGCAACGGGTCTTCAAGATACTTTGCCCGATAATCAAGCTTATCCGATCCGAGCAGGTTTTTTAAATGTTCTGCAAGGTTCTGTCTTGTATCCGCAGACAAGGCGATTGTGAAAAAGTCGCGTTCGAAAACACCAACTGCGTCATCAACCGAAATCGCCTTATTGCGTTTCATGTAGCTGGAAAAATCTAGTGGGGTGACGCTGCGGTCGATCGGTTTTACGCGCTCAAGTGCCATCTGCCAGCCGCGCATTGTGCCCAGACGGGTATTAAACTCTTCGTCGCGGTCGGCGTTTTTATTAGATTCAGACATCATGCCCGCCGCGATACCCGATGGCTTGGTGGCTTCGCTGACCGAGAAACCTTTTCGCAACCGGTTTTGAACTTTCGTAATTTCGCGGATGAAAGGTGGTGCTCGATCCGGTGGCACGAAACCGATATTCGGGAAAACCAGCTCTAGAATAAAATTATTACGCTCGAACATCAGGCTGGGGTTTATCCAACTGCGGCCACCAGCCCAACCCGCAACGGTCGGTGGGTGCATGAGCCGCTGACCCATTGCTTCGCTGGTTGTGTTGAAATCGGGGCTCCCCGGAACGTCTACTAAGCCCAGCTTGCGATAAGTCGAAACCATAAGCTCTACCGGGCTTTTAATTCGCTGGCCTACAGCGCTCTCAGCGTAAAATGCTTTCGAGGCGAATAATTTTTCAAGAAATTTGCCGACATTGTAGTTTTCCTTGGCAAGCGCGCGCCCAAGTTGTTTACGCGCGCTTGGCGACACAGTGCTGTGCACAAAATATACATAGAGCTTGCTTGCGATGAACTCCGCACATTCGGGCTGGGAAAAAATAATGTCGATTATGTCTTCGCCGCCAAATGTTCCTGCAGTCCCCATAAAAGTTTTCGTGCCGAAATCATGGTTCGCTTCATCAAATTCATAGGTCAAGCCAACGGTCTTCCAGCCGGTGAATGCGCGCGCCGCTTCGCGAACATCTCGTTCGCTATATTGGCCGTCACCAAGCGTGAACATTTCCATAATTTCGCGTGCGAAGTTCTCGTTCGGCGCGTCTTTCTTGTTCACGCCGGCATCTAGAAAAACCAGCATGGCCGGGTTTTTCGATACCTGATTGACGAGGTGCTTTGCAGAGCCTAGTCCCTCATTGCGCAGAAGCTCCAACAGCCCCAGCATTTTGCGATAGTCGCGCACCTTATCTTCGTTCACGGCGAAGTGACCGTGCCAGAACAAGGCTAGTTTTTCCTTGAGTGGGTGGTCAGATGCCAGCATTTCATTGGCCCACCAATAGACCACGCGATCGGTCTCAAGTCGGCTGGCCCGCAGCCAATAGAAAAATTTGTTTACGATCGGTTGAAGCGGTCGATTAACCCCTTCGCGCACGGATATGCCCAAGCCTTCGCCGGTCTTTTTCGCCATGCGGGTTAGGGCAGGGCGGCTGGGTGGAAATGGCTCGAGCGTCGGGTCAAACACCTCGCTGTGATCAAAATCTCGGTACGGCTTGAGGCGGGAAAGGCTGCCGCCTGAAATCATAATTTTGGCTGCTTTTTTTGGACCCAGTTTGACCAATCTTTCTATGTCAGCGTGTGTGCCGCCAAAGCCAGCGCGTTCGAGTAGGTGTTTCGCATGCATTTGGGTCCACGCACTGTCGGATATGGGCGACAAGTCTAGCCGGTCAGCGCTCGCATGACTGGTTGAAGCCATCACGCTTAATGCGAGGACTGCGCTCGCGCAGGCGTGCTGCATGCGTGATAATAATTTGGGCTTTTCGGATTTTCTACTCAAGTAAGTCACGACGGATATTATCAAAAGTTAACGGGTCATCAAAAGTAAACATGAGGTCAGGCATAGGCTGGCGCAGCAACAGGCTTGACGAGTTTGCCAGGCAATTCACCGGTCGGCCGGCCGTTTTCAAATATCATTTGGCCCGCCACGAATGTCGCAAGAATACCATCCGCATTTTGCAAGAAACGCGATCCACCACCAGGCAAGTCGTCAACGACATGTGGTGTTTTCAGCCGCAACTGGTCAAAATCTATAATATTCATATCGGCTTTCATGCCCTCGGCAATCAGCCCGCGATCTTTAAAGGAAAAGAACTCGGCTGGCACGTTGGTGATCATTTTGATGCCTTCTTCTAAAGAGAAAAGCCCTTCGTCAAACACCCATTTGGTAAGAAGATATATGTTCGAACTGGTGTCGCAGATAGAGCCGACATGCGCGCCGCCATCGCCCAAAGCCTCAACAGTGAAGGGGTGCTTTAACAGCTCGGCAATTTTGGTTTTCGATTTGCTGGTCGCCGGAATGTAAATTAGGTTACCGCCGTCATTTTCAGCAAGAAAATCATACAACCACTCTTCGGGGTCGCGCCCTTGCGCAGCTGCGCGGGCTGCCACTGAGTTTTCATTATTCGGCAAATACTCAATCGGGTTTTCCATCGGATACATGGCATCAAAATTCGTTGACAGCAGTTGCACGAAAATATGCGGATTATCATTGGCCTCCGACAAAATTGCCGACTTCGTTTCGGGTTCGCGCAGTTTCGCCATTCTCTCCGGCACTGAAAGCGACAAGAGGCGGGTATATGACGGGCGTCGATAAAACGGGCTCATGCTCGCCGTGTGACCCATCAAAATGCCAATAGGCCGCGAAATAACCTGCCCCCTGATGTCCAGCCCCTGCGCTTGAGCATCTTCAATGCGTGCGAGGTGCGTGCGCCATAAATCGGGGTCTTCGTTCATGCCCTCGCTCGGGTTTTCGATAGGTATCAGCGTGAACGTGCCCTTCGCGCCAGTGGCGGCGCTGGTTTGGCGCAAAATATCAAACTCTTCTTCGGCGTCTTTGAAATCGGAAATGAATTGCAAGACGTGACCGCTATCACCTTTAAGCATGCTGCCAAGTGCTTTCATTTCATTGGCAGAGGCTTCAAAAGTCGGCACATTTTTGCCCGAACTGCTCAAGTGAAGAAGTGTGCGTGAACTGGACAGGCCGATAGCGCCAGCTTCCAGCCCCTCGGCAACAAGACCCTTCATTTGTTCGATATCATCCGGCGTTGCCGCTTCGCGGTTCACGCCGCGCTCACCCATCACGAAAACACGAAGGGGGCCATGTGGCATGAACACCGCAATATCGATATCGCGTTGCCGGGTTTCCAGTGCACGTAAATAATCCGGAAAACTTTCCCACGTCCATGGAATGCCTTCGGCCAAGGCAGTGCCAGGAATTTCCTCTACGCCCTCCATCAACTGAACGAGCACGTCGCGATCTTCAGGGCGGCAGGGCGCAAACCCCACACCACAATTTCCCATAACGACGGTGGTGGTGCCTAAATTAGAGGATGGTGTCATGTGGTCGTCCCACGTGGCTTGCCCGTCATAATGCGTGTGCACATCGACAAAGCCCGGGGTCACGCATTTTCCTTCTGCGTTGACGATTTTTTCTGCGTGATCGGTTATTGATGGACTCATTTTCGCAATCTTCCCATTTTTAACCGCAATATCAGACACGGCAGGCGGCTTGCCCGAGCCGTCATAAACAAGACCACCACGAATAATTAGATCGTAAACCATTTTTCCCTCACTTTTTCCCTCACCTATTCAGGCAAAAAAAAGTATGCCACAGCGCGCTAACTTGCCCAAGTGGGTTAGAGGAATTGGGGTAGGGGAATTTGGATTAAGAAAATAAGCCCGGTTGATCATTTTTTTTCGGTGGGTCGTGGGCATCAGCCAGAAATTTACCATACTGGCAAGCCTGCGCATGCGCAGGTCGGCTCGCGCCATCCAACGTGGATTTGATGTCGGCTAGTGTTGGTTCAATCCAGCGCGTATTGACTGTGTAGGCAATGAGCGTGGTTTTGAAAACCATCAGCGCTTCATGAGCACCCAAAAAATCTCGGTCAGTGAATCTGTCGCCATCGACGTATAGGAAATAGCCGATGTCGCTAACATCAAACCCCATTTTTCGCAGCACCCAGACATATAAATCCATCTGGCGCTTATAGGCAGATTTATAAGGGTCATCTAGGTTGATTTCCCTGCCGGCTTTTTTCTGCGACGTGCTTTTATAGTCAACGATATGCAGCTCTTTCGTTTGCATGTTTTGCCAAACATCATCAAGACCACCGCCGATTTTCAGGTCATGCTGCTTGACAATCGTATGCATACGCCCATCCGCACCAAAATGCAGGCTATCCGTCCATCTTTCGAAATTCTCATGTTGAAACGGCACGAGATGGTCTAACCCAAGTGCCTGCAAAAATGGAGGGCTGGTCTGGTTGGTTCGATATTTATCAAAATGTTTTTTCAATAAAACATCTGTTGCTTCATTGATGTTAAAACCTGGGATATCCGGGAACTTAATCCCTTCTGCCTGTTGCATATAGAAACAAGCGGGGCAGCGTACAAAGTTTTCGATCCGCGACCTGCTCAGTTCGTAAGGCGCGCTATTTAACGGGTCATACACTCCTCTGTGTCTCGGCATATTTCACTCCATCTCGGCGCGCACTGTTCGGTGCTTAATAATCAGTTCGGTGGTTCGCCGTCACTTCCTTGTTTTAATTGATGCAGGGTAAGCGCGTCGGGCATTACAATATAGTATGGGCAGCGCAATGTTTAAAATTGCCACGTAACGCCGCAAAAATGTACACCGTCATCGTCTGTCGGCAGGCCTAGCTGCGTGGCGCGCGCCCGAATGTCGGATGCCGCATCGCGCCCAGCATGTAGGCGCACATGAGTGACCCGCGGCTGAGAGACCGTATGTAGGGCAAAATTGAATTGCGCTGCGTCGAGGGAGAGGGTCGATGATGTCGCTGGTCGTTGCAGCAAGGTCGACCAGTGCGCACATAAAGCGGTTGGATCGGAAGCTGCGAATTGCAAGCCAGCCAACGCGCCAACACTTGTATTAGTGCCGCTTATATCCGTCGGATCTGTCGTTTCAGAAGGCCAGTTAGCCCAACGCCAATAGGCCTGCGGTGACTGCCAATCGTCGTGTCCCATGCTGTCGACTGACACGATGGCGCCGCCAAAATCATTGGGATGAAAATGGGTGGCATGAATGTCGTCATCAATATGCGAAAATATTGTTCGCACGCCACATGACTGTATATGCGCGGTAATTGGCGCGGCGGTTTCACACTGCAAGATGAGCATATAGAACCCGTTGCCGTGGCGCGCAAGAAAACGTCCGGCCGCCGTGTCGGTGTGCCCGGGTAACGGGCTGACGACCTCTAGAAAATCGCCGCCGGTCATAATCAACCCGTTCTCCAAGCCGAAATGTGCAACCCCGGGATCACGAAATATCACCGGGCTGTCAAATAGGGTCTCTAGTGTTTTTAATGTCGGCTCCAGATCTTGGGCAACCAAACAGATTTGTCTCAAGCGCATACTTTTCCCCCTTTTTTAAGAACTCCGCACCGTTATATCCCAGGAATGAAATTCTGCCTGCGGCCCGATTGTTTGGAAACCATTTTTTGCCTGATCCCCATGCGGGTCGCGTGGCAGCTTTATATTTGCCTTTGCCGTTAGATTTTGGAAAACTCGCAAAGTGAGGGGAACGTAAATGATATGGCAGATTTGAAAGCGACGATTGTCGCTGGGGTGGGAAGGTGGCGCACGCGTTGTGACCCTTTATCAGGCCGATTAGAAGGCAGCGTTGTACAAGAGTAGGAGGAGTAGCAGATGACGAATTTAACACAGTTTATGAATTCAGCAGCGGACACGCGACCAAACGCAACGGCGACCATTATGGGCGAGCGTCGGCGCAGTTGGCGCGAGCATCGCGATCGAATTGCAAAACTTGCCGATAGTTTGCGCAAACTCGGCGCTGGGGCTGGCGATCGCGTGGCAATTTTGGCTCTCAATTCTGATCGATATACTGAGTATTATCATGCTGTTTGGTGGGCAGGTGCCGCGGTGGTGCCGATGAACATTCGCTGGACGGAAGTTGAAAATGCTTACTCGCTGAACGATTCCGAGGCTGAAATACTATTCGTGGATAAAGCTTTCGCCCCAGTAGTTGACGGTATTCGAAGCGAGTGCAGCAAGTTGAAAACGGTCATCTATCTAGACGATGATACGCTACCCAACGGCATGCTGGCTTACGAAGATTTGGTAGAGCAGGGTAGCTTATGTGATGACGCGCTGCGCAGCGGCGAAGATTTGGCCGGACTTTATTATACGGGTGGTACGACAGGTTTCCCAAAGGGTGTGATGCTGCCTCATAGGGCGCTTTGGTATAATAACCTGGTAATGTCGAAAATGAGCGAAGGGCAACCCGAAAGCAGCTATTTACACGCAGGGCCCATGTTCCACCTCGCTGATGGCGCCGCAAGCGGTGGGCTTACAGCGGTTGGAGCGACGCATGTGTTCATCCCGATGTTTGATGTCGAAGGCGTGATGAACGCCATCGAAACGCAAGGTGTTACCCACACTCTCATGGTGCCAACAATGATCGGCATGCTTATGAATTCAGATGCGTTCGATCCGGAACGGCTTTCGACCCTTCAATATTTGACCTATGGCGCATCACCAATGCCCGAAGGTCTTTTAATCGATCTGATCAAGCGCCTGCCGCATTTGAAAATCATTCAAGGTTATGGGCAAACCGAGCTTGCGCCCATTGTGACGACGCTGCAGCCGGAATTTCACGTACTTGGCGGCAATAACTCCAAACTTCGATCAGCTGGGCGGCCTGTGCCGGGAACTGAAGTGAAGATTGTCGACGAGACCGGCGCGAAGGTTGCGCCCGGTGAGGTCGGTGAAATTTGCGCGCGCGGCATGGGCACCATGCAAGGGTATTGGAAACTTGAAAAGCAAACAGCCGATACACTGGTCGATGGTTGGGTCCATACGGGTGACGGCGGCTATATGGATGATGACGGCTTTGTGTTTATCGCGGATCGTATGAAGGACATGATTGTCACAGGCGGCGAAAATGTGTTTTCTGCCGAGGTGGAGAGTGCCATTTCAACGCATGACTCGATTGCCGAGGTTGCCGTCATTGGTATCCCTGATGATAATTGGGGGGAGGCTATCCATGCGATTATCGTGCCCAAGGAAGGCAAGGCGCCGACGACAGATGAAATCGTCGAACATTGCCGCCCGTTGATCGCCAATTACAAATTGCCACGCTCAATCGAATTGCGACATGACCCGCTGCCTGTATCAGGCGCGGGCAAAGTGCTGAAGCGTGATTTGCGGGCGCCGTTCTGGGAAGGTAAAGAACGCCAGGTTAATTGACGCGCTCCTCAGTCAAGACTGAGCGCTGACAAGAGCAAATTCTCTCCTCGCGCGGTAGATCGGTTGGGCTTTCATTTATTTTATCCAATGTTAAAATAAATGACCAAGTCCGACCGGGTTTGCACATGACGAGATGAGAGGCACAACAATGCTCAAAAGCAGTCATAAGGCGAGAGTGGCACCTTCTGCATCGCACAGCATGCAGTCTAAGACGAAAGAGTTGAGGCAGGCGGTGCTGATAAAGGCCGCTCAGTTATTCTCAGGCCTTGGATATGACGCGATTTCCCTGGCAACCATTGAGGCGGCGGCGCAGGTTCCCAAGAATGTCATCCCGTATCATTTTGGTTCGAAGCCTAATCTCTGGCGTGCATGTGCAGACTATATTTTTGCACCCGTAAATATCAAAATGGATACGATTGCCGTGGCATCTGATGCGCCGGTTGATCCAAAAAGATTTGCTGCGTTGTTTGTCGAAATGAGCGCGGAGAGCCCCGAAGTCGCACAAATGATCTTCCAAGAGGCCAAAACCGAATCCTGGCGGCTAGACTATTTGGTGACGCAGCACACGCGACCTCTTTTGAACAAAATTGAAAAAGCCTTAGGGCGGCGCATCTCACCCAATCAATATTATTTTCTTGTGGGTGCGGGAAGCGCCCCGTTTACCGCGCGCTATGAATGCATGGCTCTATTTGGCACTGACCCTCAAGACAAAGCATTTATCGATGCGCACAAAGCCACGCTGACCGGTCTCGTTGAAGGGGAAAATTCGTGACCGAGCGGCGTGCGCGATTTTTGCTCCTTTGCGGCGCATTTATCATTAGTATTTTCTCCCCGGCGCACGCGGCTCCGCAACGGCCAAATATTCTGATCATTATGGCCGATGATTTGGGAATTGCATGATTTACAAGCTGATCCTCAAGATACCAACGACATTAGCGACGAAAGCCCCGATCTATTCACAGCGATGCAGGCGCGATATCAAGAGCTTCCAATCGGGCCAGACATAAGCATGTATCACGACATTCCTTATGAAGAGAAAATGCATATTGCCTTATGAAGAGCAAATGCACATTGGGAGTGATGAAACGCGCGCACCCCGGGCAGAAACCCTCCGCTAGGCGTTTGTGTTCACGAGGGTAATTAAAGAATTGCTAGTTCAGTTTTCGGCCGAGCTTCGCGGCAATGCGGATAATCATCCAGTGGAAGCTGCCTACTATTTCCCTCGGAATAGTCGTCATATCGCGCGGGCCATCGGCGTGGCGCTCTAAGATATCGGCCTGCTTATCGCCGCGTTCAAGGCGAGCGCGAATTTCCTCCGGGTCAAAATCGACGCCCACAGGGTTGATGCTGAAATCTTCACTGACGAGATACTGCTCCAGGCTTTTAACATCCTTATGCACATCCACTTGTAGCTCGGCCAGATTATTGTCTGGGTCTGCATAGTAGAAAGATAACGTGCCGCCATGATGGGTTGTCCATACCGGTTCGATGCCAGCATCCTTCAACCGGACATAGGTGCTAACTAGTTCTTTCAAATTGCGATAGGTGAAAGCAACATGATCGACGCCTGCTTTGCCGCGCGATGCGCGCCCCAAGCCCGGCACACGAAATATTGCCAAGCGATGGTGTTCGTCATCATAGGTCAGGAAAGTCAGGTTTGAATTTTCATAGAAAACCTCCGCTTCCAATACTGTCTTATAAAATTTGACGACCTTTTCGGGTTGCGATGTTCGCAAGGCGACATGAGCAAGTTTTGCGGGTGCAATTTTTCCTCGCTCTCGCGCGGTCTTGGGCATTTTGGCGATTGTAGTCATGTCAAGCCACCTTGTTTTCTAACTTACCAATTGTTGGAATTTCGAGCGTCATAACGTCCCCAGATTTTAAAAATTCCCAATGCTCGATGCCAGTGCAATCGGCAGGTGCACCGGTTCCAAAAAATTCTCCCGGCACAAGCATCTCGCCTTCCGAAGCATAAGCAATCATATCGGGAATAGAGTGGTGCATGTCGGCCGCCCGACCAATACCCTTCAACGCCCCATTTACCGACATTCGAAGTTCAAGCGCGCTGGGGTCGGCAATTTCATCACGGGTCACGATCCACGGGCCCATAATGTTTCCGGTTTGAAAGTCTTTGCCTTTCAGCGGGCCGGTGACGCCGCGAAACTCAGGTATCAGCCGCCGACGCGCCGACACATCATTAAAAACTGTATAGCCGAAAACATGCGCCATGGCGTTTTCGGGGGCGATATCCATCCCACCTTTGCCGATGACCACGCCGAGCTCGCACTCATAATCGAGCATAGGCTCGGAGAATGTTGGCGGTATCACATCGGCGTCAGGGCCGATAAAGGATGTGTTCGACCCCTTGTAGTAGACCGGGTTTTTATAAAATTGTTTTGGTGGCTTTATCAGTTTCAGTGCCTTATTTAGCCGGTAGGCGACCGGTCCCATGCGGTTGCGCAAAACCGCATCAATGGCCTGTAACAGGTGTTTTTCATAGACGCTGAACGCGCGAAATTTTATTGGCACGGGCAGTGGCGCACACAGAGAAATATCGGCAAGTGTGCCCAACTCGTCCTGGTTCTGCAATGCCCAGCTCTCGATTTTTGAGGCTTTTTCCAACGCTGGCTCGCCAGCTTCGATCAGTGCTTGCAGGCTGGCAAACGCCGGGGCCTTCGATTTCGCGCCAAGTTTCTTGTCGCCCACTACAAGGTCAATGAAATGCTCTTCATCTGGCAACACCAGCCCGGTTCGAATTTGCGTCGACCTCGGCTTGCGGTCGCGATAGCTAATCAACTTCATATCTCACCCCTCAACACTTGTTAAATTATTTTATTAGGTGATAAAATAAAGTCAACCGATGCATGGAGATGTAGTCATAACGCGACCGCTAAAAAGGACTTCGCTGGTGGATCAAGTTTCTATCGCGCGGATGCGGTGAACAATTCGTTGACCAAGTGTTTTGGCATCATTCTCTTTATCTTCCAGAAATTTGTCCCCCTGTTTTTTCCAGACAATGTGGTTGTATTGCCGTGTGTCAAAATGCAGGCCGTCAACACAGTCTTTGCGAACAGTAAAGATAACGTTTTTCTGCAGACCCTGAGCGAAGCCCGCTTCAAAATAAACGCCCCCTCGGTGGGTCTTGCCGTCATCGCTGCATGTAAAATCGGCAACAACGAGGCGGCATGATTTCAAGTGAGCGATAATCTCATCATCAATTTTATTGTTATGCTCTTGCCGGTCTATACGCACCACATTCAGGTCTAATTCTTTTTTAACCTCTGCCTTGATGTGCTCAAATAATTCATCAAGCGAGGAGTCAAACCACATGGCGACAAAAACCTCGTCCGAAGCCGAGCGATCAGCTTCCAATTTTTCACAATACTCTAACCCTTGTAGGGTAAGTTTTATCTTTATTGCGTGTGCTTCTTGATCTATTGAAGATGAATCCAGAAAGTTTAGATATCCTTCGTTATATAGGTGATGGACTAGGTGCGCTTGGTCATTCCCATTTAATGAGCAGCTCGCCACAATACCAGCCGGGTTATCGGTGTCATCTATAAATCTTGAAAGGTCCGGATAGGTCCTTTGTTTCACCCAAAGCAGATAGCTTGCGTTTCTTTCTGTCATGTTGGGAAAGGGCTGGTTGTTAATTTTATCTAACACAGCTGAGGAAATCTTGGGAAATTTGACCCCTTCCTGATTTTGCCGATAAACCCAATAAGCCAGCTTAGAAAAAGTCTCTTGACTTGAGGAAGAGACATCGTTCTGCCGACACGCCAAAATAAGGGCTGTAGCGGTACCAGTAACCGTGTATGAAATCTCTGCACTTCGCACCTCGTAAGAATAACGATCACCTAAAGCAACTCTCTCCGCCGTAAGATTTGTTATTGGGCAAGTATTTTCTTCAGCCGTTTTCTTATTACTCTCTTAAAAAAGTTGGAAATTTCAGCTATCCGGACTTTTTGGAAAAAAGTGCGAGCGGTTGGCCTTGGAAGGGCCGGAGCCGAAGTTTTTGCCCCTCCTCCTTTAAACCTACTATCAAAGCGAAAAGTTGCCCCAGTGTTGCCCCACGTGCAAGGAGAGGGGACACCTGGCTGTAGCGTTTAAACTATAGTACTGATTTTACAAAGAAAAAATGGTGCCGGCAGAGAGACTTGAACTCCCGACCCTCTGATTACAAATCAGATGCTCTACCAACTGAGCTATACCGGCTGGGTGTGATCT
>MDTB01028799.1_pt1 | contig 26371 bp, 23 predicted proteins | sample 811161 | NCBI WGS metagenome assembly MDTB01 (sample SAMN05326650, study PRJNA326480) | marine metagenome | isolation source: seawater | place: Mediterranean Sea | collected 2009 | reverse complement strand
GGAATGTTCAGTTCTATTTCCCCCATCGGAAAATGATTGGGTGGAAGGTTTGGATAAGTCTGAGGAATTTAAGGCTGTCCTTTCGGTGCTGGAGTTGGATGGTCTGTATCAGAGAGTAGTTTTTGGGCAATCCTTTGAAGACGACAAAATTGAGGAAGAAAGTATTGTTGAAGAGGTCCAAACGGATATTTCAAAAGAAAATCAGCCCATACCTGTTGTTCAGGAAATCGTGGAGACTGTGGAAGACACGGAAACAGGTGGGGAAATCAAGATCGAACCTGAAGAGCCCAAGAAAAACACTAGCGACTCAGGAGAGAACTCAAAGGTTGACCAGCCGCCAATTGAAAAGATCACTGAAATTCCAAAGGAAAAAGAGGAAAAAACTACCACCAGATCAAGGAGCAAGCAGAAAAGATTTAGAATTAGTAAAAGCCAACCGACTTCTGAAAAAAAGGAAAAGCCTCATCATATTTATTTAAACGAGCTTCGTAATAAGAGATATGAATTTGGAGAAAAATCGCTGAGCGAGGCAGAAAAGAAATTACTTGAGCAGGACCTGATAGAGAATTCAGACTCCCGCAATCAACAACTTGAGGAAAATAGAGGGGTGGTAGCCAAGGGATGCCGTATCGTTTTCGGATGCATATTTGGAATGATCGCCTTGAACTCATGCACCAAGGGTGGAGGAGTGTTCGGCTTCATTCTTCTTAGTATTTCAATTTGGCTGCTTTCTCCCTTCATAAAAAAACAGCTGAAGGAGAAATAATATTGGCCAGTGGAGTTACCTGATGACTGAAAATTTGAATTTCAAGTCCAGGTTACACGCGGTACCATTTTTTCCGTCGCTTGCGGTCAGTTAACTTGTTGGCCTCATTGTCATTGATAAAACGTTCTTTTTTTGGATCAAAGTCCAGTTCACGGCGTAGTTCGTAACCGATATTGCAAAGTTGGCAAAGAGTCGCGGTGCGGTGGCCCGCTTCCACATGAGCCATGGGTAGTTCCCCGGAATGAATGCAATCAAGCCAGTCATCATGATGATTCTTGGGTTGTCGAAGACTGAGGGCCGCTGGGTAATCCTTGATCAAATTTTCGGGATCTGATTTCCACGGTCCACGGTCCACCCAAATGGTTCCTTCAGTACCGTAAAAAATAGTGCCACCGCGCCAATCGGGGGTATTGCCATGAATGACCTCCACTCCGTTTGCGTAGATCATTTTGAGGTCACGGTTACCTTCTTTGGGTGGAATCACTTTGACGGGTCCGGTGTTGTCGGCATCCATGCCCCATTGTCCAATGTCGAAATGGTGGGCGCCCATATCAGCGAGTGCACCATTACAGTATTCACGGTACCTTCTCCAGGCGGGAAAATGATTGTGCACATCATCCGGGCATAGAATCTTATTGAATCCCCGGGTTGGGGCAGGTCCAAGCCAGGCATCCCAATCAATCCCTTTGGGCTTGGTTTCAGCGGGCAGGTCACAGGGAACGGGTGGACCGCCCACACAGACACGAATCTTTTTGAGTTCGCCAATTGCCCCACTGCGTACCATTTCCACGGTTCGACGGAATTTGCCGCCATATTCTGTACGCTGTTGGCTACCGGTTTGGAAAACAACCTTGTTTTGCTTAACCGCATCAACCATGGCCCGTCCTTCCTGAATGGTCAGGGAGATGGGTTTTTCGCAATAAACATGTTTTTTGGCACGGGCTGCCCGGATGGTAGCTTCACCATGCCAGTGGTCAGGAGTGGCGATGAGCACGGCGTCGAGGGATTTGTCTTCGAGTAATTCAAGATAGTCCTGAGTGATGGTTAATCCCTTCCATTTTTCTCCCGGTGTGTTCTTTGAGTAATGTTTCTCAATTAATTCCCTGGTGTGCTGGGTTCTCACATCCGCGATCTCAGCAAATCCGGTGACTTGAGCTCGGGGGTTACGGATAAGCTTGTGGGCATGTCCGCGACCCATCTTACCCGGTCCGATGATTGCTATGTTGATACGGTTGTTTGGAGATGAATCTCCCCTGGCTGACCAAATATGAGAGGGCAGTATAAAAGGAGCGGATGCAAAGGAAGCTTGTTTTAGGAAGGATCTACGGTTGTTCATAATTTGGGCTGTTTTTAAATTAGAAGTCTTTTAAAATAGGATTTCTTAAGCTGGGGCATTAAACCGTGCCATTTTTATTGGGGTCAACTTTAACCAGTCCATCGTGGAGATTTTTTTAAAGATCTTCCGGAGTCAGTTGCTTCGCATCCTTCCAGAGATGTTCCAGAGCATAGTTTTCACGTTGTTCCTTGGAAAACAGATGGACCACAAAGTCGATGGCATCCAGCACCAGCCACCCGCCGGGATGAAACCGGTCTTTCGAAAGTGTTTCTATTTTGTTTTCCTTCAACTCGACTTCCAGGTTATTACGAAGAGCTTTGAGGTGGGGATCTGAGGTGCCCGTGGCAATGATGAAGCAATCGGTGAGGGGGGATTTGTCTCCAAAATAAAGCAGTTTTAAATTCTCAGCTTTTTTGTCGAGCAATGCTTCACATGCTATGTGGAGATTTTTCCGAAGTCCGGATTTTGATTTTGGAAGTGTTTTGCTCATGAGTAAAGATAATCAAGCAGCCGATTGTTTTTCATATATTTAAAGACGGATGGGGGGATGTGAGCAGAGATGTCTTTCCCAAGACGGAGATGTTCTCTAATTTGAGTGGAGGAATGAGGAAAGAGCTGATTTTCCAATATTTGAATATTTTCTTTCATAGAGTCGGGAATCGTATCGAGATTGGATGGATCTGCAGATCTGCGAAAAACCAGTATATTAAATTCCTCAAGGAGTTGCCGGTGAAATTTCCATTTTTGAATTTGTGCAATTTGATCATCCCCGAGGATGAGAATAATTTGATGTTGCGGAAATTTTTTACGAACAACCTGAAGAGTTTCAAAGGTGTAGCATGTTTTCTCTGCCCTAATTTCATAATCAAAGGAAACAAGATTTTCATTTTCTTTGGTAACGGAATCGACCATAGCCAAACGGTGTGCAGCAGAAAACGCAGGCTTTTCTTTTCGTAAGGGTGCCAAAAAAGCGGGACAAAGAAGAATTTTTTCGAGGGAGAATTGTTTAATGGCGTAGAGGGCGAGAGAAACATGGCCCTGATGAATGGGATCAAAGCTTCCTCCGTAAAAACCGATGGTCGGCTTGGCTGGTAAAGTGGAAAATGGCATACGCCAGTCACAGAGCACGTCCTTCGGATTTCTCGAAGAGGGTAAACATTCTGCCTTTGCGGAAATAGGTAACCTGACCGGAACTTGAGACAACTAGTGCCAGTGAGTCGGTGGACTGGGTAATGGCAGCGGCGGCTGCATGTCGCGTACCCAACCCGCCAGGCAAGTCAATTTCATCGGCTTTGGCTTGAATAAGGCAGCCAGCGGATTCCACCACCCCGTTTCCCTGAACAATGAAGGCACCGTCGATAAGAGCAAGTTCCTTAATTGTCTCGTCCATGAAAGGATTGAGAATATTACGGTCTTCTTCTGCATATCCATGGAATGGATTAAGAATTAATTGCTTGGATCTTTTGATGACTTCTTCGTGATCTCCCAATACGAACATGGCTCCGATCGATTTTCCTTCACGCCCGGAAGTGGCTAGATCGGTGGCGATGGCGGTCAATCTTTCCAATGATTCAGCGGCAACATCGTTGGGTAACATCTCGTCACCCTGTCCGATGACAGATTCGAATTCCTCATCCACATCAACAACGAGGACTGTGTCCAGTTGTCCGCTGTCAGGAATACCTCCGATACAGCAGACACGGTCCTGAAATCCAAAGATTTCACGGGTTAATCCAAGAAGTATGGCAGCCCGCAGTTGCGATAATCTGGACCGTGATAGAGCCCGAACCGCAAGTGTGGCATCTGCCCGATGATGGGTCCGGTCTTCTTCGGATACACCTTCTCCCGCAAGCACGACCTTGAAATTGGGGAAAGTCATGCGAGGAGCCAGGGTGGGTGGGAACACATCCGTGAATACTAGAATGGTTGAGCAATCAGCCGCTTTGGCAATCTTGGCTGCTTCGTCCGTGAGTAGCTTATTGAATTTTGTGCGTCTGCGTGCCGGACGGTCGTCAGTTTCAGCAAAAGCGTTGCGGACGGCACTCTTGAATTCGGACTTGTCCCGGGCCATCCACAGACGGTCCATGATGGAACTGTCCTGAAAAGAACGGGCGAGGGCGGCGAGGAAAGATAAGTAGTTCTTAGCGTTTTCGCTGGCTAGGAGTAAAAAAACGAATCGAATGTCTTCATAACTGTCACGACCTTCAAAAGTTAGCCCAGCGGGACAACGTCCCACGGCGAGGGCATAGGGTCTTTTCATGGAGACCCGGGCATGGGGTAGGGCAACTCCTTCTCCGATGTAACTGGTCAGAGACTTTTCCCTGAGGACCAACTCCTTTAATACTTTTTTCCGGCTGGCAGGTGTGGGTAGTTGAGTTCCAAAGGTATCAATAAGTTCAGAATATGCGGAATTCAAATCACGCGAAGAAAGATCAATAATTCTGGAGTTCGATAAGTAGCGGTCTATCCTCATGCGTTAGAGAATACGATCATGGGGAAACATTTTGTTCCCGAATGGACAAGGGGGTATTCGATTACTTTTCCCACTTAAGGGCACCACTTTTAAGTTCGTAAATCAAACCGACTACCAGGACGAAGGTAAAAAACAGCATGGGTCCAAGGATTGGAATCCCCGCAGCGACTAAGTCGCGATGGGTTAATACCCATGGAATCAGGAAAACCACATCGATATCGAAGAGAATGAAAAGCATGGCGGTGACATAAAATTTTACAGAATAACGGGTTTCCCCACCGACTTCCGCAGCAAGTCCACATTCATAAGGTGAATCTTTAATTTTGCTGTGCCTTGCTTTTTGGCCGAAAATGTGGCTGAATACCAAGATTCCCACACCCATGCCCAAAGCAAGCAGGATTTGTAAAAAAACTGGCAGATAATCAGGTAAAGTCACAGTATACTATTTGAACCCTACCTACTAATGAGGCAAGTTTAAAGGCAGGAAAACTTTATTTCTAGTTGATTGAAAAATGGTTTGGGCATAAGTTGTTTGTATGCACACACAAGATTGTACTATTCAAGTCCAAGCGGCAGGAGAAGAAGACTCCAGCTTGTCTAGCAAAAAATCCAAGAATTCACGCGGATTTACCCTCGTTGAAATTCTTATCGTACTAGCCCTGATCGGGATAGTTGCGGGGTTGGCGATGTCAAATTTGACAGGTACTTTTGAAGGTGGAAAGATTAAGGCTGCCCAGACCTGGGTTGATACCACCGGACCAGCTTACATAAACAGTTATCTTGCTCTTGCAGGGGAATATCCAAAGTCTTTGAGTGATTTACAGAACCCGCCCAGTGGGATCCCGCCTTTTGTTAAAAAGGCCAAGGATCTAAATGATCCCTGGGGACAACCGTATCAATATCTCTTGGAAGGGTCTACATTCAAACTGTGGACAAATCGAGATGGAAAAGAGATAAGCAATAAGGACACATCTAATTAATTGACTGTTTTGCAGAGGAGAGGGTCCGTATCCGGATTCACCCTAATCGAGATATTAATCGTACTTGCTCTGGTGGCAATAATGGCAGGGATCGTTGCTGGAAATGCCAGTGCTTTTATTATAGGTGGCAACGCGGAACCTCCCGCCAGGGTTTTGAAAAGAGCAACTCTTGATGCCCTTTATTTTTCAGGGGAAAAAAAAGAGGAGATCTTTTTAAGTTGGCTTGAGCAAAATGCCACCTTTTTAGTGCAGGACAGACAAGGAATGATTCTTAAGAGTCACCCTGTTTATGAAGAAATTACTGATGACATTAGAAGTGATGATGAATTGATGCCAAAGCTCGAGTTCTATGCGGTTCCACCCTTGGCAGGAGTGGATGGTGGAAGCTCTGACTTGGATAGTGATGAACTTCTGCTCTCTGCAATTAGATTTCACGCCGGTTGCAGTACCCCTTTTTTAACTGTGATTGAATTTCGAGGAAAAACTGAAGAGCTCAAATTTGATCCCTTTTCAGCATATGTTTTGAAGAGCGAAGAATGAAATTGAAAAAGAGCAGTGGATTTATGCTGATCGAGGTATTGATTGCTTTGGCTCTTTTTGGAATCTCAGCGGTGTACATTGTGGAAGGTGCATTTGTAGCTTCCCGTACTATTCGAATCATGAAGGATACTCGTGAATTAGAGCAGGATTTACTTTGGGCAAGGAGTGAGATTTTCCGTGAGATTGACTACGAAAAGTTGAAGGACGGAGGGGATTTGCCAACGGTTAGTATGGGTGAAATTCAGTGGGAGACAGAGATCGAAATGACTAATGTTCTGGACCTTTACAGGGTAAGATTGTCCCTAGAATATGATGGAAACGACGACTTGGGTGTAGAGGCAGGGGAGAGAGAGTATATTATGCTGATGCTGCGTCCAACCTGGGGAAGTAACAGTGACTTCAGTACGGACAGGCAAAGATTACTCGAGGACAAAAGAGAAAAGATCGAGGAAATGGAGGAAGAGAGAAATAGGCTTTAATGAGGAGGAAAATTACAGGTTTTACCTTAGTGGAAGTCCTCCTTGCCCTGACTATCGGAGGATTGGTTTTGGTGGCGGCAACCACTTTACTGATCACGATTTCGCAAGCCTGGGCCAACAGACCGGCTACCCGTGACGCATTTGATGCCCATGTCAATGGGGTGGCCCATTTCCTAACCGCGGTATTGGAGGAGGCGAGCGTTGCCCCCTTAGCTAAAAACCAGGACAAAGTCATTGATCTCCAAACTCCGGTCGGATTTTCAGAAGTCGATGATCCATTGGTTCATTTTTACCTGCGTGAAGCTCCTCCGCTATTTTTTAATCCACATGGAAAATCGGTCAGAGTGCATGCTTACCTGTATCCGGATGAAACGGACGGGTTAAGTTTATTGTGGTTTTCTGAGTTGCAGGAACTGGAAAAGGGAGAGGATGGAAATCTACAACCAGTTGAGGAGGAGGAATTGCTCAAATCCATAATCAGTCCATTTTGCAGGGAAGTTTACTATTATTATTACGGGGAAGAGGATGATGGCCCGGACGACATAAAAAACTGGGAAGTTTACAGTGATTTGCAGGAGAGTGAGAAGAGCGATGAATTTAGAATTCCTGCATTCATGAAATTAGTATTCCGTTGGGATGATGAAGACTTGGAGAGAACCATATCTCTGTCGATCGATCGATTGGCACCCAGTGGAATAGAAGAGGAACCCAAATGAAAATCAATTCAAGACACAACAAGGGTTCAATCCTGGTATTCGTCCTCTGCTTGATTGTTTTTCTGTCCGTTCTTTCTATGCGCCTGATGAAAGAGACTACCCAGGAGTTGAGGCATGTGAGTCAATCTCACCGCCGTGATGATTTGAGGACCTATGCCTATTCTGGGCTGGATCTGGTGGTTGGAGTCTTGAATGAGTTTAAGACGGTAAAGGGTAAACTGGAATCAGGCCAGGGTTGGTCCGACCCGTTTGAGTATGCGGAAATGTTCGATCCGATTATTCTTTCCGGCAGTGAAGGAAATGAAAACCAAGGCTCCGTGGTTAAGTGGAATGTTTCCTTAACGGATGAGTCCGGGAAAATCCCGTTGAGTTCGGTAAAAGACCGAAATCTAGCTTCCTTTTTTGCCACTTTTGTAAGTGAGAATGAGGGGAGTTCCTTATTTGATGAAGAGGATGGTCGCCCATTTGTTGAAATCTTACGTGATTGGGAGGATCAAGATGATGAAGAGAGGGATGACGGGGCGGAGGATGATTTTTATGAGGATTTAGACCCGCCATATTTTACTCCAGGCAGGAAAATCGAGGCATTTGATGAATTTAAGTGGATCAAGGGGTTCGGTTTTTCTGAAGATGACCCCGATGAAAAAGGCTTATTTTTTGATGAGAAGGGAATGGAAACTAGGAGCTTCAAAGTTTTTCGTGATTCATTTTCCTTTTACAATGAAGGAACTATTAATCCATATGGGAGCTCGGATTCTATGATTCGTATACTTGCGGGGGATGATGATCAGTTATACGAAGAACTTTTAGAACAAAGATCTTCCGGAGAGCGGCGAGATCGGGAAGATTTCTTTCAAACCATGAACCAATTGGCATCTAAAATTGGGCTTAAGCTTAGTAATCAGGTTCAAGTTTTACGAGCGGTCATTACAGTAACCAGAGGAAGGTCTGTCTTTAAATTGCACGCGGTTCTTTCCAATGAATCAAGTGGATCCAGAAATTCCGCAAACAACCGAAATTCTTCCTCTGCAAAGAATGCAACAACCAAGAGTTTGCCCCGAAGTGAAAGGAATCAAAAAGTCAAATATCCGTTCCGCGTTCTTGCCCTTAAGGAAAATGAGAATTTAATCGACTGAAAGTGTAACAAAGTGCTATGTTAATAAGTTAACTATACAGTGCCCACAATGTGAATTTTGTTATAAGCCAAACTATTGATTAGAATTCCCCAATAACCAAATATGTCAGCAACCGTTGAAAATACATCTGAGTTGGAAAAGGCGGACTTGCGTGAATTTACCTTAAGGATACCGGGAGAGCTCTTCTTCTGCGAGTGCGTTGATATATCTCACTTAGTGAGTTCTTCAGAAGGTGATCAAAATGATAATGTGATTGAGAGTTTTGCCGGGGAGATTTTGGAGAACCGATCTTTTTCTCCATATCCCAAAGATCAACTCGCATGGGGTTATCATGGAACCCTTGATGATGGAAAAATACTCCTTTTCGCATGTCCCCAAGCGAAACTAAGGCAACTGGGTTGGCAAAGCCTGGAAATTTTTCGCCGGGTTTTTCCTTCTTTTATCTCTTTTTTTGGTAAGAGTTTTTCCGAGTCAACAGTTCTCTTCATGTTGCAGGAAGACTCCTTAAGCGTAGCGGCTTATTCCCCGGACTGTTCAGTTCCTGATGAATTATATTCTATGTCGGTAGATTTGGATGATCCAGAATCTCTTGAAGTGGCCAGAGGGAAATTGCTCTCCCTTATTGCACTGGAAAAGTACGAGGTTGTTCCTGACATTTTAATGGCGGGAGAAGTGGAGAGACAAAAAGACGGATTTTTCAAGTTCGAGCATGAATGGATGGATGGAAGCAGCCCCGACTTGGAACTGGATCAGGAGATTACTCTGGATGCAGAGGAATTATGGAATTCTGACCTTCGCTCAGTTGAATTTAAGCAATTTGAAAGAAAGCGGCGCTCTACGGGAAGAAAAAGATGGAAAGCCACAATGGCCTGGTCAATTTGCATGACTGTCATGATCATTGCCTTTTTGGGGGTAAAAATCTTTGAAGTTAAACTTCAGGACAAACAAAACCTGGCCAATCAAATGGCTTCTCAAGTGCCTCTGGTTTTGGAATCTCAAAAACTGCTGGAGAAACTCAGGCAGAACAAGTTGGGCGGGATTGATCCGTTTGGGTCAATTGGAAGGCTGTATGAGCATCTTGGGGGAACCGCAGGAAATTTGGATGTTTGGTTCACATCCGCCCATTTTGAAAGCAGGAATGAAATAGAAATAAAGGGGGAGGGAAAGAATATTGAGTCAATTAATAATTTTCTCGAAAATTTGGAGAAAAACAAGGTGGCTGACCTCCAGATTGGCAGATCTGGAGAAGAAAAAAGAACCATTAAGAGTGCCGCCGGAAAAACAACTTTTGAAATTGAGATAGAATTGAGTGAAGTAACAGAAGAAAGTACTTCGAGCAAGGATGGCACTCCCGTCCCTCCATCCGGCAAGCAGGGATGAAAAGTTTAGAAAAGATTTTTTTCCGTTTGAATGGAAGGGAGCAATTTCTTTTGGTTTTGTCTCTTTGGGTGGTCTTTGCGGTTAGCATGGTCAATATTTTAAAGTCCTCAACTTTATTGAAGGACGACTGGAGTCTCGCTGAGCAATCCATTCGAGGACATAAAATAGTCATTGACCTGAAGCCAGTTATTGATGCTGCCCTGGAGCAGCAAAAAACGGAGCAGCAAAATAAGAGCTACGACAAGAATCAACTGAGTAACTTAGCCTCCAGATTAGCGGATCAGGTATTTCCTCAACGGGATTATCGTGAATTGGATTCAGATGAGCGCGAAAGGTATAAGCAACACAGAGTGAGAATTAAATTTCAACGGGCTAGTTATGAGGATGTTAATGAATATGCTGCATTGATTCGCCAGGAAAGCCCCTTTATGTTTCTCAGTGAGGTTGAGATAGAACCGAACTATCCACCCAAAAACCGTCCTTATGATCCCACTACTTTTGATGCCACCTTTGAAGTCAGTTCAGTAGAATTTTTAAATCCATGAAAATCAAACTTTTCCACCACCTCTTTTGGTTTGCCTGCTTTGCATACACGGCTACTGCACAAGTTCAAGTCCAACCTGGAGCAGCCCCGAATCTACCTCCGTCTTTGCCTCCCCCACCTGGTTTACCTCCCGCTTTGCCTCCTTCACTGGAACAAGCTTTCCCAGCCCCTGTTCCTCCTTCACCTGCACAAAATGAAGAGGGGGAATCGGTAGACTTGCCATCTTTCAGCCCACTAACGGATCCTGAAGAGCTTATGCTGATAGAAGGTTTGGACGAACCAATGGAACGGCTCAGATTGAGAGATCAGGATACAAATATGATCCTCGATATGATCCAGATGATTACAAACCGGCACATCTTGCGTCCTCAAAACTTGCCCGCAGTGAAGATCACTTTTGACAGTATGAGCGTACTATCGAAGAGGGAAACTTTGCTTGCAGTCGAGAGTCTTTTGGCAATGAACGGAATTGGAATCACCAAGATCGATGACAAGTTTTACAAAGCCGTCCCCGCATCCGGAATGAATATTCATGTTCCCATCTGGTTGGATGTTCCTGCCTCCACGCTCCGTCCAAGTCAGAGAATATACATGAAGATGTTTACCTTGGACTATGCTCCAGCACTTGAAGTCAGGGAGCAACTGAATGCATTTGCCACTCCAAATGTTGGAAGTTTACTGGTCTTTGAGAAGTCCAACAGCATATTAATCACCGACTCCCTATTAAATTTACAGAGGATGGAAGAGGTGATTAAGCAAGTTGATAAACCTGTCCATACACAAATTCTATCTAAATCGACCTGGAAGATGATGGGAAACAGCATTGTGAGTGAAATGATTGACAGGAATGAAACTGAGATACTCATTACAGGATACAAAAAGCTTAAAAGAGAACAAGAAGCAGTAAATATCGATGATTCTAACAAAGAAAGTAAAGTCTCTGGTATTGAGATAATTGAAAAAATAATAGGTGAGATACGGGAAAATAATGATGTTTATCGAATGTATATTGAAAATCTTGAAGATGAAAATGATATGTACAGTACAGAATTTTATGTTTTTCAGGTTTTATTCTCAGATGTACAGAAAATTACTAAGAGCTTGGAAGACATGATTCAAACAAGTCTAAAACCGTTTTTAGGGGGAAATACCACATTAAAAGAGGATGAGAGTACAGCTAAAATTTTTGTTATTACAAACAGAGCGAATATGCGAATAGTAAAGTACTGGCTATATCAGTTAGATCAGGAAATAAAGCCTGGCACCATATCAAAGCTCTATAAACTTCAACACGCTGATGCTGTAGATGTACATCGAATTGCAGTTGAAGTTATAAAACAACAAATGGAGATTGCAGAAAAAGTAACATCTTCAACAAACTCTCAGATAAGGGATAGTATGCAAATATCAAGAGAAGGAACAACAGTAGCCCCACAAGCAATTTCTGGTACTAATACTTCTACTCAGGTAGGAACCAAAGCAGGTGAAAGTGCTACTGATTTCAGTTCCCTGGTTTCTCTTTCGGTGGCAGAAAGAAGTAATTCAATCCTAGCCCATGGTTTGCCTACTGACATCAAGTTACTCGATAATATGATTGAACAACTTGACGAGCCATTACCCCTCGCCCGAATTGACACAATTTTTGTAATGGTTGACTTGACGGAAAAAAGACAGAGAGGAATTGACGCTCTTTTTTCAAATTTGGAATGGTCTGATGATTCAAGGATAGAAAGTCAGGAAATTACCAGTCCCGGACCGGATGGTATACCTGGCAATGCGGATGACACGACCCAAACGATTAACAGTGAACTTGGAAACAAGGTGCTCGATGGCGTATTTAAAGTACCCGGTCTTTCTTCTGCTATTCCATTCCAAATGCAAAACTGGAAGCTTAAGAAAATCCAATGGGATCAGATATTTTCAGTCGCCTCTGAGAGAAATGATGTCCGTATATTTTCAACGCCCTCAATCATGGTCTCGCATAATGCGGAATCTGTTCACATCAAAATTGAAGATGAAAGAAATGTGGTTATTCCAACATACTATGGAAATCTCAACAACACTTCAGACTCTACAAATACCGGACAAAGGGATTCCATAACTGCCTCCACCGAGTTGGAAATTAAAAAACCTAAAATTGGACTTTCCACGATTGACCCGGAAACTAATCTGTCCTTGCCGGGATCGATTTTTATGGAGGTTACGGTTAAGGCAGAAAAGTTTGATGAGACCCAGTCCAATGTTTATCAAGGACAGAACCTTCCTGGGAGGAAGAGGCGCGAAGCAATGTCAACAATTTCAATAATGGATGGAGAAATCTTGGTTTTGGGGGGATTGCAGGAGGTTAAAATGGATAGCTCTGAGACGAGATTTAATTTTTTGAGCGATATTCCTGTCTTGGGTGAAAAATTCTTCCGTCCGAAATCCTTGCAGTATACACCCACTGAACTGTTGATTTTCCTGAGACCCACAATTATCGATCCTAAGGCCAAAAAGAGTGCTTTGACTGCTCGAAAAGAAGATCTTACCCAAGCCCAATCCAGATTTAACGAATCCAGCAACCGTCAACTGGACAGCTTACTGGAGCCAAAATATTCGCCCACCTTTAAAGCCCCAAGTGGAAGGGTACTGGGAGTACCCGATTTAGATGACAGGTATTCTTCTCCTCAAGACATTCAATCATTTAAACCAAGCTTGGAATGAAAATATTAAGTAAAAAGATTCTATTCTGTTTTTTCTTCCCTGTCTTTGTAGTTTTTGCTTTCGCACAAAATCCATTCCTACGTCCCGGTTCAGACCGGCCCAAGCCAGTTATTCAAAGACCCACGCCACCACCGCCCCCACCCAAGCCCCAAAATACCAATCTTGAACTGAGAGGTTTCTTTAAGTTTCAGGGGAAGTGGTATTTTTCCATTTACGACAAGGCTAAAAATAAGGGAGTATGGTTGCAGAAAGGAGAAAGTTTTGATGACGGAAAAGTGGAAATTGAAGCCTTTAATGAAGAAACTGAAGTGGTAAAACTAAAGGGGGGCTTTACCCTGAGTTTAAAGAAGTCTGATAATAAGGTCTTATCCGTGCCAAGTTCAATGCCGGTAACGAAGAAACCAGCCCCTCCCAATAATAATGCGAAGCCAAATATTAAATCCACTGCCATCAATGCCCCTCGTAAAGTGGTAACCTCAGGAGGAAGGACCATAACAATTCCTCCCAGAAACCCTGCACCTCAGCAGAAAAAATAGCATGATCTCAGAGAACGAGATAAATACGGAGGAGAATGGTGAAAAGAAAGATTTGGGCACACAGCCCAGTATGCTTGCTGTGGAGGAGAGAATGGATTGGTGGCCGGAACTTTCAGATTTGGACCGCTTGAATGTTTTGAATGCTCCCCTCGAGGACAGAGCAAGAATTTTGTCATCCAAAACATCAAGCCCGGTCGAGGAAACAATGAACGAAATTGGCAGGAAAACAAAACTGAATTATCTCGACAATTTTGATCTGCCTGAAAACCCAACTAAGATCCTACCACTCCGCTTGATTCATTCATTTAGCTGTTTGCCGTTGGAGGAAGAATCCGAAGGGAAAGTTCACCTGGTTACAGTTTGGCCTCCCACTCCTAGGATGAGCCGTTGGGTGTATGCGGTGTCTGGAAATAAGCCAATTTGGAGCCTTGGATCTCCAGAGAAGATCGTGCGTGCAATCACTGAAAATTTTGGGATCGGGGCCGACAGTTTGGATGATTCTGATTTGGACCTTGATAGCGAGGAGGAGGGGCAGGATGATTTGGAGGATCAAAACGCTGCAATCATTCGTTTCGTTAACGAGGTGGTGCAAAGAGCAATTGTGGATCGGGCAACAGACATTCATTTTGAACCTCATAAAGATACTTTGCAAATCCGTTACCGAATAGACGGGCAACTGGTGCCCGTTCGAGTGCCTGACAATTTACGATCCTTTCAGGATGCCATAATCTCACGAATTAAAATAATGAGCGGCATCAATATTTCTGAAAAAAGAAGGCCCCAAGGGGGAAGGATTACTTTTTCCCACGGGCAAAGTGATTTGGATATTCGAGTTTCCACGCTTCCAACCCTTTATGGAGAGAGTATAAGCTTACGCCTGCTCAATGAAAAATCCCAGCCCCTTTCGATGCCGGAGCTTGGGTTATTGGGAAAAGATGAGAAAAACATAGTCTCTATCCTTGAAAAACCGCACGGGATTGTGCTTGTCACCGGGCCTACTGGATCTGGGAAATCCACTTCATTGACTGCATTTATCCGAAGAATACATAAGCCGGAGCGCAGGATCATGACGGTTGAAGATCCGGTTGAATATGAAGTGGCTGGAATTAACCAAACTCAGGTAAATTCTGAAATTGGATTTAATTTTGCAAGTGCCTTAAGGGAAATACTCAGACAGGACCCGGATGTCATTATGGTGGGTGAGATTAGAGATCGGGAAACGGCAGATATTGCCATTCGAGCTTCACTTACGGGACACCTGGTTTTAAGCACGCTACACACCAATGATGCACCCGGCGCTATTACCCGTTTGATTGATATGGAAATCGAACCATTTCTGATTGCTTCATCGGTTGAGATGGTAATAGCACAGAGATTGGTTCGGAGATTATGTTTGGAGTGTGCCGAACCGGCAGAAATGTCAGAAGCAGATTTACTTGCCTCCCTTTCATTGCTTGAAGTGCCTGCGGAAGAAGTTTCTCACCTAAGCAGCGTACGAAAGGCCAACGGTTGTCAGCACTGCCAAAACCTTGGATATCGCGGAAGGGTGGGGATTTTTGAATTAATGCGGATGACCGACTCCATCCATGGACTAGTCATTAAAAGTGCCTCGGCACCCGATATTCGTGAAGTTGCCCTGACTGAGGGAATGAGTACCTTACAGGGAAGTGGTTGGGAGCAGATTAAGCGCGGATTAACCACAATTGATGAGGTTATTCGATATGCGGACGGAATGGTTGACGAAGAGCCTTCGAAGTAGGCTTATCATTATATTTGCTTAGCAATGGCTGACTTCAAATATGTGGCGATTGATTCCAAGGGAAAAACCCATTCGGGTACCATCACTGGAAACAGTCAGAAAGAAGCCAGGAAACAGTTGCGTGAAAAAAAGCTCACTTTGCTGAAACTGGATGTGTCTTCATCTAAGATTTCCGGGAAAATAAGTGGGAAATCTGCCAAATCTGAGGAAGAAAAGAGCAGGAAGTCTTTTTCGAAAGGGTCATCCAAAGGAGAAAAAATTGGGCTCGAGTTCCTTAAGAGGCTACATGAACTGCACGGTAGTGGAATGCCAATTGCGGATTCAGTTAAACTCTTGAATCTCCGGTTATCAGATCCGTATCAAAAAGAAATTGCCGGTGGATTGTGGAGGGAGCTGGCAGAGGGAAGAACTTTATCAAGAGCCATGAGATTACTTCCCCAGTATTTTTCGGAATCCTCCACATTTGTAATCGAAGCAGGAGAGGCAACCGGCAACTTAAGTCCAATTCTTGAAAAGATCATTATTCATTTAGAGGAAAAAAGGGCAATAAGGTCCAAGGTGCTTGGGAGTATGAGTTATCCAATTTTTGTTGGGGTGGTCGCGATTGGAGTGGTTCTTTTCTTTTTATTTTACCTGCTGCCGCAGATTCAGGAAATGCTTGATTCCCTCGGAGGGGAGTTAAATATGATGGCCAAGATACTGATTAATGGGTCTAATTTGGTTCTAACGATCGGTCCATTTGTCCTGATTGCCCTGTTGGTAGGATTTGGTTCACTCATTCAATTTAATAAATCTGACAAGGGTGGAATGATGATTGATCGTAGCTTGTTACAGATGCCACTGGTTGGACAAATCCTTTATCTTTCCGAAATGTTTCAGTTGTCAAGTTTGCTGTCCACTTTGATTTGGAGTGGAATTGGATTGACTGAAAATTTAAGACTTTGTGAGAAAACCATTAAAAACCGCTTCCTGAGAAGCCAGTTTCGCATGGCCCGGGCATTGGTCAATGAGGGGAAATCTCTTCCCGAAGCCCTCCGAAAATTCAAATTTATGCCGTTGATGCAACTCGATGTCATAGAAGTGGGAGAAAAAACCGGTAATCTTGGGAATAGTATGGATGATACAAGCAAATCTTTCCGTAATCAATTGACAAAGAAGATCAAGACAATGACAACGCTCGTTTCTGGCGGAGCGTTGGGATTTGCATTTTCCTTAGTTGCATTGGTTGCTATTTCTATTGTAACTAGCATTTTTCAAGTTACTAAGACAATAAGCTACTAAATGAAATTTTTTTCAACATACTCCCACATCTTCCAAACAGTATTTTTCTTCCTTTTGATTGGATGCTCCAAAGAAGAAGTTTCTGAACCCACCAAAGCACAAGACATTTCAGAAGCTGATGCTTTATCAAGAGAGGCTAAAAGTGGGATTCAAATGCTTGCAGACGGTTCGAAATTTTCTGGAGAAATGGAGCAGGGAGTACCTCACGGATATGGAAGAAAAGAATTTGAAAATGGAGATGTTTATGAAGGACAATTTAATAAGGGTATGGGGCATGGACATGGTACTTTTCGTATGAAATCCGATTCGATAATCGATCGCTACACAGGAATGTGGGCAAGTGACAAGTGGGATGGTTTTGGGACACTGGTATTAAAGGATGGCTCGAGAATTAATGGGAAATGGAAAAAAAACAGATTGGAATATGGTGATTATGAAGGGTTTGATGGTGTGATTAAATCTGGAAAGTGGCAGGGGAATTGGGAGTTCTTGAGCGAGGGTTTCTCGAAGAATCAGTACGGAGCTGAATTTACCGGAAGTTTTAATTCAGATGGGAGTTATGAAAAAGGTTTTATGCAAAATCCAAACGGAGACCTTTATACAGGTTCATTTTATAACAATCAATACGAGGGCCGGGGAATTCTGGAAGAAGCAGATGGAGATCTCTATGTTGGCGGTTTTATGAATAGTAGATTTTCCGGGGTTGGTATACTCACGGAGAATGATGGAACTAAATATTCCGGTGAATTTAAGGAAGGATTGCCCAATGGGTTTGGGGTGCAGGAAGACCCCAATGGCATACGATATTCAGGGAATTGGGTAAATGGATTGCGAGATGGGGCTGGGACTATCGATTTTGGTGATGGTACTAGCTATGTGGGAGAATTTCGTAATGGACTTGCCTATGAGGGACAATATGACTGGGGAGACGGCCGTGTTTCCAACTCCTTTCAAGATGTTGATGGAAGCTGGCAAGATCGTTAATTTTTCAACTGTATCAAACACATTTTGATGGTTGCAAAGGTTGATTCATTTACTCTTAATAAAGACTTGCTATGACCAATGATTCAACCATGCGCCTCAAATTTTGGGGTACAAGAGGTAGTATTCCTTGCCCGGGCCCTGAAACTGTTCGATATGGTGGGAATACCACCTGTTTTGAAATTACTTGTGGAGAGAGACGGATAATCATAGACGCAGGCACCGGTGTTCGATTGTTGGGTAAGAAAATCATGATTGAGGAAGGTAACTACCTGAATGCTGATCTATTTTTCACCCATACTCATATGGACCATATCCAAGGTCTTCCATTTTTTGCCCCCCTATACAATCCAGAGAGTGATGTAAGGTTGCATGCCGGGCATTTGGGCGGTCAAAAGTACGATTTACTTGGCATTATTGGCACTATGCTGATGAAAGATCCTGTGTTTCCTGTTCCCAGTGCATTGATTGAAAAAGCCTGTTCCTTTAATGATTATGATTGTGGCAAGATATTTGATCTTGGGGATGGCATCATCATTAAAACTGGAAAGTTGAATCACCCCAATGGTGCGTGCGGTTACCGAATTGAATATGGTGGAAAGGTCTTGTCAATTTGCACTGATACGGAGCACTACGAAGGAAAACTTGATGAGGATGTAATGGCTTTAGCAGATAATGCGGATGTCATGATATATGATTCTGCATATACCGATGATGAGTATCCAAAATTTAAAGGCTGGGGGCATTCAACATGGCAGGAAGCTTTGAAAATCGCAGAAGCTGCCAATGTTAGTAAAACCTTTTTGTTCCATCACGATCCATCTCACAATGATGATCGGATGGATCAGATAGCGGATGAAGCAGCAGCAGTAAATTCCAATGCAAGACCCGCCATTGAAGGCGAAGAGATAACTCTGTAAATTCTTTTACTTCTTTTTTAGGGCAGGGTTGCTTGCATTCAAATCGTAGAGTGCACCGCTTTCAGGCAGAGAGTCAGAAACAGTTCCTTTTCCTCTTTGTTGTATTACTAAGCTGTCAGGTTTTTGATGGAGAATAATGTTACCATCACCATAGATTCTGGAATCTAGGAACTGGAGCGGATGAATCTCTAAATCCGCTCTTCCGTGATGTAAAACTTTTATTCTATTCACAGGCAATTCTTGTGCGAAAACCGAGCCATTATTATTTACAATTAAATCAAGGTGATTCAATGGGTTACCTTTTAGGACAATTATTCCATTACCGTCTTGTCGGATCTCGAGCTGCTGAGTGTTTGGGTTTTCAATATGAAAACGGCCTGAGCTTTCCGAAATTATAGATAACCGATTAGAGCGAATTCCGGATAGCGTAACATTTGAATTTTCCAGTGATATGACTTCAGAAATTTCTCCAACATGAATAATAATTTCAACTGGAAAGGTCCTTTCTGCTCGAAGTTTTAGGAAGGGTAACCGCCGGGCTAGGTCAAAGGTATTATTGGCATCTATAAATAGGGTACGCTTTCTGACGGAAACTGATATTGAATCCATTATTTCAGAATCCGCGAAAATGGTGGCTTCATGTTCTCGCTTGCCCGGTTCGATAAATACATCAATCGCACCTTTGACTTCTATCTTATCAAAAAAAAGGAGAAGCTTGCGTTTTTTTGACAGTTCCGCGAATGCGAATTCACAAGATATCTGCAGAACAAAAAATAATGCGAGAATGTTATTTTTTCGAGCCATACTTCCTGCGCTTGCCATAAGTTCTCTTTTGACGACCACCCACGGATGCAGACTTGAGTTTGTTCTGACCACCTTCACCCCGTAGAAAAGCAATCTGGTCACGTAAAAGGGCGGCTTTTTCAAATTCGAGTTTTCTAACCGCTTCAAGCATTTCCTTTTCCAGTTGCTTGGCCAGTTTTTTGGCTTCTTTTGCAGATACATCTTCAGCCACCGCCAACGTATCATCTTCCTCTTTCATTTTCCCTCGAAGACTTTCCTGAACAGGTCTAATTACGCTTTGTGGAACAATGCCATACTTTTCATTGTAAGCCATTTGCTTTTCTCTTCGGTACTGGCAAGTTTCCCATGCCTTGGTCAATGATTTTGTCATTACATCCGCATAGAAAATGACACGACCCTCTTCGTGCCTTGCCGCCCGCCCAGCAGTCTGGATTAAGCTGGTTTCGCTGCGTAAAAATCCTTCTTTGTCCGCATCGAGAACTATAACAAGTGCAACCTCTGGCAAATCAAGACCTTCCCGTAGTAGGTTTACTCCAACCAAAACATCAAATGAACCTGCTCTTAGGTTTCTTAGAATCTCGACTCTTTCAATTGCATCAATATCAGAATGAAGGTATTCAACATTTACTTCATGGTCTCGTAGAAAGTCCGTTAAGTCCTCCGACATTCTTTTGGTTAAAGTGGTAACCAAAACCCTGAATCCTTGTGAGACTGTTTTCTTAATTTCACTAATAGAGTCCTCAACTTGTCCCTTGATGGGTCTTTTTTCCATCTTAGGATCGAGCAAACCGGTTGGTCTAATTAGTTGTTCGACAACTTCAGAAGAATTCTCGATTTCAAATTTTGCGGGAGTCGCAGAGACATAAACCGTTTGCTTGGTCACTTCCTCAAACTCGTCAGGTTTAAGTGGTCTGTTATCCAATGCTGATGGCAAACGGAATCCAAAGTCAACCAGTCTTTTTTTACGAGAATAATCTCCATTGTACATGCCTCCTACTTGAGGGATTGTCGCATGACTTTCGTCGATAAAAAGAAGAAAGTCATCTGGAAAGAAATCTATTAGACACCATGGTCGCTGCCCGGGTTTCCTTCGGGATAAGTGACGAGAATAATTTTCAATGCCATTGCAAAAACCAATTTCCCTCAGCATTTCCAAATCGTATTCCGTACGCATTCGAATCCGCTGAGCTTCAAGCAATAATTGTTCAGACTCGAACCATTTTACTCTGTCGTCGAGTTCATTTTCGATCGCCTTACATGCATGTCCGAGTTTGTCCTTGGTCGTGACATATTGATTGGCAGGATAAATACGGTAATTCTCAAAATCTTGAAGGGTTTCTCCAGAAACTGAATCAATCTCTCGAATCATTTCGATTTCATCTCCCCAAAATTCAATCCGAATGGGGTTTTGAGCATAAGCCGGAAACACATCCACTATATCACCACGAACTCTAAATTTACCTGCTTTAAGTTCGATGTCGTTACGATTGTAAAGGCTATCGATAAGGGCTTCCAGCAGGATATCTCTTTCAAGCTCCTGCCCGGTTTTAACTTCAATAGATAGGGCTTTAAAGTCATCAGGGGAACCTAAACCGTAGATGCAGGAAACGCTTGCTACCACAATTACATCATTTCGACTGATTAGAGAACCAGTTGCAGCTAATCTTAACCTTTCAATCTCTTCATTGATGGAGGAATCTTTTTCGATAAAAGTATCGGTGGATGGCACATAAGCTTCGGGTTGGTAGTAATCATAGTAACTTACAAAATACTCTACCGCATTGTCGGGAAAAAAGGTCTTGAATTCGGAATATAATTGGGCGGCTAGAGTTTTGTTGTGGGAAATAATTAGGGCTGGTCTTTGCAGCTCTTGAATAACATTAGCCATAGTGAAAGTCTTTCCGGATCCAGTTACTCCCAAAAGGGTTTGCTTTTGGTTGCCCTGACGGATTGACTTTGACAAGTTTTTTATGGCTGCGGGTTGGTCGCCTTGTGGTTGATAGTCCGCCTTGAGATTAAAGTCCACGGAATGAATAAAGTTACTTGTTTTGTGGAAGAGATTGGTAATATCCAGTTTCGCCTTCCGACTTACCAATGATAGCTGCAGCGCAACTGTCGCCGAGTACATTGACTGCAGTTCTTGTCATATCCAAAATTCTATCCACCACATAAATAATACCAACTCCAGTGGCAATATGTTCAGGCGGGAAGCCTACTGCTTGCAGAATTACAATGATTGCGACCAGGCTGGCAGATGGAATGCCTGCCACTCCTATGGATGTAAGCAAAGCCATTACAACTACTGTAAATTGAGTTAAAAATCCCATCTCAATTCCAAACAATTGGGCAAGGAATACTACAACTACGCATTCAAAAAGTGCTGTTCCATCCATATTAATCGTTGCACCCAAAGGGAGCGTGAAGCTTGTAATCTTGCCAGATACTCCCGCCCTTTTCCTAATGCAATCCATGGTTAAGGGAAGGGTTGCAGAAGAAGACGCTGTTGAAAATGCAGTTAGCAAAGCGGGTGCCATGGCTTGATAATGTTTCCGAAAACTTATTTTCGCCAATATCCACAAAAGAATAGGAAGAACGATGAATGCATGAATGCCCAGACCCAGAAAAACTGTTAGCGCAAAATTGCCCATTACCGTGAGTGTTTCCAATCCTACTTGCATAAGGGTAGGGGTGACCAAGCCAAATACCCCTATTGGAGCAAACGAAATAATCAATTTGGTAATCGACAGGATCACGGAGTTCAAGCTTTCCCAGAATGAGAGTTGTGAAATTCTGGCATCTTCATTCAATCGGGAAATAAAATAGCCGAAGAGTAAACCAAAGAAAATTAAGCCTAAGAGTTGCCCTTCAGCAGCGGCCTTAAAAAGATTGGGTGGTACCATTCGGTGAAAAATTTCCAATAAGCCCTGAAGTCCTTGATCTGCTTGATCTAAAGCGCCTGCAATTTTATCCTGTTGTTCAGCAATTGAATGACTAAGCATTTTTTGTCTTATTTCATCACTAACCAGTCCGGGTGTAAGAAGATTAACGGAAAGAAGCCCCGTGCAAACGGCAAGAAATCCAGTTAGGCCATAAAAACCAACAGTTTTAAGTCCAAGTCTGCCAAATCCTGACTCGGCCCCTATTTTTGCAACCCCGCAAATAATGGAGGTTAATACCAAGGGGATGACGACCATCTTCAAGGCATTGAGGAAAAGTTTGCCAATAAAAAGGCAGGAATCTTTTAAAAGTATAAACCAGTGCGGATATTCTTGAGATTGATCAATGCTTAGGTTTGCCCACAATCCAATAGAGAATGAGAAAAAGAGTGAAATAAGTATTTTCCAGTGTAACTTCATCAATTTCTACTCTTGATCAGATCTTCCAAAATGGAAAGGTTGATTTCATAGAGGGATTCAACCACAAGATATGCTCCTGCCTCAATAAGTCTTTTTTTTGAATGAGTAGTTGAAATGCCAACCGGGAGCATGCCACCATTAACTGCTGCTTCGATACCATGAACACTATCTTCGAAGACGAGACAATCTTCGGCTTGTTTTTTAAGTAATTCAGCCGCTTTGATGAAAACTTCTGGATTGGGTTTTCCAAAAGAAACATCCTCTGTGCAGATTGCTCCAAGGAAAAAGTCATCCAATCCATGTTGATCTATTGCCATTGCTACATTTTTTCTCTCTGTAGAGGTTCCGATTGCACAAGAGATGGCAGAATTTTTCAGAAGATTCAGGAAATCTATGGTTCCCGGTACCATCGGTATGCCACTTTTACTTCCAAGTTGGCGATAAATCTGTTCTTTTCTATTTCCCAAAGTTGCAATCTCTTCTGCATTATTGCTCCAGGAAAGAATATCCTTAATGATCACATCATTCCTTTTCCCAAAGCCTTTTACAAAATGATTTTGAATTAATGAAAGTTCCAGCTCTGCAGATAAAATCTCCCAACTTTTTCTGTGCAAATCAGCAGAGTTTATAACAACGCCGTCCCAGTCAAAAATTGCTCCTAGGCTTGATATTCGAACTATTGACAAAATTATTCTTCTTTTGAATTTGGCTTTCTTGGTAAAAGACTTTTGAAACGATTCAGTAGTCCCTTCTCTTGGGTCTTGTTTTGGTCGGGGACTTTATCTGTGAGCATGTTAGTCGATTTACTAGAATTATAGTCTATCTTTTCGACAGGTTGTGCCGTTTGGTTTTTATCAACAGATGCATTACTTTCATTGCCTGTCAGCAAAGTCATATTTGAATCCGTATTTATTAAAGTGTTATTGTTATCTTCACTTTTGTTCGAGTCTTGAAAGTTATTAAGAAAGTCAGGCAACCTAGTGCCGGATAAGGGTGTCTCAATCGAATTATTCTCATCTACCAAGATCATGGGCGTGGCTCTCTCTGCGAGAATTGCATTTAGCAGATCGCGTGTCTTCGTAACCTCAGCATGGTCAAAGCCAAGAAGTTTTTCCTGCTTCGCCAAAACATCCCCGAGCACTTCCATGGATTCTTCTTTTCTATCTGAAAGAAAATGAAGCTTACCAATTCTAAATCTTGTTTGTAATGTCATGGGGTCTAATTCCCCCATGATGCGGAGCTCAATGATCAGCGTTTCATTACTTAATTGAAAAGCGTCAATTTCCTTGCCTGCTTCAAGGTAAAGATCGGCTAATTCATTCATTGATCTTAGAGTCTCTGGATGTTCCAGACCATTTTTTTTCTTGAGTCGAGTGTAGACAAGAAACTGAATTTCTTCTGCTTCATCAAGTTTTTCTTGTGATTGCAAAATTCGAGAAATCGCTTTGAGTGTCGATAAGGTTTCGGGATGGTCTTCGCCTAGCATTCTTTCCTTGGAGTCAAGGATTTGCTCATATAAATCTATGGCTCTGTTCAGTTCTTTTCTTGTCGCCACAATATCTGCCAGTGCATCCATTGCTCCAAGCGTATCTGGATGGGTTTGGCCCAAAGAGTCTTGCAACTGGGCAACTAAGTTCATCGAGAGTTGGGCCGCTTCATCTAATTTCCCTCCTCTCCGCAAAGACTCCACCAAAACCTGACCACGAATAAGGCTAACCGGATTTTTTTCTCCGAGACTCAGACGGGAGCGCTCAAAAACATTCCGGCTCATGCTTTCAGCTTGTGAAATCTTATCCCTCTCGAGGAAAATTTTGGCGAGTTCGTTCATACATTTCAATAGCCTAGGGTCTTCATCACTTCGGTTCTGGTCGTTCAGAAAGGTTAGGGCAGAAGCACAGAGGTTTTCAGCTTTTTCAAGCTTTCCTATTCTACGATATACTGTAGACATATCAATTTTTGCGTCGATCACCTCATCATGACCTTCTCCCAATTCGCGTGTTTTCTTTTCAAGAAGTACTGCCATCATCGGTTCAGCCTGCAGGTAATTACCGAGTGCTTCATGAACAAGTGCAAGTTCGGTTAAGGCTTCCAGTTTCACAGAAGACTCTTCCGTAAAAAGCTCTAGGGCTTTTTGTAGTTGCTCTTGAGCTTGGTCATAGGCTCGGATAGACCGGTATGTTTTACCAAGGTATGAGCGCATATTTGCCTCCATGGCAGGTTCAGAGGAGAGTTCTTCTGCACGCTTAACTCCTTGATCCAGCATTGTCTTAAGAAGCTTGGTGTCCATCCCGGCAGTATTTTGAGGATCAAGGGAGAAGAAAAGGCTTTGAACGAATTGAGTTATGATTTTAGTTCTTGCCAGTTCTTCGAGTGCAGCTTTTCTCTCGGCAACTGCCTCCTCTTGCGAGTCACTTGCTTGTCTTTGCTGGTAAAAGGCATACGAGGCGAGACCGATTCCTGATACAGCCAGTAGAATTGAAAAAGCAGTGATAAGGGCTAGTTTTCTTTGACGAGCAATCAAATCACGCTGTTTTATCTCATCCAGCCCAACTCCAAGCATTCCAGCCACAATTTTTAGAATAGCATCTTTTTCTCCATCCCCGGATTCTCTAAGGTCCGCAGCCCCCGGTTCATCAATTTCTTCCAAGATTTCTCCTTCAGAAGAAACTTTTCTACGAACTGCAAGAGGCAGACATTCATCTCCCTTGGAATTTTTCAGGTCTTCCGACATGGGTTCTCCATTAATAATTAAGCAAAGTACGCGGTCACCTTTTCCCATTTGCTTAAATAGTCGGATTTCCTCATTTACCCATCTTGACTGGACTGCTTGTTTCGAACATAGAACAATTAAGTGTGAAGAGTCCTCTAATGCTTGTTCGATCACAGATCCAAGTTGAGCAGAACCCGCTAATTCGTCACGGTCTCTAAAAATGGGATATAATCTAGACGGAATCCTGCCAAACTTCCCCGACTTTCCAACAAGATTTTTGGGCACAGGGAAGTTCTCTAGTTTTTTTCTTAACCACCTGGCTTGTTCCTCGTCTTCATGGGAGTAAGTAATGAAAGCCGCATATTTGAAATTTGAACTCATTTAATGATACTGTTCATATTTCTTTATCAGGTGGAGTGCAAGAAATCCATTATCCAAAGAAAAGAAACTTTGAAATTCCGAGAGTAACGAGATTAATCAGATTTTTTTTTTGCCTCTTGCTTGATGGCCCATAATCTCAATTCGTTATTCTCATTTGTTCCTCCAACAAGAGCTTGATATCTTCTTTTTAATCTCATTGATTGAACTCTTGCCGCACTGATGAGTTTCGCCCTTGAGGGTAGGGGGCTTTCAAATTTATTAATCAGTCTTGAAGTCGAAAGAATAAGTGGCAATTCAATATCCAGTAATTTACTGAATCCGTTTTCTGATGATTGAGATAAAGTCATATTACCAGCTTGTAGTTGTATGGATGTTCCATTCATTTCAAGAGTGCCATCTCCTTCCAGTAAAATAAATTTAAGTTCCTCGTATTTTGTTTTTTCGATCATCCAAGTACCTTGGCCGGAAATTTCTATCGATGTTTTTGAAGTACTTACTGTCCAGTTTGATGTATTATTTTGACAAATTAAGAATGAACCTTTCAAAAGGTTGAAATCCATCGAAGATAAAAATTCCAATACCGAACTCTG
>MDTB01192272.1_pt1 | contig 26375 bp, 20 predicted proteins | sample 811161 | NCBI WGS metagenome assembly MDTB01 (sample SAMN05326650, study PRJNA326480) | marine metagenome | isolation source: seawater | place: Mediterranean Sea | collected 2009 | reverse complement strand
GGTGGCATCGCCATGAATATGACTATGTTGTAGTCCCCATGCTTGATGGACAGCTAAAGATGATTTTGGGAAAAAATAATGACACCACCTCAGAACTCAAAAAAGGTTGCTCTTATTTTAGAAATGCTGGGGTTGAACATAATGTTATAAATATTAACAAGTATAATTATAATTTTATTGAAATTGAGTTTAAATAAAGCTTGTCTTGGTTAAGTAAAAACCTTTCAACACTTCTGAAAGAATCAACTGATTTGGTTAAGATTGGATCTTATTAGATCGGATAATAAAAAAAGTAGGAAACTAGATTTTTTATCAACACCGGTTAAGTTTTTCGCCGATCGTGCTCAGCGAACTTAATGTTGAACTATTATTTGAGTAACCGCTGAAAAGCTGTATTGGCTTTTACTAATAGATAGTAGAACCCCATTACCAAAGCCACAGTGTGGTTCAAAATTATCTACAGTGCTCCCGTGCTGCCTGCCCAAACTCTTCAAAAAGCCGTCTTGATAAGCTGTTTGTATGCAAGTCTGGCATGAACTCGGCATGCCATTGTACGCCTATTGCAAAATTAGGATGATCTATGACGCTGATCGCTTCAATAAGTCCATCATCCGATGTTGCTTCAATCTTCAGTCCCTTTCCAAGTCGTTCAATACCTTGTCCATGCAAGCTGTTTACCATACATGATGTTTTATTAATTAATTGATGAAAATATCCTCCATTTGGAAAATTAATTGCATGCTTTAGCGCAAAAATTTCCTCGGTCAAGTTAGACAGACCTTGAGGCATGCGATGATCATTTTTGTCTGGCAGAAGGTGCACTCGGTAATGAATTGTGCCTCCTAATGCAACATTGATTTCCTGCAGCCCTCTACATATTCCAAGAATTGGTTTCCCAGCCTCGATACAGGCTGGTATTAAATTTAAAACTGTTGTGTCGCGAGCAGGGTCAATAATCTCGTCAGAGGGAAATGGTTTGCCTCCATAATGATTTGGTTCAACATTTGCGCGTCCGCCAGTCAGCATAATCCCGTCTAATTTTTTAATAAACTCGGCGTAATTATAGGCGTTACCCATGGATGGAATTTGAACTGCGAAGCAATTAGCATATTTTACTAAACTTGCAATATAATTTACACCAGTTGCATGGCTACTAAACGTTGTCCCAGGCACTTGAAACGAATTTGATGCTACGCCAATAATTGGTAATGTTGATAATTTACTCATGTGCAGGTGTTATGTTCTAATCTATGATAATGTCACATATCATAGCTATCTTTTTGAACAATAATAAGCATTTTTTTATGAGAATGATCGATTGTCATTTGACAAGCGTGTGTAATACGTGACGCAAATACATTTTTTGCTATGAAGGAGACTGCCTGTTGATCTGGTGAGAACCGAAGGTTCAAGTGACTATTAAGCTGTATCAGTGAGATACGTCATTTTTTTTCGAACAGCTTTTTCGACTTTTTGGAAAGCACGTACTTCAAGCTGACGTATTCTCTCTCGACTCACTTTATACTCTTTACCTAACTCAGACAATGTTCTAGGGCGGTCAGATAATCTGCGCTCAACAAAAATATCTCTTTCGCGTTGTGGAAGGGTTTTGATAATCTCATTCAAAATACCACTTCGGTGATCAAATTCTTCTTGATCAGCCAATATTGCTTCTGGCGATGGGCGATGATCAACCAGTTTGTCTTGGAACTCAGCATGTTCATCATCAGGTGATATCGTTGCATTAAGAGACAAATCCCGCCCAGATAATCTTCTATTCATTAGGACTACATCTTTATCAGATGTCTTGGTGGCGTGGGAAATTTCAGTAATTTGCTCTGGCGTTAACTCAGTATTATCAACAATTTTTAAATGAGTTTTGATTTTTCGTAATTTGAAGAACAATCTTTTCTGTGAGGCTACGGTTCCAATTTTTACAAGAGACCAGGATCGTAGAATATACTCGGTAATAGCCGCTCTGATCCACCACATAGCATATGTTGAAAGTCTGAAACCGAGTTCAGGATCAAATTTTTTAACAGCCTTCATCAAACCTATATTGCCCTCTGCCACTAAGTCAGCCATCGGAAGACCATAGCCTTTAAAACCCAGCGCTATCTTAGCGACCAACCTTAAGTGAGAGGTGACCAAGGTGTGCGCTGCATCTCGGTCGTTATCTTTGATCCATTTTACAGCTAAACGGTGTTCAAGTCGTTTTTCTAGAATAGGGAACTTCCATGTCTCTTTAAAATATCGGTTTAAGTTTTTATCAATAACTGGTGTTGATAAAGAGGTAGATTCCATGGTGCACATCTCATTTGTTTTTAACAGTGTAAAAATTGTAAAATCAATAAACTATACGCATTTAATATTAGATTGGATCAAAATTGACTATTTCCTAAATTTTTTTGAAGTAGCCAAAGTGCTCAATTTTTTGAGTCAAAACTGCCATTAAGACTTTAAGAGCACAGCCAACAATTATTGGATGATTATGATGTTCTGGAACCCAAAAACCTGCATAACCAAATTCCTCGCACAATTGGCCAGCTTTATTGTGTCAAGAATGACTTGACCCTCATTTTTTTTTGGGGGGTCGTTATTGGTCTACAACAGATATTCTCTGCAACAATATCTTGCCGTCCCTCGTTATTTACGTGCAAAGTCATTATCATTGCTTCATCATTGATTGAACATAAAAGTTTTTTGATATTAGTACAAGATAACTATAGATTGAAACCGTAAATATGAGCTTTTTACATACTAAGTACCCGGCTGCAACAATCACCTGTCCCAGATGTCTCGTTCGTTATGAGTTGAGTTCAGAGATGTTGTTGAGAGTAAAAACTGTAAAATGTTCAAACTGTCAGCATATTTGGACCCATCATTATTCTCATGAGTCGTCTGTATATCCGCTCCCGAATACTTCTGATCTGATAACTTCAGAATTTAACAAAGAAAAAAAGCAGGGCGCTAAACCAAAAAATTTGTGGGCAGAGAGCAATCCAATCCGGCTAAAACCAGCATTAATCAAAAACCCTAGTGAGAAAGATCAGGCTATTGACACATTTCAACAAAAGCTTAGCAATACAGATTATACGAGAAAAACTAAATTTTTAGCTATAGGTTTGATGCTTTTCTATGCGCATTTGCTTAGCACGTCTGGCCTGTTCTTTAGGAGTATGGAGAAGCCTGACATTTGGCAAATAAGTTTTTATCGAGGGTCAGCTTTGATAGTTTGTGTATTAGTATTTTTGATAATAAAATATCGAGCAAGTTTTTTTGACAATTTGTTTGGAATTGGTTTCCCAGGTTTATTTGCGGGAGCAATGATGGGTGGTGCGCAATTAACTTATATGGCTGCCATGGATAATACTACTATTGCCAATACAACATTTACATTGTGCTCTATTCCATTTTTGACAGCAGGACTTGCTTATGCTTTTTTGTCAGAACGGTTAAGTTTTCCTACCGTCATTACGATGTTTGCGGCAGGTTTAGGGGTCTTGACCATGGTTTGGGAAGGAATTGAATTAGGTTCAATATATGGAAATATTTTAGCAATGTTGACAGCTTTAATGTTTTCAGCATTTGCTATAACAGTTCGAAAGAATCGTAAATTTGATTTGGTGCCGGCACTCTTAATTTCTGGACTGGTAAACGTGCTAGGAAGCTTGGTTGTTACAGGAGGCGAATATATTAGTTCTGATCACGATATAATACTTTCGTTCATTTGGGGTTGTGTACAAAGCATTTGCTTCCCAATATTTATCATAGCAAGTCGTTATTTGATTGCTGCGGAAGTAACAATCTTTACTTTGTTGGAATTCTCTCTTGCTCCCTTGTGGGTATGGTTGCTTATGAACGAAACTACAACAACCATGAGTCTTGTGGGTGGCGCGATTGTCGTCTCTTCAGTTTTGGCTCGAACAATATACGACATATCAAACAATCATAAAAAAGTTCGGTAAAATAATTTAATAAGCTACTGAATTTTCGGTTGTGGTTCGTTGCTCAGACTGAAAAATAGGTCTACAAACTATAGGTTCTTATTCTTTTGATTAAGAATAGTTTTATTGATTTGAGAAATTTAGAGAAATTTATGAACGTTGGCCTATGAAGAGCAAGTGAATAGTGTTTTTTATGAGACGCTGCAGACAAAATGAGCAAGAAAATTTCGTTTAAACGTTTGAATTTTAATATTGCGATTTTATTGCAAAAAAATAATGAAATGTGGTTATTTAATTTGCAAAGAAAAAAGTCGATAAATTATTATTGAGCATAATCACTTTACAAGAAACAAAAAAATAATGATTTTATTTGATAGAAATAGGATACAAATATGAGAAAGCGTATATTGGGTAAGAATGGGCCGCTCGTATCAGCTATTGGGATCGGGGCTATGTCATTTACTAACTTTTATGGTCCAACAAGTGAGCAAGAGTCCCATCTGTTATTAACGGCGGCTTTAGATATGGATATTGATCACATTGATACTGCGAATGTTTACGGAATGGGACTATCTGAGAGCGTAATTGGTAGTTTTTTAAATAAGCAGGGTAAGCAAAAAAATGACCTGTTTCGAATTGCGTCTAAAGCTGCAGTTTGTCGAGACCCTGAAACCAATAAAAGAAGTTTTAACAATACTTTTGGGCATTTAAAGGAAGAATTAGACGGGAGTTTGCAGCGTTTAGGGCTGGATCACATAGAAATGTTGTATGTCCATCGGCGTGATCCAAATATTCCAATTGAAGACGTAACAGAAACACTTGCAAGTTTTATGAAAGATGGAAAAATAAAGAGGTTTGGTTTTTCTGAAATTTCACCAACTTCGTTATTGCAGGCTTCAAAAGTTCACCATGTTGCGGCTGTTCAGTCTGAGTATTCATTGTCCGTCCGCAGTCCCGAATTGGGCTTGGTGCAAACGACAGGCTTGACTGATACAGCATTAGTGGCTTTCTCTCCTGTTGGTCGCGGGTTATTGACTGACACACCGCCCTCGTTAAACAGGGCAAAGTCTATTGATTTTTTTCGTGAAAATCCTCGGTTCCAAGAACCTAATCTTTCGATGAACATTGCTCAAACAGAGCGGTTTCGATCTTTTGCCAAAGATAAAGGTATCAGCGCCGCATCGCTTGCTATTGCGTGGTTGCTAAATCAAGGGGAGCACATTATCCCAATCCCTGGAACGCGTTCAGTCTCGCATTTAAAGGAGCTTGTCGCCGGTGTCAATCTTTACTTGACTGAAGATGACTTTGCTTTTGTTGACGAAGTATTACCAGTTGGTTGGGCACACGGTGATAGGTACTCCGTTGCGCAATGGATTGGTCCCGAGAGGTATAGTTAATTAGAATATGACTTTCATTTGGTTGAAACTGGTCAGTAAAGCTATTATCTATATATAAATAGTAACAAAGGAAAGGAGGTGGTCAGATGTCTACAAGCACTTCAATGGTATTAAATAGCCAGATGATCAGTTTAAAGAGGGGAGCATTCTCTGACTCTTAAAATGACACGATATATTGTGGTTATTTAATATCACAATGCTTGGGAAAAGGAAGCTTAGAAAGCTTCCTTTTTCTTTTATATGCAGTGAAATAAACTGGGTTTAAATAATTTTTTTACCTTTCAACTCGTGAAATTAAACCTTTGTCATAAAGCTTTCCAATTTGCTTGTCCGTAAGCTTTAGATAGTCTGACAAAATCTCATCTGTATGCTGTCCGAGCATGGGTGCAGGTTTAACTGGTTCCCTTGGAATAGCACTAAAATCTATGAACGATCCAGCAGCTCGGTAGTGCCCAATGCCAGGTTGATAGATTTCCTCTATCATGGGGTTCCGTGTCGATAAATCCGGGTCATTTTCAACCGCTTCACGAAAAGTTTGATATGGTCCCCAACATACACCCTCTTTATTTAACGCTTGGTGTACTTGATTTGAGTTTCTGCTCAGAAACCATGCAGTTAAATGATTTTCAATTTCATTTCTGTGTATGTATCGATTTTCTTCCAAATTTAAATCAATTCCTTTTGTTAATTCATAGTCTTTAAAATAAGAACTAGAATTTGTTGCTCTCAGTAAGGCGTGCCAATGATTCTTGGTAAATGCTGTTATCATAATTCGTTTTTCATCTTTAGTCGAAAAATCATATGCAAAAGTACCAAATACATGATTTCCAGTTCTTGGCCGCTCAATATTATTGATTTCAACTTCAGCTACATATCCAAGATGACTCAAAGTAGAGAATGCTGAGTCAGCAAGTGGAATTTTGATGTATTGTCCTTCACCAGAATTAGCTCGATGTCTGTCTGCGATTAGTAATGCGTTCATTGCTGCTTGCCCAGTAACAATATCCCAAACTGGTAATACGTGATTGATAGCTCCCTCATAGCCTTCAGGCCCTGTTACTAATGGAAAACCGGTTCGCGCGTTGACTGTATAATCAACGGCTACATTATTATTGGCAGTACCAGTAATATTTACCATCACAATATCTTTACGTAATTTTTGTAGATTGTTGAAATCAAGCCACCCTTTTGCCTTTAAATTTGTTAATATAAAGCCATTATTTGGGCCATCAATTGTCATTAATGATTGAGCAATTTCAATTGCTTCAGGTTTTTTCATGTCTAATGCGATCGATTTTTTCCCTTTATTTAGTCCAGCCCAGTACAAACTTTTGCCATCAGCTGTGATAGGCCAGCGCTTGTAATCAAGACCTCCTTCAATTGGGTCAATCCTAATTACGGTTGCCCCTAATTGGCCAAGTGACAATCCAGCATAAGGTGCCGCTACGAAGGCAGACACCTCAATAATAGTTAAGTCAGAGAGAAAGTTTTGAATACGACTTAATCCAGTTCAAGTTTAATGTAAATTGAAAACATGTAAATTATCAGTTCTTATTAAGCTGTTTTACAAGTTTTCGTGATGCGTGAAGTATTGGCTCAGTATATCCACTTGGCTGTTCACGAGCTAAGAAAACTAAATCGCAAGCAGCTTTAAACGCAATGCTTTCATCAAGGTTATCTGACATCTTTTTATACTCAGGGTCATTAGCATTTTGATCATCGACGACTTCTGCCATTTGGATCAAAGTTTGCCTCACTTGTTTCTCTGTGCAAATTCCGTGATGTAACCAATTGCCGATGTGTTGACTTGAAATTCGAAGTGTCGCACGATCTTCCATTAAGCCAATATTATTTATATCAGGTACTTTTGAACACCCAATGCCTTGATCAACCCAACGAACAACATAGCCAAGAATACCCTGAGCATTATTTTCTAGTTCTCTCTGTATGTCAGCTTCAGACCAGTTGGCTTTGTTGGAGAGAGGTATGGTCAGAATTTTATCAATAGTAGCGGGTTTTCGTGTTTTTATGATTTCTTGCTGATCGAATACATTAACTTGATGGTAATGCACACTATGTAAGGTTGCTGCTGTGGGGGATGGCACCCAAGCAGTGTTTGCTCCTTCTTTTGGGTGCGTAACTTTCGTTGTAAGCATCTCTGCCATCATATCTGGCATAGCCCACATTCCTTTACCAATTTGTGCGTGACCTTGGAAACCACATTGGAGTCCCGTATCCACGTTCCAATCTTCATATGCTTTTATCCATGAAGTTTGTTTCATCATAGCCTTTTGAACAACAGCACCTGCTTCCATTGATGTAAAAATTTCATCACCGGTCCTGTCTAAAAAACCTGTATTAATAAATGCGACCCTATCCTTAGCGGCGCGAATACATTCTCGCAAATTTACGGTCGTTCGACGTTCTTCATCCATGATTCCCATTTTTATGGTATTCGGTTTCAACCCTAATAATTGCTCAACCTGATTAAAGAGTTCATCAGAAAAAGCTACTTCTTGTGGGCCATGCATTTTCGGTTTAACGATATATATAGAACCAGTTTTACTATTTTTTTCATAATCTGCGTTTTGAAAATCTAACATTCCTATCATTGATGTGATAACAGCATCGAGAATTCCCTCAGGAATTTCAGCATTACTTTCATCTAAAATAGCATCACTAGTCATGAGGTGGCCAACATTACGTACAAGCATTAACGAACGACCTTGCAAGGAACACTCTTTACCCTCCGGATTGATATAAGTTTTGTTTGGATTTAGATTTCGATGTACAGTTTTTGAACCTTTAACGAAGCTGGTTTTCAAAGTTCCTTGCATTAAACCCAACCAATTTCGATAACAATCTACTTTGTCCTCAGCATCAACAGCTGCAATGGAGTCCTCAAAATCAATTATTGTGGTTAATGCAGATTCCAAGATTACATCTGCAACACCTGCTAAGTCGGCACTTCCAATTGAATGGTTGCGGTCAATTATTAATTCAATATGTAACCCGTTATTATTTAGAAAGATAGAGTGAGGTTGGTTTGGGTTGCCAGTAAAGCCAGTAAATTGCTGACCTTTCGATAATTCAGTTGCCTTATCATTTACTAAATTGACGCTGAGTTTGCCATTTTCTACCCTGTAACTTGTGACTTTTGAGTGAGATCCCTCGGCCAGTGGTGTTACCTCATCCAGAAAGTCCTTAACCCAAAGTATTACTTTTTCTCCGCGCATTTTATCAAATTCATTATTGGTTTTAATATTATCTAAGGGTTCAATCGCATCAGTTCCATAAAGGGCGTCATAAAGGCTACCCCACCGTGCATTTGCAGCGTTCAGAGCATAGCGTGGATTTGATACGGGGACTACTAATTGGGGGCCTGCAATTGATGCGATTTCAGCATCTACGTTAGTTGTGCCAATAGCGAAGCTTGCGTCATTTATCGATAGATAACCAATTTTAAACAGAAAATCTTTATAAACTTGAGGATTAATGGGTTTTTCAATATTTTTTAGATGCCATTCATTTATTAATGTCTGCAACTTTGAACGCTCTTCTAAAAGGTATTTGTTTTTTGGCGATAAATTATATATTAGAGTCTCAAAACTTTTCCAGAACGTATTCTGATTAAGGGTGGTATGTGGTACAATTTCCTCATTGACAAATTTGAGTAATAAATTGGCGATTTTGAGCCGGCCAAGTTTAGTATATTCTGTCATATCTTTTCCTTATAAAAAATGTTTATGTTTCTGATTAATTTGAAGATAAGCCCCGTAAACGTTCTGAACGTCGGCGAAGCAACTCTAAAGTTGTTAAGAGAATTATTGAAAAAATGACCAATAGAGTTGCTACAGCCAGTATTGTAGGACTTATTTGTTCTCTGATTCCTGCCCACATTTGACGGGGAATGGTTCTCTGTTCAAATCCAGCAAGAAAAAATACTAAAACCACCTCGTCAAATGATGTTATAAATGCAAACAAACCGCCAGAGATCATGCCGGGCATCACAAGGGGCATTGTAATTTTAAAGAACGACCTTGCTGGATTAGCTCCAAGACTAGCAGCAGCCCGTGTCAAATTATGATCAAAGCCTATTAAAGTAGCTGTAACAGTTATTACAACAAAAGGAGTGCCAAGCGCTGAATGGGCGAGAATAATTCCTAATAGTGTTTGTGATAATCCAATTTTTGAATAGAAAAAAAACATGCCGGCAGCAGAAATTATTAATGGTACTATCATTGGCGAGATTAATAAACCCATAATTGGACCACGAAACGGCATGTGTGGCTGACTAAGGCCAAGGGCCGCAAGAGTGCCGAGTGCAGTGGCTATTATTGTGGAGAAAAACGCTACAATGATACTATTTATTGCTGACTCACCCCATTGGCGATTATTTATGATATCTTCATACCATCTAGTGGAGTATGCCTCTGGATCAAGATGCAACATACCCTCGGTGAATGTGAAATATGGTTCAGCGTTAAAACTTAGGGGGATAATTACTAAAAGCGGAGCAATTAAAAAAATAAATACAAATCCACAATACAAGCGAAACCCATAGTGCCAGGTTTTACCAAAAAAGCCAATATATTTAGGCAATTTCATTGTTACTGCAGCCTCTTAACCAAATTTCATATTATCGATACCTATCAATTTATTATAAAGCCAATAAAGTAATAGGACTAGAAATAATAAGATTGTGCCAAGGGCGCCTGCTAACCCCCAGTTGAGTGACAACTTCATATGATAAGCTATAAAGTTTGATATGAGTTGTCCATCCTGTCCACCAACTAATGCCGGTGTAATATAATATCCAATGGCTAAGATGAAAACCAACAGTGAACCCGCACCGATACCAGGTATTGTTTGAGGTAAGTAAACTTTTATAAAAGCAAGTGCTGGTGTTGCACCTAATGACTGGGCTGCTCGCATATAACTTGGAGGTACAGTTTTCATTACACTATATAAAGGCAATATCATGAAAGGTAACAGTATTTGTGTCATAGCAATAAGTGTTCCTGTTTGGTTATAAATCATCTGGAGGCGCTCGTCATCATCAATTAGATTAACCCAAACAAGTATATCATTTATTACACCTTGTGTTTGCAGAAGAACAATCCACGATGTTGTACGCACAAGTAATGATGTCCAAAATGGCAGTAAAACCAGTATCATTAGCAGGTTTGAGGTCCGGAGAGGAAGTGTGGCTAATAGGTAAGCAACAGGATATCCAAGTATTAAGCAACTCACGGTAACCAGCATACTAATCCAAAGCGTTCTATTCCACAAAAGTACGTATATCTGACGAACTTCTGGTTGTGAAATAATTTTGTTATCTGTACTTAATTTTTTGTCTACCGCGGCTAGGTAATGAACTATTGTTATAGGACTGCTTAAGCGTTTTATTGTAGCCCACGTATCTCTATCACCCCATTTTTTATTAATTTTTATCAGAATGGTTTTGTATGGGCCTTTTTTTATATTTCTTAGTTTTCTACCAGATTTGGTAATTAATGACCTCATACCACTTTTCTCAAAATTTAACCGACTGGCGATTTCCCCCAAATTTTGTTCCTGCCGTCGTTGCAAAAGTTCTTTTGCTATAGTTGCAAAGGCAATTTCATTAGGGAGACCAGTTCCATCCCAATTTTCAAGTTCAGAAGAAGTTAACGGTAACAAGTTTCTAATAGTTGGGTCATCCACGCTTTTATAGAGCATATCCGCTATTGGTATAAGAAATGTGATTATAACAAAAAACAATAATGGTAAAACTAACGAGAATGCTCGAAGACGTTTTTTTCTATTAGATTGGACAAGTTTATCTTTAAGCGGGGTGCCGTCCGCAGCTAATATTTTATCGTTATATAACTCTGACACGTTATATTATGTGACAATAATGGTGAGGAGAGCATGGTCTAACATTGCTCCCCTCAACCACAAAATATTATTTAGCTAACCAAGCGTTAAAGCGCTCATTTAATTCATCGTTATGATCTGCCCAAAACTCAAAATCATTTTGTAAGGCAGTTTTAAAATTTGCTGGTGCCGTTGGCATGTGAGGTTTCATGTCAACACCAGTGGCTGCGTGTTTTGAAACTAATGGTGCAGCTGATTTTCGAACCGGCCCATATGATATGTATTTTGCTTGATCTGCATTGCGCTGTGTGTCTGTGGAAAATCTTACGAACTCAAGTGCATTTTTTAGATTTTTTGATCCTTTTGGGATAACCCATAGATCAAGGTCCCAGATTTGCCCATCCCAGATTATGCTGAATGGTTTCTTTTCAGTGACTTGTGCATTGAAAATACGACCATTATACGCGGAAGCCATTACTACCTCGCCATCAGCCAACATTTGCGGTGGTTGTGCTCCTGATTCCCACCAGATGACGTCTTTCTTAATAGTATCAAGCTTTTTAAACGCACGATCTACACCTGCAGGAGTTGCTAGCGTTGAATAAATTTTTGAATTTGGCACTCCATCAGCCATTAAAGCCCACTCCAAATTTATTCTAGGCACTTTGCGCAGAGCGCGTTTCCCCGGGAACTTTCCTGTATTGAAAAAATCTTTTATGGTTTTTGGCTTGGAACCAGAGAACTTAGTATTATCGTATGCAATAATCGTCGACCAAACGATCTGTCCCACTCCGCATTCTGTCAATGTTCCGGGAAGGAAGTCCCTGGTCGCCGGTGTTCCATCGGGAGCTGGAGGAAGGCTTGAATGATCAATTCTCTCAAGAATACCCTCATCACAACCTTTAACAGCGTCTGATAATTCCACATCTACGAGGTCCCATGTGACATTTTTGGCTTGTACTTGAGCTTTAACTTCTGCAAGACCGCCGTTGTAGTCCTCAGAATTCATTTTTATCCCAGTTTTCTTCTCAAAGGGCTTGTGATATGCTTCTAATTGGCTTTTTGTATACGCGCCCCCCCATGAGACGGCAGTCAGACTGTCAGCATTTGCAGTGCTATACCCAAATATAAGAACTGTAGCTGATGTCGCTAAAAGTATTTTTAATTTATTTTGCATTTATATCCTCCGTGATTTTAGTCAAAAATGTTGATTGAAGTAATCTTAGTTTTTAGACTTGTTAACAATTTAAATAAAAAAATTTACTTTGTAGTTTACACAATTTTGACCATGCCTGCACTAGTCTCAACAAAATTATCAAATAACACATAGCCAAAAAAAGTATTGTCATCTCCGTGTATCCTAGAGCCAAAATTCTTGGATCGCAAACATTACAAAAAATTAAATGTATGGTGTGAGGCATATATTAGGCAAGTATGTCTGAAATTTTATCGTTAATCTTTTTTAGACGAAAAAAACAGTTTGTGCTTACTAAGCATATATATGCTGCCATAATAGATGTTATATAATTCATTGAGACATCATTATCTAATAACAAACCAAAAAATGCAGGCGAAAGTGCGCTAGAAAAGACCATGATCGCAGTGGCCAATGACTTTATTGCGCCCAAATGGCTCGGGCCATACAATTCAGCCCATAAAGCACTGCTAATATTTGCGCCACTGCCTGTGGATATGCCCGCAAAGACCATAAATATCAATAATGATAGAACATGCTCAGAGCTAGTTAAAATAATTAAACCTAATGCAAGTGGCAGAAGATACCATGGGAGTATTATCCGCGCAGTGAACCTATCAATCATAGGACCAATAAGAAGAGCTGATAAAAGTCTACTGATAGCAAAACCAGCAAAGCATATTGCTAGCCATTTGAGTGACCAACCTTTTAATTCTGCCAAGTATACTTGATGAAAGAATAAGCCCGTCAATATAAAAGCTGGCGTGATAGCAACTAAGCAAATTTGGTAGAACTGATGCTCACGAATAACTTTAGAGATTGACCATTGATGTCGACTTTTAGTCCGCCCTCCGATTTTTTTAGTATTAGAAAGATGCAATGCATGTCTTTTCTTATGTCCTTTCAAAGTCACTCCAATAAGTGAAGTAAATACAAAAGCAACCAAAACCCCAATAAGCAGCCAGACATCACGCCAATAAAAAACTGTCATTAGGAAAACTGTGATAAACGGGAAGATTGCCTCTCCAATTGGAAGGCCAGCGGAGGAGATACTGAGAGCAAGGCCACGTTTATTTGTGAAATACCGAGCCATACTAGTACTTGCTGCATGGCACATTAAACCTTGCCCAGTGATCCGCAGACAAAATAGGGCAAGTATTAAGATGTAAATATTTGTTGCAAGGAACATGATTAAGCATGAAATAGCCAAGCTTAAGGTCACGATTATGCAAAAAGATTGTAAGTTGACATCATCAATTTTGCGCCCCAACCATATTAAAGCAACACCACTTGTCAATGTCGCAAGAGAATAGAGAAGGCCAAACTCTCCATGAGTAATAGTCAATTCAGATCGAATACTAAGACTAAAAAGTGCAATAAAATAAGTTTGCCCGAAGCTTGAACCTATTGTCATTAGCAGACCAAAGGCCAGGAATCGGATATTATTTTTAAAAAATGAGAGATAATTTTTTAGGACCATGAATCAACTTCTAACACTTTGATAAGGAAATTTTGTGAAACAATTATTATTCGATATTGAGGACGTTTTTTTATTGTGATTAAGTGCTGAATGTAATTAATTGAAAAGTATTTATCCAATCTTTAATGTTTTAAATTTGATAATCCAAAGACTGAAGACTAAAGAGAAATCGTAATGGAGTATGCATGATAGAAATTAATAAAAATAGAACAACTTTGTTGAGAAGTTTCAGCGTATTGCATTAATTTAAATTTACGTTGGCTCCATGATCGATTGGACACTTTCAAAATTTTGTTAGTGGAGTTTCAACTAAATCGTGTATAAACATGTTTTATAGTCCTCAATCCAATTAGAGTTTTATTGAGCTCTAGTGTAGCAGACGTAAAATAGTAATATGAGTGTTTTTGGATGATGATATGGATAGATACTGTATAGCCTCTTATGGCCAACCTCTTGTGATAAAGCGTGAAAAAACACCGGTACCAAAAGGTAGCGAAGTTTTAATTGAAGTGATTGGCTGTGGATTATGTCATTCGGATGTGCATCTTTGGGAGGGTTATTTTGACCTTGGTGATGGAAACAAGGTCGATCTCTCAAGATCTCATACTCTCCCGTTTACACTAGGACATGAAATAGTTGGCCGAGTTGTAAATTGGGGTGATAATGCGACAGGTCTTAAAACAGGGGCAGCGGTTGTTATCTATCCGTGGATTGGATGTGGGAATTGTGATGTGTGCGCAAATGGGCAGGAAAATTTGTGTTCGCGACCAGAAAACCTTGGGGTCAATAATAATGGAGGCTTCTCAACGCACGTTATCGTTCCCCATAAAAAATATCTTTTTACTATTGATGATTTAGCTCCGTCTCTCGCGGCAACATATGCATGCTCGGGTCTCACAGCATTTAGTGCATTAAAAAAAGCAGCTGCGAAGGTTAAAGGAAGCAGGCTTTTAATTATTGGAGCCGGAGGTGTAGGTTTGGCTGCAATTAACATAGCCCAAAGCATAATAGAAGCAGAAATATTTGTTGCTGAAATTGATGAAACTAAACGAAATGCTGCTATTAAAGCTGGTGCAGATGCTGTCATTAACCCCGCTGAAAAAGATGCAAGCAGGAATTTATCTAAGCGACTTGGAGGTGGCTTCCCTGTAGTAATTGATTTTGTGGGTTCTGAAGAGACAGTTAGATTTGGTTTTGATAGTCTTAGGGCATCAGGGCAATTGATCATTGTTGGACTCTATGGGGGCTCAATAAAACTAAGTACGCCGATATTTCCTCTCAAAAACATCACAGTTTCTGGGTCTTATGTAGGTTCATTATCAGAAATGACCGAGTTGATGGCATTAGTAAAATCTAATTCGATTATGCCAATGCCTATCATTGAGAAGCCTCTGCATTATATAAATGATGCGTTGGCAGACCTTGCTAGTGGAGATGTTATTGGGCGCATGGTGTTAAAGCCAGACATTAAATGATTTTAATTCAAAGCAGAAATATTTAGAGATTGCGCCTAATAATTCAGTAAGTAAACGATAATGAATTAATCAAAGACAAAATAATAATAGTTTGAATCTGAAATCAGTTCAATTTGATTTGCCCATCAATATTTGTTTTTAAATTTATCTCGGGTATGTTTAAGGTAACGTGTGCATTTAATATTTCATCGTCGGTTAACGTTCCAGAAGCGATTGCTTCACGGACTGATTTTTCAATCTCGCGTTGGGAATTTATGCCTACATTCTTCAGAAATTTTCGTAATTGTAAGTTAAATTTTTCTTCGTCCATAATTGCTCCTTATTAGGTTTTTTTTAGACCTGGTCAATTGAAATCCTATTAGATTCTTTTTATCATTCAAGTGGATTTTACAATTTTATGATTAATTTTGAGTTGCAAGTTATAATTCTTAGAATATCGTCAATCTATTTTTTGAGTATAATGCATTGAAGAACGTAGTGCGGAGGGCAATCTGATGCGACAGATGCGTGAAAAGAAAATTGCATCATTTTTAGAGTTGATTAGACAATTCTCACAAATTGAACAAGGCAAACCGGTTTTTTCGGAAAAATTGAAAAGTATTATGGTTTTAGCCAATGAGGTAGGGCAACCGTCTCAAGGAGGGGTAACTAGTTCGCAGCCTTTACCAGCACAAAAGTATTTTAATTTGGCGATCGAAAATGCAAAAAAAAGAGGGAGCCTGGTGCGAGAACTGGCGAAACATTTAGAAGACTTAAATAGTGAGTTGTCTTGGTATTTAAGTCCTATATCGGATGCAGAATCGTTTAAATTTGGTCATGCCAATACTCAAGTAATAGGACCTATAGGTCGAGAGTTGCATTCCAAATTAGTAATTGGCCTAAGTTTATTGTCACCTGGAGTCGAGTATCCTGATCATAGTCACGCCCCGGAGGAGGTTTACATCCCATTAAGTTTGGGCGAATGGCGCCATAATTCCAAGGATTGGGTAAAGGCTGGTTACGGTGAGTTGATTGCTACTCCATCAAACCTAACCCATAGCATGAGAGCTCAGAATGAGCCACTTTTAACTATTTGGTGTCTTGATGGCTCAAATTTTTGAAAATTAAAAGTCAGTATCATTAAAAATTCTGATGGGGCTTTAGAAAGTGCGTAATAACGTTATGTAACATTTGCGAGATATTATTTTTATAATCATTACTAGGTAAACTACCACAAAATGTAATGGAGCCAACGGAAAAAACCGCCCCACCTTTATTTGTCGGATAAAACACAATGTCTGCTCTGATTAATTTATCGGTTTTATCACCGGGCCACGTTGTTAGATGTGTCAATTGTTCCTCTGGTACTAAAATAAAAAAATCTTCAGAGTTGCCCGTATAATCTTGGCTATGTCCCTCTGAACTTGCGAGAATTGTCGCATTCTCTGGGGTGCCTAATTTGCTATCCGCTCGGTCCAATTCAAAACCAGCCGCGCCTCCTCCTGAAAGACCAAAGTTTCCTATATTCTTCTCCGTAATTCCTGCAAAAACCCAATCAAACTGTGGATCAAAAGAAGCTTCTGAACGTTTATAATATGACCCAGAAAATGTACCTTGAGCAGAAAACCCAACTCCAACGATTTTTTGAGGTGGACGCCCATTTCTTCGCCATAATCCTCCATATTCCCCATCAAAGGCATTATAATATTCTCCTGGTTCAGCTGCCCAAGCTCTTATGCCGCCCTCGCCTCGTCTAATTTCAATTATTCCAGATTTCTCTTTGTGCAAGGCAACTTTCCAATAAAAACCATTTCCACCCAAATAAATTAGTCTGCCGCCTTGGTCTTGAAAGCTCTCTATGGCATCAAGAGTTTGCTTCGTATGATATTCAGGGTGCGTTCCCGTAAGAACTGTGCTGTAAGGTCGTAATATTTCAATGCCCTCATCATTAATTTCATAATCTGTGACTAGGTCATATGAAAAATCATGCTCTTCAAGCCAATCAATTATGTGGGTATCAGCTTGGAAATGTCTAAGGCCAGAACCTTTACGATCAACGAAATGAAAATAACCAGGACGCATTGTTAGCATTGGCCTGTGCAATGACGAGTGACATATGCCACTCCCATCAGGGTGAAAATTATATGTGGAAAGCCCAAATTGTTTATTCTCTGCAGGGTTGTGGGCGTTTACATTCCATGTCTCGGCTCGTTCTTTCCATGAATGATCGAAGTTAGGCCGTGCATGATTAGCATACACAATATACGTAAATGTAGGTATTATGAGGCATAATTTGGCGTTTTGCTCTCCTCTTGGAGGGCAAACTATGAATGGAATTGTGTCTTCATGTTCATTACATTTTAGCTTTGCAGCATAAACTCCTGATTTCAAATTTTTTGGTATTTTATAAGAGAAGTCGGTTTCCCATTCACAATCATAAAGATCATCTTCATGAAAATGTATAGCGCCATATTGGTCAGATTTGTATTGCCAATCCATAGACGATCCATTCCAATTAGAACCAGTCATGGCTCGTGCAGGAAAATTAATGAGCGTGCCATTAAGTTTGTATGGGCCATGATCAATGATATTTGTTGAGCTGATTTCTTGAGAAAAGTCCCAGTTTGCGATGCATTTATTTTTGGCTAGATTTGGCCGCTGGTTATCAAAGCTACTTATATTGTATATACACGGGTCTTCAATTTTTCCATTAAAATATGAATGGGGTTTTTTATCGTACGATGCAGCAATTATTATTTTTTTAAACATAACTTTTGAAGTTGAGTTTAAATGAATATTATCCTTAACTGTATGAATTTTTTTTATGCGTTCAGAAATCGAGCACCAGCCGCAGCTTGCATATTGTTTTTTTAAATCGATCGAGACCCAAACATGATACCATTTGTGTAAGGAAATTGGGGTAAGGTTTAGTATTGTAGTGTTTCCCAATTGTGCAAATACTCTGCCTGACGGATCAATTGCAAGGCACCCATGCGTAAAACTCTCGTCTACCCAAGATATTATGGTTTGGTTTTTTTTACTTTTTAGAGTTGGCCAGACGTTTGCAAGAATTGTAATTTCACTGCAGTTTTTTAATTTCTGTGGATCATTAATTATGGCGTGTGAACCCGCATTTACATTTTTGAAATTTGTTGGATAGGATCCAGCGAATGAAGCATTTAATAATTCTTCTTTTATTCCTGGCCCTTTTGGGTTTGCATCCGCGCAACGAATTCGAACAAGACTTGCCTCATAAGTGCCCGGGATAGAACAGCTGACTTTAAAGTCAATAGTTTCACCTGGTCTAGCTGACAATTTGTTTGAATATCCTATTATAGGTATCATAACTAGCTTTCACCATTATAAAAATTAATTTCAACTCACAATTATATCAATACGCCATTTTCAATTATATTTTATTGATTTATGAATAACCATCCTTTTCAATTACGGTTGCCGTGTTTTGAGCAACTTTCACTGATTGAATGGATCATTTAAAGCTTATTTTTATTCATTTTAGTTTTGTGATCACCAAAAACACAAAAATAGTATCTAGATTAATTGGCCCCGTGGCAATGTTTGTATTTTTTTCCAGATCCGCACGGACATAGCTGATTTCGCGCCACGCGCCCCCAGGTTGATGGATCATTTGGATCTATAAAAGCGGAAGCTTGCCGTACTTTTATTGTCTGATGGCTTTTATCTTTGTTTGTGTGGGTGCCCGTGCTATCATCATCAGTAAAGGCGGGGTCAGTTCTGCCTTCAACCATGACTTGATTTTTTTCTTTTAAAAAAATATCATTTTTATCATTTATTTCGAGTTCAACGTGACTTAATACCTGCGTTACTCGCTCTCGCAAAGAATCTAACATTTCTTCAAACAGTCCAAACGCTTCTTGCTTATATTCGTTTAAAGGGTCACGTTGCGCATAAGCTCTAAGGCCAATTCCTTGGCGGAGGTGATCTAATGTTAAAAGATGTTCTTTCCACAACTGATCAAGTAATTGCAAGAGCAAGCTTTTTTCAACGCTTCTCATGATTTCGGGACCGTAATTTGCAGTTTTCTCTGCAAATTTTCTTTCAAAATAATCCTTTATACGAGATAACATCTCATTGTCGGCAATGCCCTCTTCTTTAGCCCATTTTTCTATCGGCAAATCGGAGCCAAAAATTCTCAGTATCTCCTCGTGCAAAGCGTTAATATCCCATTGTTCCGGGTATGCTTTCTCCGGTATGCAACGAGTTACTAGGTCTTCTATTACATGTTGTCGCATAGAATAAACTTCTTCTGACACATCTTCAGATGCCATTAACTCTTTTCGCTGTTCATAAATGACTTTCCGCTGATCATTCATAACATCGTCAAATTTTAGAAGATTCTTTCGAATTTCAAAATTCCGCTCTTCAACTTTTCGTTGAGCCTTTTCAAGAGCTTTATTTACCCATGGGTGAACAATAGCCTCACCATCTTCGAGACCCAGCTTCTGAAGCATGCCATCGATGCGCTCCGAACCAAAAATTCGCATTAAGTCATCTTCCAAAGACAAAAAAAATCGCGAAGCTCCGGGGTCACCTTGTCTTCCTGCGCGACCTCTCAGTTGATTATCAATTCGCCTACTTTCGTGACGTTCGGTTCCTATCACAAAAAGACCACCACTTTTAATAGTTTGAGATTTCTTCTCAGTTACCTCATCTTTGATTTTTTTTTCACCCTGTGAAAAAGCTTTTGTATTGTGTTTCTCAGTAATTTCTTGAGAAATACGCATATCTATATTTCCACCTAGCTGAATATCAGTTCCTCTGCCAGCCATATTAGTTGCAATTGTTACAGCTCCTGGACCTCCTGCTTGGGCGATAATTTTAGCTTCCTGTTCGTGATAACGTGCATTCAGCACATTGTGTGGTACTTTTGCTTTTTTTAGAAGCTTAGACAGGTGTTCAGACTTTTCTATGCTAACGGTTCCAACCAATGCTGGTTGATTTTTTTGTTGGCATTTGGTAAGCAACTTTACTATCGCTTCATCTTTTTCATGGTTAGTTCTGTAGACTTCATCATCGGCATCTTCCCTAATACAGGCTACATTTGTTGGCACTTCAACAACTTCAAGATTATAAATCTCATTAAATTCGTTTGCTTCGGTCATGGCAGTGCCGGTCATACCTGCTAGTTTTGGATATAATCGGAAATAATTTTGAAAAGTAATTGAGGCTAGTGTTTGATTTTCATTTTGAATTTCAACATGTTCTTTGGCTTCAAGTGCTTGATGCAATCCCTCTGAATAGCGACGACCTTCCATCATTCGGCCAGTAAATTCGTCAATAATTATCACGGCATTATCTTTTACGATATAATCAGTATCGCGCTGAAACATTGTGTGAGCACGAAGTGCTTGATTTGCATGATGTACTAGAGAAACGTTGTTAATATCATAAAGGGAACCTTCCTTAAGAAGGCCCGCTTCACGTGTTAAGCTCTCAATTTTCTCGGTTCCAATCTCAGTAAATGCAACACTTCTTGCTTTCTCATCCTTTTCATAATCCTCTAAAACTAATTTTGGTATAAGTTTATCAATTATTGAGTATAGTTCTGAGTTGTCCTCAGTAGGGCCAGAGATAATTAATGGAGTTCTAGCTTCATCTATTAGAATACTATCGACTTCATCAACAATCGCGTAATTAAATTCTCGCTGAACCATTTCTTCAAGTGAAAATTTCATATTGTCACGTAGGTAATCGAACCCAAGCTCGTTATTAGTTGCATATGTAATGTCAGCACCGTATTGATGGCGCCGTTCTTCATCATCTAAACCATGAACGATACAGCCTACTCGCATTCCAAGAAACTCATAGATTTGGCCCATCCATTTGGCATCGCGTTCAGCCAAGTAGTCATTAACTGTAACTACGTGAACTCCTTTTTGTGATAGAGCATTTAAATATACGGGCAAAGTTGATACTAGCGTTTTACCTTCTCCGGTCTTCATCTCGGAAATCATGCCATTATTAAGAATCATACCTCCCAATAATTGGACGTCAAAGTGTCGTTGACCCAGAGTTCTTTTTGCTGCTTCACGAACCGTTGCAAAGGCTTCCTCAAGAATTTCATCTTCACTAATCCCAGATAAAATTTGTTCTCGAAATAAGACTGTTTTCTCGCGAAGCTTCTCGTCGGTCAGTTTTTCTAATTCAGACTCTAACTGATTAATTCTTTCAACGCGCTTGTATAACGGTTTTATAAATCTCTCGTTAGCCGAGCCGAAAAAATATTTGGCGAATGTTTCAAGCATGAAAAGATCCCTAAATCGTCTATTATATTCTCTAATTTTTTCGTCGACTATGTATTGCGAGTCCTCAATTTAAAGAGATAGATGTGTGGAAGGCATATGTCAATGCGAGGCTCATAAACTATATATTTATGTATTTTTTTTAGGTTGCCAGAAAAAAATTTATTGGATTTTTATAATTATAACTTGCACTGCTTTTTCTTTCTTTTCATAACTAAGTAAAAAGGATGGATTAATGGGACATACAAAAAAACCACTCGCTAAATTGTTGGGGACTGCCGCTGAGTATGGTCCTATCATTATTTTTTTTATAGTATATTATTGGCATGGGCTATTCCCGGCAACTGCAGCAATTATGATTGTAACGTGCGTAGCTGTTCCTGTCTCATATTTAGTTGAAGGGAAGATCCCCATAGTATCTGTCTTTACGGCTATAGTCGTCGGAGTTTTTGGTGGATTAACTCTATGGCTTCAAGATGAAACATTTATAAAAATGAAGCCGACTATTATTCAATTATTTTTTGCGTTAGCACTTATATTAGGAGAAGTTTTTAATAAAAATCTTTTGAAGTTGTTGATAGGCAAAGCTTGGAAAATGTCCCATTCTGGGTGGAAAGTTTTGACGCGCAGGTTTGTCGCTTTCTTTTTCCTCATGGCGATAATAAATGAGATAGTTTGGCGGACACAATCTACAGATTTCTGGGTGAATTTTAAAGTTTTTGGCATCATGGTGTTAACAGCCATATTTATTTTAAGTCAATCCTCATTATTGACGAAGTATGGAGAAATCGATGAAAAAACAGAGGAATAGAGATATAAGGTATAGATATGAAAATTTATTCGAAGCTCGTAATAATTGTAAGCGTAGTTATTTTAGTTAGTGCACGGTCTTTCGCAGAGAGCGATCCGGTAGTAGCTATTGTAAATGGAAAAGAAATAGTTCGGTCTGAAATTCTCCGTGCTAAGTCACTTCTTCCAAAAGAGTACAAGACAGAGCCATTAGAAGTAATGTTTCCGGGTTTGCTAAATAGCGTAATAGATAGTTATTTGGCAGCCGATTATGCACGTAGTAGAAATATGCATGAGTCTGAAGAATTTGTGACTGACATGGCGCGTATCGAGCGGCAGGTTTTACATCGGGTAGCACTAAGAAAGATAATCAGAGAGGGAGTTACTGATGAGGATACAAAAGCTCATTTTCTCAAATTGAAAAGAAAAATGGCCGATAAAGAGGAGATTCGTGTAAGACATATTCTTGTGGAAACAGAAGAGAAAGCTAGAGAAATAATTTCTAGTTTGGATAAGGGTGAAAATTTTGAGTCGGTAGCAAAGAGAGAATCAATAGGACCATCTAAAGATGCAGGTGGAGACCTTGGATATTTTGGACGTGGTCAAATGGTTCCCTCGTTTGAAGAAGCTGCATTCAAATTAGAGCAGGGTGTGTATACTTCGATTCCAATTAAAACGAAGTTTGGCTGGCACATTATATTGAGTCTAGGTAAGCGCAAGGGTATCCAAGTAAGTTTTGATGAAGTAAAAGAAAAGGTGCGGAATCAATTAACGCAACAAGTTGTTGGAAACTTGCTCAGAGACCTTCGTAAAAGTGCTGAAATAGAAAAATTCAACCTTGATGGTTCAAGGCCCAAGAAGAAATAACTGATTATTTATTAAAATTATGGAAAAAAATGATCAAACAAGACAAAAATAATAAATCGCCACTTGCTCCTGATAATTTTCCAGACTTAATGGCTATTGATGGAGTGAAAATTTCTACTGAAGCTACAGGGGTTAAATATAAAGATCGTGACGATTTGTTGGTAATAGAATTTGTAGAGGGTACTCAAGTTGCAGGTGCGTTAACACGTTCTTTAACCTGTTCTCATGCCGTGAATTGGTGTAAACGCAATTTACCTGCAGGGAGTGCAAGAGCCCTAATTGTCAATGCAGGTAATGCAAATGCATTTACTGGGAAGTTGGGCGAGACCGCAGTAAATGAATGCATAAATGCCGTTGCAGACAATTTAGCTTGCAGACCAAGCCGTGTGTTTCCGGCTTCCACAGGGGTAATTGGCGAGTTTTTGCCTTATGAACTGATAACTTCTGCAATTCCAGTAGCTTTTAAAAGAATGAGTTCGCCAACTCCAGACACATGGGCTCGAGCAGCGTCAGCAATTTTGACGACTGATACTTTTCCGAAAGGATCTACGAGAATTACAAAAATCGGTGATATTGAAGTTTCTATTTCAGGTATATCAAAGGGCTCTGGAATGATTGCGCCTAATATGGCAACACTTTTAGCATTTATTTTTACAGATGCGGACATACCGGCACCTATCTTACAAGGTATAGTTGACTCGTGTGTAACAAAAACCTTTAACTCAATAACAGTAGATAGTGACACGTCAACGAGTGATACGCTCTTGGTTTTTGCAACGGGTGCTTGTAAAGCGAAATTGAATTTGAAAGAGGTGGCTGACCCAAGGCTAGCTGACTTTAAAAAAAAGTTAGAGAGTGTAATGCTTGATTTGGCGCAACAAATCATTCGAGATGGAGAAGGTGCCTCTAAATTTATTTCAATAGAGGTAACCGGGGCTGAGCATAATGAGTCTGCGCGCAAGATAGGCCTTTCAATTGCCAATTCACCTTTATTTAAGACCGCGATCGCAGGTGAAGATGCAAATTGGGGAAGAATAGTTATGGGAATTGGAAAATCAGGGGAGTTAATCGTACAGAATAAGATTGAAATATCAATTGGGGGTATACAGATAACTAAAAATGGGGCAGTTATTGATACATTTGATGAGAGTGAACTGTCCAAGTACATGAAAAATAGTGAAATTGAAGTTGAGATCAATTTAGGCCTTTCCGATGGTGAGGCCACTGTGTGGACTTGTGATTTAACACATGGATATATTTCAATTAATGCTGATTACAGATCATAAAGAGCTTTTAACTTGTCCGTAGAACTAGAACCGGGTTGTTTGAACGCACAATTCCCGAAGAAGCTGGGAAAAAAAACTGTGTTGGTTGCAGCTGTAGCGCTAGTTGACCTAGATAATAAGGTTTTAATAGCCAAGCGACCTGAGGGAAAACCAATGGCTGGATTGTGGGAGTTCCCCGGAGGAAAAGTGCATGACGATGAATTACCAGAAAATGCTTTGGTGCGAGAGCTTAGGGAAGAACTGGGTATTGATATTTCTGAGAGTTGTTTGGCGCCAGTTACATTTTCAAGTCATATTTACAGCGAATTTCACCTTCTTATGCCGGTATTTGCTTGCAGAGTTTGGAAAGGGATAATTATTCCTCGAGAGGGTCAACAACTCAAATGGGTACAACCGCATAAATTAGCAGAGTTTGAAATGCCTGCAGCGGATACACCTATAGTAGCATTTTTGCGAGACTTTCTGTAAATGTATGAGACGATATTGAATTATCTATTTAAATGATCATGATTAAAAACGAATCAAAAACCGCAGCAATAGCAATAATTGGAAATGAAATATTGTCAGGAAGAACTAATGATTCAAATTTGAAATTCTTGGCTACACAATTGAATTTATCTGGTATTCAAGTAATTGAAGCAAGGGTAATTTCTGATAATGAGCTTAATATAGTTGAGACAGTAAATTACTTTCGATCGAGGGTTGATTATGTTTTTACAACGGGCGGAATTGGCCCAACTCATGATGACATTACATCCTTATCGATATCAAAAGCATTTGGTGTTGAACATGTACGCCACCCAGAAGCAGAGTCGATTCTTCGTGATTATTATAAAAATACTGATCTAACAACTGCGAGATTAAAAATGGCAGAGATGCCAGTGGGAGCTGAATTATTATTAAATCCAGTCAGTATGGCACCAGGGTTTAAGATTGAGAATGTTTATGTGCTGCCTGGGGTTCCTCGAATTTTAAGAGCTATGTTTAATTTGTTCTCAAGCACGTTGGTTGGAGGCATACCGCTACTATCACGCTCTGGCATCACATATCTTGGGGAAGGGAGGATTGGTGATAAGCTTGGTGAAGTGCAAAAGCGCTTTCCGGACGTTCAGATTGGCAGTTATCCATTTTATAAAGATGGGGAGAGCGGGACCTGTATTTTGGCCAGGCATAATCAAGAGGAAAAACTTGATACAGTATTTAGAGATATTCGAACTATGATTTCAGACCTTGGAGGAGAGCTTAAAGACTAATATTTTTTATGTTAACCCTACAAAGTTTAAAAAAATCGCTTAATTTGAAAAAAAAGTCGTTTGCAACAGCGCCTTCAAGATATAAATCTAAGAGAAAGAAACATCGTAAATGGTGCGGGCGGCCGGACTTGAACCGGCAAGGCTTTAAGGCCGCAGGATTTTAAGTCCTGTATGTTTACCAATTTCATCACGCCCGCTAGGCTGTAAGTGCTGTTCAGAAAAGGCTTTGATGTATCATGTAAATTTGTGTATGTCACTACTTTTATTCCTTTTTTAGTGTTTAGTTCACGACTACGTCACGACTTTAAAATGTAACTCTTGCCTTCGCCAGTGACTTAGGAACGATGTGGGAATAACGTAATATTGTGCTGGTTGAACTATGTCCAAGCCATTCCATTACAACCGATAGTGATGTTTCTCTCTTGACGTGAATAGGTGCACGATTATGATTACGATTATTTATTATAGAAGTTTACATCCCAACAGATATTCAACTTAGATTGGATCGTAATTGCTATCCTTGTTATGTACAAATTTCTATATTGGGCTCTCAAAAAAGTATAG
>MDTB01095014.1_pt1 | contig 26377 bp, 31 predicted proteins | sample 811161 | NCBI WGS metagenome assembly MDTB01 (sample SAMN05326650, study PRJNA326480) | marine metagenome | isolation source: seawater | place: Mediterranean Sea | collected 2009 | reverse complement strand
TCCCAAGAAATGTCACCTGCACCCTCCTGCCCGCACTTTACCATCCTGCCAATCCTCCATTTCACTCACCCAACAACACCTACACGGATGCAAGTTGGGACGCATTTCGTCATCATTGAATCATATGAACGTAAAGATTCCACCAAGCACAATCTGGCCAGGGCCGCCTCCCGCCTTATCAACCGGCCGCGTCAGCTGAAGGCAATCACGCCATGAGGCATCTGGTTTCGTACCTGGCCAGCACAGGATTTGCTGGTTTCGCGACGTCCATGCAGAACATGCTGATATCCTGGATGCTGGTAGGCATGCTGGTCCTCCCCGCTGACCGGGCTGGTCTGATACAGGGAGCGGTCGCGATTCCAGCGATCATTGCGCTGTTATGGGGTGGTGCTATTGCCGATCGAATGGACCCACGCTCCCTGCTAATCCGAATCTACGGTATCGCCTGGCTCGTACCCATCGCGATGGCGTTCTGTGTGCACATTGATGAGTTCCACGTACTGTCGGTGATTCTATTCGGCCTGGGCATCGCCCTGACCAATGCGCTTTCAACACCAGCGCTGCAATCCATTCTGAACCGCATTTCCCAGGGCAGGCTACAACGGAGCGTGAGTGCCGCCACGCTCATCGGTTTCATCGTACAGATTGCTGCTCTGACGCTTGCAAGCTTCATGGAGATAATCGGTCTGACCACCGTGCTCATCGTACAGGGCCTCTGCCTCGCTGCCGCGATCGTTGCGATCTCCCGCGTCCCCAGGACACAGGAACAACACCTCCCTACAACCACTGCACTCTCAAATATCCGGGAGGGTGTCGCGGCAGCATGGCGGAACCCGGTGGTATTGGGTGTTCTCACTATCAATTTCATCGCGCTGGTCTTCAACGCCGGGGCCTTCAATATCGTCGTACCGTATATGGTCAAGCGGATCTACGATGGCGGCGCAGCCGATCTCGGTGTCCTGATGATTGTCTTCTACACCGGCGCATCACTATCCAACGTGTTGATGCTGATTGCCCCGCAGCGGTTTCCAGGAAGACTGTACGTGATCTCCCAACTCACCCGCGCAGTTGTTGTCGCGCTGGTATGGTTTGCACCGGGCCAGACACTTCTGACTGCCCTGTTGTTTCTGTGGGGACTGAACATGGGAATGACCAGCAATCTGGCAAGGACCATCCTTCAGGAGGCTTCTCCATCCCGGTATCTCGGGCGGATACTTTCCCTTTTTAATCTTGGTATGCTGGTGGCGATTCCGATTGGTGTCATGACCCTGGGACAGATCATTGAGGCGTTCGATACGGTCACTGCACTGATACCCGCAATGGTGGTTTCCATAGGCCTTTTTGTTGCGGGGGTCTGTGTAACGAAGTTGTGGCACTACCGGTCTCCTGATTGAGCATTTGACCCAGAGGACATCACAGCCATGACACTATCGGCATACCGCCGACGCTTCGCAGTCGTTCTCTTGCTCTGTTTTTCGAATGCTGTGGTCGCCGCTATCGACCCGGCACGCGCCACTTTCGACAATACCCGCGATCTGATCTACCAGATCCGGGTCATGGACGTCTCGGCAAATACCCGGAGCTCCACGGGTTCCGGGTTCCTGATTGCGAGCGATGGCAGCATCGCGACCAACTATCATGTGATCGCAAGCGCCATCTCTTCGCCTGACAAGTACCGCATCGAGGTACTACAGGACGATGAAGTCATGAGCTACATCGGGCGTATCGTGCACGTGGACGTAGTACATGATCTCGCTATCCTGTCGACGGATATTGATACCGATAATTTCATCCCACTTGCCACAAGAGAACCCGCCAAAGGCGATCGCGTTTATTCCATCGGCTATCCCTATGACCTGGGTCTCACCGTCGTCCCAGGCACTTACAACGGCCTCATTCCCCATAGCGCGAGTCCCCGCGTGCACTTTACCGGTTCGTTGAATCCCGGCATGAGCGGTGGACCTGCGTTCAACGGTGACGATGAAGTGATTGGTGTCAACGTCGCCACGTCAGGGAACCAGATCAGTTTCCTGGTTCCAGTGAGCAACCTCAATGATCTGATCGCCGAAGCCGCAACTTCACCCCCGGACGATCTGAACCGCGCGATCGCCGATCAGCTTGCTGCCAACAGCAAACGCATGATCAATGAGATGCTCGAGGGGAACTGGGAAACGGTTCCCCTCGGGGGCGCCCATGCACTGAACGAGATGACCGGTTTCCTCCGTTGTTGGGGAAATTCGCGCGATGAAGACAAGGCAACAGACGACCGTCCGTTCTGGGCACAGAGAATGTGCCAGACTGACCACAACATCTTTGTCAATCGTGGATTCAACACAGGGAAGATCGAGCTGCAATTCTACTGGATTGAGTCCGATACCCTGAACGGTGCGCAGTTCTACAATTACTACGAACGCATATTCTCCGGATATCGACCGGGCAACAGTGGACGGGAACAGGACCTAGGGAACTGGGCCTGTCACGAGAACTTTGTCGACAACAACGCTGCCATGAACACAAAAGGTGTGTTCTGTGCCCGCGCGTACAAGGACTTCGAAGGGATCTTCGACATCCTGTTCCTGCAAGGTAGCATGAACGACAAGACCGAGGCGCATATGATCCACTTTACGCTCGCCGGAACGACTCGGGATCTTGCAGTGCAATTTACTCGCCGGTTCATGGAGGCAGGCACATGGTAGCTCCTGTCATCAGAGTCACTACCGAGGGATCTGCGCCCCGCCTGATACACCCTACCGCCAGCCGCATCCGCATTGGACGCGCCCTGGACAACGATGTGGTATTGGATGATCCGTATGTCGATCCCTACCACGCCGTTCTAGATACGCGAGAACCCGGACAATGGCTGCTTAAAGATCTGGACAGTCGTAACGGCACGAGACAGGGACGCGGGCACATCGAAAACGTTCAACTCGAATCCGGCGCGCAGCTAACACTCGGCAAGTCACACATTCAGGTTTTCAGCCGCGATCACGAAACCGCACCCGCATTGTCACTGTATGATCTCGAGCATCGCCTGATCTCCCACGATGGGATTGCCCTGATGATCAGCCTCTTCCTCATCCTCGCAGGTTTGAGCGGGATAACACTCTATACCGCCTATGACGGTGGTGAGGTGCGCCTCGAAACCATCATTTCGATCCTCGCAGGGGCATTGTTTGGCCCTGTCATCGTCGCGGGTTTCTGGGCATTGATTGGACGGCTGTTGCGTGGTCAGTCTCGCTTCCGGGCGCTTGTTAATATCACGCTGGTCGCATTGATCATCCCCTTGCTGGTCGAGCCAGTCCTGTACGCCTTGTATTTCAACCTGCCCGGCGCTTCAAGCCTGTTTCTGCTGGTGACGGCATTGAACGTTGTTGTCGGCGGCGCCTATCTCTACGTGGTCCTGACAATTGCGACCCGTCTGACCCCCTGGGTCAGGCAATTCTCAACGGCGGCGGTGGTGCTTGCCGCTGTTGCGATGTTCTCGATCACACAGTGGTCCTCGCGTGATGACTTTGTTCACCACCCGGCATACGACGGCCGCATGATGCATCCAACATTGCTGCTACGCAGTGGCATCAGCAACGATCAGTTCATGGCGGTGCTACCTGAACTGTTCGATCACGCCAGTATGATGGCCACGGACGATTCCTGAACCGGCCGCGAAAGGGCTGGCGTAACGCCAGCAAAGGGCTCGATTGCCCAGATCAGTCATCAAAGAGATCATCCAGTTTACGCAAGGCATCGTCGTTTGGTGCCCCATCTGACTGCCCATTGATCGAAACCTCGGTATTGGTCGCGCCAAACAGAGAATCCAGTTGGGCCCTCGCCTGCTCCCCTCGACCAGAACGTACCGCATCAAACCGATTCACTGGACGGAAAAAGTCACAGAAGTTAGCCGTCGCTTTTTCGACAGGGGGGGCCGCACGCTCTTCCTCACAATCAATCGTCTTACCCGGTGAATAGAAGCGACACATAAGGCAACAGTGCAGGACTTCATAACATGCCGGGCACTGATCGTGCCGACTGATCGGCATCGGTTGGTCCGCGAGCGACTCCCCACAGTTCCAGCAAACAAGTTTGGCAGGCATATTCCACTCCCGAACGCGCTTCACACCTCATGAGCGGGTTCAACTCGGCTTCTTTGAGATACATCTAGTATTAGAGGATTTTGACTCGCCGTCACGCAACGCTATGATGCCGGCACAAGACACTGCCTTCAAACTATCAGTACGATCATCACCACTATTACTATCACCAACATGACCCGTATCCCCGCGACAGAACTTCCAACAGGTGCCCAAAGGCGCATCACGGTTGATGATGAACCGGTACTCCTGTTGAACCACGAAGGTTCCTTACATGCGGTTTCCTACTATTGCAGCCATATGGACTATCCACTCGAAGGCGGCACCATCGAAGACGGGCTTCTGGTGTGCCCTTACCACGGCGTGGGATTTTGCCTGAAAACGGGCGAACCCGATGGTCCGCCTGCCATGAATGCCATTCGAATCCATAAGGTCACAGTGGACGATAACGGTGACCTTCTGGTCACCGCCAACCCAAATCAGGTTTAGCGTCGCGCCGCAAGGGGGGCAGTACCCAACAAAGCGGTCAGAACCTCTTCAGTATGCTCTCCCAGTAACGGCGCCCGCGCCACCGGCGACGCTGGTGCGTTGCGTAGGCGAAATGGTTGGTTCGGATAGCGTTTGACCCCAAGACCAGGCCGGTCTTGCTCAAGGAACGCATCTCTTGCAGAGAGATGAGGATCCGCCAGTAGTTGCGGGCCATTCATCACCGCACCCGCTGAAACGCCACAATGTTGTAGTGCGTTCATCAGGTCAATGTGGTTCTGGCCGGCGGTCCATGAGTCGATGGCCGCATCTATTTCATCAATGGACTCGCACCTTGCAGGCAGATCCGCAAACCGTTCTTGCCAGTCCAACCACCCCGCCAGTTCACAAAACGCCCGCCATTGCGCATCTGACTGGCAACTGATGGCCAGCCATTGGTCATCTGCACAATGCTACATTCCGTGGGCGATGTGACGATTTCCGGTTCGCCCCGGATCAACGCCTGCCAGCGTCGACCCCGTGACCACGTCACCGAGGTAACGGGTACACGCTTCCAACTGGCTGAAATCCAGGTGTTGCCCTTGCCCGGTCTGTTCACGGTGATGTAACGCTGCGGTCACTGCCATCATCCTCATCACACCAGCGAACAGATCGCCCCCAGTCATACCGGTAAATATCGGTACATCATTTTCGTACCCGGTCAGGTGCGACACACCAGACATCTGCTCAGTCGACACTCCGAACGCGACGTAGTCACGCCATGACGTCCCCACACCAAACCCCGACAGGGAGATCATCACCAGCCTGGGCTTGATCGCCTTGAGCGTCTCGGAGTCCAAGCCGAAATTTGCCATCACTCTGAGTGTGAAGTTCTCGATCAGAACGTCCGCATCACTTACCAGATGTTTCAGAATCTCCTGACCCCAGCTATCGGTCAGATTCAGCGTGATGTCCCACTTGTTTCGGTTCACCCTGTTGAAGAACGGTGAGGCTTCCCAAGCAGGCAATTCCTCGGTGTCACCGAAGGCACTCCCGCACCAACCGTCGATACGTTGTACCGATTCCACCTTGATCACGTCCGCTCCCATGTCCACGGCAATCTTGGCAGCGACCGGTCCTGCAAAAAACATCGACAGGTACAGTACGCGAACCCCCGTCAATCGCAGTTTTGGATCAGATTCGTCCAGATACGCGACCCCTGGTTCAGCGTCGAGTGCACCGCACACCTCCGACGCGTGTTCACCGAGGAGCGGCGGCCGATGAGGTTTCGGGTCCATGGCGGTCGACACAAAGGGAACCCTGGCAACGAAACTTCACCCGCTACCGGGTGATCAAGCTGGGTGAAAAATCCTCTTTCCTCATGAGGCAACAGTTCCGTGATCGCCTTCAGATCAGGAACCAGTCCAAAGGATACTCTCGCCTTCGCCGCCGCGTGAAAGAGCTCTTCGACAGCTCGTCCTGCCAATGCTTCCTGGAATGCCGACCTGATCTCCTCGAGACGCTCATCCGGAGTCGACCAGTTGATGGTTGCGTAGCACGGATCATCCGCAATATCGGCGCGATCAAGAAACGAACACAACATGCGCCACTGCGCGCGCGTCAATACATTCAAACCGATTGTTCCGGTACTCGTCTCCAGCATGTAGGACGCTCCTGCACCAGAGCCTACACTGGAATCGCGGGTTGGCAGCACGCCGCGATATTCATACATCAGCGTTGGAATGGACGCACCGGTCAACACCGCCTCCCATGCGCTGACGTCAATATACTCAGCACGCCATGGCGCGCACGTCCAAGCGCTACGATCAACCTTGCAGTGGCTGCATAGGCCCCCGCCAGTGTTTCCGTAATGGCACCACCTGCCTGCAGGAGCGCTCGATCAGGCGTACCACAGAAATTCGCCCAGCCGCCCACCGCACAATTGACGAGGTGTGATCCCTGCCAGTCAGCGTGCGGTCCGAAGGAACCAAAACCCGAGATCGTCATCAGGATCACGTTCGGGTTCCAGTCCTTCAACTGGTCATAGCCGATACCCATGGCGTCGAGTGATTCAACATTCGTGCCCGCAATCACAATGTCGAAATGCCTGATAAGGCGCGCAAGCTGACCACGCCCCTCCGCTGTTGTCAGGTCCAATACAACACGATGCTTACTGGTATTGAGAAAGAAACAACTCGCACTCTTTTCGGGATCTGAATCGTCATCGGGAAACGGGCCCATTGCGAGAAGTGCGTTACCCGCCGGTGGCTCAACCTTCACGACATCGGCACCCGGGACACCCATCAGTTTTGCACAGAATTAACCTGCGACACCTTCCGAAATATCCAACACGCGCAACGCGCTGGTTTCATTCATGGGAACTACTCATAGGAACGATTCCTCCGGGCCGTCTTGAAGACTGGTTCAAAAACCGACAGACAGATGAGGCCTGAAACGGGTCGCAAACAGGGCATCCAGCCTTCCGATGTGTTCAATATCACGAACTTCCGCCCAACCCACTGAATGGAGTCTGGTGACACTGGAATGTCCCGACAACAGGGTCGCCATCCCCTGTGGTCCGAGGGTCAGATCCGCCTCCCGGCTACTGGGCTGAACGTCGGCTGTCTCACCAGAGACAGTCAACAGGTAGCGACCGTTGTTCCAGTCACAAAGATCGTCGTCCACCATCTCGATGACACATTCGCCATCTGTATCGTCACCACTACCTGAAAACATCTTTGGAAGATCAACCACACGCAACCAGAGGCTATCGGAGACTTTGCGGTTCAGACACTTGGGCTCAAGCAGCAGGTTCAGCGCCGGGTCATCCTCTGGGACCAGCCCCCACACGACCTTGCCCACAAGATCGTGGACACACAGGGACTGCCATATGGCGCGATACCCTACGATATCGGTGTGATAGAAATCACCTCCTGGAGCGGAGTGTATCCCTAGCCACTGCCAAACGTTACCGCACTTGCACTGACTGACACGCTTCTCTTGGCGGTTGCCGATCACCACATCGAACGACTACCCTCATGGCTACGGCACAATATATGGCCCCACCTACGCCACCCTTTGGTCAGAGGAGAAACAAATGAATAACGGTGCGCTTGATGGCCTTCGTATCCTGGACCTGACTGATGAACGCGCAATCTATGGCGCCAAACTCCTCGCGGACCTGGGCGCGGACGTCGTTCGACCAGAACCACCTGACGGCGATCCGCTTCGAGAGAGAGGTCCGCACCTGGGATCCAGTTCCCTCTACCATCTCTTCTTCGCGTCCAGTCGTACGTTCACCACGATTGACCGTGACTCGCCATCCGACGTTGCACACCTGCGAGAGCTTGCATCAGCTGCGGACATACTACTGACGACTCCGGGATCGTTCGGTGCCGACCTGATCGACGTGAACACCGACGACACGGTAATCGTGGACACCACATCGTTCGGCAACGACGGACCCTGGTCTGACTATCTGGCACCTGACCTTGTCGCGGGCGCACTTGGGGGAATTGCAGCCACCACCGGAGATGCGGACACCCCTCCCCTTAAGGTATTTGGTGAACTGAATTTCATGACGGTCGGTGCGTATGTTGCAATTGCCGCTCTGTCCGCTCTCTACTGTTCGCGCACACAGGGCATTGCCCAACGAGTGGACCTGTCCGCACACGAATGTATCGTCTCCTGTCTTGAGCACGTTCTGATGCACCACTGGTATGCACACACGCGACCTGCCAGGCCGGAAAAAGTACTACCAAGGCGCGGTAGTCTGCACTGGTCCAATGCCTACGAAATTATGGCTGCCAGGGGTGGCTCGATCATGGTGACCCCCACGCCAAACATCCAGGCACACCTGGACTGGCTGGAAGAAGTGGGCGTCATCTCCGACCTTCGCGACCCGAAGTACCGAGAGCCTGAGAACCAGCATCTCTTCATGCCGCGATTGATGGCCGTGACCAAAGCCTGGGTCGCAACACAGGACGTTGAAGCTCTCTTCCTTGAGGCGCAGGAGCGCCATATGCCTTTCGGCTGGGTATTACCTATCGAAAAGGTCGCCGACAATCCGCAGCTGGCCGCGCGTGACTGGTGGATCAAATACTCCATTGATGACAAACAGCTGCAAGGTCCTGGTGCCCCCTACCACTTCAGCGACACGCCCTGGCGAATCAAGACGTCACGTCGTACCGAAGTCCCGGACATCTGGGATGAAAGCACTTCTCCTGGCGGTGATTCGAGCCAGAAGCCAATACCATCTCCGAACTCACCCAGGCCACTGGACGGTCTTCGCGTATTGGACTTCAGCCATGTGCTCGCAGGACCTTTCGCGACACGTCTGATGGCGGACATGGGTGCCGATGTCGTCCGCGTCAACTCACGCACGCGGGCAACGGGCGCAAATGATCCGAATTCCGCCTACTATGTGACATTCAGCCGGAACAAACGCTCGCTGGCACTCGATATGAAGCGCGAAGAGGCACGAGCGATTGCGCGTCAACTGGCAGACAAGGCAGACATTGTCATCGACAACTTCTCGCCCGGTGTACTCGACCGATGGGACCTGGGATTCGACGCGGTTCGTCAGACAAACCCAGGCACCATCTACATCGAGATGTCCGGCATGGGAGACAACGGACCCTGGTCACGGTTCGTGACATTTGCTCCCACCATCCACGCGCTTGCCGGCTTGTCTCACCTGACAAGCGTACCCGGTCGCGAGGACATCGGTATCGGTGTCTCCTACAATGATCACCAGGCAGGGCTACATGGAGCGGTTGCTGTACTGGCTGCGCTTGAGCATCGGAATAAGACAGGTCGTGGTCAGCGAATCGACGTTTCCCAATTCGAACTGGGGGTCAACTTCTGTGGCCCATCCCTGCTTGACTGGTTTGCCAACCAGAACGCCGCACGACCCACGGGCAACAAGCTGCCCTACGATGACGCAGCCCCACACCACTGTTATCGATGCCTGGACGATGCGACGGACCTGGTAGATGAGCGCTGGATCGCCATCGCGGTGATGACCGACACGCAGTGGCAATCACTGAAACAGGTCATGGGATCGCCGGACTGGGCTGACACCCATGAACTCGACACTGCAGAGGGCAGGATCACCCAACTTGAGACGTTGGATCAGCACATCGGGCAATGGTGCCGTTCACTCAACGCCGAAGACGTGATGACGCGCTGTCAGGCCGCAGGCGTACCCGCAGGTATCGTTCAAAACGCGATTGATCTGATAGAAGCCGATCCGCAGCTCGCACACAACGGGTTTCTGTCTGAAATGCCAGACTCCCATCCTGCTCTCGGCGCATTGCGTTACGACCGCCTTGCGCTTCACTTTAACGAAACACCCTGCGATCACTATCAACTACCCAGTCTACTCGGCGCGGACAATACCTCCGTACTCTCAGAATGGCTGGGAATGACGGAGAAAGAGGTGAGTGATAGCGAGAATCAAGGCCACCTCTCATAGCCCAAGTTCATCGATTTTTCACAACACCAACTCGGAGGAGCCGGTGACTGACAAAAACCTTCCGCTTGTACAATCCCAGCTGGACGCCTTCATCCGCGACGGTTTCCTGCACCTGCCTGGGTTCATCCCGGAGTCCGAGCTGATCGATCCGGACAACGACAGCATGGCCCTGATTGAGCGTGGCCTTGGCGATCTGGACGTGGATGACCGATGGCTGTTCCAGGACGACCATGAAACCGGACACGAACGCTGTCTCTACAGGGTCAACGGGATCCTCGATGAGGACATGTCCGACAGCTTCCAGGTACTGATGGCGTTCCCACCCCTCCTGAAAGCTGTCAGTCAGCTGATGGGTGGTGACCATTTCGCGACCAGCGTTCACTCTCTGGTCTTCAAGTTACCGCATCATGGCGTTCCGGCGCTCTGGCACCAGGACCCTGTCCAGGTGTTCCGGTTTCCTGTCTTTAATGTCGACATCTATCTTGACGATGCCACCATCGACAACGGATGCCTACGGGCCTTCCCAGGCAGTCATCTGGCGGGATACCAGAACTCCCGCCATCATCCGGATTTCATCAACAGCTGGACCGCCGGTGATGATGAAGCCAACGCGTCCGGAGCAGTATCAGTCCCTGCCCGGAAGGGAGACGTCATTGTGCACGCCACCAGTGTCATTCACGGTAGTCCCTGGAACCGCAGCAATGATCTGCGTCGGACCATCTACTACCATTTTGACCATCGTAGTGACGTTCAACTGGCAGGCAACCGCTGGCCTCAAAGCGCGTTTGCTCGCGCTACCCAGATCACCCGGGAGGCGATTGCCTGCCGGGCATCAAGGCGACCTGACGAACAGGCCTTTGACTACCCGCCGGATTGACCTTCAAATGCCGGAATTATTAGGGAGATACTGCGCAGCAATGATCTTCTCGCGCTCACGTTCGATGGCTTCCGAACCCGCCAGATGTGCCTCGATCAATTCATCGATCGTCTCATAGCGAAAGAGACGAGCACCGTCCCTCATCACCACCACCCCTTTGGGGTCCTTCGTATAGAAAATCCCCGTTCGACATTCTGCCATCAGGTCTACTGCATCTCGATAGCAGTCTTGAAGGCTGGTCTTGCAGCGACACGTTCAACATAGGCTTTCAGGTTGGGCATATCGTCGCCGACGCACCCCAGACGATTGGACATGAAGCAGGCATGTCCAAGCATGATGTCAGCTGCGGAAAAATCGCCGATCAGATAGTCTAGCCCTGCGAGCGCTTCATCCACGGGCACCAGCGCTTTCGACACAAGCCGCTGCGCCTGACCAAGCGCTGTTTCGTCACGCCGATCCGGTGGTAATAGCAGAGTCTGCACCACGATGGTGTTCACCGGTGGCATCACCATGCCTTCGCAATAGTGGAACCACTGCAGGAACTCAGGAAAAAGAGGATTGTCAACCTCTGGTTTCAGACTGCCATTCTTGTGACGCGCAATCACGTACTCAACGATGGCACCCGACTCGAAAATTCGGACATCACCATCGTCGAGTACCGGGACCCGGCCCAGCGGATGACGGGCGCGGTGTTCATCAGACTTCAGATCCTTCGGATGAAACGCCATCTTGTTGATCTCGTACGGCAGCTCGAGTTCCTCCAGCAGCCAGACAATGCGGCCGGCACGGGAATTCGGTGCAAAATGTAAGGTGAGCATGTGTTCTCCATCTGGGATATCAGTCTTGGGTTTGCGACCAGTTCTCCCTATTGTACTGGCCGATGCAGTCTAAGTGTCATCACAAGCCATTGGCAATGCGACATGAGGTTCGTGTCCGGCGCTGGCTATCTGCACACGATCTATGGATAAATAGATTCAGATACTCAACCGGCCATTACGCCATGTCAGGAACACGAACCGTGCAGGTGGCCATCGGCGTCGGCGGCGCCAACTCAGGCTCACGTCGGGACTGGGAAGACCAGGTTACGTTTGTCCGAGAGGCAGAGAAGCTGGGCGTGGACGTTGTCTGGACTGCCGAGGCCTGGGGGCAGGATGCCGTCGCCCCGCTCGCCTATCTTGCCGCGGTCACATCGACGATGAAGCTGGGCACCGGCATCATGCAGATCAGTGCCCGAACTCCTTCCATGACTGCCATGACAGCCCTGACCATGGCCGCCATTTCCGAGGACCGATTTATCCTGGGACTGGGTGCCAGTGGTCCGCAGGTTGTTGAAGGATTGCAGGGACGGCCATTCAAGGCACCGGTCACCCGTATGAAGGAGACGATCGAGATCATTCGCATGGCATTTGCGGGTGAGAAGATCTCGTACGAGGGCAAGTACCATCGGCTACCTTTACCTGGCGGTCAGGGTAAAGCGTTGCGCTTGTCTCAACCCGGCAACGACAAGATTCCAATCTACCTTGCGACGTTGAGCCCAAAGGCACTGGCATTGACCGGCGAGATGGGTGATGGCTGGGTGGGTACGTCGTTCACGCCGAAAACAGGTGCACCGGTGATCGACCAGATTCAACGTGGCGCTGAGAAAGCCGGAAGATCCCTGAATGATATCGACCTGCAGGTCGGGGGCAGTGTCGCGTTCAGCGATGACGTTGACGGACTCATTCGCAAGTACAAAACGGGTATGGCGTTTCAATTGGGTGCCATGGGTTCAGCCACCACCAACTTCTATAACGACGCGTTCAAACGCCAGGGTTATGAGGAAGACGCCACCGCGGTACAGGAACTCTGGGTTGCGGGGAAACGCGATGCTGCGATTGATCGCGTACCGGATGAAATGATTGTCGAATCCAACCTGCTGGGTACCGATGAGATGGTTAAGGCACGTATCAATGACTATCGACAGGCAGGGATTACCACCCTGCGACTGTCACCGGACGGCCGGACACTCAACGAGCGTATTGAGTGTCTCGGCCGCGCCATGGATCTGATTGAGTGAGTTAAACCATCATGCAGTGCCCCAAATGCGATGCGAACATGGAAGTGATCATGTTCAACGATATCGAGATTGATCGTTGTGAGTCATGCCATGGTCTGTGGTTCGATCACCTCGAGCAGGATGACCTTCGAAAACTCGAGGGCGCATAGGACATTGATATCGGCGATGAGTTCCTGGGTGCCAAGTTCAACTAGCAGAAGGACGTGAACTGCCCTCGCTGCAAGATTCCGATGGACCACGTAATTCACTCTCACCCGTTTGAAATCAAGTTCGAACTCTGTAGCAACTGCCACGGTAGTTATTTCGATGCCGGTGAGTTCCGTGACTAAATGGAAGACGAGATCATCGAAAAGTTCGAGTCGGTGCTTGCCAAATACGCGTATTAGGCCGCGCACAACGAGGGCTGATATCGATGTCAGATGCCATGTTTGCAGCCTCAATCGCTGAACTTGATCAGACCCGTCAGGTGAGCCACGCTGCTGTTCAGCCGGTTTCACGTGTGGCGAGGGCGAACCTGCCCCCGGAACCTGACGACAGTCACTCCAATCTGGGCTGGCACTCTGGTCACAAGTCATTGGTGTCCCGCCCCCTTGATGCAGCAAACCGCTATCGACTGGGGTCAGATTCGATGACGCCACCCTGATCTGGTTGGATGGCGACAGTATCCTGGCATCGAAACCCATCGCGGACGTCAGCGAAACTGGCGCGACATCTGGTGTGACGACAGACTGCAGGACGCCGATCTTCATCCTGCAAACGATGCCCCATTACCCTATGAAATGTCGCCCGCCGCTCTCACAAAGGCATCAAACCACGGCGCTGCCTTCAGAACGTTGGGTGCCTGGTACGACGCCACACATCAGGCACTGGTCTCACTGCGCGCTCGATTTGGCCATCGCGTGGTGTTATCACCGGAACCTCGCTGCTGGCCACACCACTTTGACCTCGCAGTGCTCTTTTCGCTGGAGGCTGGTGACCCGGAAACAGCGCGTTCCATCGGTGTCGGCGTGTCACCCGGCGATGCCAGTTTCAACATGCCTTACTTCTAATGTTCACCGTGGCCTGCACCCACCCATCGACCGCCAGTTAACGCACCCTTGGCATGGCATACCGAAGTGTTCAACTCGTTCGTGTTTACAGCATCTCGAATGGACGCGAGCACCGATATTGGCAGACGCCTTCCAGACGGCAGAAGCATCCCTCAACTGATCGCGCAGGTTGCCTCGCTATTCTGACCGCTACTGGCCCTCATACTCGGGCAGCACCTGTTCGATCAGTAGGCGTGTCTGCTCAGAGATGTCTGTCCAGCCTCGTCCCATCGGCATCAGGACAAACTTGGAACAACCTGAATCCCTGAACGCTTCGATTCGTGCGATGACCTCAGACGCATCACCAACCGCCATATAGGGGGACGGGTCTTTCTTCAGACGGGTGATCATCGACCGCCTTGCATCGTCCGCAGCTTCGGCATCCTCGTTGCCAATAAAATACGAGAATGTTGCCCCATAGTGATCATCATCGATGTTCCGTCCGTACTCAGCGAGTTTTTCCCGGATCCCTGAGACCATGACTGCCGCCTGCTCCGGCGTGTCCAGCCCCCCCAGCCACCCAGTACCGTATCGCGCCGTTCGGCGCATCGCGACCTCACTACTGCCGCCGATCCAGAGTGGAATGTGGGGATTCGCCGGTTTCGGTTCAATCATCGCATCCTGATACTGGTAAAAGTCACCCTCAAAGGTCACCGAAGACTCCGTCCACAACCGCGCCATCAGTTCCAGGGCTTCATTGGCCCGTTTCCCCCGCCGAGCCGTGGGGGTACCAGTGGCGGCGTAGTCCGCAGAACGCATACTGCCAAGTCCAAACGCCGGTAACATTCTGCCATTGCTGAGAAAATCGATGGTCGCGCACTGCTTGGCTGTGACCAGGGGATCGCGCAACGCGATGGATGCGACGTTCATACCGAAACGTGTGCGCTCCGTCGCCCCCGCCAGAGCGGCCATGGTCGCGAGGACCTCCAGCATCGGTTCACTCGAAACCAGCCTGTCAGTCTGCCAGATTGAGTCCACCTGGCCCGTCTCGCACTGTTCAACCCAGCGCCAGTACTCGCGTGCCGTGTCAAAGGGGAATCTGGAGAGTCCGATACCGATACCGACTGCCATCGAATGTCCGCCCGTCGTCACGTGTAAAGACCTCAGACTAGCATGCCCCGCTTGCACGTGTTGCAGAGTGAGCGCTCCGGTATGATCGCCCTATTGAATACAGGACCGAATACAGGCGTCTCACCATGGAATCCTTCTCTATCAGCATCCCGCAAGCCGATCTGGACGATCTGGCGCACCGACTGGCTCATGTTCGCTGGCCTGATCCCGAGACTACTGACGACTGGTCACAGGGGATACCGCTGGCCTACATGCAAGAGATCCACGCGTACTGGCGTGATCACCATGACTGGCGTCAATGTGAGCAACTGCTGAATCAATGGCCAGGCTACATCACGACTATCGATGAACTTCCCATTCATTTTCTGCATATAAAATCTCGCCATCCAGATGCCCGACCGCTGGTGATGACCCACGGCTGGCCTGGCTCGGTCCTGGAATTTCGCAAGGTGATCGAGCCGTTGACCAACCCAGAGACCTCTGGCGGATCGGCGACAGATGCGTTCCATCTCATCCTGCCAACCCTCCCCGGTTTCGGATTTTCCGGGAAACCCACCTCACCGGGTTGGAATATCGAGCGCATCGCCGCGGCCTGGCAAACGCTCATGTCTGAACTCGGCTATACACGGTATCTCGCCCAGGGTGGTGATTGGGGGTCCATGGTCACCACGGCCCTCGCTCAACATGACGGCTGCGCGGGTATTCACATCAACATGCCGGTGGTGACACCGGATATGAACCAGATGAACGACCTCACCGGGTTGGAACAATCCGCCCTCGCGGCGTTCCAGTTCTATCAGAACGAAGACTCCGGCTACTCAAAACAACAGGGAACCCGTCCGCAGACACTCGGATACGGCCTTTCAGACTCACCCATCGGTCAGGCCGGCTGGATTCTGGAGAAGTTCTATCAGTGGACAGATTGCGATGGCGACCCACGGAACATCGTCACAGTGGACGAACTCCTGGATAACGTCATGATGTACTGGCTGACCAATACCAGCGCATCGTCGGCTCGCATCTACTGGGAGAGCCTGAACCAGGCAAACAACGATCCAGTCACGGTCCCATCGGGTATCTCGATGTTTCCGAAAGAGATCTTCAAGACCTCAGAAAGATGGGCCCGAACACGATACCAGGAACTCGTGTACTTCAATGAACAGCCAAAGGGCGGTCACTTTGCAGCCTTTGAGCAACCTGACGCATTTGTGGAGGAAATCAGAGCCTGTTTCGCCCTGATGACGCTGTAAACAACACACGCCGAGAGCGTGATTTGATGAATTATCCGGGCTAGACTTCACCGTCACCGCCGGACTCCTGTGGAAACCGGCTTGGAATGACCAGACAGGATGGAGATTATCGACAGTGGCTAAAATCAAATTCATCGAGTTCGACGGCACTGAACATGACGTGACCGGGGAAAACGGTGCATCTGTCATGCGCGCGGCCATCGACAACCTGGTCCCAGGTATTGATGCCGACTGCGGCGGTGAGTGTTCCTGCGCCACATGCCACGTCCTGATCGACGCTGACTGGATGACAAAAGTGGGGCAGCCCAGTGACCAGGAGGAATCTATGCTGGATCTGAATCCGGATCGCGAAGTCAACTCGAGACTGTCCTGTCAGATCAGTGTGAATGACGACTTGGACGGTATCATCGTTCGTCTGCCTGAGTTTCAATACTAACGTTACGTCGAGCAACCGAACATCGGGCTCGTCTTAGAAAGAGATTGGGAGCAATAAGCCATGAATGCGGTCGTCAAAGACGTCACAGATGCCGATTTCGAAACCGAGGTCCTTGAACGTTCCAAAGAGAAACCGGTCGTCGTTGACCTATGGGCACCGTGGTGTGGTCCATGCCGTCAAATCGCACCCGTGCTGGAACGGCTCGCAGAGGAACGCTCCGAAGACTTCGAACTGGTCAAGATCAACGTCGATGAGAATCCCAAAACCGCCGCCGCACTCGGTGCTCGCAGTATTCCTCTCGTCATCGGGTTCAGGGATGGTGAAGCCGCATCCCAGTTTGTGGGGGTTCAACCACCCGCGGCGATCAGTCAGTTCATCGATGGTCTCGCGCCCTCCGAAATCGATCGACTCATTGCCGCCGCAAACTCGGAATCTGACAACGATGCCGCCAAAGCACTGCTGCAACAGGCCATCAACCTCGACCCGGAATATGCGGGGACACGTGTCGCGATTGCAGAGCTGTTGATGGCAGAAGGGAATCTTGATGACGCGAAAGAAGTCATCAGCAAACTTGCTGCCAATGGTGATGAAGCAGCGATGCAGCTCATGACCCGTATTACACTCCAGGACGCCGGTGCAGCAGATCTCGCAACGCTTCAGGCCACCGCAGAATCAGAACCGGATAATCTCGACAACCTGATATTGCTGGGACGAGCGCTTGCAGCAGCACAGAACTACGAACCCGCACTCGATCATCTTCTGACCGCCGTCAGCAAGAATGTCGGCTACAACGATGGCGAGGCCAGACGCGCCATCGTCGATATACTGAAAGTACTTGGCAATGAACACGCATTGACCCGCGTGACCCGCACGCGCCTCGCCCGGCTCATCTTCTGACATGTTTGATGCGTTTCGGAAGGTGGTGAACGCTGACCCGACACTGTCAAGACTGAGCCGCTACTACAGCGTCCATTTCACGCTGTCGATTGATCAACAGTCATGGCATTTTGACGTACAGGATGGTGCCCTCGTCTCATTGTCCACAGAAAGCGACAACCTCGCCGCCTTCGTGCTGACCCTCGACGCAAACAGCTGGGAGGAATTCGGCAAGCCCACACCAGCACCCGGCTATCACGATATCTCAGCCATGATCGACCAGCGTCATGCACGTCTCAGCGGTGATCTCTTTCCCTGGATGGCCAACATGACGTTTGTCAAAAGTATCATCCGCCATCTCCGTAGCCACTACGAAACGCTCTGTCGTGAAGGATCATTGAAGTGAAGGCAACCGCAGGCCTTGAGCCGCTCACCGGACACTACCTCAATCTCGACATTGGTGGCGTGGCGCACCGCGTGTATTTCGAAATAGCGGGTGAAGGGACTCCGCTCATCTGTCTGCATACAGCCGGGTCCGACGGGCGCCAATACCGCGCCCTGCTGAACGACACTTCCATCACAGATCGATACCAGATCATCGTGCCTGACATGCCCTGGCATGGTAAATCATCACCACCGGAAGGATGGCAGGAACGGACCTATCAACTAACCACTGATGAATATCTCGCCTACGTTCTCGCGTTCATGGATGCACTGGCAATCACCCAGCCGGTCGTCATGGGATGTTCGATCGGTGGTCGCGTAGTATTGCATCTGGCACTTCGACACGCTGACAAGATTCGCGCAGTCATCGGTCTGCAGTCAGGGCTTCACGCTGGCCGCGATCAGAACAACCCAGGCGATCTCGATTACCTGCATCGCCATGACATCCATGGTGGGGAGGCGAGTGCTGCCGCTGTCGCAGGGCTCATCGCACCGCAAGTCTCCGATCAGAACCGATATGAGACGTTGTGGCACTACGCGAGCGGCGGTCCGGGCGTCTTCAAGGGTGACCTGTTCTACTATTTCCACGATGGCGACCTGCGCAACGAAGATCTGAACATCGATCAGTCACAATGCGCCATCTATCTGCTGTCCGGAGAATATGACTATTCGGCACCACCTGATGGTGCCAAAGAAATTGCCGAGCGCATCGGTTGTTCGTTTACCGAGATGAAAGGCGTTGGACACTTCCCGATGAGTGAATCACCGGACGCATTCAAGACCTACCTGATGCCGGTGCTCGACGAGATTGGTCTGCGTTGATTAATCCGGCGTAGGTGCCTCACTCGTCAGCAGATTACTAGATGTCAGGTCCGTCCAGAGGTCACCAGGGATCTCCACATCGAGCAGCTGACGGTTCTGCTCCGTCTCTGCCACGGATTTCGCACCCGGAATGATCGCGGCCACCGTCGGATGTGCCAGTACAAACTGTAGTGCCACCGCTGGCAACGGCACGTTGTGTCGCTCACAGATTTCCGACATCGCTATTGATCGATCCACAACGTCCTGGGGCACCGTATCATACATGTAGGTCGTTGCATTGGTCGGGTCTGCCAACCACCCCCCTGAAAACGGCGCCGCGATAACAACCCCAATGTTACGCGCTTCACACAATGGCAGTATTCGACGCAGCCCACGCGTTTCCAGAAGCGTGTAACCACCTGCCACCACGAAAAAATCGAGGTCGACGGTGTCAAGGATGCGTTCACACAAATCTTCGTGGGCACTGTCATCCCAGCTGAACGCATTTCTGGATTCAAGATTGCACCCACATCCGATCGCCTTGATATCACCGCTTGAACGAAGAGATTCGAGCGCCAGGGCGCCGCCACCACCATCCCGCGAGAGCTCTGCAAGATGACGTTCAATGTCCTCTGCACTGTGGTACCCGTAATCGATGTCATGGATCGTCAGGCTGCTGACCCTTGAGTGCCCCAGCCGTTGCAGTGAATCGTGATGTTGCGCCATGATCGCATCAAAGCTGTAGTCGAAGGCCACCCGAAAGCCCGTGACCGGATCCCGGGGCGTCTTCACCTGTCCATTCGGGCTCTTGATCTTGCCGGACTCGTCCCGCACTGCTTCCGGTACCAGCGTCTTACCAATCTTGGTATTGATGTCGTATTCATCGGGGTCGCCCAATCCTGACAGGCCCAGACCCAGTCGGCGTTCTGAACGACCCACACCATACCAGGGTGCCGTGTCGAACAATCGGACGCCAGCGGCCCAGGCGGCTGATACCGTCGCAAGACTACCCTCATTGGAGACGGCCGGACTACCGATCGTGCCACCACCAAATCCCAACGGGGTGACCGCCAGGTCGCTCTTGCCAACTGATCTTCGCACGGTGATATCCATCATCTACTCCTCGTTGACAGGCAACCCATCCAACATTCGTGGCCTCTGTGGGCCATCCTCGGGGCATGATCCCGGTGGATAATGTTTCAGCACCTGGTTCAGTAACTGGTTTAATACGTGTTTTTGATACCCCGATGCTTGATCCACTATTGTTGATCAAACGGGGGGACGTCATCATAGAGTGTCTTCTTCGAGCTGGAAACGTCTTGTGCACGTATTGCTGCTATCCGCGTACGACGCGCTGAGCCACCGATACTGGCGCGAAGGCGTCACGGGTGCACTGACAGATCACACATTTTCGGTGCATACACTGCCACCACGCTACTTCAGCTGGCGTTTTCGGGGCAATCCACTGTCGTGGTCGGGGGTCGATTTTTCGGAAAATGAACCATCGTTCGATCTGCTGCTGACAACCTCCATGACCGACCTCTCTGCGCTGAGGGGACTGAACCCTTCGGTGAGGAATCTCCCCACAATGCTGTACGTCCACGAGAACCAGTTTGCATACCCCAAACGCAGCGCACTCGATCATGAGCTGGAACGACAGGTGACGAGCCTTTACTCAGCGCTGAGCGCGGACAAGGTGATGTTCAACTCAACCTTCAACAGAAATACGTTCATGGAGGGTGTGGATTTGCTGCTCAAACGACTGCCTGATCAGGTCCCTGATGATGTGCTCGCCCGCATTGAGCAAAAATCCAACGTATTGCACGTACCATTACAGGATGAATGTTTCCTGCCAGATACCAGCGCTGCCCAGGATAGATTGACCCTGGTCTGGAACCACCGATGGGAATCAGACAAAGGGCTGGACCGCCTGCTTTGTTTTGTGAAGTCCCTCAACGAGGTCAACACACCGCTGACATTCCATATTCTGGGTCAATCCGGCAACCGAACTCCCAACGAAATGTCAGTGGTGCGATCGCTGCTTGATGAACAGGGCCGGCTGGGGGAGTTCGGCTTCGTCAAGGATCGCGCGAAATATCTGGCACTCCTGCAATCCAGCCATGTGGTCGTGTCGACCAGCGAGCATGATTTCCAGGGGTTATCTCTCCTAGAAGCCATGGCGTGTGGATGCCGGCCACTGGTTCCAGACCGACTGGCCTACCCCGAGTTCATCGACACGCGTTTTCGTTATCAGCCCTACGACGACCGGGTGGTGGAAGCCCTCTCTGCGACCGAACTACTCAGGTCCTGGATCGGTAATCTTCCGGCTGGCCAGGTCCCCAAGCAGCTGCGTTGGCAACATCTGGGATCATGTTATGTTGACGCCTTCATCGACACCGTACAAACATCACAGGAGCAAACCCATGTCACCCGCTGATGCTGCCACCAACGCCGTACAAGCGTTCCTTGAAACATTCAATGCCCAGGATCATGACGCACACGCCCAGACACTGAACTACCCCCACGTGAGACTTGCGGGTGGGAGATTTGCCCGGCTCGAATCCGCCGAGGAGTTTGCCGCCATCATTCAACGAGGCGAGTCGCGACTGAGAGAAGAAGGATGGCATCACTCGACGCTGGGGGGCCTCACCATCATCCATGAAAGCGATGACAAAGTGCATGTCTCACTGGACATGCATCGTTGTCACGAGGATGGCACGGTTTATAAGCGGTTTGATACGCTGTGGATTGCAACCTGTCAGGATGGCAAATGGGGTATCCAGTTTCGCTCCAGCTATCTACGATAGCACTCATCGTGAAAACTCTTTGCACCATCACATCGAAGTCGACCTAATAGGCTTTCCGTTTTCTGTTCCTGTTTTTCTGGTTGCTTCACAATTACGCCTATGAGTTTGTTGGACGAATCTGAACTGCGCCACGTCGCAGAGGCCATCTCAGAGGTCGAGCAGAAGTGAAACGCTAGCGAGCGAGCAACCTGGCACGTCGACAGTTCCTGGAACACCACCTGCACCATTCCGGAGAGTCCGACATCCTGATTTTTGTCTCAGAGGCGGAACACTACGTGGAGATCATCGCGGATCGTTCCCTCAGCCACCGTATCTCCACCGATGACTGGTAACACACTGGTCCAGGACATTCGCGCACGCGTTACTGTGTCCTGTTTTGTCACCGCCATAGAACAATGCGGCACGCTTCTCGCGACACACGTCCCCATCACCCAACAGAAAACGAGGGTCGATCGGCATCTGCTTGTGATCTAATCCAACGTCGACGATCGTCGACCGCGCCATGTTCCAGGGCGACTCGATAGAACGCATCGACCTGCTACGTGGAAGACGCGAAAAAATCGAAGTGAACACCGTTTGCAGTGATTGGCGTACCACGATCCAAGGGGGCGCCCACCCAGAACTCAGGAAACATCTTGCCATAGGCAACAGTATCACCGTCCTCGTGAACTCGTTTCGCACCAATCGTTCCAAGTACGGCATCGTAGAAGGCGTGGCTTACGGATGGGTCCGATATGTCAATGGACACGTGATTCGTGATTGATGGGTTTTCGTCGGTCATCGCTTCCTCCTCGTACTGATTTCAGCCACATCGTAGCGCGAAAGATCGGTTACCCGTCAATGAAAAAAGGGCGAACCTTCCAAGAGAAGTATCGCCCGTGACCAACCCGTCGTGCATCAGGTGTGATCCAGCAGGATGCTGCATCGCAGACTATCGGGCAGCAAGAGGAGGGGATTGCCCCGTGTGCAAACGCAGGTCCACGCGTCGGTCGAAAAAGTCGTTTTCGAAGCTCTGTTCGGTCAGCTGGGGCTGCGACTCGCCATACGCAATCACGGAGATCCTGGTCATCTCGATCCCAGCGTTAACGAGCGCGTCCCGCACCCCCCGAACCCGCTTTTCAGACAGCGCCTGGTTGTAGGTGTCTTCCCCTCGACGATCTGCGTGGCCACTCAGTGTGACCCTGATGTCCTTCTGGCGTTTTATCAGGCGTGCAATCGCGGCCAGTTGTTCAAGATAAGGCGCTTCTATGTCACTTGAGGCAGTCTTGAACTGAACCGGTACCAGCGCGACTTGGTCGATCGAAGCGATGGTACCTTCAGCCCTGGTCAGCTCCGATTGCAGGCGTGCGATCCTTGCGTTGAACCGCGAAGTGTCACTTGCATGCCTGACCCGCTCCTCCTTAAGCGTACTGCTGAGTTCCTTCTTGATGCGTTCATTGGCAATACCCTTGCCAATGAACGCACCACCAATGATGGTCCCGGCTCCCGCGCCAAAAGGTCCGGCAACACCGGCCCCGACAATCGCCCCGATCAGCGCTCCCCGGCGCTCTTCTGGTGACTTGCGGGACTCCTTCTGAGCCGGTGCTGCCGAAGCAGTTGCGGTGGCCAGCACCAGCAGACCGCCTGCGACGAGCGTCTGATCCACTCTGGTGAACCGATAAATGCCTCGTTGTCCTGGTTTCCTGATCAACATATCTCACTCCTGTTGTGTTGGTCGCGTGAACGGTGAAGCCATTTAAGCGATGCACTGCGGCAGGTTCGTGGCATCACGGTGGAAAACCATGGAGGAATCAGGGCAACACTGTGGCAATCGGTCCCGGACTGCCGGTACAGCCCGACGATTGATGTATATTGCTGTGTATGCCGTATCAAATTGCACTCGTTGAGGATGAAGCCCACCTGAGGGAGAACTACGCGGCCGCGCTTCGACAGCATCAGCACAACGTCAACACGTTCGCTGACAGAGCCAGCGCGGAAACCGGTTTCGACAACCTGCTGCCCGATCTCGCGATCATCGACATTGGTCTCGGTGACGAGGTGGACGGCGGGTTCAGCCTGTGCCGGACACTGAGGGCGCGCTCGGCACGGCTACCCATCATGTTCCTGTCGGCTCGTGACAGTGATTTCGACATTGTCAGTGGGTTACGACTGGGTGCGGACGACTACGTGACCAAGGACATCAGTTTGCCTCACCTGCTGGCAAGGATTGCAGCGCTGCTTCGCCGGCTCGAAGCAATGAGTTATCATCCGGAACCGGATCAGGGGATCGTCCACGGATCTCTCCACGTTGATCAGCAGCGAATGGAGTGCCGCTGGCGTGACAACGTGGTGCCACTGACACTCACTGAGTTCTGGATCGTCCTTTCCCTTGTACGACACCCTGGGCATGTTCGCAGCCGATCACATTTGATGAGCGATGCCAATCTCGTGGTCGACGACGCTAGCATCTCAACCCATATCAAACGGATCAGGAACAAGTTCCGACAGGTCGATAAGGGCTTCGATGGTATCGAGACACTCTACGGAATGGGCTATCGCTGGCAGGAATCCTGAACATGCGGTCCCCCTCAATCCTGCGGTTGCTCGTCCCCGCGATCCTCGTCACCATGGCGACCGTCGCGGTTGTTTTCGTGATGCGATGGCAAGATCAAGAATCAATGCTGCAGCAACGTCTTGACGATTGGATGAGTGCAGCAGACAGCACTGCAGTATTGCTGATGGCGAACCCGGTGATTACCACTGAGCTTCGCAATCGACGTGACGCGAATGCGCCTTTGCACTTTCCTGTCCTTACCCGAAAAGACTTCTCGGGCCACAACTCGGACCAGGGGGTTGCCATCGACATTGACGGGCTGGCCGATGACTGGCCCGTATCGACCACGGACAACGAGTTGCCACCGTATCAGTTCGGTCGGGATCACCTGCTCGAAGTCAATCAGACGTACGATCCGGATTCGCTTCGGTTTTCCCTAGGGATCGTTGCTGACCAGACCCATCTCTTCATGCTGTTCTCTGTCGTCGATGATCGCGTCATCTATCGACAGCTGGAAGGTATCAGCGCTCACCGCAACGACTATATCCAACTGGCGTTCCCCGAGCCCGCCGGAAAACCCGAACGTTTGCGCCGAATGACCATCACTGCCCACCAGCCAGGCCCCGCAACCGTCTTTGAGTTGTCTGCCACCAGCTTACGTCCGCTCCGTGAGAATCCTGACATCCACGCATACTGGGCCGCGACAGAAGACGGCTATCGTGTTGAACTGGCGCTGCCGCGCCGTCTGGTGGGTACGCACCTCGGGATCAATGTCACGGATGTTGATGACGACCAGCAACGTTCGCGACACTACGTCATGGGACCTTCCAGCACCCGACACCTGCATGAACAAAGTGCACTGTTTACCCCAATTCCCGCGACCTTCGCAGGCTTGGGACACAGTCTGTCTTCAAACACGACCATCTATGACATCCATGGCTATCTCGTGGCCTGCAACGGAACGTGCCCACTACTGATGCGCGCCACCAGCAATCGCGACTACCAGGTCGCCCTCGCCTCGCCCGATGAAGCTGCAGGCAATCTCGGTTATCTCGTCCTCCGTCAACCTGACCTGAACACATCGTTCAATCCACGTCTGCCATGGCTGGTCGCAGCACTACTCTTGATTGTCGCCCTGCTTTTCGTGAACTTCGGTCGGCGGATTCGACGGGGCCTCGTACATCTGGGACGAGACTACACGAGCACCGTCGCCCATGACGGTCACATCACAGATCACAAACTCCAGGAGGACAAGCACCCTATACGGGAGATTGAGGAACTGCGCGCAGCGTTGGTGGAGGCCAATCGCCTTTTGAAAGAACACTATGACTACACTCAGGCTCTACCGAACCGTCTTGCCCATGAACTCCGTACCCCCGTCTCCGTCGTGCAAAGCTCACTAGATAACCTGCAGGGCGCACCTCAGGATTCAGAGGTCTTTGTCCAGCGGGCGAGAGATGGCATCGCAACGCTCATTAACCTGATTCAACGGATGACAGAAGCCAGCCGGCTGGAGCGGTCACTGGAACCCTCTGAACAGCAGGCATTCGCGCTTGAAGATGTGATTCGAGGACTCGTCGAAAGCTATCGAAGCATTCATCCTGGCACGACCTTTGAGGTCATTGGCATAGAAGAGAACAAAGCGGACATCACCATATTTGGTCTGCCTGAGCTGATCGCACAATTGCTGGACAAGGTCCTCAACAATGCTGTGGACTTCGCGGCCGTCAACACGCCTGTGCGGGTTCGATTGACGACCGAGGAAGGGAACGCTGTCGTACGAATCAGTAACGAGGGTCCCTTGCTGCCACAAGGCGACCCGTTTTCACCCATGAAGTCCAGTCGGAAAGGAGAACACAGCGGTGGTGACATGGCGGCACATCTTGGGCTTGGGCTCTATATCGCTCGTATGATCGCGCGCTTCCACAGTGGCAGCATCAACGCTGCAGATCGACTGGACACTGAAGGTGTCACGGTCACGCTGATACTTCCAATTGCCCGGATGTCATCACGAATCTGATTTCAGGCAAAAAAAAACCGGAACAAGCATCGCTTGTTCCGGTCATGTCAGGCTACAAGTCAGATAGCACAAGCCGAGAGAGCAGTGTCCGC
>MDTB01080463.1_pt1 | contig 26380 bp, 27 predicted proteins | sample 811161 | NCBI WGS metagenome assembly MDTB01 (sample SAMN05326650, study PRJNA326480) | marine metagenome | isolation source: seawater | place: Mediterranean Sea | collected 2009 | reverse complement strand
CTTTCAGAAAAAGAAATTTATAGAAATATTGGAAAATCAAAATATTTAATACTAAATTCCCATCGAGAAGGAGTGCCTAGAGTCTTAATCGAGTCTTTATGTTTGAATACAAGAGTTATTATATCTAACAAATTAAAATTTGGACTTAGTAAATATTTAAATAAAGATAATTCGTTTATTTATGATGAAAAAAACAAAAATTTTGATCAGATAATCGAAGATATCCACCAAGAATTAAAAAAAAATAAAAAAACTTTAGATGAAAAAAAAATTAATGAAGAATTTGATGAAAAAATTAGTGTAGTTAAACTATTTAATTTTATTAAAAAAATTTGTGTTTCAAAAAATATAGAAATAGAGGATATAGTTAATAAAAGTTGGAGATTAGAAAATCTTAAATACAGACTTGCATGCCATTTTAAAGAGCAAAATCATCAGATAATTAAAAATGAAAACTTATTTTTAATGTGGTTTAAAAATGCCAATGAAGATGATAATTATAGTGATGAAAAATATAGCTATTTATTTAAACAAGACAATTTTGATATAATTTTAGAAGTAAAATTTTTTATTCAAAGACTTATAAAATTTACATTAAGAAAATTAAGAATTAAATAATTTAAATTAACTTATGAGAACTATAGCAAGACTCGATATTAAAAATGATTATGTTATCAAAGGCATTAATTTTGAGGGTTTAAGAAAAATTGGAAAACCTTTAGATTTATCAAATAAATATTACATTGATGGTTTAGATGAATTATTATTGCTCGATTCTGTAGCTACTCTTTACTCAAGAAAAAATTTATTTGATGTAATAAAAAAGATTACAGAAAAAATATTCATTCCAGTTTGCGTTGGTGGAGGTATAAGATCTTTAAATGATATAGAGATGGCCTTAAATTCTGGTGCTGATAAAGTAGCTATAAATAGTGCTATTGTAAAAGATATATCTCTTTTAAAAATTGCAAAAAAGAATTTTGGAGCATCAAACATAGTAGTTTCAATTGAAGTAAAAAAAAATCTTAATGACTGGGAAATTTATGTCAACAATGGAAGAGATAAAACAGGTAAAAATTTATCTAATTGGGTAAAGCAGATTCAAGAAGTTGGCTGTGGAGAAATATTAATTACATCAATAGATAGTGATGGAACTAAAAAAGGTCTCAACCATGATTTACTTGAATACATTAAATCTTTAGAAATTTTTGTTCCATTAATTATTTCAGGTGGAGTTGGAAATATAAGTCATGTGAACGAGTTCATGAAAATTTTTCCTGACGAAGCGCTAGCTATTGGTTCAGCACTTCATTATAAACTTATTGAAATGAAAGAAATAAAAAAATTATATGAGCAAAATAACTATACTTGATTATGGGCTGGGTAATATTAGAAGTTTAAAAAATTCATTACAACTAATCACAAAAAATGTTACTTTTTTTTCAGAGGACCAAAAAAAAAACTTTGATATACTATTTATTCCTGGTGTGGGATCTTTTTCAAAAGCATCAGAAATTTTACGTAAAAAAAAATTAGATAAGTTGATCGTCGATTCAAGTAAAGAAGAAGTTTTAATTATAGGAATTTGTTTAGGAATGCAGATTTTGTTTAATACCGGATACGAAGATGGAAAGAGCAATGGATTAAATTTAATTAATGGATACGTTGATTTGATGCCTGTTAAAAACAAAAAACTTCCTAATATTGGATGGAGAGCAATAGAGGTTAGTGAGAACCAAAAATTTAGTTCTTTAAAAAAATTTAATAAGGAAAAATTTTATTTCGTGCATTCTTTTATGGCCAATGTAGAAAATAAAGAACAAATCATCTCATTTGCAGATTATGGAAATATAAAAATCCCTTCAATAGTTTTTAACAACAACATAATTGGAATACAATTTCATCCAGAAAAAAGTAGAGAAAACGGAATTGAATTATTAAAGGAAATAATTAAATTATATTAAATGAATAAAAATTATTCCTTATTTTCGGCTCCAGAAAAGGTTATATTTTGTAAGAAATGTATAATCTCAAATCAAAGACCCAATGCGACTATAGAATTTCAAAGCAAGAATACTTTTAACAAGGAAACAATTTCATTTGATAGCGACGGAATATGTTCGGCATGTAAATTTAATGAAATTAAAAATAATATTAATTGGGAAAATAGGAATAAGAAGCTTGAAATTTTGTGTGATAAATTCAGAAAAAAAAGTGGGTACGACATAGTAATACCTAGTAGTGGAGGAAAAGATAGCGGATATGTAGCGCATGTTATGAAATATAAGTATGGCATGAACCCATTAACAGTTACTTGGGCTCCTCATATTTTTACAAATATTGGTTGGGAAAACTTTCAAAATTTTATAAATATTGGTGGTTTTGATAATATATTATTTACCCCTAATGGAAAATTGCATAGAGAATTGACTTCACTTGCTTTTAAAAATCTTCTTCATCCTTTTCAGCCATTTATTATAGGTCAAAAAATCATTGGGCCATTAATTGCTTTAAAATTTGATATTCCTCTAGTTATGTATGGAGAAAATAATGCTGAGTACGGAAATCTTATTGACGACAATTATAAGCCGCTAATGGATAATATTTTTTTTTCTTATAAAGATATTAATAATATATTTTTAGGGGGAAAACCAATAAATGAGATTTTAAATGAAGGCAATTTTAATTTAAATGATTTTGAACCTTATATTCCTCCAAAAATAGAGGAGTTGAAAAAAAAAAAAATAGAGGTTCATTTTTTTAGCTACTATTCAAAATGGGATCCACAAGAGAGTTATTATTATGCAGCAGATAATACTGGCTTTAAACCAAATAGTGAGAGGACAAGTGGTACTTACTCAAAATATGCAAGTATAGACGACAAAATAGATGATTTCCATTTTTTTACTTCTTATATTAAATTTGGATTAGGTAGAGCAAGCAATGACGCTTCACAAGAAATAAGATGTGGAAAAATAACTCGTGAAGAGGGTGTGAATTTAGTTAAAAAATATGACGCAGAATTTCCCGAAAGACATTTCAAAGATTTTTTAGAATATATAAATTTATCAGAGGAAGATTTTTGGAAAAAAGTAAATGATTATAGATCTCCACATTTATGGAAGAAGGAAAAAGGAAGGTGGATGATCAAACATACAGTGTATGACCAGTAAACTATGAGATTGCATGATAAAATATATTTAAAATCTAATAGATATAACAACCCTAAAGAAAGCCACAAACTTTTAGCAAAAATACTAAAAAAAAGCTTTAAAACAAAAAAAAATTATAATCTTTTAGATGTAGGATGTTCTAATGGCGAGTTAATTTATTTTTTAGCCAAAAAATTTAAAAACCTAAAATTTACAGGTATCGATAATAGATATGATTTAATAAAAAAAGCTAAATCAAAACTTGGAAAATCAATAAACCTAAAGACATTAGACTATAATAAGAAAAATAATTTTAATAATAAATATGATATAATAGTTTGTTATGGAGTAATTTGTATCTTAGATAATATAAAAACTTTTTTTCAAAACATAAAAAAAAACTCAAATGAAAACTCAAAAATATTTATTTTTGATAATTTTAATGAATATGATTACGATATTTTTGTTAAATATGTTGATTTAAATATGAAAAAAAAAGTTTTTCAGAGTGGATGGAATATTTGGAGTATAAAAACAATTAAAAAACATATGGATAATAAAAAAATAAAAAAACACTTTTTTAATATAAAGTTCGATGTAAATAATAAAAAAAAGGATTTAATGAGATCTTGGACAATTAAAATAAAAAAAAAAAGATACTTTACTAATGCGACTAATATAATTCAGAAACAAATACTGTTAGAGATAAATTAACTAAAAAAAGAATATGTATTTTCAAAAAAAAAACTTATTTTACCATGGGATAATGTTTCATCATTTTCATGATAATAAAAAACATAAAAAAACACAAGGTTCTATCAGTGGCAAAAGTTTTAAAAGAATAATTAATTTTATAGGAAAGAAAAATATTCTTGATGCAGATATTTTTTATAAAAAATTTAGTCAAAAAAAATTAAAAAAAAAAGACGTCTGCTTAACATTTGATGATGCAATTAAATCACAAATAGATGTAGCATTACCTGTTTTAAAAAAATTAAAAATAAAAGCCTTTTTTTTCGTTTATTCATCAATTTTTGAAAACAAACCTGATTTTCTAGAAATCTTTAAATATTTTAGAAATAATTATTTTAAAAATGAGAATGAGTTTTACGATGCTTTTTATAAATATCTTAATACCGATTTAAAAAAATTTTTTTTAAAGAATAAAAATAAAATGAATAAAAAAAAAAAATTTTTTCCATTTTATTCCTTGCAAGATATAAAATTTAGATTAGTGAGAGATAATTTTTTAAGTAAAAAAAAATATATAAATATAATGAAAAAAATGATGAAGGATAAAAAATTTAATTACCTTAAAGTTAATAATAGGATATTTTTTTCAAAAAAAGATCTAGTGAGACTAAATAAATTAGGACATATTGTGGGTATTCATTCTCATAGCCATCCAACAGTTATTAATAATCTTTCATACAGATCTCAAAAGTATGAATATTCAAAATGTTTGCAAATTGTTTCAAAAATTTTAAAATCCTCTAAATCAAAAATTTATAGTATGTCTCACCCATGCGGTAATTTTAATAAGAATACTCTAAAAATTTTAGATAAACTTGATTTGAAACTTGGATTTAAGAATAATATGGAAATTAATGAAAATAAAAAAATTAAAAATGCACTTTATAATAAATTTCTTATTAATAGAGAAAATCATACAAATATTACAAGAATGATGAAATGAAGATTACTTTATTTACATCAAATAAACATCGTCATAATTTTTTAATTAATTTACTTTCCAAAAATTGTAAAGAGCTTTACGTAATCCAAGAAACAGACACTGTATTTCAAGGTCTTAATGAGGGTCGTTATATTAAATCTCCAACCATCAAAAATTATTTTGATAAAGTTAATAATGCTCAAAAAACTTTTTTTGCAAATACTTATATAAATAACCAAAATACAAACCTTAATTTATTTCCATTACAACGTGGAGATTTAAATAAATGTTCTATAAAATATTTAAATGATTTTTTAAAAAGTGACCTATACATTGTTTTTGGATGCAGTTATATCAAAGGAGATATAATTAAATTTTTAGTAAAAAAAAAAGCAATTAATATTCATATGGGCGTTTCTCCATTTTATAGAGGCTCTGACTGTAATTTTTGGGCTTTATATGACAATAACCCTCATTTGGTTGGATCTACAATACATTTAATCAGCGAAGGTCTAGACAGTGGGCCCATACTTTATAATGCCATGTCAAAGATTAAAACAGACCCATTTGCGTATTCTATGTCAACCGTAAAATCAGCTTTTATATCTTTAAGCGAAAAAATTAAAAATGAAACAATCTTTGATATCGAACCTATCACTCAAAATAAAAATTTGGAATTAAGATACTCCAAAAAAAGTGAATTTGTAGAAAATATAGTAGATAAATTTTCATCAAAAAAGATTGACCTGAATTCGAAAGAGTTTGATTTAAGCTCACTAATTAGACCTTTCTTTTTAGAAAATTAATCAAAATCTTAATTTTAAGAGTTTTTAAGTTTCATTTATTGTTTTCCTTAAACCAGAATTTAAGTTTGTAGAAGGCTTATAATTTATAAGTTTGTACAATTTTGACGAGTTACCGCAACGTTTAATGACTTGAAATTCTTCTAATTTTTTTGGAACTTTAATATTAGTAATTTGAGATTTTGAGTAAAGATCTTTTTTTATTTTTTTTGCTAAATTTATTATATTCATATCTTGTCCTTTGGAGGAATTTATTATTTCAAAACCACTAACTTTTTTATTCAAAAGATCAAAAACCTTTACACAATCATCAATATATGTGAAGTCTCTTGTTTGTTTTCCAGTCCCATATACTGTTATAGGTATATTTTTTTTAGCTTGAGTTATAAAACGCGATATTACCATTCTTTCATCTTGTCTTGGTCCGTAAACATTAAATAATCTAACTGCTATTGAAGTAATTTTGTGTTCTTTATAAAAATTTTGAAGATAAAATTCACATGCACGTTTAGATATAGAATATGCTGAAACTGGGGCAATAGTTGCATTTTCTTTAACATTTTTTTCAAAGTTTAATTTTCCATATACTCCACTGGATGAAGAGTAGATAATTTTCTTGATTTTATTTTTTTTCGCTGCATTACAAACGTTTCTAATTCCCTCAAATTCGCAATCCATTGTTTCAACATTTTTTTTTGAAACAATATCAACCCCAAGTACTGCTGCTAAATGGAAAATCGTTTTACAATTTTTTGAATAATAATTTATCAAGTCTTCGTCACGGACATCTCCCTTAATAAGTTTAATATTTTTGTGGTCAGTTTTTAATTTACTTCCATGTGAAAGATTATCAATTACAAATACTATATGATTTCGAGCCAAGTATTCTGTTAAGTGACTTCCAATAAATCCAGCACCTCCAGTGATTAAAATTTTATTCATATTTATTTTTAATATTTTCTAAAAATTGTATCATTTTTTTTAAACTTTTTAATAATATTTATTATTGATTTTGATGAATTAGGCTTAAAAAAAATATTCTGCACTTTTTTAAGATTTTTTAAGTATTTTTTATTTTCATTTATAAATTTCATTTTTAAATAAATATCTTTTTCAGAATTACTTGAATTAATTATATTCTTTGCTTGTGGTCTTTTATTTTGCCTAGTACCAATATTAATTACAGGCATTTTAAATGAAGGTGCTTCAAGTATACCACAAGAGGAGTTTCCTATGATTGCATATGAATTACTTAACAAAGATAAAAATCTATCCCTATCTAAATTTTTAATTATATTAAATTTTTTGTTTAACCTTTTTGATTTAAAAAAATTTATTAAATATTTATAACCATAATCGTTATTTGGATAAACCCAATAGTAATCAAAATTAAATTTTTGTAATGCTAAATAAAGATTTTTGATCTGTGTTTTGAAATTTTTTACCTCATTTAATACTGGGTGAAAAATAATAACTATTTTTTTTGATTTAATATTAAAATTTTTAAACTTGTTTTCTTTTAAGAATTTATAAATATCATCAAGTTGTGGTGCCCCCACATTAAAAATTCTTTTTTTATCTTCACCAAAATTTTTAAGCCTTCTAACAGAATCTTCGCATGATGCGAAATGAATATGAGCCATTTTTGATATTGCAGCTCTTGCAACATCATCGACGTGTCCAGATTTATCGCCTGCTTGTATGTGAGCTATAGGAATATTCATATATGTTGCACTTATACATGCTGCCAAGGTTTCTGCTCTATCCCCAGTGAGCACAATTAAGTCTGGATTAATTATTGAAATTTTCTTTGAGAAAGATTTTATATATTCTCCCAAATAATAAGACCATGAATATTTTTTTATATTTGAACTACGAAAACGGACTTTCGAATGAATTTTTATTTTATATTTTTTGAAAATGTTGAGATCAACCCCAAATTTCTTATCTAAATAGTTTCCTGTAATTAAAGTTTGGTATTTAATTTTTCCTTTTTTAATTTGTTTAATTACATTTGCTGAATATGAGAAGGTTGCTCGAGAGTCAAAAATAAATAAAATTTTTTTTATTTTATATCTTTCCATCTGATTTGCCTATCTTTGATTATATTTTTTGATGCTCTTTTTCCTAAAATAGAAAAAAATTTTTTTGCAGGAATTATATTTTTCGTTGGCGCTGGTCTTTTCACTGACGTATTTTTTTCTGTTAAAATCTGATTTTTTTTAATATTTTCTGTTGATACTACGCTCTCTCTAGCCCACTTAATTATTTCTTTTTCTTTTTCATGAATTTTCTTTTTACTACTTCTTGCTAAGAAAATTGCATTTGATCCATCGACCAATTCTTTTAATTCGTTCGGTTCAATAGATGATGCATGATCAGGGCCTTTAGATTTTTTATTCAAAGTGAAATGTTTTTCTATTAAACATGCTCCTAATGCAACCGCTCCCAAAGAAGTATAAATAGAGTTTGTATGATCAGATAATCCTATTGGCACACTAAATTTTTCTCTATATTGGGTTATTACCCCTATATCAGAATATTCATATGGGCATGGATATATAGACGTGCATTGTGTTAGTACAATTTTTTTATTTATTTTATATATTTGATCAAAAGTATATTTTACTTCTTCCAGCGTTGACATACCAGTTGAAATTATCGTGGGCAATTTTTTGTGTGCAATAAATTTTTGTAGCGGAATATTAGTTAATTCTCCCGACCCAACTTTGAATACTTTAACCTTAACTTCGTGGAAAAGAATATCAGCTGATTTTCTAGAAAAAGGGGTACAAAGATAATCAATATTATGCATTTTACATATTTTCTTTAAATAAATGTGTTGTTTGGTATTAAAATTAGTTCTATTCAAAGTGTCATACAGACTTTCACTAAAGTTTGAAGATTTTGGTGTCTTCTTTAACATTTCATCATCTAAAACATGCATCTGAAATTTTATAGCTGAGGCACCAGTTTTAGCAGCTGTTGCTATCATTTTTTTTGCAAGCTTCATATTTCCCTCATGATTAATACAAGCCTCAGCAATTATGTACGGCTTATTTTTGGGGCTAATTATTTTATTTCCAATTTTAAACATTAAAATTTATTATAAAGTAATTTTGATATAGATAAGTCATCGTAATTATTTATATCAATAGACTCGTACTTATTTGTAACATAATAATTCCATTTATTAGAAGATATTTTTTTTTTTACCATAAAATGATTTATATCTAAAAAATAAAACATACCATTTTCAATATAATAATCATTTCTAGATTGTCTTCTTCTAGAATTATTTTTTAGTACCGTTTTAAAATATTTTTTATTAAAACTTATGTGATCATTAGATCTAGATACCGATAAGCAATTTTTGAGTCTTTTACTCACACAGAATTTGACAAATTTCTTTATGGTTGACACTTTTCTCAATGGTGATGTGACTTGTAAAATTACCAAATAATTAAAGGATTCTTTTAAATTTTTCAGATAATCGATTACTGCTAGCTCTGTCTTTGAATTATCTTTGGAAATATTTTTTTTTCTTTTGACCAATTCTACATTTTTAAATTTTTTTCCTATTTTTAATATTTTATAACTATCAGAGGATAAAATAATCTTATCGAAAATTTTGGAAATCATTGCCTTCTTTAGAGTTATTTCTGTTAATGTAGATTTGTTAATTTTTTGTAAATTTTTATTCTTAATTGCTTTAGATCCTCCCCTTGCAGGAATAAAAGCAATTATTTTTTTGTTAAGAGGCATTCATACCTATATAATACTTAAATATAATTATGCAAAATAAAAAAAAAATACCTGTCTGTTTAATAGGAGCTGGTAGAATTGGTTTATCACACGAGTTTGATAAAAAAAGAATTAAGCCAGCATCTCATGTAGGAATGTGGACATCTTTTAAGCAAACAAAGCTTGTTGGCATCTGTGATAAAAAATTAAGCAATTTTATTTTATCTAAAAAAATAAATAAAAAAATAAAATATTTTAACAATCCAATTAAAATGATTAAAGAAATGAAACCAAAAATAGTGTCAATTGCTACTTGGAAAGATACACATTATAAAATGACAAAACTTTGTTTAAATTTAGGTGTAAAGGTAATTGTTCTAGAAAAACCTTTAGCAAATAATATCTCTGAAGCAAAAAAATTAATAAATTTAATGAATAAAAAAAAAGCAAAAATAATTGTTAATCACAGAAGAAGATTTGATGATGAAATAATTAAATTGAGAAAAAGAATTAAAAGCGGCGAAATTGGTAAAATTATTCAAGTTTCGTCTTATTATGTATATGGATTACTCACAACAGGAACTCATGTAGTTGATACATTAAGATTTTTATTAAAAGATGTAGCGGGTGAAGTAGATAAGGTGAGTGGTTTTGAAAATAAAATGAGAGGCTATCATTCAAAAGATGATAAAAATTATGATGCAATAATATTTTTTAAAAATGGTCTTAAAGTTACAATGCAATCTTTAGATATAAAAAAGTATGATATATTTGATTTCCACATTTATGGAACAAAGGGTAAATTGTTAATTACTGGAATTGGTAGATCCATATTCAAATATAAGATTATTAAATCACCAGAGCACGATGGTTTTGAAGAACTCAGTTTAGATCCATATAGTATGTGCTCATCGTTACCAAGAAAACAATTTTTAAAATTAGCACAAAATGCTAAATCATGCCTTCAAAATAACAAAACAAAACCTTTATGTAGCGCTTATGATAGCTATGTTGATATGGAAGTAATTGACAAGATAATTTTAAGCGCAAAAAAAAGCTCCATTATAAAAAAAATTAAACTTAGATAAAATTATGTGTGGTTTAGCTGCTATATTTGGACCTGATAAAAAAGAGTCTAGCAACATTAAAGATATGATTAACTCTATATCTCATAGAGGACCTGATCATGAAGGCTTCCATTACGAGGAAAATATTATTATGGGATCATGTCGATTAAGCATTTTTGACTTATCCAGTAAAGGGAACATGCCAATGAAAGACAAATCTGGAAGATATCTTATAATCTATAACGGAGAAATTTATAATTTTAAAGAACTTAAGAATAAATATGAAATCAAAACAATTTCAAATAGTGATACAGAAGTCCTATTAGAATTATTTGCTAAAATAGGAGAAAAAACATTTAATGAAATAAATGGTATATACGCTTTTATTCTATATGATAAAACTGATAACAAAGTTTACTGTGTAAGAGATAGGCTTGGAATTAAGCCTTTATATTATTTTAAAAAAAAAAATAACTATTTTTTCTCATCTGAAATAAAAAGTATTTCAAAAATTTTTGATAATATAAATATTAATGAAAAGATTGTAAAATTTTACTTAGACAGTTCTTATTACGATTTTTCCGAATCAACTTTTTTTGAAAATATATACCAGATTAATCAGGGTACTTATCATGTGTATGATTTACGAAACAATACATCAAAAAAAATTAAGTATTGGGACTTAGAACCTAATAAAATTTACAATAAAGAATTTAATCAAATTAAGAAATATTTCTTTGATAGCTTCGAGCTTCAGCAAAGATCAGATACAAAAATAGGCCTAAATGTGAGCTCTGGAATTGACTCGAATTTAATGATTTCTTTTTTAAATCATATTAATAAAGGTCAAAAAAATATTTTTGCAAACAGTTATTATTTTAAAGATAAAGAATTTAATCATAGTAATGAAATATCTGACATGTCAAAATATTATAATTGGAAAATTAATTTATGTGAAATTACACACACTGATGTGATTGAAAACTTTGATAAAATTTCAAATTTTCAAGATGAGCCAATGCCTGGATTAGTTACGATTGCAAAACATTTATTAATTCAAAAATCTTACGATAATGATTGTAAAGTTGTACTTGAAGGGCAAGGAGGCGATGATATTGCTGGTGGATACAAATATATTTTTCCACTTTTTATTTTAGATAATATAAAAAAACTATCTTTGAAGAAAGTACACCATGAAATTAAAAGTTTCTTATACGAAGAAAATATGAACTTTAAGGAATTTATCAAATTTTTCTTAGTTTCTATTAAAAGTTATTTCAAAGGTGGTGCTTCTGCTGATGGAACTATTTCTCGGCATAAAGATTTATTTTTATTCGATAAAACATCAAATAATGAGTTATATAAACAACTTCTAAAAAATTTATCGAATGAAAAAACTTTTTTAAAAAAAATTTTATATAGAGATTTATTTTTCTGTAAGCTTCCAAGAATCTTAAGAAGTTGTGATAGAGCATCCATGGCACATGGGAAAGAGCTAAGAGTTCCAATTTTAGATCATAATATTGTAGAATATTTTTATTATCAAAAAAACGAGCATTTTATAAAAAATGGAAAACTAAGGAGTAGCTACAGAGAGGTATATTATAAATTATTTGGTGAGCAAAATTTATTAACGGATAATAAATTTATTAAAAGAAAAAAAATATATGTTACAGATCCTCAAACAAAGTGGTTAAAAACTAAACTTTTTGATTGGATGTATAGTAGGTTAATGGAGTCAAATTTTAACTCCTCTGGATTAATTGATAAAAAAAAATTGCAGCAATATCTTTTAAATTTCAAAAAAGATGAAAATATTAATAATTCTAATATTTTATGGCAATTACTTAATTTAGAAAAACTTTATTCAAAAAGATAATAATTTATAAATTTTTTTTAAATTCTTTATCCAAAATACTTATAGATTTATCACCAGTGCAAAAAATATAATCTTTCTTTTTTCTGTTTATATTTTTTTTTAAGTTGTTAAAAAAAGGGCGATTGTTAAATAAATCTGTGATTCTTTTTTGAGCTGTTTCATAATCATTACAAAAAATACCTAAGTTTTTTTCAATAATTTCCTTATAGTTTTTTTTTACATTTGGATAAGTATTTATATAAAATGGTATCTTGCCAAAACTTATACATTCATGGGCAAGAGTAGAGGAAATTGTACAAACGATAGATACATTATCTACAATTCTTTCTAAATCATCATCTTTATAATTGATAATTATATTATTCAAATTATCAGTATTATTTTTTATAAGACCAAGGTATTTTTGCCAATCAGCTGTAGGTGCATTACTCATATGATTATGATGAGGTCTTATGTAAATTGTTTTTTTTGGAAATCTTTTTCCTATCCAGTTTGCAAATTGTAATAATTTTTTAATATCATCTTTTGAATTCCATTGAAATTCATAAACTGGGCCTAGAGCAAAGAGTATATTGTTTGACGAATTTTTTTTTTGATTAAAAGAAAAATTAGGATTTCCTATGATTTTATACTTATCAACCTGATTTCTTGATTTTAAATATTTGACTACTTTTTTTCCCCATGACAAAAAAATATATTTTTTAAAATAATTTTTAAAATCAAGTTTATCATTATTATTAAAATATAGGAAAGGAGGCCCCAATCCCCATTCTAAACAATAAATTTTTATAGCATTAGTTTTTGCTATTTCTGCTAAGACACTATGAACAACAGAGTCACCCTCGATCACAAGTATAATTTTAGGTTTATAAAATTTAATTATGTTTTCATATACATTGAATAAATTCGAAAATTTGTATGCAACACTTTTTAAATTCATATTTTTTTCAAAATTAAAGAAGTTTTTTTTGTTAATAAAAAAAATATTTTTTTCATTATTTACTTGATTATTTTCAAAATCTATTATTACTCCAAAGTTTAGTTTTGGACATTTTTTTGCTATCTTATAAAATAAGTTAAATTTTCTATCCGAATTGGTATGAACTAGAATATCAATATCTTTATAATTTTTTGTTACTTTATTAAATTTAAATAAATTGAGAATAAAAATTATAACATCATACTTTTTTAAGTGGGATATAATAGATAATAAAATTTTTCTTTTTTTAATAATATTTTTTTTTAAATTATATTTTTCATTAAAATATTTAAAAAAAGAATATTCTATTTCATCATCACAAGTTATTATTTGATATTTTTTATTCTTCTTATCAAAAATATTGTTAAAATTGTCAGTATTTAGCAGACTTATCCATAAGAATCTTACAAGAATATCTCCAAGATAATAATTTTTGTACTTTAATTTTTTTTTGTTTATTTTAATAAAATCTTCTATAGCCTTGATCCTAAGCCTATTAAATTTATCATTATAAATCATAATTGGTAAAAATTATTTTTTCTACTCAATCTTCCTCTGCAGTCAATAATAATTTTTGCATTTTTAATAATTTTTTTATAATTAAATCTGTCATGGTCTGTTACTAAAACAATGCAATCAAATTTTTTAATATTTTTGTCATATAAATTTATGCTAATTTTTTTTTTACCATCAACTTTTTCAGCCTTTACATAAGGATCTGAAAATTCAACTTTTATCCTTTTTTTCATTAATTCACTAATCATTTTAATCCCGGCAGACTCTCTCGTGTCCTCTATATTTTTTTTGTAAGCAATACCAAGTATTAAAACTTTTGGATTTTTTAGCCTATGTTTTTTAAGAATTTTTATTATATTTTTTACAGTCCAAATAGTTGTTTCAATATTCACTCTTCCTGCAATTTCTATAAACTTTGAGTTTTGATTAAACTTTTTTGCACGCCAGTATAAATAATATGGATCTATTGGTATACAGTGACCCCCAACTCCTGGACCAGGTAAAAATTTGGTAAAGCCAAAAGGTTTTGTTGCAGCCAATTTTATTACTTCCTTAATGTTCAAATTCATAGATTTACAAATAATTTTTAGTTCATTTACGAGACCAATATTTACAGATCTATAAATATTCTCTAACAATTTTGTCATTTCTGCTTCTTCAAGAGTGTTTGCTTTGACTGTTTTTTTTACGATTAAACCATAGAGTTTCTTAGATAAGTCGGTACAATTTTTAGAAAATCCTGATAAAACTTTTGGAATATTAAAAAATTTAATCTTGCTCCCTGGATTTTCTCTTTCGGGAGAATATGCAATAAAAATTTCTTTTCCTAAATAAAATTTACTTTTGAATTTTTCCACAATTTCTTCTCTAGTAGTTCCTGGATACGTAGTACTTTCAAGAATTATTAATTTACCTGATGATAATTTATTTTTAATTTTATTAATGAAATTTGTAATATTGCTTAAATCAGGTTGTGTATTTTTTTTAACAGGAGTCGGCAAACATATAATTATAACATCACATGTGTTAATTCTTTTATAGCTATAATCAAATTCACTGAAATTTTTTGAAAATTTTAAATCTTTCTTTTTTAAATATGTAATCGGAGATAAATTTTTTTTAAGCATATTAATTTTTTTAATATTTGTATCAAAGCCAATTGTATTTATTTTTTTTTTATTAAATTGAATCAAAAGATTAAGTCCAACATAACCAACACCAACAATTCCGACTAAGCATTTTTTTTCATTAATTTTTTTTTCAAGTACTTCGAAATAGTTTTTAGATTTCATATTTATTTTTAATTAAAAAGTTATTCATCTCATTTAAATTTTTATTAACTTTTTTATTGAGTATAATTTTATTCATAACATTATTTTTACTAAAAAATAGTCTCCTGTTTGGATTTATTTTTATTCACTTTAAAGATTTCTTTAGAACTCATCTCTCTTTTAAATTTAAGATTTTTCATATTGGGAAATATTAAACTATAGTAATATTTTTTAAATAATAGTGCAAAAATCCCAGCGTATAACTTTGCCTTTCTTTTAAAAGTAATATAGTTGTTAAGTCTGATTTCATATTATAAACACAAATATATTATATATATTAAATAGTATATATTAACTATGGCAAAATTTTTTATAATTAAAGTAAATGATGAGTAACAGATTAAAAAATTTTTTAGACGGATTTAATAATTTTATAAAATTTAAGCGATATAATTATTATGAAAAAAAGAACAATTTTACTAATTTTTTAAGTAAACAAAAAAATAATACAAACTATAAAAAAATAATAAAAAATTTAAAAAAAAATGGCTATTATGTAATTAAAAATTTCTTAAGCACTGATAAGTGTAAAGAAATTAGACTTATTATTGATAATTTTATTGAAATGCACCCAAAAAATATTTGGATTGATGAAAATAAATCAGATCATAGGATAATGGGAGCAGAAAATATTTCAAAAGTTATAGAAAGTTTGGATCTAAATTTATTTACTCAAGAAATAGGTTCTCAGTATTTATCTCAAGACTTAGAACTTTTTATGATAATGGCAAATAAAACTACTTTCAAAAATAAAAATTTAGGATCGGGTGGTGGTTGGCATAAAGATTCACACTCTAACCAATTTAAATCTATTTTGTATTTGAATGATGTTAATGAGGAAAATGGTCCATTTGAAATAATTAGAGGTTCTAATAAAGATCTTATAAATCTAAAATTATTTACAAAGTCAAAAAAAAAATTTCCTGACACAAGATACTCTAGTGATGAAATAAATAATATTTCTGATACTAACAAATCCAATATCATTAAAATAACGGGAAAAGCTGGAAATTTACTATTAGTGAATACAAGTCTTATACATCGTGGTTCCCCTTTAAAAAGTGGATGTAGATATGCAATGACAAATTATTTTTACTCAAAGAATAAATTGCAAAATTACGAAAATCATTTTCCAAAAAGAATTATTGAAAAATTCTATTAATGATAAAACTATTCTTATCAATTTATTCAGAACTTAATAAAAATGAGAAGAGAAAGTTTAATATAATTTTTTTATTTACACTTCTTTTACTTTGTTTAGAGCTTTTTTCCTTAGTTCTTATTTTGCCGATAATAACATTAATCATAAATGATAACTTTTATTTACAATTTTCCCAATTTTCAATTTTTGAAGAATGGTCTAAGAATCAGCAGATCTTATTTTGTTTAGTATTATTAATAATAATTTTTTTTATAAAAAATTTTTTTTCTGCATTTATGCTATTTTACAAAAAAAAATTTTTAGCAGACATACAAATTGATTTTACAAGCAGAATTTATAAATCTTATATGAGCCAATCATACTCATTTTATTTAAAGAGCGATAAATCAAACATTATCAGAAATTTAGGAATTGTTGGTGAATATATAAACGTTATTGATAATTTCTTTAATGCCTTTCTTGAACTCTTGATTTTAGTTGGAATACTTTTAATCATTTTCTTTAAAGACTCATTGGCAGGTATATTTATTTCACTTTTATCAATTATTTTCATTATTTTTACATTTTCATTTTTAAAAAAAAGGCTGAAAAAATATGGAGAATTAGCGAATTTACTTACCGAAAAACTAATTGATAGTTATCTTAATACTTTTAGCAGTATTAGAGATATTATTTTACAAAAAAAACAAAATTTTTTTTTTAAGTGAATTCAGAAAAAATTTAAGTAAGCAGGCAATTACAAATGTTAAAAATAGTTTTTTTACTGAACTACCAAGACTGGTAATAGAAGTTTTACTAATTTTATGTATAAGCATAATAGTCTACTTCTTATTTTCTAAAAGCAATAATATTACTGATACATTAGTAACACTGACATTCATAACAGCACTAATTTTTAGAGCAATTCCATCAGTATCTAGAATTACAAGTCAATTGAGTGGGTTAACTTTTAAAATTGATATAATAAATAAAGTAAATCAATTAATTTCAAATTTTTCAGATGAAAAAAATATTGAAGTTAAAAAAATTGATTTAAAATTTGAAGAACTAGAATTGATGGCAGTCAAATTCGGTTATGATGACAGCAATCTTGTGTTTAAAAATATCAATCTTAATATAAAAAAAAATGAGACCATAGGTATTATTGGTTCTTCAGGGAGTGGAAAATCAACATTAATTGATATTGTGACTGGGATGTTGAAGCCTAATTTTGGTAAGATAGCTTTAAATCAAAAAAACCTTGATAAAAATTTAATCTATGAATGGCAGTCTAAAATTTCTTGTATTTCACAAAAAAACTATCTTTTAAATTCTACACTTAAGAATAATGTTGCATTTGGTGAAAATGAAGATGAAATAAATTATTCTAAAGTAGAAGAATGTTTAAAACTATCTCAAATTTATTATTTAGCTAGTGAAAATAAAGAGGGATTAAATTTTCTAATAGAAGAAGATGGAAAAAATTTGTCAGGCGGTCAACGACAAAGAATAATTTTAGCTAGAGCATTATATAGACAATCAGAAGTTTTGATCTTTGATGAGGCTACTTCAGCCCTAGATGAAAAAACTGAAAAAGAAATAATGTATGATATAAAAAAAAATTTTCATGGTAAGAAAACAATAATTATAAGTACGCATAAACACAATCTTTTAGACTTTTGTGATAAGATTTATAATGTTGAGAAATTTTAAAAAAATACCTTTATTTAAATGCTTATATTCTCTTTTTTGATTTTAGATTGAAAAGTGAACTTAAAAATCCAAATATTCTACTAGATCGAAAACTTATTTTATCTAAATTAAATTTAAATATGCTCATTATCAGTATCATTATATCTTTAAAAAAAAAAGGTAAACATTTCTGTAATGCTTTAAACCACGAAAAATTTTTTTTGTAAAAATAAAATTGAGACCACATATAATGCCATTCTCTAAGTAGGTTAATTTTATTTAAATTACCAACTTTTTTCTCATCTATACTCGATGCGTTATTATGTTTAAATTTTACTCTAGGTATAAAAAAAACATTTAATCCTCTCTTTAAACAATTAAAAAAGAAATCTATTTCCTCAAAATATAAAAAATAGCTTTCATCAAATTTAACTTTATTATTTATAGTTTTTTTGTTTATTAACATTACCGAACCTTCCATATCCCACTTTTTTATAATTTCATCTTTATAAATTTTGTTTTGTCCATTTGGCACTAGTACACCAAAATTATCGTATTTTTTTGAGTAATTTAGTAATTGTTCTAAGCTACTGTTATCAAATTCAACATCAATATCTAAATATAAAGCCAAATTAGTGTTGCAACTATTTAAGCATCTATTTATTCCAGCACCATTTCCTAAATTTTTTTCAGTATCTATAATTTTTAAATTTTCTAATTTGTATAAATTTTTTTCTAATTTTTCTTCAGAATTATTTGCAATGATGATTGGATATTTTGTATTAAATTTACAAATTAATGATTTCAATAAATCTATTTTTGGTTTATAAGCAACCATTATTACTGTTAAACTTGAATAATGCATAAAAAAAATTGTAGATTACAATATATTTAACAAATTAAGAGAGAAATGGAAGAAATCTCTCTTTACTAAATTTTTTACGATTTTTGTTTTTTAGAACTTTTTGTAATTTATTTATATTTACTGAGCTATTTATAGGAAAATTTTTTACACTTTTTACACTTATTGGCTTCACATTAGGCTTAGTTTTTTTAGCGAAAGAATAAATACTCTCAGATTTATTCGATCCTATATTTATTATTCCTTTTTCATCAAGAAGTTTTGGTAAAATTCTAATTACATCTTTTCTATATATAAAATTATTTTTTGCATCTTTGAAAGCTTTATTATGAACAAATGGAAACTCAGTCATTGAAAGCCTTAATATTAATGAATTTTCATATAGTTTTACACTCGCCTCGCCACCTAACTTAGACCAAGCATAATTATTTACGGGATTCAAAGCATCATTTTCTTTATAATTTCCCGAAGTTCCTGGATAAACATAGTTCGTTGAAAAGTAAATCAGTTTAATATTATTCTCAAAACACTTTTTTACAATATTAGCTGTGCCGATAATGTTTACATCTATGCTCGAGCCGATATCTTTCTCATGTATTATCATAGGCCTTGATAATGATGCTAAGTGAATAAGATATTCTGGTTTATGCTTTTTTAAACATTTTTCAATTGATTTTATATTAAGAATATTTAAATCTTTTCTTGTCGTATATATTATACTTTTTCCACTAAAAGATTTTTTTAATTCTTGACCAAATCTACTGTTTCCACCAGTAATTATAATTTTTTTATTCATATATGAGTTATCCATTTTCCACCATTTTTAAGATATTTATTTTCTTTTTTTTCAATTTCTTTTCTATGGTTCCAGGCAAATAAAAATGAGTAATCATAAAATTTTCTTTTGAAGTATTTATGATCGATTATTGGTATATGTTTTCCTGGTGAAAATTTACCAATTTTATCTGGTGTAGTATCAAATATACAATCGATTAGGTCAGGCCCTATGCCACAATAATTTAAAATTGTAGTACTCTTCGATGTAGCACCGTACCCACAAATTTGTTTTTTTTGTTTTTTAATTCTATGTATCTTTTCAAGCAATCTTTCTTTTGATATTTCACAGTTTTTTTTAAATCTTAAAGCACCCTCTATACTATCAAGAAGTTTCTTTTTTTCATTTTCTAGCATCAATCTAATTTTTTTATTAACAACCTTAGAATGTTTCCTTTGCAAAACATATCTCATTGAACCACCATGAGTTTTTTGTTCAATTGCATCAATCAATTCAAAATCAAATAGTTCGAATATCTTTTTAATAGATGTAATTGAAAATATAAATATATGCTCGTCATAAATTTGATCATATGAAGTCTTATTATACATAGAACCTAAGTAAGGTTCTTCAAAAATAATCTTACCATTATCATTTAATAATAAGTCTGCAGTTTTAATAAATTCAGCTAAATTAGGTATATGGCAAACAACGTTTGCACCGAATATAGCATCTGTTTTTCCAATAAATTTCTCACATCTTGATAAATTTTTTCTATTAAAAAATCTGTTTAAACTATTAATTCCATTTATTTTTGCTAAATCTGATACATTTTTGGAGGGTTCAAAACCTAAAATATCAAATTGATTTTGATTAAAATTCTTAAGAAATGTCCCGTCATTTGAACCAATCTCTATTATTTTACTCTTATTTTTTTTTAAAATTTTTTTTTTTGCCCAATCTGAGTATTTTTTAAAATGCATTTTCATATGATTTGAGCTTGAGGTGTAGAAGGGATAATGGGCATGGAACATTTTTTTTGGACTTGGGTAATCATCTAATTGTAGAAGTGAGAGCTTTTCTGAAAAAGATACGCTTAAATTAAAAAAAAATTCATTTTTAAAATCTTTTTTTTTTAAGAAGCCATTGGCAATCGGCATTTTACCAAAGTTAATTATTCTTTTTATTTTTTTTTTAGTTATTTTACAAAATGTTTGAGTCACTATATTACTTTTTTTCCAGAAGTTTGAATGTTTGTTTAATATTTTTTTCTAATTTAGAGTTGAGATGAAGGCCTAATTTTCTTACTTTTGATGAGTCTACTTTATAAGACAACTGATTCATAATTTTTTCATTTACAAGTTTAATTTTTGTTTTTTTATATTTATTTATCATATTTACAATATCTTTTACTGTAAGGTTTTTTGAAACTATATTGTATATTTCTCTATTGTAATTTTTTTTTACCATAAAAAAATCTAAAGCTTTTAATGAATCATTTAATGATAAGTATGGTCTAAATTGATGCAAGGCTGTTTTCCAAATTGCTAAAGGCTCGTTTAAGAATGCCTGCATACAGAATTTATTTACAGCAGTATGGAATCTCATTCCAGATGATGGACCAACGATTGTACCAAACCTTAAAGTTACAAATTTAAATTTTTTATTTGTTTTTTTTAATTTTTTTTCTTCTTTAATTTTTACATCTGCATATGGACTTTGTGGAAATAGTTCTTTGCATTCTTCATTAACATATAAATCTTGTGATCCATAAACACTGGTTGATGAAATATGAATAAGATTAATTTTTTTATTTTCACAAAATTGCAAAACATTTTTAAAACAACCTAAGTTATTTTGCATTACTTCTTTTTTATTACCTATACTAGCAGTAGCATTTGTAATCGATGCCAAGTGAATTACCGTATCTATTTTTTTTTGGGGTATAGTTATTTTTTTTGAGCTTATATCTTGGTTTATAAAATAAATTTTCCTTTTGATCTTTAGGTTTAGTAAACTTAATATTTTATAATTTAATTTATCTATTACATAAATTTTTTTTATATTTTTTAGTTTATGTGAGTGTGTTAAAAAATAAGTTCCAATATGTCCTAAGCCACCAGTTATAAGTAAGTTCATTATTTACTCTATAAATTTTGAGAAATTTTTAAATTTACGAATATATTCTTTTTCTGAGAACTTAGTATCACATAACACAATAACTACACAATTATTGTCTATAAATTTAATTTCACACCAAGTTAGAGGTGGCACCTTTATAATCTTTAAAGAATTTGGATTCAAAATTAGTTTTTTTTTATTTTTCTTGATTAACGTTAGTTCTATTTTTCCCCTTACGGGTATAAAAATTTGTGTACACTTTTTATGAGCATGCTTTCCCCTTATGGTATTTTTTTTTCCATTTAGGATAAAAAATCTTTTTAAATTAAAACCAAGTAATTTATTTAAATAAATAGGTAATAAACTACCACCAGAGTTTGTGAATTTTTTAATTCTAATTGATCTAAACATAAAAAGTTTGTTTTTAATAAGTTTTATATTAGAAATACTTTAAATATTCATCAAATTATTTGAGATTTAAAAACTTATATAATTAAGATAATTATACTTTAAACATGAAAAATCAAAAAAATTTAATATTTGAACCTGCGCCAGTATTATTATTTGTTTATAAAAGAATAGCAACTTTAAAGAAAGTAATTAAAAGTCTTAATGAAAATAATTCATTTTACAGGAAGGAATTATATATTTTTTCTGATGGCCCAAAAAAAGAAAGTGAAAAAAATCGTATTAAAAAACTAAGAAGATATTTGTTTGAAATTAAAGGTTTTAATAAGGTAAAAGTTTTTATTCGAAAAAAAAATATTGGAACAGCTTCAAATATTATTCAAGGAGTTTCTAAAATTATAAAGGTAAAAAAAAAGGTTATTGTTGTTGAAGATGATATCATCGTAAGTAAAAATTTTCTTCAATATATGAATGATAATCTTGAGAAATATAAAAATCATAAAAAAGTATGGCACATATCAGGTTGGAACTGGAATTTTAATTTCCCAGAGTATAAATATGATTTTTTCTTTATGAGATATGCCACATGTTGGGGCTGGGCTACATGGAGTGATAGATGGAAATATTTTAAAAAAAATCCAAAAAAGTTAATTAAATCTTTCACTAAAAATAAGATCAAAGAATTTAATTTAGATAACTCTTATGATTTTTGGTCTCAAGTTATTCGAAATGAGAAAAAAATCATCAATACCTGGGCAATTTTTTGGTATGCAACAATTTTCATCAAGAAAGGTCTATCAATAAATCCGCTTAGTTCATTGGTAAAAAATATTGGAAATGATAGTTACTCCACCAATTTGAAGGGAAATATTACTATCAGTAATAAAACTTTAAATAATTATGCTCAGAAAAAATATCCAAAAGTAATTAATGAGGATAAATTTTTACTTAAGGTAATAAAATCAAAACTTAAACCTAATTTTTTAGAAAAAGTTTTTACTAAAATTTTTAAATTTTAATATTAAGATATTTTAAAAATCAAGATTGAAAATTAATCTTTTTTAGCAATTGCTAAAATTTGATACCATTTGTTATCAAATCGTGCCCATATCTTGCATAAAAAATGAAAAATTGACCAACTCATATATTTCTTTAATCTATATCTATAGGGAAACCATTTGGACAGATAAGGTTTAGTTTCCAAAACTTTAAATCCAACAGTGTATAAGATATTCCCTAAATTACTTGGAGACCATGAGTAAAGATGTTTGTGAGGATCTTTTTCATTGTATTTATATTTAATATTATCACATGGAACAACAATACAAATTGTACCTTGTGATTTCAATGATCGATATAATTCTTTAAGTTCAAGAAAGGGGTTATCACAATGCTCCAAAGCATGATTTGAAACTATTGTATCAAAATAATTACTGGGTAAATCTTTTGAAGTTTTATAAATTTTGGAACCATTTTTTTTGGCAACATCAATTGCTGTATCATTAACCTCTACACCATGTTTTTCGATGTTTTTATATGTAGAAAGCAAATATCCGCCTCCACACCCAAAATCCAATACTTTTTGATTATCTTTAATAAATTTATCAAATTTAATTTTGTTTGCTTCCCCTCCAAATTCACCAACAAGTTTTTGCCAACTAAAATATTTCTCATCGTAATGTTGTTTAGATGTCATATGTTATTTATATTAATTAAATAAGTTTTTTCAACAAAAATGGTATTTGCAGTATTATTATTGCCATAAATTTATTGTAACGATTTAAAAAAAGATTTAATAAGCAAGATTGTGAACAAACTAATCAAATATATAAAGTATAAAATTATAAGAATACTAAATATTTTAAGATCTACAGATGATACGGAGAAAATACTAATTGGAAAAAAATTAATAAATATCAATAATAATAAAATTCCTAAAAATATTGAAGATATAGAATTTAAAATCTTTTCACAATTTGGTGATGATGGTATTATTCAATTTCTTATTAATAAAATAGAATTAGACTATAAATATCATAATTTCATTGAGTTCGGAGTTGAGAATTATAAAGAGGCGAATACGAGGTTTTTATTGTTTAATAATAATTGGTCAGGATTAATTATAGACTCATCAAAAAAAAATATAAATGAAATTAAAAATAGTAATTATTTTTGGAAATATAATATAGAGGTTAAAAATAACTTTATTAATCGAGAAAATATAAACAACATTATTAAAGACTCAAAATTATATAAAGAACATATTGGAATTTTAAGCATAGATATTGATGGAAATGATTACTGGGTTTGGAAAGAAATAAATATAATAGATCCTATAATTGTTATAATTGAGTATAATAGTACGTTTGGTTTTGTTAACAAAGTAAGCATTCCTTATGATGAAAATTTTTCTCGAACAAGGGCCCATCATTCAAATTTATACTGGGGCGCGTCACTTGAAGCTTTAAAATTTTTAGCAAATAAAAAAGGTTATAAATTTTTTTCCACAAATAGCGCTGGTAATAATGCATATTTTATAAAAGATTCTTTTTATGCAAAAATTGATTTTGTCTTAAAAAAGAATTCATATGAAGGTAAATTTAGAGAAAGTAGAAATAAGAATGGTTTAAAAACTTTTGTTCATTACAAAGATAAATTAAATATTATCAAAGATTTAACCGTTGAAGATGTAGAAAAACAAAAACTCTTCAAAATTTCAGAATTAAAAAATTAAATGTTCTATTCTAGATAAAAAATGAAAGTTCTAATCACAGGTTCCGAGGGATATTTAGCGAGAAATCTTGCTAGAAATCTGTATAAAAAAAAAATTATTTGTTATGGGGTTGGAAGAGGTAATTGGAAAACAAAAAATCAGTATAAAAAATGGGGTTATAAAAAAAATATAAATGGCAGTATTAGTAAAAGATTATTGAACAAATTTAGTAATTATAATTTTGATTATGTAATACACTGTGCAGGAGGAGCTTCACCAATAACCAGTAAAATTAATTCAATATCAAAAAATCAAGATTATAAAAAAAATGTTTTAAGTACCAAACATGTTTTGGATAATATTTTATTAAATAAAAAAAAAACAAAGGTAATTTTTATTTCATCAGTAGCGGTGTATGGCAATAATGATTAAAAAAAAATAACTGAAAATACAAAGATTAGGCCAATATCTAATTATGCTAGGAATAAACTTTTAGCTGAAAAATTATGTTTTGAATATTTTAAAAAATATCAAATAGATATTTTAATTTTGAGGGGAACCACAATTTTTGGACCAGGCCTAAAGAAACAATTTATATATGATGCATGTCTAAAAATTATTCAAAATAAAAATATTTTTTTCGGGACTGGTAACGAAATAAGAGATTATATTTATATTAATGATTTTTGCGATTTAATAAATAAAGTTTTAAATAAAGACTTTAAAGGTTTTAAAATTATAAACGTAGGCACGGGAAAAGGAATAAAACTTAGAGAAATAATTTCGTATTTAAAAAAAAAATTAGATATTAAGATCACTCCAAAGTTTAATAAATTTGGTTACAAAAATAATCCAATGAGAATGGTAGTAAATAATAAAATTGCTAAAAAACTAAATTGGAAGCCAAAAATAAAATTTTACGATGGTTTAGATAATTATATTAAATGGTTCAAGTCAGATTATTATAATGGTTAGACTTGCTTTTTTTATACACTTTAACAGGACGTGGCTTGGCGGAGTAAATGTTATGTTAAATTTAATAAATTCTCTCGCAAAAAATAAAGATATTTTAACAAAAATAAAAATTGTAATAATTACCAACTCAAAAAAAGATTTAAAAAAATTCTCATTAAATAAGTATATTGAAATTAGAGAGGATAAAAATTTTTTCAACAGAAGTATTTTTTGTAAAGTTTTAGATAAAATTTTATTAATACTAACTGGAAAAACTCATTATTTGGAAAAATTTTTAATTCAAAATAAAATTAATTTTGTCTCGCATACAGATATAGCAACAGGTATTAATAGTGTTTCAAAAAGCATTGTGTGGATACCTGATTTTCAATTTATTCATCTTAAAAATCTGTTTTCTTTAAAGTACAAGTTTTTTAGAAGATTAAATATATTTTTATACAAAAAACATGCATATAAAATATTATTAAGTAGCAAAAGTGCCTATAACGACTTGAAAAAAATTATAAGTATTCCTAAAAAAAAAATAATAATTAATAGTTTTAGCTTT
>MDTB01211945.1_pt1 | contig 26385 bp, 35 predicted proteins | sample 811161 | NCBI WGS metagenome assembly MDTB01 (sample SAMN05326650, study PRJNA326480) | marine metagenome | isolation source: seawater | place: Mediterranean Sea | collected 2009 | reverse complement strand
CTGAAACAGAAATTCCCACATTATATATTGCACGAATAGCTGCTTCTCGACCATTACCAGGTCCCTTAACATAAACATTAACTTTTCTAACACCTGCATCAAAAGCAACCTTACCACAATCTTCCGCAGCAGTTTGGGCTGCATAAGGAGTATTCTTCTTTGACCCTCTAAAACCTTGTTTGCCAGCAGAGGACCAACTGATAACTTGTCCACTTTTGTTAGTAATAGAAATTATAATGTTATTGAAACTAGAATGAATATGAACTTCGCCATCTGCATCTACTTTTACTTTTCTTTTATTTGTATTTTTTGCCATAATTAATTAGTATTACTTGGTTGCCATTTTCTTATTAGCGACTGTTTTTCTTTTTCCTTTACGAGTTCGTGAATTATTTTTAGTTTTTTGTCCTCTTAAAGGCAACCCTATCCTGTGTCTTATTCCTCTAAAACAACCTATATCAGTTAAACGTTTTATATTTAATTGGACCTCAGATCTTAATTCTCCCTCTATAGTATATTGATCAGAGATAATTTCTCTAATTTTTTGTAATTGATTATCTTTCCAATCACTTACCTTAGTATTAAAATCGACACCAGCTTTGTCTAAGATTTCACGGGATCTATTTCTTCCAATCCCATAAATATAAGTTAAGCTGATTTCTCCTCGTTTATCTTTTGGTATATCAACACCTGCTATTCTAGCCATAATAATAATTTTAATTAGTTATTAACCTTGTCTTTGTTTAAACTTTGGGTTCTTTTTATTTATTATATATAATTTACCTTTACGCCTAACCAACTTGCAGTCAGAAGTTCTTTTTTTTATTGATGCTCTTGTTTTCATATATATTAATTTTAATATCTAAATGTTATTCTACCTTTTGACAAATCATAGGGTGACATTTCTATTTTAACTTTATCTCCGGGAAGTAAATTAATATAATGCATTCTCATTTTCCCAGAAATATGAGCGGTTATAATATGCCCATTTTCTAACTCTACCCTAAACATTGCATTAGACAATGATTCTTTAATAATTCCATCCTGTTCTATTGACATTTGCTTTACCATAAATACTAGTTTAAAACATTCTCAATTAAATTAAAAGGAGATAAAACTTCTGTTTTGTCTTTTTTTATTGCAACAGTATACTCAAAATGTGCAGATGGAAGACCATCTTTAGTAACAATTGTCCAACCATCATTTTTATGAATAATATCAGGTAAGCCTAAATTAATCATAGGCTCAATTGCTAATACCATTCCATCTTCCAAAATACTACCCATACCTTTTTTACCATAATTTGGCACTTCTGGAGACTCGTGTAATTGTTTCCCTATTCCATGACCAACTAAATCTCTTACAACTGAATAACCATGTGACTCTGCAAAATTTTGAATTGTAAAGCCTATATCTCCAATAGTATTACCAAATTTTGCAGCAATAACACCTCTATCCAATGCCTCTTTTGTCACATCTAAAAGTCTCTTTTTTTCTAGAGTTAACTCGCCTACTGAAAAACTATATGCTGAATCACCATAGTAACCATTCATCAAGACACCACAGTCAATAGATAAAATTGTACCGTTTTTAATTTCTTTATTTGATGGCATTCCGTGTACAACTTCTTCATTCTGTGATACACATAAAGTATAAGGAAAATCATTGTAACCTTTAAATCCTGGAAGCCCTCCGTTATCTCTAATAAATTCCTCTGCTAAATTATCTAAATATAAAGAAGTGATACCCGGTCTTATCACCTTAGCTAATTCGGCATGAGTTCGTGCAACTAACAATGAACTTTCTCTCATTATATCAATTTCCTTATATGTTTTTAAAAATATCATACTACATTCCTGATCTTGTTCGTCTTCCTTTTTTCATTAAACCGTCATAATGTCGATTTAATAAATGTGCATTAATTTGTTGTACTGTATCTAAAACTACACCAACCATAATTAATAAAGATGTACCACCATAAAATTGTGCAAATTGTGGATTAACGCCAGCTCTCATAGCAAAAGCAGGTAAAATTGCTACAAATGCAAGAAAAAATGAGCCTGGTAACACAATCCTTGTCATTGTTTCATTCAAAAATTTAGCAGTTGGTTTTCCTTGCTTCAAATTGTAAATTGTTGCACCGCTTCTTTTCATATCTGCTGCCATTTGATCAGGATTAACAGTTATAGCTGTATAGAAATATGTAAATACGATAACTAATATTGCGAAAACAAAATTATACCAAAAACCAGCAAAATCTGAGAATTCTTGCACAAAACCACTAGCAGCAGTTGATGTCGAAAATCCTGCAAAAGTAATAGGAATAAACATTATTGCTTGGGCAAAAATTATAGGCATAACTCCAGCTGCATTTATTTTTAAGGGAATATATTGTCTAGCACCAGCAAATCTCTGCCCCATCATCTGTTTCGGATAGGCAATTGGGATTCTTCTTGTCCCTTGTACTAATAAAATACATAATAAAATAACTGCTAAAATTAAGACTAACTCAATAACAAGCATCACAAGTCCTCCACCTGAACTATTTATTTTAGTGACAAATTCAAATGCAAATGCTTGTGGTAAAGCTGCAATAATACCAATCATTATTAATAATGAAATACCATTACCTATTCCTCGATCTGTAATTTTCTCGCCAAGCCACATAGCAAACAAGGTACCTGTAACTAAAATTAGCATGCTTGACACAAAAAAACCAGTTTGAGATAATTGATCAGTCATATTGTAAAAAAATGCACTTTCAGGAAGTGTTGCTTGTATATTTGCAATATAACCAGGACCCTGAACACCAGTTATTACTATAGTTAGATAACGAGTTAACTGACTTATCTTGGTTCTTCCACTTTCACCTTCTCGTTGTAATTTTTGAATATATGGAACTGCTACACCTAATAATTGGATAACAATTGAGGCAGAAATATAAGGCATGATTCCAAGAGCCATAATAGAGGCCTGAGAAAACGCTCCACCAGTAAATAAATTTAATAAACCAAGAAGACCATCTGAGGTCTGACTTTCTAATAATTGCAATTGATTGGGATCAATACCTGGTAAGGTAACAAAAGAACCTAATCTATAAATTAAGACAAAACCTAAGGTGGTAAAGATTCGTAATCTTAAATCTTCTATTTTCCATATATTTCTTAATGTACTCAGTAAAGCTTTCATAATTTTTATTCTACAATAGTAACACTTCCACCATTATCTTCAATTATTTTTTTGGCAGATGCCGAAAATTTATGAGCAATGATATTTAATTTTATTTTATACTCTCCTTTAGATAAAATCTTAACGCATTCCTTTTTCTTAGCTAAACCCAAGTCAATCATCATAGATAAATCTAAACTATCTTTTATTTTTTTAGCATCAGATAATTTTTGTATATCACCTAAGTTGACAGCTTGATACTCAACTCTATTTGGATTTGTAAATCCAAACTTAGGAACCCGTCGTTGTAGTGGCATTTGTCCTCCTTCGAAACCTTTTTTTCTGGAGTATCCTGATCTAGACTTTTGTCCTTTATGACCTCTTGTTGATGTTCCACCTCTACCTGACCCTTGACCTCTTCCTATACGTTTAGCCTTTTTAATAGATCCTTCTGCAGGTTTTAAATTTGATAAATCCATATTTTAATATTTAATTTATTTTTCTACTCTTACTAAATGATTCACAACATTAACCATACCTAAAATTTGTGGACTAGACTCATGTTCAACTACATGATTAATTCTCTTTAAACCAAGAGCTTTAAGAGTTTTTTTCTGATTAGAAGGCCTATTTATTCCACTTCTTATTTGTTTGATTTTTATTTTCATAATATTAGCCATTAAATACTTTATTTACTGAAATTCCTCTAATACTTGCTATCTCATTAACATCTCTTAGATTAACTAATGCTTCTACAGTTGCTTTTACTAAATTATGAGGATTTGTAGACCCCTTAGACTTTGCTAAAATATCTTTAATCCCTACAGCTTCAATTATTGACCTCATTGCACCTCCAGCAATAACACCAGTACCACTAGATGCAGGACGAATAAAAACCTTTGCTCCACCATACTTGCCATATTGTTCGTGTGGAATAGTGCCATTCAAAATAGGAATACGAACTAGTTCTTTCTTGGCATTATCAGTTGCCTTTGTGATAGCCAATGTCACCTCTTTACCTTTTCCAAGGCCATAACCAACAACACCGTTTTCGTCTCCAACAACTACAATTGCTGAAAAACTAAATGTTCTTCCTCCTTTTGTAACCTTAGTAACACGTTGAATACTAACTACCTTTTCGATTAACTCTAAACCACCCGGTCTTACATGTTGAATATTTATTTTTGTCTTCATATATTAAAAATTTAATCCTCCTTTCCTTACACCATCTGCTAATGATTTCACACGACCATGATATAAATAACCATTTCTATCAAAAGCACATTTTTTTATACCGACAGAAACAGCTCTTTTTGCAATTACACTACCAACTAAATTGGCTTGTTCAATTTTTGTCATTTTTTTACTTGCTATATCCTTTTCTAAGGAAGATGCAGAACATAGAGTAGTTCCACCTGCATCATCGACTAAACTAGCATATATCTCCTTATTGCTTCTAAAAACAGTTAACCGTGGAAAATCATTTGTTCCATTAATTACACCACGTATTCTTTTTTTTATCTTTGCTCTTCTTTTTTGTTTATCTATCATTACTAACAATTATTTACATAATTAACTTGCTGTCTTACCAGCTTTTCTTCTTACTCTTTCACCAACAAAACGAATTCCCTTACCTTTATAAGGATCATGTTTTCTAAACGAACGAATTTTTGCTGCTACAGAGCCTATTAATTCTTTATCAAACGATTCTAATATAATTTTAGGGCTTTTCCCTTTTTCAGATTCAGTTTTTAGAATAACTTCTTTACAAACTTCTAATATGATATTGTGAGAATACCCCAAAGATAAATCTAACATTTGTCCTTTATTTGAAGCCCTGTATCCAACACCATGCAACTCAAGCTCTTTTTTAAAACCTAAAGATAATCCCTCGAATATATTTGCAATCAAAGCGCGGTACAATCCATGTTTAGCTCTACTTCCTTTTGTGTCATCAGGTCTCTTTATATTTAGTGTACCTGAATCATCTTTTACAACATTGAAACCAGCGGTTAGCTTTATAGATAAGCTACCTTTCTGACTTTTTGCAGAAAATAGTTGTTCAGAAAAATTAAATTCAACACCATCAGGTATTGTAATAGGATTTAAACCAACTCTTGACATATCTTTATTTTTATCATATTAATACACATGGCAAATTACTTCGCCACCAATATTTAATTTTCTTGCTTTTTTATCAGTCATGATGCCTTGCGATGTAGAAATAACCGCGACACCTAAACCATTTAAAACTCTTGGTAATTGATCAGCACTACTATACTTTCTTAAACCAGGTGTGCTAATTCTATCAATACCTTTAATTGCCGAAACACTAGTAATTGAATTATATTTCAGCGCAATCTGTATCATTTCTTTTGAACCTTCTTTATTGAATTTATAATTCAAAATATATCCTTGATCCATCAAAACCTTTGTTATTGAATTTTTAATATTAGAAGAAGGTACACTAACCACTTTATGTTGGGCAAGTATAGCATTTCTAATTGATGTTAAATAATTTCCTATTGAATCTGTTATCATAATCTATTTATTTTACCAACTTGATTTTTTAATACCAGGTATTAACCCTTTATTTGCCATTTCTCTAAACATAACACGAGAGATACCAAATATTCTCATGTAACCTTTTGGTCTTCCTGTAATTTTACATCTATTATGTAACCTAACTGGGGAAGAATTCTTAGGTAGCTTTTGTAAACCAATATTATCACCAGCTGCCTTAAGTTCTTCTCTTTTTTTTGAGTACCTCGCAACTAATTTTTGTCGCTTAACCTCTCTTGCTTTCATGGATTCTTTTGCCATATCAATTTGTTTTTTTAAATGGTAAACCTAGTTCTGTTAACAACGCCAAACCTTCTTTATCAGATTTTGCAGAAGTAACAAAAGTGATGTCTAGTCCTGTTATTTTTTTTATTTCATCTACTTTTATTTCAGGAAATATTATCTGTTCTTTGATACCTAGTGTATAATTACCTCTACCATCAAATCCTTTTGGACTAATTCCTTGAAAATCTCTAACACCAGGCAAAGAAACAGAAATAAATCTATCTAAAAACTCATACATACGTTCACGTCTAAGAGTCACTTTTACCCCAATTGGCATTCCTTTTCGTAGTTTAAAATTAGATATATCTTTTTTAGACAATGCAACAACAGACTTTTGACCAGTAATTTTAGTCATTTCTTCGCTTGCAATCTCAATCAATTTTTTATCATTAACTGCTTGTCCAACTCCCTGATTAATACAAATCTTATTAAGTTTTGGAACTTGCATGACATTTGCATAATCAAGGTCTTTTTTTAACTTTGGAATAATATCTTTGTTATATTTTTCCTTTAATCTAGGTGTATATTTTTTCATTTTAAAAGTTCTCCTGTTGTTTTAAAAAATCGATTTTTCTTTCCCGTTTTTTTATCAAATTTAACGCCTACTTTAGATGGATTACCTTTTTCATCTACTAACATTAAATTAGATAAATGAATTGGTGATTCTTTTTTTATAATTCCCCCATCTGGATATTGTGCATTAGGCTTAGTATGTCTGCTAACAATACTGGCACCCTCAACATATGCAACAGATTTATTAGGAACCATTGCAATAACCCTACCTACATGGCCTTTTGACTTTCCAGTCATAACCTTTACGGAATCTCCTTTTTTTATTCTACTTTTTAACATATTTTTCATCATATATATATTATAATACTTCGGGGGCCAAAGAAATGATCTTCATGTTATTGGAGTCTCTTAATTCTCTAGCGACTGGACCAAACACCCTAGTTCCACGCATTTCACCATTAGTATCTAGTAAAACACATGCATTATCATCAAATCGAATATAAGAGCCATCAAATCTCTTAACTTCTTTTCTTGTTCTAACCACAACAGCAGTTGTAACTTGTTTCTTTTTAACTGTCCCATTGGGAGAAACAGACTTAACAGACACAACTATTTTATCTCCTAAAGATGCATATCTTCGTTTTGTTCCTCCGAGCACTCTAATGCAAAGTACTTTTTTTGCACCTGTGTTATCTGCGACGTTTAATAATGATTCTTGTTGTAACATATTATTTTGCTTTTTCTAAAATCTCAACTAATCTCCAACATTTACGTTTACTCATAGGACGTGTTTCCATAATAGAAACGGTGTCTCCTACATTACATATATTTTTTTCATCATGAGCCATAAATTTTGATGTTGTTTTAACAAACTTTTCATATCTAGGGTGTTTAACACGTCTTTCTACTGCAACCATAATTGACTTATCCATGGAAATACTTGAAACAACACCAACTCTTTCTTTTCTTAGTTTTCTATCACTCATTTTATTTTTCTTTTATTAATCTCTGTTAACAATTTTGCAATTTCTCGCCTTCTTGATCTTAATGATATTGGATTATCCAAAGTGGCAGTTTTATGATATAATTTCATTTTTTTAAATGAAGCTCTATCGTCTTCTAATTTCTTTAGAAGTTCCAAATCAGTCATCTCACTTATTAAGTTTTTATTAGCCATAATTAATTAATTAGATCCCGTCTTTTAATAAATTTTGTTTTAACTGGTAATTTTTGTGCAGCTAACCTAAGAGCTTCTGAAGCAATCTCTTCACTCACTCCATCACATTCAAACAACATCCTTCCAGGCTTTACTACAGCAACCCAATATTCTGGGGCTCCTTTTCCCTTACCCATTCTAACTTCAGCAGGTTTTTTAGTAAGTACTTTATCTGGAAAGATACGGATCCAAAGTTGCCCTTCTCTTTTCATATATCTGGTGGCAGCAATACGTGCTGCCTCTATCTGCCTAGCTGTAACAAAACATTCATCCAAGGACTTGATGCCATAAGAACCAAAATTTAAGGTTGCTCCTCGTTGAGCATTACCTTTCATTTTCCCCTTTTGACTTTTTCTATATTTTGTTTTCTTTGGTTGTAGCATAATACTTATTTATTATCTATTTTTTTTTCTTTGATTCGAACTTCTATTTGAACCACGACTTGAACCACGATTTGAACCACGATTTGAACCTCTCTTAGTACCTACAACAATTGTTTCAATGGGTGTCAAACTCCGCTTACCATAAACCTCGCCTTTGCATATCCAAACTTTAACTCCAATTAAACCATATGTTGTTAGTGCTTCTTCAATGGCATAATCAATATCCGCACGAAATGTATGGAGAGGGGTTCTGCCTTCTTTATACATTTCAGACCTAGCCATCTCGACTCCATTTAACCTTCCTGAAACTTGTACTTTTATACCTTCAGCTCCCATTCTCATTGCGGCTGCAATTGCCATCTTTGTTGCCCTTCTATATGGAAATCTACCTTCAATTTGATTGGCAATATTTCTAGCAACTAACTTAGCATCAAGTTCAGGACGTTTAATTTCATAAATATTAACCTGAACTTCTTTGGAGGTGATTTTTTTTAATTCCTCTTTTAATTTATCAACTTCTTGTCCTCCCTTTCCAATAATAAGACCTGGCCTAGATGTACTAATTGTAACTGTGATAATTTTCAATGTTCTTTCAATAACAATCTTTGAAACACTAGCTTTTTTTAATCTCGCGTGAAGGTATTTACGTATTTCATAATCTTCTAAAATTCTATCACCAAAATCTTTACCACCATACCAAGCTGAATCCCAACCTCTTATAAAACCTAGTCTATTGCCTATTGGATTTGTTTTTTGTCCCATAATTAATTTATATCTTTTAAACCGACCATTATTGTTACATGATTTGAACGTTTTCTAATTCTATGTGCTCTACCTTGTGGAGCAGGCTGCATTCTTTTTAGCATTCTACCAGAATCAACAAATATTTTTGTAATAATTAACTCACTACTTTCAGATCCATGTTTCATTTGCCAATTAGATATTGCTGAAAGTAATAGCTTCTCTAATCTAATTGAAGCTTCCTTTGTACTATGTTTTAATAAAATCAATGCCTTATCAATATTGACACCTCTAATCTGATCTGCAACTAGTCTCATTTTTCTAGGTGAAGTAGGACAATTTTTTAATTTTGCAACTACCTCTTTTCTGTCAAATGAGCTTGTTTTTTCAATTGTATTATTTGTTTTTTTATCTACCATTTAACTATACTTAATATTATCTTTTCTTACCTCCGTGACCTCTAAATGACCTAGTTGGTGAAAATTCTCCTAGTTTATGTCCTACCATATTTTCTGTTATAAACACTGGAACAAATTGTTTGCCATTGTGCACAGCAAAAGTTTGACCAACAAAATCTGGAATAATCATTGAAGATCTACTCCACGTTTTAATAACAGTCTTTTTATTACTAGCCACATTAGCTTCTACCTTTTTTAGTAGTTTATAATGTACATAAGGTCCTTTTTTTAACGATCTTCCCATATTTTATTTTCTGCGTTTTACAATATATTTATTTGATAACTTTTTCTTAGCTCTTGTTTTAAATCCCTTGGCTGGAACTCCATTTCTAGATCGAGGATGTCCACCTGATGCTTTTCCTTCACCTCCACCCATAGGATGATCAACAGGGTTCATAGCTACACCTCTTGTCCTTGGTCTTCTACCAAACCATCTGTTTCGCCCCGCTTTTCCTGATTTTTGCAAACCGTGTTCTGAGTTGGATACGACACCTATAGTAGCTAAACAAGTAACCAAAACTAATCTTGTTTCACCACTTGGTAACTTTAATGTTGCATATTTTCCCTCTCTGGCAACTAACTGCACTCCTGCTCCTGCACTTCTTGCAAAAGAAGCACCCTTTCCAGGAGAAAGCTCTACATTATGTACAGTGGTACCTAATGGAATATCCGAAAGAAATAGCGTATTACCAATATTTGGCGCTATACCTTTGCCTGAAATTAATTGACTACCAACCTCTAAGTCTTTAGGAGCGATTATATATCTTTTTTCTCCATCAGCATAAAACAAAAGTGCAATTCTAGCTGTTCTATTGGGATCGTACTCTATAGTCTTTACAGTTGCAGGAATTCCAAACTTATCTCGTTTGAAATCAATAATTCGATATTTCTTCTTGTGACCACCTCCTAGGTACCTCATTGTCATTCTACCATCATTATTTCTTCCTCCGCTTCGAGTCTTTACTTTTGTTAAAGCCTTTGCAGGTTTTGAAGCGGTTACATCATCAAATGTTGTAACAACTTTAAAACGCTGACCAGGTGTTAAAGGATTTATTTTTTTTATTGCCATAATTACACGTTATTATAAAAATCTATACTATTTCCATCAATTAATTCAACAATAGCTTTTTTAAAAGCACTTTTTTTACCCCGAACAACACCTGCTTTAGTAAATTTACTTTTACTTTTACCATAATAATTCATAGTTCTCACGGATTTAACTTTAACATCATAAAGACCCTCTATTGATTTTTTAATATCAATTTTGTTAGCAGATTTAGATACAACAAATGCATATCTGTTAAAGAGTTCTGTTTGATTTGTTATTTTTTCAGTTACTAAAGGTTTTATTATTAAATCCATTTAAATTATTTTTTTAAATTTTTCAATGCACTTTCAACTATAATTAATTTAGAGGCATCTAAAATATTATAAACATTTATTTCACTTGCAGACACGACATTAGTTTTTGATAAATTTCGCGCTGATAATATAATAGACTTATTATTCTCAGATAAAACCAGCATAGTCTTTTCATTTACTACACCTAAGTTATTTAAAAGGGCAATATATTCCTTAGTTTTTGGAGTTTTGAAATCAAAATCTTCTACAACTAGTAGGTTTTTAGAATTCGCTTTATCACTTAGAGCCGAAAAACGTGCTAAATTCTTTACCTTCTTATTTAACTTAGAATTATAATCTCTAGGAATAGGTCCAAAAACACGACCTCCACCTCTAAACAACGGATTTTTAATACTTCCTGCACGAGCGGTTCCTGTCCCCTTCTGTTTCTTAATTTTTCGTGTACTACCAGTTATTTCACCTCTTTCCTTTGACTTACTAGTTCCTTGTCTATTATTTGCTCTGAATTGCTTAACTGCTAGATATACAGAATGATTGTGAGCTTCAACACCAAATATGGACTTATCAAGAGTAACTTGTCTTCCTGTGTCTTTTCCTTTAATATTTAATACTGGTAATTTCATTAGTTTGTAATATTTAAATATCCATTATTAGGTCCTGGAACAGCACCTTTTAATATGATTACATTTTTTTCTTTCAAAACCTTTAATACTTGTAGATTTTTAACTGTTACCTTCTTGCCGCCCATACGTCCACCCATACGCATGCCTTTAAATACTCTAGCTGGATAAGATGCAGCACCAATAGACCCAGGTGCTCTCATTCTATTGTGTTGACCATGTGTAGCATCACCAACTCCAGCAAAACCGTGTCTTTTCACAACGCCCTGAAACCCCTTTCCTTTACTAGTGCTAGTAACATCGACATATTCACCTTCCTTAAAAAAATCGACGTTTACAATATCACCTAACTTAATATCTCTTTTGTTAACCTTGCCATCATCACTAGTTTCTGTAAAATTATTTTCAAATTCTAAATACATCTTTTTTGCAGAAGTGTTAGCTTTTTTTGCATGTCCTAGCTCTGACTTTGTAGTTTTGATAGACTTTTTATCATCAAAACCTAATTGCACAGATGCATAACCGTCAGTGTCAATATCTTTGACCTGTGTAACAATACATGGTCCAGCTTCTACCATAGTGCAAGGAATATTTTTTCCTTTTACATCATAAAAACTACTCATTCCAATTTTTCTTCCTATAATACCTGCCATAACTAAGCTTTTATTTCTACTTCAACACCACTTGGTAACTCTAATTTCATTAGTGCATCTACCGTACTAGATGAAGTACTATATATATCTAATAATCTTTTATAAGAGTTCAATTCAAATTGTTCTCTTGATTTTTTATTAACATGAGGTGACCTTAAAACAGTAAATATCTTTTTATTGGTTGGAAGTGGAATAGGTCCACTAACCACTGCTCCTGTAGATTTTACAGTTTTAACTATCTTCTCTGCAGATTTGTCGACTAAATTATAGTCATATGATTTTAATTTTATTCTTATTCTCTGACTCATATCTTATGCTTCTACTTTTTTATTTTTAGCTATTACTTCATCCGCAATATTTTTAGGAACCTGATCATAATGACTAAACTCCATAGTTGATGTAGCACGACCAGAAGTTATTGTTCTAAGATCTGTAACATACCCAAACATTTCTGATAATGGAATTTTTGCATTTACAATTGTTGCACCACTTCTTTCACTTGTCCCTTCAATTAAACCTCTTCGTTTATTTAAATCACCTATTACATCACCCATGTTTGCCTCAGGAGTAACAACTTCAAGCTTCATAAATGGCTCCAGCAATACTGGCTGACATTTTGGCAATGCTTCTCTGAAAGCAGACTTTGCACAAATTTCAAAAGACAACTGATCCGAATCAACTGCATGAAACGAACCATCCTTTAAAGTTACTTTCATTGAATCAACTTCGTAACCAGCCAAAACACCATTTTTCATGGAATCTTCAAATCCTTTTTTAACAGAAGGGATGAATTCTTTTGGAATGTTACCTCCCTTAACCTTATCAATAAAAATCAGACCTGGATTTTCTTTATCATCATTAGGCTCAATTGAAAATATAATATCTGCAAACTTTCCTCTACCACCCGTTTGTTTTTTATAAACCTCCCTATGTTCAACTGAACCTTGAATAGCTTCTTTATAATTTACCTGTGGTGCTCCTTGATTACATTCAACATTAAATTCTCTTTTAAGTCTATCAACAAGTACTTCTAAATGCAATTCTCCCATCCCTGATATGATTGTTTGACCTGTGTCGTGATCTGTTTTAACTTGAAAGGTCGGATCTTCTTCTGCAAGTTTACCTAATGCAACACCTAATTTATCTACATCATTTTGTGTTTTTGGTTCAACAGCAATTCCAATTACTGGATCAGGAAAATCCATGGACTCTAAAACAACTTGTTCATTTTCTACACAAAGAGTATCACCTGTTCTAATATCTTTAAAACCAACAGCTGCGCCAATATCCCCAGCTTCGATTTTATCCAAAGCGTTCCTAGAATTTGAATGCATTTGAAATATACGAGAGATCCTTTCCTTAGATCCAGACCTAGTATTATATATATACGAACCTGCAGGCAAAACACCAGAATATACTCTAAAGAAACATAACCTACCAACAAATGGGTCAGTAGCAATCTTAAATGCTAGTGCTGCGAAAGGTTCTGAATTTTCAGGTTTTCTTTCTACTTCTTCGTCTGTTTTGGGGTTAACACCTGTAATTGATGGAACATCTAATGGACTAGGCAAATATAACATTACGTTATCCAATAGAGTTTGAACTCCCTTATTCTTAAAGGCCGAACCGCACAGCATAGGAGTAATACTCATATTCAATGTAGCTTTTCTAATTGCACCTTCAATTTCATCAGAAGTGATTGATGATGGATCATCAAAATATTTTTCCATTAATTGTTCGTCTGATTCTGCTACAGCTTCTAACATCTTTTCCCTCCATTCAGTAGCAATAGATTTAAGTTCTTCAGGAATTTCAATTTCTTTATAGGTCATCCCTAAATCCTCCTCATTCCAAATAATTCCTTTCATAGTAACTAAGTCAACTACGCCCTTAAAATCATCTTCTGCTCCAATTGGAATTTGTAAAGGAATTGGATTACCATTGAGTCTTTCCTTAACCTGATCAACACATCTAAAAAAGTCTGCTCCGATTCGATCCATTTTATTTACAAAGCCTATTCGTGGAACGTTATATCTATCAGCTTGACGCCAAACAGTTTCAGATTGTGGCTCAACACCACCAGATGCGCAAAACAAAGCTACAGCTCCATCCAAAACTCTTAAGGACCTTTCAACTTCTACTGTGAAATCAACGTGACCAGGAGTATCGATGATATTCATTTTAAATTCCTCATTTCGGAACTTCCAGTTTGTTGTCGTTGCAGCAGAAGTAATTGTTATACCTCTCTCTTGTTCTTGTTCCATCCAATCCATAGTAGCAGCACCGTCATGAACCTCACCAATTTTATGACTTAAACCAGTATAATACAAAACTCTTTCCGTTGTTGTTGTCTTACCAGCATCTATGTGGGCCATAATACCTATATTCCTTGTATATTTTAAATCTCTTTGCGCCATAATATATTTATTTAAAATCTAAAATGTGAAAATGCTTTATTTGCTTCAGCCATTTTGTGAACTTCTGATCTCTTCTTAATAGAGGCTCCTTCTTCCTTATATGCTGCTAATATTTCTGCGGCCAATTTTTGAGCCATAGATTTCTCATTTCTTTTTCTCGCAAATTTTATCATCCAGGTCATACCCATAGAGACTTTTCTTTCAGGTCTAATTTCCATTGGGATTTGAAATGTTGCTCCACCAATTCTTCTACTCCTAACTTCAACTTGTGGCATTACATTTGATAATGCTTTTTTCCAGACATCAACAGACGACTCCTCATCAGATGGATTATTTTTTTCAACAATTTCCATAGCATCATAAAAGATTTTAAATGCTAAGTTCTTTTTACCACTCATCATCATCGTGTTCACAAATCGCGTTACTAACTTATCTCCAAATTTTGGATCTGGTAATAAAATTCTTTTTTTTGCTCTAGATTTTCTCACTTAATAAATTTTACTTAATTAATTATTTTTTCTTAGCTCTTTTTGTTCCATATTTGGATCTTCTTTGATTTCTTCCCTCTACCCCAGCAGTATCTAATGCCCCTCTAACTATATGATACCTCACACCTGGTAAATCTTTCACTCTCCCACCTCTTACTAATACAATAGAGTGTTCTTGTAAATTGTGTCCTTCACCAGGGATATATGCATTTACCTCATATCCATTTGTTAATCTAACTCTTGCAACCTTTCTCATTGCAGAATTTGGTTTTTTAGGTGTAGTAGTATAAACCCTAGTACAGACCCCTCTTCTTTGAGGACACGCACTTAATGCCAAGGACTTACTCTTTTTAACCGATGACTTTCTACCTTTTCGAACTAATTGTTGTATAGTGGGCATATTATTTTAAATTAAATCTGTTATAAATCATATTAAAAATCCATTTTCAAAAATGGTTTGCAAATCTATAAATTTTAATCCTTATATCAAACCTAATTTTTCTTTTTTTTACCCTTGAAGATATTTTTTTAAAAAATTAAAATATTATTTTTTTTGTAAAACTCTGATAGCAAGTGTGTTATGGAAAATACAAAATGTGCAACATGAAAAATTAATTGATTAAAATAAATAAATTGAATTTGAGTGATAATATTGTAAATAATAATAATTTTATCAAAAATTTCACTGTTTAAAAAAGTACTCAATGAATAAAGACAATTCTGCTATCCAACTCAATCCACAACAAGAAAGTGCAGTACAGCAAATAGAAGGGCCAGTTATAATTATTGCTGGTCCTGGATCGGGTAAAACACGTGTAATTACTGAGAGAATAGCCCATTTAATTAATCAAGGTATAAAACCTAAAAACATCCTTGCTTTAACATTTACTAACAAAGCTGCAAATGAAATGAAACAGCGTGTATACAACATTACGAATACGCAGGAAGCCTACTCAGTTTGGATGGGAACATTTCATTCTGTTTTTGCAAAAATTCTTAGAAATGAGTCACATTCTTTAGGCTACGAGTTCAACTTTACTATATATGACAATGAAGACTCTGTAAAAATAATTCGAAGAATAATAAAAGATCGTAACCTAGATAAAGAACATTACAATGCTAAATATATTTTTTCTAAAATATCAATTATGAAAAACCAACTAATTGACAGCAAAAAATATAAACTCAATTATGAGTTAATGCAAAATGATAAAATTAATAAACGAGAAAAGTTTTTTGAAATATACCAAGAATATTGTGAATTATGTGCTCAATCAAACTCAATGGACTTTGATGACCTACTAATCAATACTTATAATTTATTTTCTAGCAATAAAGAAATACTAAAAGAGTATCAGGAATTATTTAAATACATTTTGATCGATGAATACCAAGACACCAACAAAGTACAAGATGCAATAATACAACTTCTAGGTCAAAAATATCAAAACATATGTATTGTAGGAGATGACTCTCAAAGTATATACTCATTTAGAGGTGCAAACATCAATAATATATTTAACTTCAAATTAAACTATAGCAACGTAAGAGAATTTAAACTAGAACAAAATTATAGATCTACAAAAAATATAGTTCATGCGGCAAATACTCTAATAAATTTTAATAAACAAAAAATTGAAAAAACTATATTTAGTGAAAATGAAAAAGGTGAACCAGTTCAATTAATCAAATACTACAATGACCGAATTGAAGGCGATAAAACTGCTGAAATTATTCATAGATTAATTTCTAATCAGCCTGCCACAAATCATAAACATGCCATACTTTATAGAAATAACAGTCAATCAAAAGTCCTAGAAGACGGACTAAGAAGAAGAGGCATTAAATATAAAATATATGGTGGTCTTTCATTTTATCAGAGAAAAGAAATTAAAGATATAATGGCATATTTTAAATTGATTTTAAATCCTGACGATAACGAATCTTTATTAAGAATCATTAATTATCCAATTAGAGGAATTGGCTCTACCACTATTGATAAAGTGAGAAACAAGGCAACTGATGAAAAAAAATCTATATGGAACACACTTAACGATGAAACTTTTGATGAGATTCAAATTAATGCAGGAACTAAAAACAAGCTGGTTATATTTAAAGAAATCATAAAAAACCTAATTAAATCTGACAATAATATTTTTGAAACTGCTGAACTATTAATTGAAACGACTGGTTTAGTTAGAAAACTTAAGGATGACCCAACTGACGAAAATATCAACAGAATTGAAAACATAAGCGAATTATTCAATAGTTTAAAATTGTTTTCTTTAAAAAAGAATAACAATTCGCTTGCAGATTTTATCAACGAAATATCACTCGACGAAACTAAAGAGGATAAAACTAATGAAAGTAAAGTTTCTCTTATGACTATTCACCAATCAAAAGGATTAGAGTTTCCATATGTATACATTGTTGGACTTGAAAACGGACTATTTCCGTCACAAAGAAGCATTAAAGTTCCAAATGGTGTGGAGGAAGAAAGAAGACTACTCTATGTCGCAATTACACGTGCAAGTAAAAAAGTTACTTTATCTTACTCTTTAAATCGATTCCAATTTGGAACAATACAACAATCTGAAAGAAGCATGTTTATTGACAATATTGAACATTGTCTTGATAAAGAATTAAAAAATGAATTCGAAAACTACTCATTCTTTGGAAAAAGAAAAATTAATAACATAACAATTCCAAAAAAAATTAATCCGACTGGATTAAGAAAAATTGCAAATGAAAAATATCAAGATAAAAGAAACCTTAAAGTTGGAATGAAAATAAAGCATAATATCTTTGGATATGGTAATATTCAAAAAATTGATAACAGTGATGGCAATCAAAAAATCACAGTTATGTTTAATGAACATGGATTAAAAACTTTATTAACTAAATTTGCTAAATTTGAGATTATATTATAATCTTTACAAGAAAACTTCATTAACTTTCATAAGTTTGCAACTTTATTTAAATATTAACAGATGAAATATAATACTGAATTATCTCCACTAATTATTCCTGAATACGGAAGACATATTCACTCAATGGCAAATAGTTTAATGGGAATTAAAAATGAACAAAAAAGGAATCAACAAGCCATGGTGTTAATTAATATTATGGGGAACCTCAATCCTCACTTAAGAGATGCAGAAGAATATAGACATAAATTATGGGATCATTTACAAATTATGTGTCAAAATAAACTCGAAATAAACTCACCTTACCCAAAACCCTCATTAGAAACAAAAGCAAGTCAATCTGCTAGAATAGATAATACTCAAGGGACTGTAAAGTTTAAACATTATGGAAAGTTAATTATTGAACTTATTCATGAAGCTGTAAAAATTAGTGATGAAAAACTTAGAACCTATCTTTTAAATCACATAGCTCAACAAATGAAACGATCTTTCCTCAATTGGAATCAGTCAAATGTCCAAGATTTCCAAATATGGTCTGATCTGGAACACTTTGCCCAAAAGGAACTCAATTTAGACAAAACTAAAGTTATTCCTGTATATCAAACTCACAATCCAATCCGAAAAAAAACATTTTACAAAAAATCACAAAAAAAACATTACACAAGAAAATAAATGGGAAGCTTTAAAATTATTGGTGGAAAAAAATTATCTGGTTCAGTCCAACCACAAGGTGCTAAAAATGAAGCACTTCAAATTATATCTGCAACTTTGTTAACAAACAAAAAAATAACTATTAGTAATATTCCAAATATTATTGATGTGATGTGCCTAATTGATATACTCAAAGGATTAGGTGTTGATATTGTACAAAAAAACAAAAAAACCTATTCTTTTGAAGCTAAAAATATAAACATTGACTACTTGAAAAACGACGATTTTAAAAAAAATAGTCAAAAAATTAGAGGATCAATTATGATTATGGGACCCCTAATTGGTAGATTTGGAAAAGCAATTTTATATCCACCAGGTGGAGATAAAATAGGACGCCGTAGACTTGACACTCACTTTACAGGACTAAGTAAACTAGGTGTGGTATTTAAAAAAACCACTAATGAATCTTATGAATTAAGTTGCAATAAACTAACCGGAAACTATATGCTTTTAGAAGAAGCATCAGTAACCGGAACAGCTAATATCATAATGACAGCAGTTTTAGCAAAAGGATTAACAACAATTTATAATGCTGCATGTGAACCCTACATTCAACAATTATGTAAAATGCTAAACTCAATGGGCGCTAAAATATCAGGAATAGGATCAAACCTATTAGAAATTAAAGGGGTGAAAAAATTATCTGGCTGCAATCACAAAATTCTTCCTGATATGATTGAAATAGGCAGTTGGATTGGACTAGCTGCTATGACCCAGTCTGAAATTAGAATTAAAAATGCTTCAATCAAAAATCTAGGAAACATACTTACTGTTTTTCAAAAGATGGGCATTAAAATTGAATTAAACAAGGATGATATTATTGTAAAAAAACAAAAAAATTATACAATTAAAAAATTTATAAATGGCTCAATTCTAACTATTTCAGACTCACCATGGCCAGGCTTTACACCTGATTTATTAAGTATTATTCTTGTTACTGCTACTCAAGCAAATGGGAATATTTTAATTCATCAAAAAATGTTTGAAAGTAGATTGTTTTTTGTAGATAAATTGATAGAAATGGGAGCGCAAATAATTCTATGTGATCCACACAGGGCAACTATAACTGGAATAAATAGAGAATATTCATTAAAAGGAACTGTCATGACATCTCCTGACATAAGAGCAGGGATTTCATTATTAATTGCTGCATTATCTGCAAAAGGAACAAGTGTTATTCATAACATTGAACAGATTGACAGAGGTTATGAAGATATTGACAAAAGACTTCAGGCACTTGGAGCATCAATTGAAAGAATATAAAGTGTGTCATTATGTCATCAAGTTGTAGTTTGGCTAGATATTTGACACATTTTTAATTAAATTAAAAAAACTATGGCTAAAAAAACAAAACCTCAAATAAAAACTCTTGAAAATGAAATAAGTGAACTAAAAGATAAATATCTTAGACTAGCTGCAGAATTTGAAAACTATAAAAAACGCACACGAAAGGAGAAACAAGACTCAATTAAATATGGCAAGGAAAGCATTGTTAATCCAATACTAACTATTTTAGATGATTTTGATAGAGCAAAAAAAACTAATGAAAAAGATGTAAAGGGCTATTTATTGATTAGCCAAAAGTTTCAAGATATCTTATTTAAACATAATTTAAAAAGAATAGAAATTAAAACTCTTGAAACATTTGACGTAGAAAAACATGAAGCTATCAGCAGCCTAGATGTCAAAGACAAAAAGAAAAAAGGCAAGGTCATTGAAGAAATTGAAGCTGGTTATTTACTAGATGAAAAAATTATAAGGTACCCCAAAGTAATAATTGGAAAATGAGTAAACGAGACTACTATGAAGTGCTTGGCGTAACAAAAAACGCTAACAATAAAGAAATTAAACAAGCTTACAGAAAGCTTGCAGTCAAGTATCACCCTGATAGGAATGAGGGCGACAAAGCAGCAGAGGAGAAATTTAAAGAAGCGGCAGAAGCATATGAAGTTTTAAGTAATCCTGAAAAAAAATCAAGATATGATCAATTTGGGCATCAGGGAATGTCTGGCTCAAGAGGTTTTGGAGGATTTTCTAACATGAGTGACATCTTTGAGCAACACGGAGATATTTTTGGAGATATTTTTGGAAGTGCATTTGGTCGCCAAACATCAGACCGAAGAATAAATAAAGGAAGTAATTTAAGAATTCGTATTAAATTAAGTTTAAAAGAAATCCATGAAGGAGTAACAAAAAAAATTAAAATAAAACGTTTAGTCCCTGATCCAAATACACAATATCAAACATGTACTGTTTGTGGCGGGAGGGGAACTGTTACAAAAATCGCTAATACAATTTTAGGTCAAATGCAAACTACATCAACATGTGGAAATTGTCAAGGAAGTGGAAAAGTAATTACAAAACGTTCTCCTCAAACTGATGCGCAAGGAATGATCCAGAAAGAAGAATTAACTGAAATAACAATACCAGCAGGAGTTTCTGAAGGGATGCAACTAAAAATCAGTCAAAAAGGAAACCATGCACCTTACCAGGGTATTCCTGGTGATTTACTCATATTGATCACGGAAGAATCGCATCCCGATCTTAAAAGAGAAGGCAGAAACCTACATTATGATTTATATATTAGTATTCCTGATGCTATTTTAGGATGTCAAGTTGAAATACCAACTATTTCAGGGAAAGCGAAAATCACAATACAAAATGGTGTACAAAGTGGAAAAATTTTAAGATTAAAGGCCAAAGGAATCACTGATATTGAATCTAGAACAAAAGGTGACTTATTGGTCCACATTAATATATGGACCCCTGGAAAAATAAATAAAGATCAAAAAGACTTTTTTATACAACAAAATGATGCAAAGGAATTTAAGCCCCAACCTAAAAATCAAAAGTCATTTTTTGAAAAAGTCAAAGAAATGTTTAATTAATTATTTTTTAAAATCATGCAGAAAATATTAATTATAGAAGATGAAATTGCCATAAGAAATGTTTTAAAAAATATATTATTAGATGAAAACAAAAAGTTTCAAATTGATGAAGCATCTAATGGTGAAGAAGGTTTTAAAAAAATCACTGAAAAAAATTATAATCTAATTATTTGTGATATTAAAATGCCAAAAATGGATGGTATTGAGGTTTTAGAGAAAAGCATACACTTGGGGATTGACACACCATTTGTAATGATCTCAGGCCATGGTGACATAGAGACAGCTATAGAATGTATTAAAAAAGGATCTTTTGATTATATATCAAAACCACCAGATTTAAACAGACTGTTAACTACAATTCGAAATGGCTTAAATAACCAAACACTCAAAAAGGAAAATAAAATTTTAAGAAAAAAATTTGGTAATAAAGATAATATGATTGGTGATTCACAAAAAATGAATGCCATTAGAAATATAATTGAAAAAATTGCCCCAACTGAAGCTCGAGTACTTATTACAGGCGAAAATGGAACTGGTAAAGAACTAGTTGCCCATTCCATTCACAGGCAAAGTAACAGGTCAAAAATCCCAATGATTGAGGTTAATTGTGCAGCCATTCCCTCTGAATTAATAGAAAGTGAATTATTTGGACATGAAAAAGGATCATTTACATCTGCCCATAAATTAAAAAAAGGCAAATTTGAATTAGCCGATCAAGGAACTTTATTTCTTGATGAAATTGGAGACATGTCTTTGTCTGCACAAGCCAAAGTTCTAAGAGCACTACAAGAAAATAAAATAAGTCGAGTCGGGGGTGAAAAAGAAATCAATATTAATGTAAGAGTAATTGCTGCAACAAATAAAAACCTACAAGATGAAATTTTAAATAAAAATTTTAGAGAAGACCTCTTACATAGAATAAGTGTAATTCCTATTCAGATGCCTTCTTTAAAAGAAAGGAGTGAAGATATTCCATTATTAGTAGATTACTTTTTAGAAGTAATTTGTAAAAGTCATGGTGTTGTAAAAAAACATATTGATAGTGATGCAATTTCAATGCTTAAGGAATATAATTGGCCGGGAAATATTAGGGAATTAAGAAATGTAATTGAAAGACTAATCATTTTATCTGAAGATACAATTACAGCAAAAGATGTTAAGTTACACGGTTAAACATCTCATTAAAGTTCTCCGTCTCTTAACTCAATACTAAGTTTAGAATTTAAATTCTTATAAATTCGTTTCATAATTTTATCAACCTCTAGATCTGTAAGAGTTCTCTTTTTGTCTTGAAATAAAAATGATAAAGAGTATGATTTTTTATTTTCATCAACTTTATCACCAACATAAACATCAAATAAATCAATCTTTTTTAACAAATAAATATTTAAATTATTTATCAAATTTTTTATCTCAAAAAAAGAAATATCTTTATCGATTAACAATGACAAATCTCTTTTAATAGATGGAAATTTTGGAATAGGACTGTATTGCGTATTATGTGAACTAAAGTACTTGAAAAACGAATTAACATGAATATCAATAAAATATACATCTTTTTTTATCCCATGAAGTTGTAAGAATTCATTAGAAAACATTCCGCACTCAGCTATCACTTCTTTTTTAAAGAAATAGGATGAATTTAAAGAACTATAACTCTTAGGAGTATCAAGCAGCGATAAATCATTAACTGAGAGACTACTTTTTTGTATAATTTGATCTAACACCCCCTTAATTATAAAAAAATCAATCTTCTTGGCTTTATCATTCCAACTTCCACCTTTAAAAATACCTGTCACACAAATCGTAAGATGTTCGTCTTCATGATATTTATTCTTATCACATAAACCATAAACTTTTCCAAATTCAAAAAATTTTAAATTAAATATCTGTCTGTTTAAATTATGGTGAATCACATTTAAAGCACTTGAGAACATATTGGTCCTCATGATAGCTAAATCATTGCTTAAAGGATTCAACAACTTAACTGGACTTAACTTAGACTCACCATCAAACCTGGTAGTTTTTTCAGATGTCAAAGAATTATTTTGAATTTCACAAAAACCTTTGGAAGCTAATAAACTTGATATATGAAGTTTAATATCATTCTTAGAAATAGTTGAAGATATAGTTGGCTGAAATTTTATATATTTTGACTCAGGCACATTATTATAACCATAAATTCGCAAAATTTCTTCTACCACATCTATTGGTCTAGTAACATCAACTCTAAAACTAGGCACTTTTAACTTAATAATATCATCTGTTTGTGTTAAAATTTCAAAATCTAAATGCTTTAAAATTGATAAAATATTATTTTGGTCTATTTTATGTCCAAGAATATTAAAACAATACTTAAATGAGAAATCAATTTCATTATAATTCATTTGTGAAGTACTAAAGGACACTTCCTGTCCAATTTTAGCTCCACAAATATCCTTGATTAATAAAGCCGACCTATGTAAAGCAAATAAACTATTATTATAATCCACACCTCTTTCAAAACGATATGAAGAGTCTGTTTGTATACCATATTGTTTTGAAGTTTTTCGTACATTAGAAGAGTTAAAAAAAGCACTCTCTAAAAATATACGTTGAGTTTTACTGTTAACATTACAATCAATTCCACCCATAATGCCGGCTAAACACAAGGGTTTATTTTTATCACATATAATTAAGTTTTCTGAAGATAAACTAATCTCATTAGAGTCCAAGGTTCGAAATAATTCACTCTTTTTGGCCCTTCTAATAATTAAATTAGATTCTTCAATCTTATCATAATCATATGCATGTAAGGGACTACCTGTTTCATGTAAAACATAATTTGTTATATCAACAATATTATTAACAGGTTTTAATCCGACTGAAATAAGCTTAGACTGCAACCAGATTGGAGATGGCTTCACATTAACATTATCAATGCAGACACCATAATACTGGGAACATAAATCACTAGATTGATTATCTAAAGTTAATGAAAGATTGGACTCCCCAGCCTTGTAAAAAGATGTATCAGGAAGAGTAAAATTGATTTTTTTAGACCTATGCATAAAGTAAGCATATAGATCTCTACATACACCAATATGACCAAAAGCATCCGTTCTATTTGGAGTTAATCCAATGTCAAGAACTTGATCTTTATTTACCTTAAAATAATTAGACACCAAATCTCCCACTTTACAATCTTTTGTCAATTCTATAATACCTTCATGATTATATCCTAATCCAATTTCATCCTCTCCACAAATCATTCCTTCGGACCACTTTCCTCTAATTTTAGTTTTTTTAATTTTAAAAGATTCACCTTTAATATTAGTTAAATAATTTCCTGGCAACACTACAACTACATACTGGCCCTTTCTAACGTTAGGAGCACCACAAATAATTTGATTTATATTATGACCAACATCTACTTTTGTTATCTTTAATCTGTCAGCATCTGGGTGCTGATAACAATCTATAACCTTGCCCACAACCAAGTGCTCAAATGAAGAAAAAACCTGACTAACACCTTCAACTTCCAAACCAGTGGAAGTCAAAATATCTGCTAAATCGTTTGAACCAATTGATAAATCTAGATAATCTTTTAACCAATTATATGATATCTTCATTTTAAAATTATTTACAGTAAATGTAGTAAAGATTTAAATATAGAAACTAGTATTTATATGATAAAAATTTGAAAATACTAAGAAACTGTGCTCCATTTTAATAATTTTTGATAGTGATTAACAAAATATTTAAAAATTTTTCTATTATCAATATGTTCAAGATTAGCATCTGAGATTAATAATAATTTCGCATCTTTTCTAGCTAGTTCGACTAAATCATAATCTTTAACTAAACTAGATAATTTTAAATTTATTAAACCGCTTTGTCTGGTACCTAAAATATCACCTGGACCTCTGAGTCCTAGATCAGTTTCTGCAATTTGAAAACCATCATTTGTGTCAACCATAGCCTTTATCCTTTTACGTGAATCATTAGTTAATTTATTAGATGTCAATAAAATACAATATGACTGATAACTAGATCTTCCTACTCGCCCTCTAAGCTGATGTAACTGTGATAGACCAAATTTTTCCGCATTTTGAATCACCATAGTAGATGCATTAGAAACATTTACACCAACCTCAATAACTGTAGTAGAAACCATTAAATGAGACTTTTTTTGTAAAAAATTTTGCATCTCCATTTCCTTTTGCTCACTACTTAACTTTCCATGTAACATAGATACATTGAATCCTTTTTTTTCGAAAATAACTTTCATATTTTCAAATCCATCCATCAAATTTTTATAATCTAATACTTTGCTCTCTTCTATAAGTGGATAGACTACATAAACTTGTCTTTTTTGTTTTAATTGTTGATAAATAAAACTATAAACCTTTTTAACATCTTTAAAATAATGATGAGTAGTAAGAACTTTTTTTCGATTTGGTGGTAATTCATCAATAACCGAAAGATCTAAGTCACCATATGCAGTCATAGCTAAAGTACGGGGAATCGGAGTAGCTGTCATTACTAAAACATGTGGTAAAATTTCTTTATTCTTCCATAATTTAGCACGTTGAGCGACACCAAATTTATGCTGCTCATCAATAATCACTAAACCCAAACGGGAAAAAACAACATTATCTTGGATTAATGCATGCGTTCCAACAATAATATCTATAGATTCATTTAACAGGTCTTTAAGAATAATTTTTTTTTCATTAGTAGGTGTCCTACCTGTCAACAAAACTACATTGAGATTTAATTGATCAGAAAACTCTTTTAAACTATTAAAATGTTGATTAGCTAGTATTTCTGTAGGTGCCATCAAACAGGATTGAAAACCATTATCATTTGCTAGTAATATAGCTAGAATAGCAACAATTGTTTTTCCTGAACCTACATCTCCTTGTAACAATCTATTCATTTGAAAGCCAGTTAAAAAATCATTTCTTATTTCTGTCACAACTCTCTTCTGTGCAGATGTTAACTCAAATTG
>MDTB01148285.1_pt1 | contig 26385 bp, 28 predicted proteins | sample 811161 | NCBI WGS metagenome assembly MDTB01 (sample SAMN05326650, study PRJNA326480) | marine metagenome | isolation source: seawater | place: Mediterranean Sea | collected 2009 | reverse complement strand
TCAATCATTTTTTTACAATCATCTAACTTTTTATTATTAAAAGATACTTTTGTTCTGTAATGAGCCGATAAAAGAAAGAGCCTTACTACACTTGATCCGTATTTTTGAATCATTGAGCTTACATCAATAAAGTTTCCTAAAGATTTGCTCATTTTTTCATCATCTATGTTTAAATGCTCTGCATGAAGCCAATAGTTTGATAAGTTATGACTTTGAATTGCTTCAATTTGGGCACTTTCATTTTCATGATGAGGGAATTTTAAATCAATTCCGCCACAATGAATATCGATTTGGCCATTAAAAAGAGTTTTAATCATTACAGCGCATTCAGTATGCCAACCGGGTCTTCCATCCCCCCATTGACTTTTCCAAAAAATATCTCCATCAGAATCTTTTTTTGTTTTCCATAATGCAAAATCATTTAAATTTTTTTTTAATAATTCATTATCCTCTTTTTCTAAATCATCTTCAATATTTACAAATTTTCCATAGCCCTGATAGCTCTTTGTATCAAAAAAAATATTACCATTAATTTCATATGCAAATTTTTCATTTATTAATGTTTGAATAAACTCAATCATTTCGTCAACATATTCTGTTGCTCTTGGATTATAATTATTTGGCAAAATTTTTAATGCTTTTGATAAATTTTTAAAAGATAGTTCATATTTTGAAGTAATTTCATTTAAAGATGACTTTTCTTGATTTACCTTATCAATTATTTTATCGTCAATATCTGTGATATTCACTGCAGTTATAGTTTTGTATCCATTCATGACAAGAACTCTATTTAATAAATCGTAAAAAACAAATGTTCTAAAATTTCCAATGTGAGGGTCATTGTAAACAGTTGGACCACATCCATACATTATAACCTTATTCTTTGATATGGGTGTAAAAGTTTCTTTTTTTCTTGTTAGAGAGTTATATAATTTTAAATTCATTTTTTTAAAGATAATTTAACGATTTTATCTATTAAATTTTTAAAAGAAAATCCATGCTGTTTTGCGGCCATCGGAAAAAGGCTAGTTTTAGTCATGCCAGGCAGTGTATTTATTTCTAAAAAGTAAAATTTATCATTAAAGTATTTAAAATCTACTCTTGAGTATACATCGCAATCAAGAATTTTATGAATTTTTAATGCACAATTTTGTACAAACTTATATTCATCTGAATTGATTTTTGCTGGACAGACATATTTTGATTCTCCAACTGTATACTTTGAATTATAATCATAAACACCTGATTTGGGTTGAATTTCTATCACAGGTAAAGGCTTACCGCCCAAGATTGGTACTGTAATTTCTCTTCCACCAATAAATTCTTCAATTAAAACAGAGTTATCAAAATCAAGAGCTATGTCTATAGCATCATTAATCATATTAATATTATTAACAATATTAAAACCAACAGAACTTCCTTGAGCATTAGGTTTTACAACATATTTTTCAGCTGAAAAATCGAAATGGTCATTACATGAATTAAAAAAAGTATGGTAGTATTTTGGAGAATCTATACCCTCTTTTATTACAATTTCTTTTGTTTTGGTCTTGTCAAAACATGTTTTTGATGATTTTTCATTTGAACCATTATAAGGAATATTCATTTCCGTCAAAATTGATTGTATAGTACCGTCTTCTCCAAAAGAACCATGCAGTGCTATAAATATAAAGTCATGGTTTTTTAGATCACTCTTAATATCAAGTATTGAATTTTTTTCAAGAACATATAGAGACGTTTTGTGCTCTAAAGCTTTACAAGACTCTAAGACAGCTTCACCTGTTTTTAAAGAAACTAATCGCTCTGCTGAGTCACCTCCGGATATTATTCCAATATTAATTTAATATCCTTTGCTGCTTCTAATAAATCCTTAGAAATTAAATCTACATTACAAGTTGATACTACTTGATTGATATAGTCTTTTCCCATTCCAGTTAACAAAAAAATAGTTTTCATATTTAACCTTTCACCAGCTTCAACGTCAACAATAGAATCACCAATCATTAAAGAATTAGAAAGATTTATTTGAAATTCTTCTGATGCCTTTTTAAACATTCCCACTCCAGGCTTTCTCATTGAATCGTAACTTTCTTCATAATTTTCTGCAAAATAAATTTTCTTAAGAGGTAAATTTCTTTTTTCAAACTCTTCGAAAATATAATTATGAATTTCATTTAAATTTTTTGAATCAATTTTTCCGGTTGATAACCCAGACTGGTTGGTAACAATAACGAATTTTTCAGTAAAGTTGTTTAATAAATTTAAAGCTTCAAAAGTGAAGTCAAAAAAATGGTAATCTGAAAGATTATTAATATAACCATAAGGATCATGGCTTATAGTTCCGTCTCTGTCTAGAAAAATAGCATCAAACATTTAATTTGATCTCCAATCTATAGTTTGCCATCCATCATTGACTTTTAAGCTAACTAAAGGATTTTGAAAATTTTCTATACTTATTATAAAACAATCAAAAATAATCTTGTCAAATTGTATAAATGAAATCGAATAAACTTGTTTCTTTATAGTATCAAATTTAATTAAAAGATTATCGTTCATATAATTGTAGCGATATGACAGATATATATCGTTGTTATCAATTGAAATTAATTTAGCATTTTCAAAATTTTTATAATCAAAAAATTCTAATAAATTTTTTTCAGCTGTTTCAAGAATGATAATATTTTCATTAGAATCATATGATGAAATGGTATTTCCAGAAAAAACAGAAACCATTCCGTCAAATGATAATGTATTAAAAAGAATTTGATTAACTTTTAATGATAGGCTTGCGTTGTAGCTTTTTGAAGACTGATTAATCTTAAGATTGACTGTTTTATTATTTAAATTTTTAAAAAAATTTTTGATTTCTATATCTTTTATTTCATTTCCAAACAACATGGAAAAAAGTAAAAATATAATCTTTAAGCTATTCTTCATTAATGGTTTCTAGATAAGATTCATCAACTAAAACTTCTCTAGCTTTACTTCCTGTAAACGGACCAACAATTTTTAGTCTTTCCATTTCATCAATTAATCTAGCTGCTCTTGAATATCCAACAGATAATCTTCTCTGAAGCAAAGAAATTGATCCTTGCTTGCTCATAACAATTATTTCAATAGCTTTATGAAGCAAGTCATCATTGATACCTTCTTCACCATCAATCACTGAACTGGTCTCTTCTTTATAAGTTTCAATAATTACTTCATTAGGCTTTGGTTGTGAACTAATATGCTGAACCAAATCTTCTATCTCTTTTAATGTTATAAATGCACCATGCATTCTTACCGGAGCTGGAGATCCAGGTTTTTGATACAACATATCACCTTTACCAATTAACTTATCTGCTCCGTTCTCATCCAATATTGTTCTTGAATCAATTTTAGTTGCTACTTGAAATGCAATTCTAGCTGGAAAGTTTGCTTTTATAACCCCCGTAATTACGTCCACTGAGGGTCTTTGGGTTGCAACAATTAAATGAATACCTACAGCTCTGGCAAGTTGAGCTAATCTTGCAATTGGAGCCTCAACATCTCTAGGACTGTACATCATAAGGTCGGCTAATTCATCAATCATTAAGACAATGTAAGGCATTAAATCTTTTTTTGACTTCTTCATCATATCGTTATATTCCGAGATATTTCTCTTTCCAGCCTCTGCAAGCAGATCGTACCTTGAATCCATTTCTTTTTCAAGAGATCTCAATGCAAGGATAGCATTGTCTTTTTTGGTAATAATTGATTCATCAATACCGTTAAATTTTAGTAAATAATGATTTTCTAAACCCCTATAAAGTGACATTTCAACTTTTTTAGGATCAATAATCACAAACTTTACTTCTTCAGGTTTTAATTGGTAAAGTAAACTTACAATAATAGTGTTAAGCGAAACTGATTTTCCGGAACCTGTTGTACCAGCAATTAACAAGTGAGGCATATCTACCAAATCTAATATAGATATATCACCCAGAGTTCCTTTTCCAATGGCAAGTTTTAATTTTGCTTTAGACTTTAGATATTTTTCAGAATTTATTACATTTTTTAAAAATATTGTTTGGGGATTTTGATTAGGAATTTCTACTCCAACATGATTTGAACCAGGGATAGGAGCTAGAACTCTAACACTTTGGGCTTCCATAACTCTTGCTATATCATCTGAAAGCTGAACAAACTTATTCACTCTTACTCCTTCTGCTGGTAATATCTCAAACAGAGTAATAATTGGTCCTGTTTTTATAGCACCGGAACTACCTTCAACTCCGAAATTTGAAAGGGAATTTTTCAAAAGTTCAGATCTACCTCTAATGTCGTCCTCATCTACTTCGCTTAATTCATCCAATGATTTAAGAATCTCAGTTGAAGGAAATTCCCATTCTTTCTTTAATATAGAATTATTTCTTTGAGAATCTATTTCAGCTTCCTTCTCAATTATTGCTTTTTCAATTGAAATTTCTAGATTATTGTTTTCCTGATTTAAATCTTCATTAATTTTAGAAGTTTCCAAATCTTCTGATTGATTATCTTTTTTGTCATTTTCAGTATCATCAATTTGTTCTTCAAATTTTTCATTTTCTTTTGTATTAATTTCCTCTAAAAATGATTCATCTTCAATAATTCTTCTCTTATTATGCTTTTCATCCTGCTTTCTGATTTCTGGTAAAAAACTTTTAATATTAAAATTAAAATTCGAAATATTTTTTTTCAAAAATTGTGGAATAATTTTTAAAAAGTTGTATAAATCAATCTTAAAAAATGATATAACTACAATCAATGTAGATGAAAATAGAATTAATAAAGAACCTAATAAACCTGTCCAATCATAAATAAGACCAAGCGCAAGCCCTCCTAAAAGACCAGAATAATTATAGTTACTAATTTGTTCTAAGGCTATGATCGAATCAAAGTTCTCAATTAATCCTAAAAGCATAGAACTAAGTATTAAAAAGATTATTTGATATCTAACTAACTTTAAAACATCTATAGAAAAATTTGTAATCAAATAATAAGCCACAGTGACTAAAAAAAGAGGGAAAAATAGTGCAGCATACCCAAAACCTAACTTCATTAAATAAAACCCTATAAATACTCCAATTATATTAAATGGGCTTTTGATATTTTGAGCTACTAATGAAGGTTCTTCTGATAAATCATAACTCAGCATTGATCCAAAGAAAAGTAATGACAAAACTATAAGCAACCATCCTATAATTTGAATTCTTATCTTATTTGTCATTTTAGGTAAGTCCCTTTTTTGTAAAAAGGAAGCTTTGCTTTATTGAAAGTAAAAAATTTATCTCTTATTCCAACATAAAACTCATTTTCATTTTTAAAATCTATATCAATATAAGCTAAAGCAATTCCTTTTTTTAGGCTTGGTGACATACCCCCACTGGAAATCATTCCAATCTCTTTTTTTTGGTTTGAGTAGAGTTTATAACCAGATCTTGGAATAGCTCTCTCTTCCGATGAAATTGCTATCAATTTTTTGGATACATTGCCTTTAATGGATTTGCATCCAATAAAAGCTGTATCATATTTAGTAATCCATGAAAGTCCAGCTTCAACGGTATTAGTTTTTTCATTTAATTCATTTCCATAAAGACAATAGCCCATTTCAAGCCTCAAGGAATCTCTACATCCCAGACCTACCGGCTTAATATCGCATGAAATTGAAAGTAAATCATTCCAGATTTGAACAATTTTTGAATTAGGAGCATATATTTCAAAACCCAGCTCACCAGAGTATCCAGTTCTTGCAACAACTACTTTTTCAGAATCTGGTAATAAAGTCTCATAATATTTTAATTTTAAAATCTCAGGATAAAGTTTTTGAAGAAATTTCTGAGAATGTGGCCCCTGTAATGCTAACAAAGAAGTCTGCTTTGATTCATCAACTAAGGAAACGCCTTCAATTAAATTTAATTTTAACCAATTAAAATTTTTTTCAATATTTGAAGCATTAACTACCAACATGTATTTGCTACCTAAATTATAAACAAGCAAATCATCAATTACGCCACCATCATGATTACAAAAAGCGCTATATTGAACCATACCAGGTATTAATTTAGATACGTCATTAGTCGTTATTTTTTGAATAAATTTCTCAGCGTTTTTTCCGGAAACAATGAACTCTCCCATATGACTGACATCAAATAACCCGCACGAGTTTCTTACATGGTGATGCTCTTTTGTAATACTGGAATACTGTAACGGCATTAAAAATCCAGCAAAAGGTATTAGCTTCGCATTAAGTTTTTTATGAAAACTATACAGTTCAGTTTTGAGATAATCTTTCATCGAATAATTGCTAAAATTCCTTTTATGATATTTTCAATATCACCTTTGTAAGAGCCTTCTTCATTTAACTTTTTAATAGATTTATCTATTTGAGACTTTTTGTAACCTAAAGATGATAGTGCAGTATAAATATCTTCATAAGAAAAATCTACTTTGGAGCTATCAATATCACTTTGAGAAACAATATGAGTTGATATTTTTTCTTTGATGTCTAAAATGATTCTTTTTGCGGTTTTAGGGCCAATTCCTGGAATAAGACTTAAAGATTTGACATCTTCAGAAATTATATTGTCTTTGAAGCTTGAAACCGACGCATTTGATAATAAGTTTATAGCTGTTCTAGGTCCTATTCCTGATACATCAATTAAATTTGAAAATAAAGATCTACGCTCTAAATCGATAAAGCCATAAAGCTCCATTAAATTTTCTTTTACATTTAAATAGGAATAAATAAAAATATTTTCCCCAACCGATGGAAGCTTTTCATAATCTAGTAAGCATATTGACAAATGGAAAACTACCCCTCTGTTTTCAACATAAACAGAGGTTGGTTCTTTTTTAAAAACTTTTCCTGAAATTGAATCAATCATCTATATCCTATTTAATCCACACCATGCAACCGCTATTGCATCTGAAATATCATTTTTTTTAAGTAAATCGTCATTTAATTTAAATATTTTTTTAACCATAAATGCAACCTGTTCTTTTGAAGCTGAACCATTACCAACAATTGACTGTTTTATTTCTTTAGGACTGAAATCAGTAGATTTAATTTTGTTATGCTCTGCAGCAAGCATAACTGCTGACTTGGCTTGTCCTAATTTAATTGCAGACTGTACATTCTTTCCAAAAAAAACACTCTCAACAGAAACATGCTTAGGTTTAAATTTTTCTAACAACTTATTGGATTCAAAAAAAATTGTATAAAGTCTCTCTGAGAGAACTTTACTATTTTTTGGGGATATTAAACCACATTCAAGTAATTCAATCTCATTATTTTTTTTTGACAAAATCGCGTATCCTGTATTTGTTAAACCTGGATCAAAGCCAATAATAACCATTACAATTCTCCAAAATTGTGATTTGAAAAAACATTTTGAACATCTTCTAATCCTTCGATAAAATCAAGAAATTTTTCAAAAATATCATATTCGCTTGATGAAAGATTTATTAAGTCTTTTGGTATAAATGCTAAATATGATGAGTCAATCTGAATATTTATTTTTTCAAGTTTATCAATTCTGTCGTATAAATTATTTGCATGGAAGTAAAGCTTATAAAAATCTTCATCAATTAAAAATTCGATACAATCATTGTCGATTGAAAATTCAAATATTTTATCTTCAGCAATTTGGTTTTTATCAATTAAAACAATACCGTTTCTTTCAAAGTTCCAAGAAACACTTCCAGATTGACCTAGCGAACCACCAAATTTTGATAAAGCATGTCTCACATCAGCAACAGTCCTATTTTTGTTATCAGTTATTGCCTCTACTATAACAGCAACTCCATATGGTCCATAACCTTCATAAGAAACTTCTTCGATTATTATATTATCAAGCTCTCCAACGCCCTTTTTAATAGCTTTATCTATATTTGTATTAGGCATGTTTAGTGATTTTGCTTTTTTAATTGCTTGCCTAAGTCTTGGATTTGAATCTATATCTTTACCTCCAATTCTAGACGAAACTGTGATTTCTTTACTAATGGTAGAAAAAATTTTGCCTCTTTTTTGATCTAAGGCGCCTTTTTTTCTTTTAATCGTCGACCACTTACTATGACCTGACATTAAAAATCCGTCACAATCATTGTTGGGACTACCCATGAAGTACGATATCCAAGCCTTAAAATTTGTTTCTGAAAATTTTCAGCTTCTTTTCTATTTATAAAGTCTCCAATTCTTAACTTATAATTTGGTAGTTCAAAAATGATATATACTTTTTCATTTATAGACTCTTCAAGATTGCTTTTGAGTTCCATTAATTCATTTTCATCTTGTGATATCATAACTTGCACTCTATATCCTTTAGTCAAAGAACTGAAAACTTCAGTACTGTCTGAAACAAAAGACTCTGAACTTGAAAAAGATGGTAAATCAACACTTGGAAATTTTGGTGCAATATCATCAAAATCGCTAGGTTTTATGAAATCAGATTGACAAAAACCTAAATTTATAAATAAAACTAGAAAAAAATATCTCATACTATTTTAAATTTCTTATATCTTGAGCTCTAATCCAACCTTTTCTTCCATCCAAAGAAGATATTTCTAACCATAAATCCGTTGACTGTAAAACTTTAACTTTATTTCCACTGTAAAATATCGAAACTTCAATTGATTCATTTTTGAAAGGAGCTGAAAAAAGAATGGATTCATTCTCAATGATAATTCCAAACTTGTTGTTATAATCCCAAAAATTTTTAGTTAATGATATCAACAGAAATATGAATGATAGACTAGCTAAGTAAATATATAGTCTTTTAAATAATCTCAATTCAAAAACCTTAAAAAGAAAAAATAATATCGATGTTATTAAAACTATTATTGAATTAATCAATATAAACTGATTTATAGATAAAGATTGATAAAATACATTAATTTTTTCTATTAAAGAATTTTTAGGAACTTCAATATAGTTAGTTATGTATGTTTTATTTACATTATTATTATTTTTAAGGCCGTCATTTAATGGATTTAATTTTAAACCCATTTCATATGACCATCTAGCATTTCCATAATCTTCAATCTCAAAATATGCGTTGCCTAAATTCAAATATAAGTCCTCCGAAAAAAAACCTTTTGTGATTATTTTGCTATAACTTTCTATAGCTTTTTTAAAATCTTTATTATTGAAATAGTTATTTCCTTCAATGAAGTAGTTATCGATTGTTTGAGGAAAAACTAAAGATATATACAAGAAATATATAAAAAAAGATCTATACATATTTATCAATTTTAGTTAAAATTTTTATAATTACTCTTATATTTTTCATATCGTTATCTGAATCGCTCAACTGCGAATATGACATTTTTTGAGAGCTATCAAGGAAATTTGATAGAATTTCAAAATCCTTTTTCTGAATTCTTTTTCTTAAACCTTTTTTCAAGGTTGATATATCAATATTAACAGATTTAATAATTTTTTTCTTGTAAAAAAACTCAGTAATAATTCTTGGTCCTTCCTCAAAGATAGAACTTGTATTTTTTAGATTATTAATTGCGTTATTTAAAGCTGATTTGAAAGAAATAAAACTCAAAACTTTTTGCTTGAAAAGTTTAAATGAATTTTTAAATAAAGGTAATAAAAAAAGAATAAGCGATATTGTTAAAAGATATACAATTCCTTTTTCAATTCTAGGACTTGAATCGGATATCCATTTTTGATCTCCAAAGTTATTATATCTCATAACACTTGATTTTTGAGAAAGGATATCTTGATCATTTTTATCAAAGACCGTGCTTTTATTTACATTTAATTGTAATTCTTTTGATAAAGCAGTTGACCATGATTTTGTTAATGAATTGAAAAAAGGTATTTCTACTGAATTAATTTTATATAAACCATTTTTCCTTGGAATTAAATTATACTCCCAGGTAATAGAGCCTGAGAGATTACTTGAAATATTTTTTTCAATAACTGTTTCTCCTTCAAATATATCAATATCATTAGCAAAATTTATAATTGGACGACCTATATTACCTAAGTTTCCATCGCCTTGAAGTATAACTTTTAAGACTGTTGGAGAACCCTCATCAATATTTGATTCAGACAAAATCGACTTTAAATTAAAAATTCCAACTGCTCCAGTAAAGTTTTCTGGGATATTATCTAATGAAGAAACATTGATAACAACAGGGTCAGATACTAATATTTTGGCTCTGGTTCTTTGTGAAAATGTATCAAAAAAAGGATCTTCCCAAAAAAGTCTGTTAAAAGATGAGTCTTTATTTTTAGTTTCAACTTTCATAATCATTGATTCTAAAGAAAAACTTCCAGCCTCTAATGGAAAAATAGAAACTTCAAACAACTTTAATGATTTATAATTATTACCTTCAATGTCAATATCTTTCCAACTTTCAGGAGTGAATTGAATTCCTACTGGATCAAATAATTTTTCTACCCAAAAGTCGTCATATTCTGGAAATTCCGTTGATAAAACTTTGGATGCAACTCGAGTATAAAAAGTATAGGACAATACAATCTCTTGGCCAACTACAACGTTATCATTGCTAACGTTAACTTCTAAAAATAAATCTTTTATAGCTTGGTCTGATTCTTGCTTAGTTATATTGATTTTAAAGGATCTGGTTTTTAAAACTTTATTTTCAATTTTAACTTCAAAAGATGGAATTTCTAAAATTCCATATGATTGTGGTACCAAAGTCCATGAGATTGATCTTGAAGACGATTTTTTACCATTTATAAACCTGTATTCACTACCAACATTTGGGCCTGCTATAATTGAAAAATTTTCAAATGAAATGTTATCAATTGATGGATTTTTATCAAAATCAGAAATTTTAATTGTATAAATTACAGATTCAGTTATACTTATGTTGTCACTACTAATTGAAGATAATATTTGTTGGGAAAAAATCAATGAACTCAGTATAATACTGCTAAAAAATATTTTTACCATTCTTTTCCACTTTGATTAGAATAATTTTTTTGCTTTCTTTTTTTATTTACCTGTTCGTTCTCTTTCATTGCATTCAAAATATTTTCAACACTTTGATCAATTGAAACTTCCCTTTCTTGACTATTATCTTGCTTTTTTGAGTCGTTTGATTCTTGATTTGATGACCCATCATCATTACTATTTTTTTCTGCGCTGTCTTCCGAATTATTTGATTTATCATCTTTATTCTCATTACTATTATTTTGATCTTTTTGTTCATTATTTTCATCATTTTCTGACTCATCGCTATCATCATTCTGATCCTGATTTTTCTGATTTTCTTGCTTATTTTTTTCAATTTCATTCTTTACAAATTCATAATTTTTTCTTGCTTCAACATCATTTGGATTTTTTAATAAAGCATCTCTATAAGCACTTAAGCTACCTTCAAGGTCTCGTAATTTGAATAACATATTTCCATAATTATAATTTAATTCAGATGAAGGATTTTGAAAATCCCCTACAGCTAAACTAAAATATTCTTTTGCTTTATTTAAACTATCAATTGATGAATAAATTGATGCTAAATTATAAACTAAATCATCCTTGGAAATATCTTCATTGTCAAGTAACCTTTCGTAAAAAATTATTGCTGAATCTTGATCTCCGTTGTTGAACATTTTTTGTCCAATGTCTTGTGCTGATAATTGATATATAGTTAAAATTACAATTAAATATTTCATTTGAGCTTTACTCCTGGTGGAACAATATATGATATAATTAGCAATAATATTGAAAGTGCTAATGGATATTGATATTTGTGTTCATAATCTGAAAATTCAAATGAGCTTATTGTAGAATCTTCTCCCGAATTAATAATATCTATTATGTCTTCGTTTACTGGTTCACTTTTAGATATCCTTAAAAGACTTCCATTATCTATAGAAGATAAACTTTTTAAAAATTTCGAATTAATTTTAGACATAACTAATTTTCCTTCTTTGTCTTTAATATATGTATTTTCTTTATTTTGAACGGGAATTAAGGATCCTTTTGAGCTGCCAACGCCTATGACATGTAGGCTAATCTTGTCTTTAATTAATGATGAAATAAGTTCAATTGAATCATTGCTATGATCTTCTCCATCTGAAAATAAGAAAATCATCTTCTGTTGAATATCTTTAATATTAAACGCTTCAACGGAAGTTTTAATTGCGCTTGGGATATTTGTTCCTCTTGATGAAACCATTGCAGTGTCAATACTTCTAATAAAAAGTTTTGAGGCATCGTAATCCATAGTTAAAGGTAGATATAAAAAATTTGAACCTGAAAAAACTACTATTCCCAATCTATCTCCATCAAGACTATCAACAATTTTAGACATTTCAAATTTTACTTTATCTATTCTGGAAGGCTTAATATCTTGAGAATCCATACTTAAAGAAACATCAACACAAAAAATTACATCGACACCTTTCCTTTCAATTGGTTTTACAGTAACTCCTGTTTTGATGCCTGACATGGCTACAATCAAACTAAAAATCCCTAAAATTCTAAAGATTTTTTTAATCTTTAAACTTGATAGGTTACCTTTAAAAAGTTTTTCAAAAGAATTTTTAGAAAATATTTTATTATTGAATAGTTTTGCAGATTTTGAGCGCAACAAATTAAAAATCAAATTAAGAATCAGAATAAAAAGACTAAAGAGTGCAAAATTTAAATATTCAAGTATCATAATATTTCCCTAAAATAAAATGTTCTTAAAAATTCGCCTAACATAATTGAAATAAAACCAAAAAGAATAAACCATATATAAATCTCTTTATAGCTTGAAAAATAATTAATAGTAATTTCAGACTTTTCAAGCTTGTCTATCTCTGAGTAAATATTTGATAGACTATTTATATCAATTGCTCTAAAATATTTAGCGTTTGTTTCATCTGCGATTCCCATTAAAGTTTCTTCGTCAATTTCATTTCTTACGAATCCTCTTCCTGGAATTTGGGTAATTGATTGATTTGTTCCTGCTCCAATGGTATAAACTTTAATTCCATACTCTTTAGCAATTTTTGCGGCTGATATGGGATCAATGGACCCTGCATTATTACTACCGTCAGATAATAGAATTATTACCCTGCTCTTTGAATTGCTATTTCTCAATCTATTTACAGCACTAGCTATAGAAATACCTATTGCAGTACCATCATATTTTGGTTCCATGACTGTAACTTCAGTTAATAAATTATTAAGTACTGCATAATCAATGGTTAATGGACACTGAATAAATGTTTCTTTTCCAAAAACAAGTAATCCAATTCTGTCTCCATTTCTATTATCAATAAACTCTTTTGCGGCATTTTTAACTGCCTCTAACCTGTTTGGTTTAAAATCTTCAGCTAGCATACTACTACTAGTATCCAAAACAAGAATAATATCAACAACTTCAACTTTTATATCTTCATCAACTGAAAGAATTCTTGGCCTAGAAATACCTATTATTAATGCAATGATTGTTATAAAAAAAAGAAATCTTATAATAGTTATTTTTAATTTTCCCTGAAAGCCAAAGTGATTTTTGAGATTTTTGTAGCTTGAAACTTGAATTGAAGACGATTTTTTAAGAAAAATATTTTTAAAAAATATTATTAAAAAAAATAAAGGTATGGCATGCAAAAAATTTGGGTATAAAAATTCCATTAAATTTGTTCAAAAATTTCCTCTTTTTCTAATATATGAGCAAAACTAAATAAAGTTTCCTCTTTAAATGAATTTCCGACAATTTGAAAACCTATAGGAAGGTTATTTGATGAAAGTCCAGCTGGTATATTTAATGAAGGTATTCCTGTTAAATTCATTGGAACAGTAAAAATATCAGCTAAATACATTTTAAGAGGGTCTTTAACTCTATTATTTAATCTAAAAGGTAGATCTGGTGTGGATGGTATCAATAAATTTTCATGCTCATTTAATAAACTAGAGTATTCCTCTTTTATTAACCTTCTAACCTTTAATGCTTTGGAATAATATGCGTCATAATATCCTGCAGAAAGAACATAAGTGCCTGTCATAATTCTTCTTTTCACTTCATCAGAAAATCCATTACTCCTGCTGTTTAGGTATAAATCCGATAAATTTTTACTATTTACTCTGTTTCCATATCTTATTCCATCAAACCTAGAAAGGTTTGAAGATGCTTCAGCCATAGTCAAAATATAGTATGCAGGTATACAGTATTTATAAAAAGGTAAATCAATTTCAACAGTTCTGACGCCGTTATTTTTGAGATAATTAATTAAAAAACGATACCTTTCTGAGATCTCAGGATTCAACTCACTAAGAATATTTTCTTTTATAACTCCAACAGATGATGGAAGAGAGCTATTTTTTATAGATTTATATTCTTTAACTTTAAGATCAACAGTTGTGGCATCTTTTTTATCAGCTCCTGAAATGATACTAAATGTTCTATGAATATCTCCAATTTTTTTTGACATAATTCCTATGGTGTCAAAAGAAGAAGCATGAGCAACTAATCCATATCTTGAAATTCTTCCATAAGTAGGTTTTAATCCATAAATACCACAAAAAGCAGCTGGTTGTCTAACTGAACCACCCGTATCAGATCCAAGAGCTACATCAGCTAGATTTTCAACAATCGCAGCAGCAGATCCGCCACTTGAGCCTCCTGCAACAAGATTTAAATTGTGAGGATTTTTAACGGGGCCATAAATTGAATATTCAGAAGAAGAACCCATTGCAAATTCATCACAATTTGTTTGACCTGTAATTACCCCTCCTTCACTTTCAAGTTTATCAATTACTGTTGCATTAAAGGGGGAAACATATGATTTAAGAATATTTGAAGCGCAAGTTAATGATTCATTCTTAATTGCAATATTATCCTTAACTAGAAACGTTTTATTTTTCAAAAGGCCGCTTCGATTTTTTTTAATATCTATCTTATCAAACCAAGATCTAACTACAGCATTGGTTTTACTATTTGAAATTTTTTCCTTTTCAACTAAAATTTTCTGTTTAAAAGAATTAGATAGACTCATCTAATCTAATTTTCAGATTTTTCAGATTTTTCAGATTTTTTAATTTCTTCTTTGGTATCATCTAAAGCACCTCTGAACTCTCTCAAAGAATTTGCAAAACCTCTAGCAATTCCTGGAAGTCTTTTTCCACCAAAAAGAAGTAAAAGAATTAAAAAAATTAAAACTAACTCACCAGTACCTAAATTGAACATATAATCCTCTTGTTATTATCTAAAGTATTTTAATAAATAATATGCAATACCAAAACCAATAATGCTACAAACATTAAATTTTAAAATAAATCCAAAATCTAAAATGATTATTCCTAAATCTATTAAATGTGAATCGTTTATAGAGCCAAAGGTAAAATCATAAGAAATTAAAAAAAATTGTTTTACAGCAGTATCGTCCGGAAGAATAAATGCTAATATATTTCCGATAAAAGTTCCTAAAAACGATCCAACAAAAAGTCCAAAAATAATTAATTTAATACTTCTTTTCATACTGACCCTAAAGTTACTTTTACAACTTCTAACTCACTTAATCTTAAAACTGTGACTTCTATATCATCACCGGCTCTTAAATCTAATTTAATCAATACTGATTTAATTTCCTCAAAAGTTTCTACTCGAAACCCTTCAACTGCAATAATGATATCACCCCTGTAAAGCTCTTCATTGTATGCTGTGCTATCGTAATCAACTTTATCAATGAATAAACCTACTTTATCTTTTTTTTCTCCATAAAGTTTTTGTCTTGCGGTTACACCAAATGCAATTCTTCTATCAATTGCTCCCTTTAACTTCAACTCATTAGCAATTTTTTTGGCAAAATTTATAGGAATTGCAAATCCCAGATTTTCAGAATCTGCTCTAATAAAAGTATTTATACCTACAACATCTCCATTTGCATCTAATAAAGGTCCTCCGCTATTTCCTGGATTTAAAGATGCATCAGTTTGTATCATATTGTCTAAAAGTTTTACATCTGCTGCAATTCTACCTGAGCTATCTAAAAGTCTTCCAGATTTAGAATCAATATTAAAATCAGCATTTATTGCGCTTATAATACCTGCGGATGCAATAGGTTGATATTGTGCATTACGAATTAAGTTTTTTGGATTACCTAGAGCAATAGCCCATTGACCAACTTTAACATCATCAGAATTTCCAAGATTACAAAATTCAAAATTTTCGCCATCAATTTTTAAAAGAGCAATATCAGTAACAGTATCTAATCCAACTATTGATGCTTTAAATGATTCACCACCAGGAATTACAACAACTATTTTTATGTCCGTTGTGACAACTGAAGGCCTAATCTCATCTCTAATATTATGTGCATTTGTTAAGATATATCCATCATTACTAATAAGAAAACCAGATCCATTTGATGATATTGGTTTTAAATATCTATATCCTCTCCAAGTTCTTTCAACAATTTCTTGATTTCTATAGATTCCAACAACTCCTGGGCTTGCTTTTTGTACAGCTATAGAAATTGCAGTATCTTTAGAAAATTCAATTTGGTTTTGATTATTTTCTGTATTTTGACAATTCAAAATTAAAAATAACATAAAAATTAAAGTTTTAATTTTCATAAAATATTTCTTTCAAGATTAAACCTTTAGCTGGAGATTTAAAAACCTTAGCATCTTTTCTAGGATCGACAAGCAAGTTTTTAAAATCTTCAGAACTTATTTTATTTTGAGCCACAGCAATCATTGTTCCAACTAAGTATCTTACCATATGATGTAAAAATCTATCTCCTCTAATAATATATAATAATTTTTTGTTAGTTTTATCTAAAATCCATTCAGATTTGAATATAGAGCATTTATTATTTTCTTTATTAGAAAATTTTGAAAATGATAGAAAATTATGCTTACCAATTATAAAATGTGAAATATCTTTCAAAGAAACAATATTTACATTGCTTACAAAATAATGATAATTAATTGATAAAGGGTTTTCGTCTAAAATACAAAAGTAATTATACTCTTTACTATGCGCATCAAATCTACTATGAAAATCATTGCTTACTTTTTCAAGTTTTGATATTCTAATTGTTTTTTCAAGCCTTGCGTTGATTGCTTTTTTTAAATCTTTATCTGATAAACTTGTACTTAAATCAAAATGTGCTACTTGTCCTAAGGCGTGTACTCCAGAATCTGTTCTGCTTGCACCATTAACTTTTACAAAATTTTTATCATTCAACATAGATATTGAAGACTCAATTTTATTTTGAATGGCAGAATTATTTTTTTGAGATTGAAATCCAGAATAATTACTGCCGTCGTATTGAATTTTTATTTTATATCGATTCATTTTAATTTTATTAAAGCGTTAAAATTATTTCGTTCATCAATTTCAGACTTAATTATGACTTTTCCAGAAGGAAGTATTATTCCGGAAATACCATTATTTGCACTTTGAACAACCGGAACACCAAGCTCTATAGCTCTTAATTTAGCATGTTTAAAATGCTGATAAGGCATTGCTTTTCCAACATACGAATCATTTGTAATAACAAAAATTATTTCTGCACCATTCTCTACCATTTTTTTGGCAATCTTATTACTGCTTGAATCATAGCAAATCAATATAGAGACTGTTACATCGTTAACTTGAAATGTTTTATAATCTTTTCCAGGAGAAAAACTACCCATATCATCAAATTGATTCATTTTAGATAGCCAATTTTTAAAAAAAGGAACGTATTCAGCAAAAGGAACTAAGAAAATTTTTTGATAAGTATCATAAAAATTATTGCTGTTCATGAAAATGGCGCTATTATAAATTTTTAATCCACTTTCATCATAAACTCTATGGGGAATTCCAGTTATAATCGAAGAATTACCTAATTTTTTTTGAATTTCTTTTCGTTCAGCAGAACTTGGTACTGCAAGAAAAGATGTTAAGGCAGCCTCAGGCCAAACTACTATATCAGGTTTTTTTGATAGGGAGTCTTCCAAGAGATCTTTCATAATTTTATTATTTCTATCTTTAAGAAGTGGATTCCATTTTTCATCAGGATAAATAACAGGCTGACCTATTGAAATATTAATATCTTTACTAAAATTAGAATTATTATATTTTAAAATTAATGACTGGCCAATTGCCATTGAGCTTATAAGAACAAAAGTAAAGTAAAATAAATATTGTTTTCTTTTAGTAGTAAAAAATTTAAACAATAAAAAATTAAAAATTATTACAATTAATGCTGAAATATTCTCATTGATACTAATTAGCTGAATTATTTTATCATAACTAGATTGAGATAAAGAAAGATTTAACCATGGAGCTCCTAACGGACCTGTTGCTCTGATCATTTCCATAGCAGTCCACATAATAGGCCATACTAAGAAGTCATATTTCTTAAAAAAATTTATTTTTAATGAAAAGTGAGCAATTATCAAAAAAAGAACCCAATAAAAAGAATAAAAAGTACATAGGGCAAGGTATGAAAATACCGCAACCTGTGGGGATGTTCCTGAATTTAAAGCTACCCAATGTGTAATTAATGCATGACCAATAAACGAAGCAATATAAAATGATATAAATTTTTCTTTAAAATCAATATCAGAGTAATAAATATGAAAAAGTGGGATTAAAAAAATCCAAGCTAGAAACCCAAGACTAAATGGAGGAAATGAAAAACCTAACATTAAACCGCTTAGTACAGAAATAGCTAGATTTTTTTTGCTTATCAAGATGAACCTTTATCTAAAAATGTTTGTAAAATTATTGTTGAAGCAATCAGGTCAACTGTTTCTTTATTACTTCCTGTTCTAATATTTTGTTCATGCATAATTTTTTTAGCTGACTCACTTGATAGTCTTTCATCCTGAAGAAAAACATTGAATCCTAATTCAATTAATTCATCTCTAAAATTATCAACAAGTAAAGTCATTGCATTTTTTTTATTATTCATATTTAGTGGATAACCAATCACAAAAGTGTTTACATTATTTTCAACGGCAATCTTTTTCAATCTAATGATGAGATTTCCGTATTCTTTGTATCTTATAACTTTCAAAGGCATTGATATGATCTTTGATGGATCTGAAATTGATAATCCAACTTTAGACATACCAAAATCTATCCCAATAAATCTATTCATGAAATCTCTCAACAGAATCGATATGTTTGATTTTCTTAATTGCTTTTATAACTGAATCAAGTTTTTTTCTACTCCTAACTTTACAAATTATCCAAATATTAGCCATTCCGCCCTCGGTGACATCTGTGGATACATCAAGAATATTAACATTATTTTTAGATATAACATCTGCAATTTCATTCAACATTCCAGCAGTATCATTACATATTATATGAATTTTAGACCTAAATGATTGGTTTTCTTTAGTATTCCAATTAACAGAAACTAATCTTTCTTCTTTTGATGATAATGACGATAAATTTGAACATGAATGCATATGAACAATCAAACCTCTTCCTCTTGAAATGTAACCAATAACTTCATCGCCTGGAATTGGATTACAGCATTTTCCATATTCAACAACTAAATTATTAACCCCATCTAAGTTAATTCCATCAAAGTCAGATCTTGCTGAATCAACAAATTCTATGTCTTCAATATCTTTATTTTGATTACTTTTTAAATCAGGAATAATTTTAGGAAGGATATCTTTGATTGTTGAACCACCCCTTCCAATATCAGATAACATCCCATCAAGTGTTTTATAACCAGCAGCTGAAAACCCTTTCTTAAATTCTTTCAACTTATCATAAATTTTGAATTTCCTTAAATTTTTTTCAATAAGTTCATTACCAATTTTAATACTTTCCTCAAGCTCAATTTTTCTCAAATATTTTGATATTTCATGTTTAGCTTTTGAGGTTTTTACAAATTTTAGCCACCCGCTATTAGGAGTCTGATTTTTACTTGTCTCAATCTCAATCATATCGCCACTTTTAAGACTATAGCTTAATGGAACTAACTTTTTATTTACTTTACTTCTAACAGTTGTAAATCCTAATCCACCATGAATTGCAAATGCAAAATCAAGGGTTGTAGAATCAACAGGTAATTTTATTAAATCACCTTTAGGGGTAAAAACAAAAATTTCATCTTCAAACATATCAATTTTCAATAAATCCATTAACTCATCAGGATCAGAATTTTCACTGCTAAGAATTGAAACTAAGTCTCTTAACCATGTTACTTGAGAATCAAGCTCAACTAATTCTTTATTTCCTTTATAAAGCCAATGAGCTGCAATTCCTACTTCTGCAGTAAAATCCATATCTTTTGTTCTTATTTGAACTTCTGTTAGTCTATTATCTTTGGTTAATACTGTAGTATGAATTGATTGGTATCCATTTCTTTTAGGTGTTGCAATAAAGTCCTTGAATCTTTCTTGAATTGGAGGATAAATACTATGTATTACTCCCAATGCTAAATAACACTCTTCAACTTTGTCTACTATAATTCTTATTGCGTATAAATCATAAATATCTTCAAATTTTTTGGCACTTTTATTAATTTTTCTATTAATGGATGAAATTGATTTATATCTTCCAAAAATATTTGATTTAATCTTATATGAATTTAGCTCAGTCTTAATTGGTTTTATTGCATCTAATAGTATATCTTCATTTAATTTAGTAGAAGTCTCTATTTTTTTTTTAATACTATTATATGACCTAATATCTAAGCATTTCAAAGATAAATCTTCTAATTCCCATTTAACATTTGCCATCCCTAGTCTATGCGCTAATGGAACAAAAATCTCTTTGGTTTCTCTGGAAATTTCTTTTCTTTTTTTTGATGAGAGAAACTGAAGGGTTTCCATGTTATTTAGTCTGTCCGCAAATTTTATCATAATAACCCTAAGATCCTTAGCTAATGATAAAAACAGTTTAGTAAAATTTTCAGCCTGCTTATGTTCTTTTGAACGAAATGCAATATTTTCTACTTTTGTGACACCGTCAACAAGCATAGCAACTTCTGAACCAAATTCTTTTTCAATATCTTTAAGAGTTACTTCCGTATCTTCAACAACATCATGCAAAAGTGCACTTATGATGGTTGTTTGATCCATATTCCAGTCAAGTAATTTATTGGCAACATCAATGCAGTGACTTACAAATGGTAAACCAGATTTTCTTTCTTGTCCATGGTGCATTTTTATAGAAAATTGAAGAGCCTTTTCAAGTTTTTTTCTATTTTTTTTTGAAGGAATTCTTTGTAATAAGAAATTACTTTTATCAGCAATTAAATCTGATTCTTTACTTTTAACCACATTACCATTCATAAATTAAAATTCAGTATAATTGTCAAATCTTGCAATTAAAATTCAGTATAATTGTCAAATCTTGCATATGTATCAATAAATGTAGCTGTAACTCTTCCAGTTGGTCCATTTCTTTGCTTTGCAACAATTAAGTATGCTAAACCTTTCAAATCTTGATTCTCTTTATCATAGACAGAAGGTCTGTAAAGAAAAACAACTACATCAGCATCCTGTTCGATGGCTCCACTTTCTCTTAAATCTGATAACATAGGCTCTTTTTTCGTTCTTTGCTCAACTGCTCTTGAAAGCTGAGATAATGCAATAACTGGAATGTTCAGTTCTTTAGCAAGTGCTTTTAAAGATTGGGTTATCTGAGAAATTTCATTTTGTCTATTTTCTGAATTTTTTGGTCCTTGCATTAACTGTAAGTAATCGACAATTATTAATTCAATATTTTTTTCTCTTTTTAATCTTCTTGCTCTTGAACGTAAATCTAAAATAGATAACGCTGGAGTATCATCTATATATAATGGAGCTTGCGCCAACTTTCCCGAAGCTATATTAATATTTTTCCATTTACCGGATGGTAAACTTCCTCTTCTAACTTGCGAATTATCTACTCTTGCTTCAGATGTAAGTAATCTTTGCCCTAACTGATCACTTGACATTTCAAGACTAAATATTGCTGTTGCAGATTTATTTTCAATTGAAGCATTTCTTGCAACTGTTAAAGCTAATGCAGTTTTACCCATTGAAGGTCTTCCTGCAATAATAATTAAATCACCTTTTTGAAATCCTGCCGTTAGTTTGTCTAAATCAATGATACCAGACGGTACACCAATAACAGATCCCGGGTTAGCAGCCATCTCTTCAATTCTTTTAACGGTGCTAGATAAAATAGGTTCAATATGTTGATAAATTTTTGAATCTTTCTGTTCTGTTAAGTTAAAAATTGATTGTTCTGCTTCATCCAGAATTGATCCTACTGAATCTCCAGCATCTAATGCCTTTTTAGATATTTGATGTGATGTGGTAATTAAATCCCTCAACATTCCTTTTTCTTTCACGATTTCAGCGTATGTTTCTACTCTAGCGGACGTTGGGACTTTATCAACCAGACCAGTTAAATAGTATAATCCGCCTATACCTTTTAAACTTTTAACCTTTTTTAATTCATCTGAAACTGAAACAGTATCTATGGGGTTGCTATTGTTCATTAACTCTAACATAGCATCAAAGATTTTTCTATGAGAATCTTTATAAAAATAATGACTTGAACCTAAGATACTTATCGCTTTATTAGCAGCATCTTCATCAATCATCATTGAACCTAGAACTGCTTCTTCGGCTTCCAGGGCTTGCGGTTGCAGGTTTAAATCTTCATTTCTTTTTGTATTAGCCATTATTTTTTATCCACATTCTTTCAACAACTTTTAAAATTCAATTTTAATAGATTAGCAATGTTTTAATTATCTGACAAGAAAATCCTGATTTACAGTAAAATTATTTGATTGACCAGTTTATTGGTTTTCTATCATTTTTTTTTAAAAAACTATTTGTATTTGAAAAAGGTTTTGAATCAAAAAAACCTTTATGAGCTGACAATGGAGAAGGGTGTGCAGAAGAAATTATATGATGTTTTTTGGCATTAATTTTTTCAGATAATGCTTGAGCTTGTTTTCCCCATAAAATGAAAACAACATTTTGAAGTTTTGAGGAAATAACTTCGATGCATTTTTGAGTAAATATTTCCCATCCAATATCTTTATGAGAATTAGCACAATCTTTTTCAACGGTTAATACTGAATTGAGCATTAAAACTCCTTGGTATGCCCAAGACTGTAAATTACCAGAATTGGGTATTGGTATATTTAAATCATTTTTTAATTCTTTGAAGATATTTAATAATGAAGGAGGAATTTGGACTCCATCATTTACACTAAAGGATAAACCGTTTGCTTGCCCTTCTCCATGATATGGATCCTGTCCGATAATTACAACCTTAATTTTTTCAAAGGGAGTAGAGTTAAATGCATTAAATAATTGTGATGGTTTAGGAAAAACTATTTTATTCTTATAATTTATTCTCGTTGAAGCTGATAATTTTTTCCAATATTCTTTATCAAATTCTTCATGCAATTGAGTGTACCAGCTATCTTCTAATTTAACTTTTTTATTTGAAATTGTTTGGTTTACAGTGTCGAGATATATCTCGTCGCCAAATAACTGCTTATTTTGTTGTATGTATTTTTGTTTGAGAGATTTCTTAATCAAGCGACTCTTCTGACTTATCCCAATCTACATCACCATCAAGAAACTCATCTAGAGCAATTGAAGTAACTTTTTCTTCCTTATCAAAATCTATGTTTTCTCTTACAACAGGTTCTGCTAAAATGCCTTCGTCATTTATTTCTTCATTGTCATCAATCATTTGCTTAACAATTCTATCTTGTAATATTTGTTTTGCTCTTTTTGATGAAACAACAACAGCTTCATAAATGTCATCTGTCTTTTTTAATAGTTTACTAAACGATATTGGTCCAACTGCCATTTTAATCCTCTTTTTTGTACTTTTTTATAATTTTTTTAATACTTTCAAATGTGGTTTCGAAGTTATCATTTATAAGATTATAGTCAAATTCTTTTTTTAGATTATCCTCTTCATCAAACCTACTCAATCTTTTATCAATTTCTTGATTTGTTTCTGTTGACCGTAATTCTAATCTTTTTCTTAATTCATTTACATTTGGTGGAGATAAAAAAATTGATACTGTATTTAATGGATAATAATTCATTAAACTTATTGCCCCCTTAACATCTAACTCAAAAAAAAGTAATTTATTTTTATCAATATATCTTGATAAACTACTCAAGGCAGTACCATAAAAATCACCATGAACATTTTCAAATTCTAAGAATAATTCACGTTGAATCATTTCCTTAAATTTTTTTTCAGTTATAAAATTATAATGAACACCATCAATTTCATATTTTCTTTTTTTGCGTGTCGTAAAAGATACTGATATTTCAATATTTAAATCTCTAGAAAGTAATTCAATAAGCGTTGTCTTTCCTGACCCTGAAGATCCAGAAATTATATAAAAATTCTTCATAAAATATTTCCTACTTGCTCCCTCAACTTTTCTGCTTGCATTTTTAAGCTAATTGCATGCTTTGATACTCTTTTATCAAGAAATTTTGACAAAATCGTGTTTGATTCTCTATTTATTTCTTGAAGAATAAAGTTTATTTTTTTACCAGATAAGCTGGTAGATTTAATTGATTGAGATATTTGTTTTAAATGACTATTAACTCTATCAATTTCTTCTGAAATATCTATTTTTTCAATTTCCTCTATGTTATCGAGATTTGATTTTGAATTAACTTTACTCATTTGAACTTTATGCTGGATTTTTTCAATTTTAATTAAATCTTTTCTTGCTATTTCTAGATATTTTTGAAATTCTTTCTCAATCTGTACACCTTCTTTTTTTCTCATTTCAATTAATTCATTTGTAGCTTCTTTTACCGCGTTGAAAATTTTTTTCTGGTTTGATTTGGATAGAGTTGTATAGCTTAAAATATCATTATTTCTAAGTAATTGGCTATAATTAAGATTAAGATTATATTTATTCTCAACAGCTCTATAAGCTTTTATAACACTTTCTGTTTTATGACTATTAAACTTAAAATAATCTTTACTATCAACTCTAATAATTAATGTTACTGAACCTCGATAAAGCTTTTTCTTTAAAAAGTCTCGAATTTTATACTCGAAAGGTCCTGATAAATCAAATGATTTAGTATTTAATTCAAAATACCTAGAATTGAATGATTTTAGCTCAACATTAATTGATAGTTTTACATCTTCAAAGTTTGATGAACCAAAACCTGTCATGCTTACCAACATTAAACTTTAGCCTTTCTCTTATCATTCAACATATATAACAAAATAATTCCAATTGGGAACAATAGTGCAAATATAGGGAAAATTAATTTAAAACTATAGTTATCTGCTATCACACCTCCGATATATGCAGCAAGTCCAGACAAACCAAACATCAAGAAAAAATTAAGTCCAAATATCACAGATCTAATTTTTACGGTAGTTATATCTTTAATTATCGAATTAATTAAAGGTTGTATTGAGTACATAATTATTGCTAAAAGCGTGGAACAAATGATTAATAAATTCTTTCCAATAAAAGGGATTGATATAAATAAAGGTAATAACATAAGAAATACCAATGATAGTAATTTTATTCTGTTAAATCTATCTCCAAGATATCCGGATAATATTTGTCCAATAAATCCAGTTAACATTATAGCTGATACTATTGAGTTTGAACTCTCTCCAAAATCAACTCTAAAAACTGATGGAATAAATGTATTGAATACTGTAAAAGATAAGCCTACAACAAATGATATCATTAAAAAGATCTTCAATATTAAATTTTGATATTTATCTTTAAAATCATCTAACTGTAAAATATCTATTTTTTCAGTATTTGGTATAGCTTTTAAAGTAAGAGGAATAAGAATAATATTGAAAAATGCTGTAAAAATAAAAGCATGATGCCAACTGTAATACATCAACGCATAGTAAGAAATTAAAGGCCCCAATGAAACACCAATTGATCCAAAAACTCCATGAAACGCGTTAGCTTTAGAAATATTTTTTTCAAATACCTCTGATATCAAAGTCAAAGAAACTGGATGGTGAATACTTGCAAAAAGTCCTAATAATATATTGCTTATTGAAAACATTATAATATTATTTGAAAATCCAACTAGTAAAGCTGAAGTAAATATGCCAATTTGTGAAAAAGCAATTAAAGTTTTGGGTCCATATTTATTATACAAAAAAGACATTGGAAGAGAGCCAATTCCGAAACAAAAACTTGCAATGCTAAAAATAAGGCCAACTTTCGAAGCATTAAGTGAAAAATAATCAATTAAATGGATGTACATGCTTGGTATCAACATCATTATAATGTGTACCGACATATGAGATAGACTTAAAACAAAAAGAATTGTTCTAGGAGACAATTTTATTTTTTCTCAGCTAGTCTAGCAGCTTTGCCTGATAAACCTCTAAGATAATATAATTTAGCTCTTCTAACTTTATTAATTCTATCAACTTTCATTGATGCTATGGATGGTGAATGAAGCG